>ENA-OSEO01004774-OSEO01004774.1-sediment-metagenome-genome-assembly--contig:-NODE-4774-length-13797-cov-3.768367_pt1 | contig 13797 bp, 17 predicted proteins | sample MGYA00237883_ERZ534232 | MGnify/ENA metagenome assembly ERZ534232 | reverse complement strand
ACGATCTACGATGCGGAGGACTATCCGGAGCCGGATCAACTGAAGAAGGCACTACTGGCGTTCCGCAACGGGCTGCCGGAACTCATCTGCGTGCAGGCAGCGCTGAACTACTTCAACGCGAATGAGAACTATCTGACGCGGATGTTCACCCTGGAATACAGCTACTGGTTCGACTATCTGCTGCCGGGGCTCGATCGGTTGGGATTGCCCATCCCGCTCGGCGGAACCAGCAACCACTTTCGCATCGACCGTTTGCTCGAATTGGGTGCTTGGGATCCGTACAATGTCACCGAAGACGCCGACCTGGGCATCCGCGCGGCTGTACACAAATATTCGGTGGGTATCGTCGAATCGACCACCTTCGAGGAGGCGAACAAGCGCCTGCGCAATTGGATCCGACAGCGCAGCCGTTGGATCAAAGGTTACATGCAAACCTGGCTGGTGCACAATCGCCACCCTGTGCGTCTCCTGAGACAGATCGGCTGGAAAGCGTGGTTGAGCTACCAGTTCTTCGTCGGAGGCACGTGGTTCACGTTCCTCGTGACCCCCTGGTTGTGGCTATTGTTCTTCCTGAACGTCGTGTTCCCGCAACTCGGGTTGGAGCGTGTGTTCGGGGGTACGGCAAGCTATCTACACATGTTCAATCTGCTCATCGGCAATTTGCTCGGAATCTACATCAACATGATGGCCGTCAGCTATCGCAAGCTGTTCTCACTCAGTTTCTATGCCCTAACCAATCCACTGTACTGGTTCTTGCACTCGATCAGCGGGTACATCGCCCTCTGGCAGCTCTTCGCGAACCCATTCTACTGGGAGAAGACCGAGCACGGTATAACGTCGGTTACGGTCCCAGTTGTCCTAAGGGGCGAAGAATACTCCAACGGAGATCAATCATGAGTCAAGTGGGGAGTCTCCCCGACAGCAGGAGAGACTGGTCCGCGCTTGCTGCGGTGGCGGTCTCGACCACGTTGGGCATCATCGCGACTTGGTGGTATTGGCGTACCGATCTGCTGTTGGCCTATGGGGACACGATGGCACACCTCAATATTGCGCGACGGATCTTCGATTCGCGCACGCCGGGTATGGAGCAGTTCGGCACGACCTGGCTACCTGTTCCTCACCTGCTGATGCAACCTTTCATCTACATCGACTCTCTCTGGAGCAGTGGCTTGGCTGCAAGCATTGTCGGTTTGGTATGCTTCGTTATCACCGCCACCACCCTGTTCCTATCCATCCGTCTGCTTACCAAGCAGGAGGGCGCTGCCTGGCTGGGATTCATCGTGTTCGTCGCGAATCCCAACATGCTTTATGTACAGTCTACCGCCTTGCTGGAGCCTTTCATCATTACGCCGATAATGGCCTCTGTGTACTTCCTGCTGAGATGGAATCTGCACGATTCCCTGCTCGATTTGATCCTGGCTGGCTTTCTGACCGTGGTAGCCGTCGGGAGTCGTTACGATGGCTGGTTCTTTGCCATAGTGGCTGCACTGACGGTCTGGCTAGTCGTCTTTCTGCGCTCCCGAGACTTCCTGCGTGCGCAAAGCTTGGCGTTGATCTACGTCATGCTGCCAATCGGTGCCATGATGTCCTGGGTGGTCTATAACTGGTTGATATTCAAGGACCCCCTGGCATTTCAGAGGGGTACATGGTCCTCGCAAACCTACCAGACGAGCGTCGCCGCAGGAAACAGGCTCGTGACAGAACACAACTGGCCGCTGTCCATATTGAGTTACACCTGGTCCGTCATCGAAAATGCGGGCTGGATTCCGGTGGCGTTGGCGCTGACGGGTCTGCTCATATATGCCGCATCGACGCGATTCAACACCAAATCGCTTGTGCCCTACTTATTGTTTGCCGCCTATCCGTTCCACATCATCAGCCTTTGGCTAGGGCAAACGTTCGTGATCGTCTATCAAGTCACTCCCGGATACTTCTGCGACCTGAACGTGAGATACGGACTTCTGCTGTTGCCGGCGCTGGCCTTCTTCACGGGGTACCTTTATTCGAGGGTGGACTGTATTACCAAGAACAGCGTCGTTTGGGCCCTCTTATGTCTGCCTGTACTCATTCAAGCCGTCTGGTGGATTCCTGGCTGGCCCTTTTCCGTCGTGTGTTTGGACAGTGACGAAGGCATGGCCGTAGTGCAGGAAGTGCATGGCGCAAGTGAGTATCTGAAGCACAACTACGACGGCGGCGGCATTCTCATTGATGATTCCGAGATGGGCCCGCTGATAACGGCTGCGGGCATACCGATGCGTGAATACATCGGGTACTTCAGTGGGACGCTGTGGGGGGACAGTCTCGCATCACCCGAGGAGAATGTGCGCTGGGTGGTGATGCGGCCTTTCGTCAGCTACTTCGAAGATGCCCCCTTTTCTTGCGGATACGGCTGCGTAGACATGGTTCCACAGCAGCGGACCTTCGAGGCAGACGCAATTGCCCTGTCACTTGCTCACCGCCCCGATTTCAAGAGTAACTATGCATTGGCATACAAGGATCATGGTATCGAAATATACAGGAAGACTCAACGGTGGAGATAAGGATGGAGATAAAAACGTATTCCTTGCAAAACGGCATTCTGGTTCTGCATCCGATCGGCAGACTCGATCTGCTCTCGGCATCGGAGCTCAAACGGCAGTTGACGCAATTCGTGAGCGAGGGACACAGCCGCCTGCTCGTCGACCTTAACGAAGTGCCGTTTGTCGACAGCACGGGACTTGGTGCGCTGGTCAGCGGATTGAAAGCAGCGCGTGAGGTGGGTGGAGATTTGCGCCTCTCTCGCCCCGGCGATCAGGCCAGGGTCGTGCTCGAGCTGACCACTCTAGACCGGGTCCTCCAGTGCTACGATACCGTGGAGGAAGCCCTTGCGAAATACTAGAATCCCGCCCCTCGCCAGGCTGGAGACAACTATCGAGGCCGCTCCTGCGGCACTCTATGGCATTCACCGCGCGATGGAAGATTTCTGGCGCGCGGTCGACCGGCTCGCTCAAACCGTTCCGCATCTGCCAGACGCAAGGTGGCGGATGCAGTTTGACATGGCTGTATGGGAGGTCGGGACGAATATCGTGCGCCACGGGCACCCACCTGAAGCCAAGATTTCGGGCCTGGTGGAATTGCAGATCTCCATGCACGACAACCGCGCCGAAGCGCATTTCACGGACCACGGTCTGCCGTGGGAAGAACCCACTGCGGATATCGCACGCGCCTGGTGTGCGGATTCGACGCTCACCCTGCCTGAATCCGGATTAGGGCTTCACATCGTACGGCGCACCCTCGACACATTCAGCTACAACCGCACGGATGATGGCACCAACCACTGGAATCTGGTCAAACTCTTGCATGTCGGTCCACGGGAAATTGATGACATATAAGCCGCAGAATGGCACCTTCCGCGATAGCGCGGGTTTTCGAGCCGATCACGGTGGGCGACTGGCTCATGTATGCCTACAAGATCCATCGCCAGCCTGAGGTGTGGTATTACGATAAGCTGATCGATTCCGAAAACGGTGTCTTCACGATCGTCCGGTTGAAAGTCAACAACCCGACGATGGGGCCGATTGAGATAGACGAGCAGCTCAAATTCGAAGTCCACGACGAGCAGTGACGGGTCTTCGAAGCGCTCAACGGCAAGCGCGCCGACCGTGCCGCGCACCGCCACATCCCCAACCACGCAGATGTATTCTTCAACATGCCCCCGGCAGTCACCGATTATCCGGTCCTGTTGACATTCGATGTACCGGCGGATTCGAAGGAACTGTGGCTGGGTGTGACGAACCGCGATGGCAGCGAAAAAGCCAGTATCTATCTCTCGCCGTGCGCGACTGACGATGACCGAATCTGCTCCGGCACGTTCAGCGAGGCACTGCCCAAAGATTAATCGGCTACAAGAATAACGCCCAATAGCTTCGGCTGCCAAAGTATATCGGGACCCTGCGCAGGCGGGGTTCTTGTTGTCCTAGACGCCTCCGTTCGTCGCGATGGGACCGCGGCGGCGCATTCGCTCATTTGCCACCTGCCTCAGCACAGCACAGGGCCGCGTGTTTTCACCCGCCACGCGGCCCCTGCTCCAAAGGTTCAACACCCCCCGTGTGGCGGGGGTGCCTCTCCACATTATTGTGGTGCGACCTGGCGCATGATGGTTGGCAGGAACACCTGGTGTATCTCATCGCTCACTGTCAACTTGACCTGCACCGTCTGATCACCGTTTTGGACTGCCGGGTCCTGCGACACGATGCGAACATGCGCCGTACAAACTCCCGCAGGCAACCCGGCCGGGTCCAAAACCACATCGACGCTCTGTCCGGACCGTCACCCCATCGGCTGCAAGTTCAACCATCTCGGAGCCGTGGGCTCCAGCGTCGCCGTCCATTCGAAGGTGTCCGAGCCTGTACACACGACCTCGAGGTCGAATGATGTTGATTCACCACCCGGCCGTACGAGGGAGGTTATGTTCCCGTAGTTCACCACCATCGCCTCTGGGTCGAACAGGCTGGCGAGTGTCGCGCCGGGATCACCGGTGAATGCATTGCTGTATTGCCACATGCTGCTTCAGCAATTCTTGTCCAGCCACATTGCCTGTGGTCGGGTGATTGGGGTGAACATATCGTTCCACCGAACTTGCATTGAAATCGAAATAGGCTTCGTAAGCCTGCGCCATCGTCTTCCCTGCAAAGAGATAACGGATGAACATTCGGAAGGCATTCCCGACCAGTTAGAGTAATTAGCCAAGATGCCCACGTCCCTGAACGGGTCTGAGTATTCGGCCACACGACGCTGCGCTTCGGTACTGCTGATTACAGTGGTATCCAGGCTGGATGTCCCGGCAGCAAAACACGCGTAGAGCATCACGATCGCCCCACGAGCGAGTTGCAGGCCGGAACGGATTTCGGAAGCCGACACAATGCGATTCTGAGGGCCAGATCACCACCATGAGTCTACTCACAACCCGCTTCAGTTCCTATCCCACCTTGACTTGCTGGCCCAATTTGAATCCCGTTGGACTTGTGTGCCAGTGTTTTCCTACGGAGTAGTTGGTTCATCACATTCACGAAGAGTGTTCTTCGATATTATACGTTCATCTTTCCTACTATTATTATAGATCAGGCAAGATAAGTAGACAATAGGAATTTGGTCCCAATTAGTAGATTTCAGCATAGTCAAATGGTACTACTAGTACATTAGTACTAGTTCATGAAATTGATTATAGGAATGCGGTACTATATATGGTACCCTGGTACCATAGCGCGGAGAAGGCGTTCCGGCTTTGAGGAAAAACAGAGTGAGGTGTGGAAAAGGAACTGGCTGAAGGTAGGCCAATCGATTTTTGCGTCATGCACAATGGGTGCACATTAAAAAAACCGCCCGAATTGGGCGGGGCCTTGCACGATATGAAGTTGACCGATAGCCGGCTATTTGATGAAGATGAAGTAACGGTCTACGACGAATTGGCCGAAATCGGTTGGCTTCGCCGCATCGATCTGCAGTAGTACCAGACTGCCTGCGTCCCACTTGCCTTCCGGCAAGCTCGTCCGGAACGCATCGGCGTTGAGACGCAGGCCGGTGAAAATCCCATCCTCAGCGCGTCCCATGAACGGCGGCACACCGCCGAACTACTCGCCCACCAGCAGTGGTTGGCCCTTGATCAGACTCAGCGCCGCATACAGGCTGGGGATCCGACCGTTGTCCGGGTCTTTCCAGAGCGCCTCAATTCCGTGCGGCGCCATGTAGGTACCCGCCAGGTCGTTATCACGGATCGTCCGATGCGCACCAGGAAGATGTCTGTACGGGCAGGTCACCGATGATCCGGCCTTTGGCGATATCCCGGAAGTGGTAGTACGACACCGGGTAGACACCCATCAGATGGTTCGCAGGCTTTGCCGGGAGTATGCTCCGATCCAGGCGCTTTTGACGCGACAATCGATGTTTGGGGAGTGGCGCCGGGGACAAGGTTCACAGCAGACGGGAATGAGCGTGTAGCAGTCAGAGCAGACTCTTGCTTTCCAGCACCTGGATGAATCGAACTTTGCCCTTGGCCTTGATTAACCTGACCTCTCCGAATGGGCCTAGCTCGGTAAGCGCATCATCGATTTTTAGGACTTGTTCCCAACTGAGCGTCTTCAGCAGCTTGCCAGAAAGGGGAGCCGTTTGATCTTCACCTGTCTCGTAAAGCCCTGGGCGATTATCATTCACGTGTTTCTCCCCCCTTCTACCACCAGAAGATCAGCACTCGGTCGATACTCAAGCAACAGGCCGCCTGTACCCCCAGAAACCTGGACTGGATAGGGCGACCTTCGGTGAACGAAACGCCGGCTTCCGGGATTTTGTACCTCTTAAGACCGATCTATTTTTTGGACTTTTGATATGGCCTGATTGGCGCTCCGGTGATAGTACCGTAGTACTTCATAACAGTACCCTGGTACTACATCTTAGTACCATAGTACCATGAATAATACGCCGGTGTCAAGGGAGAAATCTCCCCCCTATTCCCGTCCATATTTCATGAACACTGCGGGGAATTCATCACTTCCGGCAGCGAACAGGGTCGCATTCTGTTGTTATGCCAAGCGCAAATCTAACCTGTGCGGGCAGCGTCGAAACCTGTTCAGGATAGACACAGGAAGGGCGTCCGCAATTGTTGGGACGACGGCGAACAGTGGGCAGGCCACGCTGAAGACATGACCTGCCGGGTTCACACGAGTATCTGCTCATTGGTCTCGACTGTGCCGAACTCTGATGCCATCGTCATTGCCCGGTGACTGCTGCGCCCGGGCGGACCATGCGCCGGTCTCCACCACAGTAGATTGGCGTAGTCTGGTACAGTGGGCCTGCTCGTCAGCGAATCGGACGCGTCAAAGGCGCTGCAATTGTCATTGATATCCCTGGACGCCCCGGAGAGGGTCTCCGTTTGCTCATCTGCCTGCATTGTGCTATAATCGGAGGGCTGATGGACGATACGTATTTTATGGGCGAAGCGCTGGCTGAAGCGGTCAAGGCTGGTGCGGTTGGAGACATCCCGGTCGGCGCCGTGGCTGTCCACAACGGGCAGATCATCGCCCGTGGGCACAACCAAAAGGAAGCGGGGAAGGACCCAACAGCACACGCCGAAATGCACGTGATCCGTGAAGCCGCCCGCGTGTTGGGCGGCTGGCGGCTCAGCGGTGTGACTCTGTTCTGCACGCTGGAGCCTTGCCCGATGTGTGCGGGGGCAATGGTCCAGGCCAGGCTGACGAAGCTGGTGTACGCTGTCGATGATCCCAAAGCGGGAGCGGCAGGCTCGGTCGTCGATCTGTTGCGAAACCCGCAGTTCAACCACCAGGTCGATGTGCGAACCGGTGTGCTTCGTAGTGAGGTCACCGATTTACTGGACGATTTCTTCACAGCGCTGCGGGAAGGCCGGGTTCCACGTTGGTCCCGGTGGCCTCGTCTCACCAGCCAATAATGCGATAGTTTGCACAACGTCACGGGAGGGTGCCAGAGCGGACGATCGGGGCGGTCTCGAAAACCGTTGTGGGGTTAGCCCCACCGTGGGTTCGAATCCCACCCCTCCCGCCAGTTTCGATGAGGGCCTTCATGTCAGTTAGTGGAAGCCCTCATGTTGTTTCGTGGCCTGCATGACTGCTATTGAGTACGCGAGAGATAACTGCTCAGCCCAATAGGCCGATCCAGGTTGTACAATAATGCCCCGCACAGAGACAAAGAGAGCAAAGAAGAAATGGGCCCTGAGGCTCACGCGCGAAAGGTCTCTGGCCCATAGCCGAGCAGTTGCAGAACACAGGCTCGACCGACCCGAAAGGAGTTCGGAAAATGACCAACGCAAACGCCGCCACTTTCTTCAGGCTTCCGTTGAGTGTGCTTCTCGTCCTGTTCATCTACTGGCGATCTCCTTACGCGCCCTGGCTCGCTGCATTGACCGTCGTGCTCGCTGCAGCAGCAGATGCGGCAGACGGCTACCTGGCACGCAAGGAAGGTAAGGTATCCAAGCTGGGCATCTACATGGACGCCGCGATCGACAAGATCTTCGTCCTTGCGGGACTCATCGCACTCACCGATCGCGGGTTACTGCCCGTGTGGATGGTGTTGGTCATCATGTTTCGTGATACATTGATGGGTGGACTACGGAGCTTCGCTGCTGCCGAACGCGTCATCATTCCGGCCAACCAATGGGGAAAATTCAAGACCACCATCTCGTGGCTCGCCCTGATCGCCGTCATTCTGCAGATCCCCTACAACTACTGGGTGATGATGTTGTTCGTCGTCATGGCGGTCATCTCTGGCTTCATCTATTTTTACCAGTCCAGGGACATCTGGCTGAGAAGCCTGGCGGGTGTCCCAGTGCAGCAGATCGTTGAAGAGGCCAAATAGAGAAGAATGCGGAACGCGGGACCCCGCTACAGCGTGGCCTCGCTTAGTTCGTGCCCCTGTACCTGCGCGGAGAAGAAACCATGCCCAAAACCAAAATCGTATGTACTATCGGGCCGTCGTCGCGAGAAGAGCCCGTCCTGCGCGAGATGATCCGCGCGGGCATGAACGTGGCGCGGATCAATTTCTCGCATGGCGAACACGAAGAACATGGGCGCAATATCGCACTGCTGCGCCGGTTGGCCGGCGAAGAGAACCGCTTGCTGGCGATCATTGCAGACCTGCAGGGACCCAAGTTTCGCATCGGCCCCATCGAGGATGGGCAGGTCCTGTTGGAAAGCGGCAAAACGATCACCCTGACTTCACGGGCGGTGCCGGGCCACCCCCAAGAGGTCAATCTACCTCACGCGGAGTTGATCGCCAGTATGAGGCCCGGCAACCATATTCTGCTGGATGACGGCTTATTGGAGCTGGAAGTCGTGCAGGTGCGTGGCGAAGATGTGGAGTGCAAAGTTGTGACCGGCGGTGCGCTGAAGCCGCACAAGGGCGTGTCGCTGGTCGGTGGAGACCTCAAACTGCCTGCAGTAACAGACAAGGACCGGCAAGACCTGGCCTTCGCGATCGGACAGGGCGTAGATTACATAGCGCAGTCCTTCGTCCGTTCGCCGGAGGATATCCTCACTCTGCGCCGGGCGATGGCCGATCTCGGGACGTCGCTGCCGATCATCGCCAAGATCGAGAAAGCCGAAGCACTCGATAACTTCGATGATATTCTGACCATCAGCAACGGCATCATGGTCGCACGCGGGGACCTCGGCATCGAAACACCGCTGGCGAAGGTTCCGATCCACCAAAAGCACCTCATCCTGAAGAGCAACCTGGCGGGTAAGCCGGTCATTACGGCCACGCAGATGCTAGACTCGATGACATGGAATATGCGGCCCAGCCGTGCCGAGGTCAGCGATGTGGTGAACGCCGTGTTGGATGGCACCGGCGCCGTGATGTTGTCCGGAGAGACGGCGGTTGGCAAGGATCCCGTCAACGTCGTGCGGACCATGGCGCGTATCGCTGAAGTAGCGGAAGAAGAGTTCCCCTACGAATCCTGGGTACAGGAAGCCGCACGGTTGCGCGCGGACACAGCGATGGACGCGATCAGCCAGACGGCCAACGAAATCGCTCAAGAGTTGGGGGCAGCTGCGATCATCACGCCGACGCGCACCGGGCACACGCCCCGCTTGATCGCTCGCTACCGTCCCAGCCCGCCCATCTTTGCCACAACGCCCAATGAGGAAACCTGCCGCGGTCTCGCACTGGTCTGGGGGGTGCAGGCGCATCTGATTGCACACTGCCAGAGCACGGACGATATCGTCCGGCTTTCGATCGAGAAGGCGACCGCAGCCCTGGGACTCCAGGCGGGTGCTGTCGTCGTGATCACCGCGGGAGTACCGTTTGGTGAGCACATTGGGACGAACATGGTCCAGGTGCGCACAATCTGAGTGGACTCGCTAAACATACGATGAGAAGGCCGCAAGCCACCGGCAGATGAAGAGATGTCCAGATTCTTCGAGCAGGTACACCGCCTCGTCAGCCTGATTCCAGCCGGCAGAGTCGCCAGCTATGGGCAGATAGCTGCATTGCTGGGCGAACCACGCGCCGCCCGGACGGTGGGATGGGCCTTGCATGCCCTACCTGATGAGACAACGGTCCCCTGGCAGAGAGTGATCAACGTGCAGGGGCGCATCACCAACAGCAGCCATAGTGGTGCCGCGGAGATACAACGCGTTTTGTTGGAGCAAGAGGGTATCCGCTTCAGCACCGATGGACGAGTGGACATGACCGCATATCGTTGGGAAGGACCAACGGTCGCACAACTCGACAGCATCCTGCGCGGCCACACTGGCCCAGAGCACCACCTGCGGACACCGCCGCCACACGCCTGAGCCGATTGCCACCATCGTTGCATGCCAGAGATTCTACGGGGGAATATGTTGCAGAAAGAGCAGTACGGGCAGCCCTACTCCGAAAGCATCCTCATTCTGTTTGCCGCAATCGCCCCGAGCTTGTGGGCGACCTCGTTTCTGGCTGTCAAATACGTGGTGGTCAGCATACCGCCGTTCACTGCGGCAGCTTTTCGTTTCATCATTGTTGTAGCCATGCTCTGGGCGCTGCTCTTCGCCCTGCGCATCCGCATCCGGCAACGGCCGGCGCTGCGCGATGTGCCGCTGCTGGCGGCAACGGGTCTCTGCCAGACCACCTTCTACTTCGCCCTGCAATACTGGGGACTGCAATTGACCACCGCAGCGAACGGCGCGGTGTTGGTTAACACGCGTCCGATCTTCGTCACACTGATCGCCGCCCTGTTCCTGCACGAGATCATCACCTGGCGCAAGGGATTGGGTGTCGTGCTGGCCTTCGCGGGCGTCGTGACGATCATCGGATACGACGCGCTGGCGCTGCTCAATGGCGGCGTCGAGCAACTGCTCGGTAACATCGCGCTGTTGCTCAACGCCGTCAGCGGTGCGATCGGCCTGGTGCTCACCAAGCGGGTCATCGCGCGCTTCGGACCGTTTCCCTCGTTGGTCTACACGAACACATTCGGCGCGCTGGGGCTGATCGCCTTCTCCGCCGTGGAGCTGGCAGAGCGCGGCAGCCTGCCCGCGGCGACGCTGCCCCCGTGGCTGGCATTGATCTATCAAGCCGTGTTCACGACGATCATTGCGCACGTGCTCTGGAACACGGTCCTGAACCAAAAGGACGCCTCGTGGGCTGCGGTATTCCTGTACATCACGCCGGTGATGACCGCGCTCTTAAGCTGGGCATTTCTCGCCGAGCAACCGACATGGAACCTGATTGCGGGAGCAGCCCTGGTGTTCCTGGGAACTCATCTCGTGACGCAGAGGAAATAGGCACTTGACAGGCGCGCGTGAATGTGTTAGCCTGTGTTCATTACATTCCAAACCGTACCTTTCATCTCAAGAGAAAGCAGATGAAGAGAGAAGTGATTGTTCCGCAAGGACAGCATATTTCATTAAGGGGAGAGAAGATGAAAAGAGAAGTGATCGTTCCGGAAGGCGCTCCCAAACCAGTCGGCCCGTATTCCCCTGCGATTCGCTGGGGCAACCTGGTATTCTGCTCCGGGCAGACCGGGGTCGACCCGACCACTGGCACACTGGTTGACGGCGTCGCCGCACAAGTGCGGCAAACCCTGCAGAACCTGTCAGTCCTTTTGAAAGGCGCCGGCACCGACCTCGCTCATGCGCTGAAGACCACGGTCTACCTGACCGACATGAACGACTTCACCACAATGAACGGGGTATACGCGGAATTCTTCCCGCAAGACCCACCCGCGCGCACCACGGTCGCCGTGAAGGCGCTCCCAATCGGTGCACTCGTAGAGATCGAAGTCATCGCCGCCATCGAGTAGCACAGACAATACACGTCATTCAGCCTAACACCGCAAGGTAGAAACACCAAGAGGCCGGTCAGCCCTGAAGAGGTGACCGGCCTTTTCCATTGTACGGACGTACAAAGCATGTGCTCCGCTAGATGGTTCCTGCGAATCAGAGAGAACGGTGCTCGAAGAAGTCCTGCACGGGAACACCGAGACGCCCCGCCGCATTGAGCGCAGCCATCAGCCGGACGCGCGCCTTGGGCCCGTTGAGGTCCCACGCGAACAACACCCCCGCATCGACGAGGTCGCGGTAGGAGCCATCGAACCGGTAGCTGTCATAGAGCCGTCCGGACGGACAGCGCGAGGTTACGACCACAGGCACATCACCCTCCACTGCCTCACGGATCGCCGGCATCCACCAGGGAGGGACTCTGCCGCCGCCGAGCACCTCCAGCACGACCCCACGCGCACCCTGTTTGAGCGCGTAACGCAAGAGGCCATCGTTCATACCCACTGCCAGCTTGATCAACGGCACGTTCGGCTCCAACGCACGACAATCGATCACGTCCTGGGGCTCCACCCGAAAACCGATAAGCACCACGTCACCGTCTACCCGTCCGAGTGGCCCCCAACCGGTCGATTGGAAGGTATCGACGCCCTGGGTGTGTGTCTTGGTCGCATAGCGCGCGGCGTGAATCTCATCGTTCAACACCACCAGGCCACCGAGGCCACGCGTCTGGCTAGCGGCGGCGACACGGATGGCCGACAGCAGGTTCGCCCCGCCCTCCCAGCCGACCATCGACGCAGTGCGCATCGCACCGGTAACCACAAGCGGCGTCTCGCCCGGCACGGTGATGTCGAGCAAATAGGCCACTTCCTCCAGGACATCGGTCCCCTGACTGACTACCACACCCGCGACCTCGGGGCGTGCTGCATACTGAATCACCCGTTCGCGGATCTCCCAGATGTCCTCCAGCGTGAACTGCGCACTGGGCAATTTGAACAACTCGACGACGCGCACATCTGCCAGATCGGCGGGTAACCCGTTCAACAACCGGCTTCCGCCCAATTCGGGCGCGGCACCACCTCGCTCCGTATTCTGTACCATTGAAATAGTTCCACCGGTACTGATGACCACGACTCGTTCCATGCCGCCTCGCTCCCCCTCGTCTCGCAAAATCGCCTGTGTATTGTACCACAAAGGAAAGGAGAGGCCCAAGAATCGAGGCATGAAAAAGTACCCCCGAGGCGATTCGAACGCCTGCTCCCGGCTCCGGAGGCCGGTGCTCTATCCACTGAGCTACGGGGGCATAGTGTTGCTTATTTTATCACTGACGCCCAGTTTTTGCAAGTCGAAAAAAAGCGGGGTACAGCCAGCAATTTTGGCGACAAATGCGCAGGAGAGCACACCCCCTGTGCCAGACTGGGCCAATCTCCGCACAGGCCGTGCGGACGCCGGGCAGTCGTTCGTGTGGATGCCCTGCGCAGGCGAGGCGTACCGAAGATCGGCACAATCGCCGGCACGAAGATTCATGTGTTTGGAACCGTGCAGGTTACCTCCCACTATCTCAGATGGGGCCCTACAACTTCAGCGGTCCCGTCAGCGGTTCGATCCCCAGCATGAACACGCGTGCACCGGGCGGGCGCGTCACCGCAAACAGGACCGCTTCCGCGACATCCTGTGGGGCGAGCAGTTCATCGAGAACGGGGTCGCACGCGCTGCGTCCAGCACCGATAGCGAACTGAGTGTGAACCCCGCCCGGCACGACGACACTGACCTTGATCCCCTGGTCGCGTACTTCCCGGTCAAGAGCCTGCGCGAAGCCCATCTGCGCGAATTTGCTCGCGCAGTACGCCGTGCGCAGACGCTTGCCCGTCAGGCCGGCAGTCGAATTGATGAATACGACCCAGCCCTGCTTCCTTTCGAGCATCCCGGGCACGAACGCCCAAGAACACAGAAAGCTTGAACGCATGTTGCTATCCATGATCCGGTCGAAATCCGCCACGGTCATGTCCGTCAGGGCAATGTATTTGCCGATGCCAGCATT
>ENA-OSEO01004773-OSEO01004773.1-sediment-metagenome-genome-assembly--contig:-NODE-4773-length-13798-cov-5.835070_pt1 | contig 13798 bp, 11 predicted proteins | sample MGYA00237883_ERZ534232 | MGnify/ENA metagenome assembly ERZ534232 | reverse complement strand
TGCCGGCGGCTTTGAGAACATTATCCGGAGGCGGTGGAGAAAGAGACCGCAGGAGTTCGGGCAGGGGAATACTGGACAGGAAATAATCGCCTGACAGTTCCCCGGAGGGGGTAACCACGGAGGTCACGCGGGAGCCCTGGCGGTTGAACCTGATTATTTCCTGGTTAAGCCGCACCTGTCCGCCCGAACCTTCAACGACATCCCGGAATTTTTCCCACATCATGCCCGGGCCCAGCACGGGGTATCTGAACTCTCTGATAAGGCTTTTATTTTTCCCGGTTCCGAAAACGGCGTTCAGGACTACCTTGGCCACGGACAGCCCGCCGATACGCTGGGCCGCCCAGTCGGCCTGCAGTTCGCTGCACGGAACCCCCCAAACCTTTTCAGTGTAGTCCTTGAAAAAGGTCCGGTACAACCGGCGGCCGAAGCGTCTGGTAACCCATTGCTCAAATGTTTTCGCTTCTCCGGTGAAGTCCAGGCGGGCCCCGGCGTAGCTGAGCATTATCATCAGGCTTTCGAGCAGACCCAGGTTGACCAGAACATTGGGAATAGTCAAAGGGTATTGAAAAAATTTATGGTTATAATAGATTCTGGATAACCGAGGGATTTTGATGAAATCTGGACCGAGCATACTGGTCCAGAGCCGATCCACTTCCTCGATTTTGGTGAAAAAGCGGTGCCCGCCGATATCAAATCGATAGCCCTTGTAAACTTCCGTTCTGGATAACCCGCCGACTTGGCCGGATTTTTCCAGCACAATCGTTTGCCGGCCCAGTTCAGTCAGTTCGCGCGCCGCGGTCAGACCGGCAGGGCCGGCTCCGGCGACGATAACATGATAATGTTCCATCAGAATATCTTTAATCCGTAATGAAATATCGGCAATGGGGCCTTATTTATCGCCCGGTTTTATCTTATATATAACCAGACCGAGGGCAAAGGCCAGACCGCTGTAAAAATAATAAAACCAATGCCAGGGCAGGGCTTTGAGAGTGAACCAGAACCCCCTTTTTTTATAGAAAAAAACATAAAGCCGCAGGTTAAGCAGGATCAATATGGCGATAAATATCCCGGCCGCGGCCAGGCTCCAGAAGCTCCAGAAGGCCGCGCCAACGGCGATTACCAGACCGCCCGCGGCCGCGACGCTGATTCTGTGGCTGTGTTTGAGGTTCAAATCGTTTAAAAACAGCCGTTCACGCAGGATCAGGTCAGTCCAGGGCAGAGCCCGATGGAAGAAGTCGGTTTTCAGCAAGGACGCCGCTCCCCATCGCTTCAGGTGTTTGACCTGTATCGATTTAACCAGTTTGATTCTGTATCCGGCTTTTCGAAGACGATAACCCAGTTCTATGTCTTCGATGGACGGGTCCCGGAAGTCTCCATTAAAACCGCCGATTGTGGAAAACACTTCCGACCGGACGGCTCCGCAGGCGCCCCAGAATGTCCAGGCTTCCTCACTGGAAGTCTGATGGATAAAATGATGCAGCAGGTTTTTGTATTGGGAAAGAAAATCGGTCATGCCGGGTTCGTCATCGTAGGAGCCGATAAGCGCCGCGAGGTCAGGGTTTTCTTCGAACACGGCGATGACCCGGCTGACGACGTCAACCGGAACGGCCGTGTCGGCGTCTATGAACAATAAAATATCGCCCGAAGCTTGGGCGGCGCCCAGGTTCCTGGCTTTGGCCGGGCCTCCGGTCTGTTCAAGCCGGATGACCTTTGTGCCGGCGGCTTCAGCCACCCGCCATGACCCGTCGGTGTCCCCGTCCGCCACGACGATGATTTCATCGGGTGAGGGCGAGGTCGCGGCCATGGCTGACAAGCAAGCCTGAAAATTCCGACCGCCGTTATAAACAGGGATGATTACTGAAACCCTTGGTCTGGAAGGCGAAAGCGTCATCAGATGCGATTGTATCCGGCCTTAGTTATCAGCCCGCTGGCGCCGGGGAAATGTCTTTGCCTAACGCAAAGATTTGGCTGTGGATTTGCCGCCGTAATTACGATACCAGCAGAGCTATCAAAGTCAAGCAAATAAAGATATGGCCTGTGCCTGGAAGGGCGCGGTTCCGGCCAGAATTCAACAGCGGCGGGAAGCCGTTCACGGTTAGATTGAACCGGCTCTGATTTCATCTATCAAACGAAGATAGCGTAGCAAAAAAGTGTCCGCGGTCCATTCCCGCTTACAGGCTTCATAACCACGCAGGCCGGTTTCCCGCCGCTTGTCCGGGTCGGCCAGTAGTTCATCCATCAGGTTTTTCAGCTCTCTATCGCTGGAGTAGATAAATCCGCCACCGCTTTTATTGATAATTTCCGGCATACCCCCGGTGTTTTTGACCAGTACCGGGGTCTGCTGGCGGAAGGCTTCAATAATGACCAGTCCGAAAATTTCGGTCCATCTGGAGGGAACGATCAGGGCGACGGCGTTCCGGTAGAGCGGCTGAAGCTGTTGATGGGAAAGCCTGCCCAGGAAGCGGATGCGGGGATTCCCGGCGGCCAGTTTCCGGAGCCTGGTCTCGTAACCTCCGTCTCCGGCCACCCATAATTCCGCCGCGGGGTGGTTTTGGAAAAGGGGAATTATATCCTGCAGGCCTTTGAGCTTTTCCAGTCGCCCCGCAAAAAGAAAGTAGGGAACCGGTTTGGAATGGTTAAGGGGCCAAGGCTCCAGGGGCGCATCTGGGGTAAAATAAGGAATCAGTTCGGAACGTGTGGTGAAACCCTGATTCCGATAAAATTGCCGGGCGTATGAAGAAGGATGAATAAAGGCGTCGATATGCCGGGCCGCTTTGGGTATGAGGCCGAGTTTCCGCCACAATTGAGGTGGGCGTTTATGGGCCAAACTGCACAGGAAGCAGTTGGGGTTTGTGCATGGAGCGCGGTTGTATTTCACCATGGTGCTGGCCGGGCAGAAGAGCCAGAATTCATGAGTGGTGTAAAGTTTGACCGCCTGACCGTATTTCAATATGCCGCACCCGCCCACCAGCGAGATATTATGATAATGGATGACGTCGAACCGGTTGGATAGAATCCGCTTGATCTGATTCGATTTAAAAATGGGCAAACCGGTCTGGTGAGTGGCCAGGGGGGACAGGAAGCCCAGGGGGCTTTTCAGGCCGTGAACCGTCACCTTGGGGTGGTCGTTGCGGGCGGCTTCGGGCGCCCGGCCCGCTAAAAACCGGTAGGAATCCTGACAGTGGATCACCTCGACATGGTGACCGCGCCGGGCCAGTTCATTGGTGAGCTGATGTACATGAATTCCATCTCCCCCGAAATTGTAGGGCGGATAAAATGTCGTAATCATGCAAAAACGAAGCGGTCTGTTCATCGGCGATCATCAATGCGGGCGAGAGGATAGGGGGAGAGGTTCTATTTAAGCAACGCCATGTCGTTCCAGCTGTTTTGTCTCAGATAAGCCATGGTTCCCGGCACGTCAATATCATGGGTTCTGGCCAGTTCCCGCAACGCGTTTTCCGCCAGATGAAGGAAAATATTGGAAACGGTGGCGCCTTCTTTCCGGAATATTTCCTCCATTTTATTTTTCAATAATTCCCATTCAGCAGAATCCTTGGTAATGATCATCGGCCGGACTCCTTTCGGTGTTCAATGTTCACAAAGAGCTTCAGACTACAAAATGGTTTTTCGTTATTAATAAAGCATCCCCGGGCAAACTTGTTGAAATAAAAAAAGAATGTACCTGCTGGGAGTACATTTCCCCGCTTGGCCGGGTTTTAGCTTGACCATCGGCTTGACTATTATTTCCCAGCCCGGATGATATAGAACCTGTTTTCATTCTATGCGTATTCATCCGGACAGTCAAAGTTTTTGTCATCCGGCCGGCACAAAATAGCGCATACTATCCGAGGGGGTCGTCGACGTGCGGGTAAACGGCCCGAGGCCATGGCCGCCCGGCGGAATTGACTTCTTTTCTTGCTTGACTTCAACATCGGCCGCATGGTTTGATTAGGCGTGCTGAACTGGCTGAAATACACGGCCGTGATCGTGCTGGTCGTTTCAGGCGGCCTGCTGGCTGAAGCCGTCTTTGCGGATGAAGAACAAAGGCGGGCCGGGAAGGTTATCGAGAAAATTGTGGTGGACCCCGGCCATGGCGGATCCGACTATGGCGTGACCGGGCCGACCGGTTTAAAGGAAAGCGAATTGACCGGCGCCTTGGCCCGGCAGTTGAAAGTCAGTTTGGAGAAAGAACTGGGCGTACAAGTTTTTTTAACCCGGGAAGGGGAAGAAAATCCTGATTTGTTCGAGCGCACCGCCATGGTGAATCGTCTGAGGGGTCAGCTTTTTATTTCTATCCATGCCGGGGGGTTCGAACAGGGAAACGTATCGGGATTTGGAGTGTTTTATCAGGATTATTCACTGCAGCCGGACCTTCCGGCCCCCGCGTTCAGGGGAGGAGTCCAGGAGGAGCCGATTCAATGGGCGCTGGCTCAAACCAGATACATCATCCCCAGCCGCAGATTGGCCGGAGAATTAAACCGATCCTTGAGCCAGGCGTTGAGAATAAAAAACCAGGGGGTCGTCGGTCTGCCCCTGGCTGTGCTGGCCGGGGCTTCCAGGCCGGCGGTGCTGGTGGAAGTCGGCCATCTGACCAATCCAAACGAGGAAAAGCGCCTGAAAAGCCAGCGTTACCGCGACCTGGTGGTTCAAGGCCTGGTTCAGGGCATTAATTCATATCAGGAATGGGTCCGTGAACGTCTGCCGGATTAGCAATATGTGACCCCTTCCATACAGGGATATCTGAAAGATTACGGGGCGTGGCGCAGCTTGGTAGCGCGCTTGCTTTGGGAGCAAGAAGCCGGAGGTTCAAATCCTCTCGCCCCGACCATGAATTCCGTATGAGTTCAATTCAATTAATGGGCCTGACCGGTCCGCCTGACAGGCTCAGTGGAAATTTTGCCAGGTGTGAACGATGTCGATAAAAGAATCACCTGAGTGGCCTGTTGTCATCGAACCTTCCGGCCGTGTTGTGCTGCCGGCGGGGATCATGGCGGAAATCGTAATGGAAACCGCCGGGTGCCGGCTCTGGTATAATGAAAAATCTTCCCGGCTGGGCGTTCGTCTTTTAAGGGGCGACGATTCGCCTCCGTTTTTTATCCTTCGTATCAAAACAGCCGGCGGGGCCGTCATGGGCGCCATTGAGGCTGAACCATTTTTCAACCGGGTCGGGATCAAACCAAATAGCATGAGTTTAACCTGCGGCGCCCGGTATTTTCCCAAATACCATCTTCTGGAAATTCAATTACCGGAAAAGCCTTCGGAAATCAGGCCGGATGAAGGTGATTTCTTTGATGTTTATCAACCACTTGAGGACTGAGTATCAATAACCGGCCAGTTCTCTTGACCCAAGCGGGAACATTTTTGGAAACATAAGTCCGGCTGACTGGGATTTTATGCTTAGTTTGTTGAATTGATTGCTTTTTTTGGAGTGGTTTTTATTCTATGATTTTCCTTGACAGGAGATTCGGGCTAGGTTAAATTGTCCAAAATTGCACAAGGGGCGACTCTTGTTGAACAAAAAACCATTCCAGGCTTATAGGTAGGTGTTAACCGGCTTCCCGGCCGAGGAGAACAGGGTTACATTGCGGCTTCCCGGCCAAGATATACCAGCAGGGGTGCAGACACTGAACAGCTCGGAACAGAATTAAAGAATCAATTACATTGTCATTACGGAGTTTTATGTCAAGGAGGTGCATTAAATTTAAGGATAATAGGTAAATGCCAAGCAGTGTTCGGTTTGAGTGTGCTTAAATGTATTGATAACTAAAACAGGAGGAAATAGATGCCTAGTTTTGTAATTCTGGAAAAATGTGACGGCTGCAAGGGCGAGGACAAAACTGCCTGCATGCATATTTGTCCTAACGACCTGATGGTGTTAGACAAGGTAACCGATCCGGCTAACCCGAAGGCCTTTAACCGTGACCCTTCCATGTGCTGGGAGTGCTATAATTGCGTAAAAATCTGCCCTCAGAGCGCTATTGACGTACGTGGTTACGCGGATTTTGTGCCCATGGGCGCCAGTGTTGTTCCGATGCGCGGTTCCGACAGTATCATGTGGACGGTAAAATTCCGCAACGGTTCCTTGAAGCGCTTTAAGTTCCCCATCCGGACGACACAAGAAGGCACGGCCGTACCGTTGGGCGGCTTCCCTGAAGGCGATGGCGATCTGAATAGTGTCAATCTTATGACCGAACCTGCTTCCACAGGCGCGGCGAAAACCCCCCAACTGTAGGAGGTGAAGGATAATGGCAAATTTTGAAACTGTAGAAGTAACCACCGATCTCCTTATTGTTGGTGGTGGTATGGCGGCGAGCGGCGTGGCTGTTGAAGCCGCTTATTGGGCAAAAAAGAACGGCCTGAAGGTGGCTTTGGTGGACAAGGCGGCCTTTGATCGTTCCGGCGCCGTGGCCATGGGCCTTTCAGCTATCAACCAGTATGTTAATTACGGCAAAGGCGTGAACACCCTGGAAGACTACGTTCATTACGTCCGCAACGACCTGATGGGCATCAGCCGTGAAGACCTGGTTTACAATATCGCCCGTCACGTGGACGGCACGGTTCACCTGTTCGAAAAATGGGGCCTGCCCCTTTGGAAAGACGAAGCCGGGAACTATGTGAACGAAGGCCGCTGGCAGCTCATGATCAACGGCGAGTCGTACAAGGTCGTCGTATCCGAAGCGGCCAAGAACGCCATGGCCGAAGCGGGCAACGAGATTTACGAGCGCGTTTTCATCGCCGCTCCTCTGCTGAGCGCCGACGGCAGCCGCATCGCCGGGGCCGTGGGCTTCTCCACCCGTGAAGACAAGGTGTATGTGTTCCGGGCCAAGGCGGTCGTGGCGGCCATGGGCGGCGCGGTCCATGTCTTCAAACCCAGGTCCACCGGTGAAGGTCTGGGCCGTTCCTGGTATCCGCCTTTCAACAGCGGTTCCTCCACCTACTTCGAGATCATGGCCGGCGCTGAGCTGACCTGTCAGGAAGTCCGGTTCATCCCGGTCCGCTTCAAGGACGCCTATGGTCCGGTCGGCGCTTGGTTCCTGCTGTTCAAGTCCCGGGCCGTTTCGGCTGGCGGCGGCGAATACATGGCCGTACGCAAGGATGAGCTGAACAATTGGGCTCCCTATGGTCTGGCCAAACCCATTCCGGCCAATCTGCGCAACTACCTGGGCATGCTGGACGTTGAAGCCGGCCTGGGGCCGCTCTATATGGAAACCCACGAAGCTATCGCCAATCTGGCCAAGCAGTACGCGGACGACCAGAAGGCCTTCAAGAAGAAGATGAAGGAACTGGAAGCCGAGGCCTGGGAAGACTTCCTGGACATGACCATCAGCCAGGCTCTGCTTTGGGCCGCCCAGAACATCGCCCCTGAGGAGAAGCACTCGGAAATCGCCGCTTGTGAGCCCTACTTCATCGGCTCCCACTCCGGCGCTTCCGGCGGCTGGGTCTCCGGTCCCCCGGACCTGAAGGGCAAAGGCGAACTGCCGGATGAATACTTCTGGGGCGGCGTGGGCAACATGACCACCTGCCCCGGTCTGTTCGCCGCCGGCGATGCTTCCGGAGCTTCCAGCCACAAGTTCTCTTCCGGTTCTTACGCCGAAGGCCGTTACGCCGGCAAGCAGGCCATCAAGTGGATCACCATGAACAACAACCTGCCGGATGTGGACAGCGCGGCCGTCGAGGCTCTGAAGGCCAAAGTCCTCAAGCCGCTGGACACCTACGCCCAGCACGCCGGCTACTCTTCGGACAACGACTACAACCCCAACTACATCAAGCCGTTCATGTTCATGTTCCGCCTGCAGAAGCTCATGGACGAATACGCCGGCGGCGTGGTCTCGGCCTTCAAGACCAGCAAGGCCCTGTGCGAACGGGGTCTGGAGCTGATGGAGTTCCTCAAAGAGGACGCCGAGAAGCTGGCGGCCGAGAACGTGTACGAACTGGAACGTTGCTGGGAGAACATCCATCGGATGTGGCAGGCCGACGCCCACATCCGGGCCATCCTGTTCCGCGAAGAGACCAGGTGGCCGGGATATTACTTCCGGGCCGACAAGCCCAAGATGGACAATCAGAACTGGCTGGTCTTCGTCAACCAGAAGTATGATCCCAAGGCCGGTCAGTGGACCGAACGGAAGGTCCCGGTCAAGAAGCTGATCGACTAACTTTCCGACCAGGCTTCCATAAAGCCGTCAGCGGGCGCCCCTTTGGGGCGCCCTTATTTTTCCGGGGCCGGGTCAAAAAAATATCGGCTTTTCGCGGGGAAATTTTCTTGCAAAAAAAATAAATTGTGATAGAAAGCGAATGTTATGGTCCTTTGGGATAAAGGCTTGCAGAAATTAGGAAAGGTCGGTCAGGTTATAAAGGCTCCCCGGCTATTTTTATTTGCCTTATGTCGTTAATAATTTCACAATATTTGACCGGGCTGGACCCCGGTCCGATGCTCGCCCCTTTAACCGACATGGTTTAATAGCGAACCGAAATATGTAACCCCGGAGGTAAATCATGGGAGAAGCGAAAACCACTCAAACCATCCTCGTCGTCGGAGGAGGGATCAGCGGAACCACCGCCGCGATTGAAGCCGCGGAAGCCGGTTATAATGTGGTCCTGGTGGAAAAGAATCCCTACCTGGGCGGCCGGGTGGCCCAGCTCAACCAGTATTTCCCCAAACTTTGTCCGCCATACTGCGGGCTGGAGATCAATTTCCGGCGGATGCGCCAGAGCCCCAACGTCCGTTTTTTCACCATGGCCCAGGTCGAATCCATTTCGGGGCAGGAAGGCGATTTCGACGTAACCATCAAGGTTCATCCCAGATACGTCAACGAGAACTGCACCGCCTGCGGCAAGTGCGCCGAGGTCTGTGAGCTGGAGGTGGACGATCCCTTCAATTTCGGCATGTCCAAGGTCAAAGCCGCCTATCTGCCCCACGAACTGGCCTTCCCCACCCGCTACGTCATCGATCCGGCCCTGATCGGCGCCGATCAGGCCCAGAAGGTCAAGGAAGCCTGTCCCTACGATGCTATTGACCTGGACATGCAGCCTCAGTCCTTTACCCTGAAGGTCGGGGCCATCGTTTGGGCCGCCGGCTGGTCCCCGTACGACGCTTCGAAGATCGAGTATTACAATTTCGATAAAAACAGCAACGTCATCTCCAATGTGATGATGGAGCGCCTGGCTTCAGTCAACGGACCCACCGGCGGCAAGATTATCCGGCCCTCGGACGGCAAGCCGGTCGAAAAAGTGGTCTTTGTCCAGTGCGCCGGTTCCCGGGATGAAAACCATTTGCCTTACTGTTCAGGCGTCTGTTGTCTGGCCTCTCTCAAACAGGCCACCTATGTCCGGACCCAAAATCCCGACTCAAAAGTGACTATATGTTTCATCGACATTCGGGCCATGGAAAGGCTGGAGGATTTCTACGTCAAGGTCCAGGCCGACGAAAACGTCTCTTTCATCAAATCCAAAATCGCCAAAATCACTCAGGACCCCCAAACCGGCGACGTCATCCTCGAAGGCGAAGACACCATGGACGGCCATTATGTCAAAATCCAGGCCGACCTGGCCGTCCTGGCCACGGGCATGGTCCCGAACACCGCCCAGGAAAAAATCCCCTTGGCCGTTCAATATGACGATTACGGATTCATAGCGTCCGATTCGGGCGTCCCCGGTATTTTCGGGGTCGGGACCGTCAAGCGCCCCAACGACGTCTCGTCCTGCGTCCAGAGCGGCACGGCGGCGGCCATCAAGGCCATTCAGTCCATTTCGAGGAGGTAAAGGTCCAATGGAAAAGAAAACTGCTGTCTATATATGCACCGGCTGCGGCATCGGCGAGGCCTTGGATGTCGACGGCCTGACCAAGGCGGCCAAAAAGGCGGCTATATGTAAAAACCATCCCTTTCTATGCAGTCCGGAAGGCGTTGACCTGATCAAAAAAGACATAGAAGCCGAAGGCGTCAACACTATCGTCATTGCGGCCTGCTCCTCCAGGGTCAACTACGACGCCTTTGATTTCGGCCACGTCCTGCTCGACCGGGTCAACCTCCGGGAACAGGTGGTCTGGTGTCAGACGCCCAATGACGAAGACACCCAGATGATGGCCGAGGACTACCTGTTGATGGGGCTGAAGAGGCTCGAAAAGATGGAACCGCCCCAACCCTACCTGGGGCCGGACGGGGCCGAGACCAAGTTCTCCAAGGATATCCTGGTAGTGGGCGGCGGAGTGGCCGGCCTGACCGCGGCCCTGGAAGCGGCCAAGGCCGGATGCCAGGTGGCTTTAGTGGAAAAAGAGGCGGCCCTGGGCGGCTTCGGCACCAAAATCAAAAAAACCACACCGACCAAACCGCCCTATCAAGAGTTGGAAGACACCGGCCTGCCCGAACTGGCGGCCGAAGTCCAGGCCAACGAAAAAATCAAAGTTTACACCGCCGCCGAAATAGAAAAGATCAGCGGCGGCCCCGGTCTCTTTGATACGATTATCAAATCCAACGGCAACGAGGTCAAGCAGCGCTTCGGGGCCATCGTCCAGGCCACGGGCTGGTCGCCGTACGATCCCAATAAGTTAGGACATTTGGGTTACGGCGCTTCGCCGGATGTGGTCACCAACGTCCAGATCGAGGAGATGGCCCTGGCCGGCAAGATCGCCCGGCCCTCGGACGGGTCCGAACCGGCGGCCGTGGCCTTCATCCAGTGCGCCGGTTCAAGGGACCAGAACCACCTGCCTTACTGTTCGGCGGTCTGCTGCCGGGCTTCCCTGAAACAGGCCCTTTATCTTAAGGAGCAGAACGAAGAAACCGCCGTTTACATCATCTATAAGGACATCCGCACCCCGGGTCAGGATGAGGAGCTCTACCGCCAGGCCCAGAGGGCCGGAGTCATTTTCATCCGGAGCGATCCCCAGACGGTGAAAGTGGAAGCCCAAAACGGCAAGCTGGCCGTCGAGGCCGAAGAGGTTTTGCTCCACGACACGGTCAGGATCGAAGAGCTGGACTTGGTCGTCCTGGCCACGGGCATGGTCCCCAACGCGGCCAAATGGCTGGAAGTCTTGGACCCGACCAAGCAGGAGGAAAAACAGGAAGAGACTGAGCCCGGCAAGCAGCCCAAGGTCAAAAACAGCGTCCTCAAGCTGGATTACCGGCAAGGGCCTGATCTGCCCAACCTCAGATACGACTTCCCGGATTCCCACTTCATCTGCTTCCCGTATGAAACCCGCCGGACCGGCATCTACACCGCCGGTTGCGTCCGCCGGCCCATGACCATGAGCACGTCCAAGGAAGACGCGGCCGGCGCGGCCATGAAGGCCATTCAGGCGGTGGAAGCCGTGTCCGTGGGCAAGGCGGTTCATCCCAGGGCGGGCGATTTGTCCTTCCCCGAATTCTTCATGCAAAGGTGCACCCAGTGCAAGCGCTGCACCGAAGAATGTCCCTTCGGAGCCATCAACGAAGACGAAAAGGCCAACCCCCTGCCCAATCCCACCCGCTGCCGCCGCTGCGGCATCTGCATGGGGGCCTGTCCGGAACGAATCATTTCCTTCAAGAATTACTCCGTCGACATGATCGGTTCCATCATCAAGAGTCTGGACATCCCGGAAGAAGACGAGGAAAAACCCCGGGTGCTGATCTTCGCCTGCGAAAACGACGCCTACCCGGCCCTGGATATGGCCGGGCTGAACCGCTTGTCCTACAGCCCCTATGTCCGGATCATTCCGCTCCGGTGCCTGGGCTCCATCAACCTGGTCTGGATCGCCGACGCCCTGTCCAAAGGCTACGACGGCATCATGCTCTTCGGCTGCCGGCCGGGCGACGATTATCAGTGCCATTTCATCCAGGGCAGCGAACTGGCCCGGGTCAGGATGAGCAAGATTTCCGAAACCTTGCAGCGTCTGGTGCTCGAACCGGAACGGATCAGAGTGGAAGAGATCAGCATCACCGACTGGCAGCGCATCCCGGAAATCATCACCGAGTTCATGGAGACCATCGACCGGGTCGGCCCCAACCCATATAAAGGCTTCTAGCCGAAACTCAACGGGGCGCCCAAGGGCGCCCCTGGCTTTTGTTCAGTTTAAATACCTCATACCAAGTTGCCTGCAAATAAAGAAACTATCAGGTCATTGCGAAGTTCGGCGCAGACGAACCGAAGCAATCCCTTGAAATTGGAATGAAATTAAAAGAGATGGATTCGTCACCCCGCTGCCGCGGCCCCGCGCTGCTTGGGGCTCGCCACGACCTGGGGATTTAAAGGCAACTTGGTGTTAATAAATCCCTAGCTGGCAGCCGGCGGCGATGGTCTGGCCCAATTCCCGACATTGGGCTAAGACTTCCTCGGTGACCTCGCCCCGGGCCACCAAAGGCTCATGGACCTTCTTCAAGGGGTAGCCCAAAGCGATCCGCTCGATGCCCCGCACCGCGCCCCGGCCGTCGTTGCCCGCGCTGACAAAGACCACGTAAGGCTTCTTGAAGACTTCCTTCCGGCCCCGGGCCGGTTCATAAGTCCGGTCGAAAAAGTCTTTGATCAGGCCGGCCATGAACCCGAAATATTCCGGCGAACCGACGGCCAGGCCGTCGCAGGCCAGCAAATCCTCCAGCCCGGCTTCCTGGGCTTGTTTGAGGCTGACCGTCACGCCTTCCACACTCGACGCTCCGGCCGCCGCCGCTTCGGCCATCTTTTTGGTGTTGCCGCTTTGGGAATGATAAATGACTAAAATATGCGTCAAAAATGAACCCTCCAGGAAAAGGAGCCGGCTGAGTGCTACTTGCCGGGCCGTCGATAAAGGCCCATCAGTTCCGCCCGGCCCAGGACATGGCCTTCCATGGCTTGAAGCAATCTTTCTTTAGTCACCCTGGCCGGCAGGTCCAAGACGGCGTCCAGGGCGTAAAGCTTGAAAAAGTAACGGTGTTGGCCTGAGGGCGGACAAGGGCCGCCGTACCCGTATTTAGGCCAACTGTTCAAACCCTGGCGGGCCCCGTTGGGCAGTTCCTGGTCGGCTGGGACGGCCTCCGGTAAAGACGACTCACCGGCCGGGATATTGTAGATGACCCAGTGAACCCAGGTCCCCATCGGTGCATCCGGATCATCCATGATCAAAGCCAAGGATTTGGTCCCGGCCGGCGGAGCGGTCCAGCTCAAAGGCGGGGAAATATCCTGGCCGTCACAGGTGTATTTGGAATCAATCGATTCACCTGGTTGGAAAGCCGGGCTGGTCAATTGGAAGGCTTCCGCTTGGAGGGCCAAGGTTGAGCCAAAAAACAGGGCCAGAACCAGGCTTGATAAAACCATGATCCTCATGATCCACCTCCGGCATTTTATTGAAGGCCGCCTGCACCGGCCTTGAATGAACCGTCCACATCCGGAATCAGACCGGCCTTGAGCTGGGTCTCTCAGGATGAAAACATTATGGCCTAAAATTCGCTGGTTGTGAAGGTGAAAGGGAAAAACCGACCAAATGTGGCGGAACAGTCGCAGGCCCAGAATACTTCGGAAATGCCTACAATATCTGCTCCATGAATTTCTTCAGGCGGGGATGTGACGGGTTTTCGAAAAAACTCTTGGGCGTGCCTATTTCCAGTATCCGGCCTTCGTCCATGAAGACCGTCCGGTCGGCCACTTCCCGGGCAAAGCCCATTTCGTGGGTGACGACGACCATGGTCATGCCTTCCTTGGCCAGTTGGACCATGACGTCCAGGACCTCGCCGATCATCTCCGGGTCCAGGGCCGAAGTCGGTTCGTCAAAGAGCATGATTTTGGGGTTCATGGCCAGGGCCCGGGCGATGGCCACCCGCTGCTGCTGGCCGCCGGAAAGCTGAGCCGGATAGGCCTG
>ENA-OSEO01004772-OSEO01004772.1-sediment-metagenome-genome-assembly--contig:-NODE-4772-length-13799-cov-3.133071_pt1 | contig 13799 bp, 10 predicted proteins | sample MGYA00237883_ERZ534232 | MGnify/ENA metagenome assembly ERZ534232 | reverse complement strand
TTCCCGCAGGGCGAATCGCCGCTTCAGATCCGTCGCCACATCCAGGATTGTTCCGACTTCCTCTATGCTCCAATCCAAGAGGGTAATAAAGTCTTTTCCGCGAAAAGCCTTGGTTCTCATTTATCTTTCCTCCGCTAGTTTGAAATCCACCTTGATTGCCTTAATAATCATCAAGGATTTTATTGGGCAGACATAAATGTTGCACAGCAGACGTTCATGTCTTGCTTATTTACCATTCATGCCGAGCAAAATTATTTTTACCTAAACGATCTATTAACCCGCCTAATTCCGTTAGCACCTCTCCTGATCAGGTCTGCACTCTTTCTGGCTTGTACCAAGGAGTCATTTTTTTCTGCAGATATTCCACCAGGTAGAAAAGAAGAATACCCACTATGGAAAGAACGATGACTCCGGCAAAAACCACCGCAGTGTTGATCTCGGTGGTGGCCGAGAGGATCAATACTCCTATGCCTTTGCTCCCGCCGACAAATTCCCCAACCACGGCTCCTATGAGAGAGAGGGTGATGCCCATCTTCAATCCGGCAAAGACCGCGGGCATGGCATTGGGAAACCTGACCATCGCGAATACTTGCCACTGGCTTCCCTCCAACGATCTCACTAGGTTGACTTTGTTTTGATCTATCTGATAAAGCCCCACGGCAGTGTTGATGACGATGGGGAAAAAAGCCATGAGAAAAGCGATAAGAACCTTTGACATGGCACCGTAACCCGCCCAAAGCAGAAAAAGAGGCGCCAAGGCCGACTTGGGAATGGAGTTGGTCATTACCAAAATTGGCAAGATATAGGCCCGGGCAAAGCGCGAATAAACGATAAGCACACCCAGGGGTATGCCGATGGCTATGGAAAGAAAATATCCGCCCAAGGCCTCATAAAGGGTCCACCCTATTGCTTGCAGCATGGGGACATAAAAGGCAACCAAACTCTTTATAACGCTAGCGGGAGTGGGAAGAATGTATTCTGGGAAGCCACCAACCTCTTTAACCAACCACCAGATCACCAAGATGGCCAAAATGGAGAGAACAGGTTCATAGCTGACTTTTTTTAGTTTCCTGGCCGCTCTGGCAAACATGGTCATTTCTCTCCAACCATTTCGATTAAAAACTAATTTTCCCAGAAACCTTTGATTTCCGGAAACCAATGCGCTTCCTGATTTCGGCCTGCATATCCCGAAATTTTTCCGTGTACATCATCTCCAGCGCTCGAGGCCGAGGCAGATCGATGTCGAAAATAGAATCGACCACGGACGGTCTTTGGGAAAACACTACGACTCTATCGGAAAGGAAAACGGCTTCGGGGATGGAATGCGTCACGAACAATATGGTTTTCTTTTTCTCGGTCCACAAATCCAAAAGTCCGAGGTTCATCTCCTCGCGAGTCATTGCGTCAAGAGAACCGAAGGGCTCATCCATCAACAACAACGTGGGATCATGTATCAGGGCCCTGCAGATGCAGGCCCGTTGTTGCATGCCCCCGGAGAGCTCGGCCGGGTAGGCGTCCTTGAAATCAAGCAAATCAACTAGCTCGAGCAGTTCCAGGGCGCGTCCGAGGTACTCCGCCCGATTCAATTTCAGCACCTCAATGGGCAGGAGGATATTGTCCAGTATGTTGCGCCATTCCAAAAGCACCGGGTACTGGAAGACGATCCCGTTGTTACGATGAGGCCTTTTGACCTCCTTGTTGCCCACCTTAATGGTGCCGCTAGTGACGGCAAGTAGACCCGATATCATGTTCAAGAGGGTGCTTTTGCCGCAGCCGGAGGGCCCCACAATGGAGACAAACTCATCGTGTTCAACGGAAAACGTTATGTCCTGGATGGCGCAAACTTCGGTGCCACCCTCCTCATCGGACTGGTAAACCTTCTTTACGTTTACAATCTCAATGTCTGTGCTCTTTTCCATTGTCCGCCGCTTACATCGTTATAATGGTTCGCATAGCGATGATCCCCGAAGCCTTTATCTTCACTTGGCAGTCGCTTATTTCAAATATTTATTGGTGTAGAAATCATCCGCCTTTATAGTCTTTTCGATTTTGAAGCTTTCCCGGACCAAATCTATGGTGGCTTGAATCTTTTTGGGATCCATCATGCCCAAGCCGTGCTTTTTGGTGTAGTCATCTTCCAGAAGGGCGAAAGTGGCGTTCAAGCCTTCCTTGTTGGTCTCCCTATTCAGCACGGGATTGAATTTGATAAAGAGGTCCACGGCGGCATCCGGGTTTTCCTTGGTGAACCGGAATCCCTGATAGGTGGCCTTCAAGAATCTCTTTACCAGATCCGGCTTTTTCTTCATGGTTTCGGTGCTGCAGATAAGCGAAAGATCATAATGGTTGAGCCCGAATTCAGCGAAGTTCATCACGTTCAACTCAACGCCAGCCTTCTTGGCCAAGGCGGTCCAGGACGGCAAATTCGGGGTGTAATTGTCACCAAAATCGGCTTTGCCGGCCATGACAGACTGGAAGATCACTCCGCTGTCCATCAGCAGGAACTCGGCCTTGCCCTTCACGTTATTGCGCAAAAACAAGATAGGCAGAACATGCCGCAAGGCCGCGAAAGCGGTGGTGGCCACTTTTTTACCCACCACATCCTGAGGCTTGGTCCAATTGTTTTTTTTCAGGGAAACGATCAACTGGGGCGAATTGCAGAAAACCGCCCCTATGAGCCTTACGTTGTTTATACCTTTGGGGATGGCCTGTACAAGGTTTACCGCGCTGGCCAGGCCAAATTCTGAATCACCGGTCGCCACCCGCTGAATTGTCTTGCCGGAACCCCCGCCTTTTTGGATGTCGATATCGATCCCTTCTTTCTCATAAAATCCCTTGCCTTTGGCCGCAAAAAAAGGAATATGCTGGGCCTGGGGGGTCCAGTTCAATGAATAAATAACCTTATCCAAGGCCAGGGACTCACCGCCGCCCCAGCAAAGAATAAAGCCTGCCAATATAAATAAAATCGCCCCTGTTTTCTTCATTTCCCGTTCTCCTTTCTTATAAAGACCAATTTAGTTATCCCCAGCTTTTGGTTATCCAAATTGTCCGCCATAATTATTGGGAAACATGCCTTTTCGTAATTCTCAAACCCCCTTCGGGTACTCATCCTATATCTGAAATACAGTGGGGGCTTCCACGGGCGTCTTCAATATCTCCAAGGCCTTCTGCGCCAGCTTCCGGCGGATCCCTTCCTCCTCCTCCCTGGGCAGGGAGGCATTCCCCAAGGGATGAACAATCCCCAAACCCAAGAGAATCCGGTTGACCCCAACCATAAGGGCCACCGAAGTCATAGTGGTTATTTGGGTGACCGGTATGCCGGCTTTATCTATCTCGGAGCTTATCACTGCACCGCAGCGACTGCTGGTCCCTCAAGTGGAAGAAAGCAACACGCCGGACACCTGTTGGGATTGCAGATATTTGGCCATTTCCCGGCCGATCTGCTGGCAATTCATGAACGAAGTGGCCACGCCCGTGGTGGCAAGGAAGTTTTCATGAAGCTTGCCGATGACCCCCTCTTTCTCCAAGGAACGCATGACGTCCAGGGGGACCAGCCGGTTGGGATCCTCGCTGACGTAGCGAGAGTCGTAGCCTACATGGTTTACCTCACAGGCCATGCCGCGAAGGTCCTCCAGGTTTTCTATTGGATAAATCCCGAATTTGGTGGCGGCTAAAGACTCTATCTTGTCCGGATTACCCTTGGGCACCAGCCCTCCGTCGGTGACCAGGGCGATGGTGGCGGAGGTCAAATCAGGGATGGGCGCCGAAGGCGACACCCGGTTGTATTTAGGCAGGGGCACCTCGGTTTTATAGGGTTCGCCCTTAAGCTTGGCCAAGAGCATGTCCAGGGCCCTTTCGGCGCCGGACCGCCCGAAAAGCACATTCCGCAAGACCCCTCTGGCGAAATACCCTTCCTCTTCCGGAGTTCCTATCTCCTGGCCGGAGAGCAGCTTGGTGCCCAACCCCACCATCTTTTGTATGGCTTCCAGCATGGCCCCGGCGGACTTGGGGGTTTTTATGATGTAGACCTCTTTCCGATACAGATCCACGCCCGGGTTCTCTTCGAACATGCCGGTGACCGCGGGGATTTTTAGGCCTTCCTGGATGGCCTTACAGAGAGCGCCGCAGGCCACGCCGTAGCGGCCGGCGTTGAAGGCCGGCCCGGCGAGGAAAAGGTCGGGATGGTAGGACTCAGCTATCTCCAGCACGCGCCGGGAAATCTCCTCCTGCTTCTCCACAAAGGAGTTGTCGCCGCAGATTATGGTAGCCACCACCGACCCTCTGCCTTTGAGCACATTATTGACGGCCCGGCCCGGCCCCAAAGGCCCTTCCACCACCGAGACCTCGATATTGGCCTTTTCCTCACCACCTATCTGGCCGAAGAATTGATTAAGGTAATGCAATACCCTAAGTTCGCTTGCCATATCGATCGCCCCTTAAGCCTCTCCTCGCTGGTCCGCTATTCAGTAGCCCTAAAACTGGGCGATTCCCGCCCCCGAGGCGCCCAGGTTGTTGATGGAGCCTCTGACGTAGCGTCTCTCGATCCGGATTTCCCCGCGGGCGTTTGCCTCCTTAAGAGGGCCGTCGGCCCGTCCGCCTATCACCCTTTCCACGGCGGCCAAGGCGGTGGGCTGGTGAATCCAGCCAGAGCAGACCACCGCGTCCAAAGAAGGGGTGTTAAATAACAGAACATCGCCAAGGTTGGACTCCCAGGCCACCACCTGGATGACGGGAACCGACTTTATCCCCAATTCCTCCAGCCGGTCCGCCGTGGCCGCCAGGTCTATGTTGGAGGCTCCGCCGAATATCTTGGTCATAACCACACCGTTGACCCTCAGGGCGGAGGAAAAAAGACCCGCGGTCAAAAGGGCGTTGCGGGCCCTTTCATTATCGTTCACGCTGGAATTTGCTATAACCATGCCGGCGAAGACAAAATCCCGGGACACCCTCTTGTAGAGATCAGTGATCATCGGATGGTTTTGAATGGTGTAGGTGTCGAACCCGGTCTCCGCGTATCCCTTTACCAACGCCCCGTCCAGGATCTCATTGGGGTGGATGATGGTGGGCAGCATGCCCACCGTGCTGCCTCCGTAGAGCACCGCTTCCCCCGGCGCGGTGTCGTATTGCTGGGAAAAGATCTGAAACAGATATCCTATCCGCAAGGCATCCGGCTTTTCCGTTACGCCGGAACCGGGCAGCTCGCAGGTCTGAACGCGGGCCCCGGCCATCTCCTGTCCCGGCTGGGCCAGATACACGGCGGCCTCACACCCTGCCTTGCGCAAGGCGGCCAGGTAATCATAGCGGGAGATTCCGGGAGCCGGCCGCGCGTCTATGACCAGATGGCAGTTACGCCCATAAAGGCCCAGCTCCGCACCGTCGCCTTGCATATCGATGACCGTGCCGAATCCGTCGGTGGACTTGATGAGCTGGTCCAGCAGGACCACGGAAGCGCCTTTTAGGGCCCTGGTGGTCCCGCTGCCCGCCCGGTTCAGCCCGTCAACGATGCCGGGAAAATTGGACCCGGGTCCTATCTTGGCGCGCGGCTCGATGACATCGAAGATGCCGATGATACGGGTGTTCTCCCCCGGCCGCGCCAGGTAGAGTTCAACCGAGGCGAAACGCTTGTCCTTGGCCAAAAGGCCGGTCAATTCATCCTGGTTGACGACAAGGGTCCCCTGGTCGACCGTGGTCCGGTTACCGAACTGGATGTCGCGGATTTCAACGGAAGCTATGTCTAGTCGCATGGTTTCCCACCGCTAAAAAATCGCATGGCGATAACCGATTTCCCTAAGCGCCGCATACAGCCATACCCTCCGGCCGGATCTTATCAGGCGGGGGTTTTAACTTCCTTCATGGTCACGCAATCCCAGACCGGACAGACCTGAAGGCACAGGGAACAGCCGGTGCATTTCTCCTCGTCCACCTTGGGCAGCCGATCCTCGCTCAGGCTTATGGCCTGGTAGCCGGCGTCCCGGCAGGAGATATAGCAGCGGTCGCACTTTACGCATTTGCCAAGATCTATGCTGGAGGCCACCTTATGTGCGCGGCTTAAGTCCGAATGGGCCTTGATCTTTTTTTGGGCCAGGCCCACCATCTCCGACAGGGACATAAAGCCGTGATCCTCCATGTAGCCCCGCAGGCCGTCTTCCAGGTCCTCGATGATCCCGTAGCCGTTCATCATGACCGCCGTGCATACCTGCAGGGTGGAGGCCCCCATCAAAAGGAATTCCGCCGCGTCCTCCCAGGTGTTGATCCCCCCTATGCCCGAAATGGGAATATTAAGGGCCTGGCCGATGAGGGCGATGGCCTTTAAGGCTATGGGTTTTATGGCCGCCCCGGAGAGCCCGCCATAGGTGGAATAACCGGCCACGGCAGGCTTGGGGGTGAAGGTCTCCAGGTCAACGCCGATGATGGCGCTAACCGTGTTGATGGCCGAGATGGCGGCCGCGCCCGCCTCCGCGCAACTTCTGGCCGGCAGCCGTATGTCCGTGACGTTGGGGGTCATCTTGGCCATTACGGGAATCTTGACGCACTTTGCCACCCACCCGGTGACGGTGCCCGCGATCTCCGGGTTCTGGCCTATGGCCATGCCCATGCCCTTTTCCGGCATGCCTTGGGGGCAGGACAGGTTGAGCTCGATCATCTGGGCGCCGGCCGATTCTACCTTTTTAGCCATCTCGCACCAGCCGTCGGGAACGGTAGGGTCGTCCATGATGCTGGCGATGAGGACGCCGTCCGGATAGTTCTGCCGGATTTGCTCGATTTCCTTCAGCCAAAGGTCAAAGGACCTGTCCGTGACCGTTTCTATGTTTTCGAAGGCGTAAATCTTCTTGGGCTCGCCCGGATTCCCCGGATAGGCGGCCGAGGCGAAACAAGGCTTGACGTTGGACACCTGGTCCCGAAACAGGGTCTTGGTCACCGCCCCTCCCCAGCCGGCGGCAAAGGCCCGCTCAATCATTTCCCCGGTGGCGGTGATGGGAGACGAGGCAAGGATAAAAGGATTCTTGAAATGCAGCCCGCAAAAATCTATACCCAGATCGACTTCGTCCACGATCCTCATCTTTATCCTCCTTAGAAACCGGCTTGTTCTCTCTCCAGAGTCACCACATCCCCCGACGCGAGGCCCATAGACTTTTATTCGTCGCGGGTCTGACACCCCAAAGTTCGTTTCGGCAAGTTATTGGTTCCCGCCGATGCCCCGCGGCTTGCCACGGGGTGGTTCATTTGCCTCGCGCCTTTAGGAATTGATCCATGGCCAGGGCCGCCTTTTTGCCGTCCCCTATGGCCTGCACGGCGGTGGCCCCGCCGTTGACCAAATCCCCGCCAACGAAGAGTCCCTCCACTGCGGTCTCCCCGGTATCCTTTTTAGCCGTTAACAGGGACACTTCGCCCGGGGACTCTGCCCTATCGGCCACCAGGGTTTCGGATATTTGCTGTCCCGCCGCGATGATGGCCAGGTCGCAGTCCACGGAAAACACTGAGCCGGCAACGGGCAGGGGGTGCGGGCGGCCCGAGGCGTCCGGCGCGGTCAGTTCCATACCCACATATTCCACCCGGCGCAGGCTGCCTCCTTTGCCCAGAAACCGCTTGGGCGAACAGAGAAACCTAAACTGCACCCCCTCCGCCGCGGCCAACTTCCGCTCCCGTTCCCAGGCCGGCATCTCTTTCTCGCTCCGCCGGTAGCGGATGGTCACCGAACCCGCGCCTAGTCTTCTGGCGCTGACGGCGGCATCCATGGCCGTATTCCCACCGCCGATGACCTCGACCCGCTTGCCGGCAAGGTCATCCGCCTTGAGGCCTTGGATTTCGGCCTGACGGATTTTTTCCAGAAAATCCATCCCTTGCATCACACCTGCCAGGCCTTCGCCTTCCACCCCAAGCTGCCGAGGCCGGCCGGCTCCGGTGGCCGCGAACACGGCCGCATACTTGGCGAGCAGACCGGGGATGTCCTTTATCGGGGTATCACAATGGATATCGACCCCCAAGGCCTTGATGTACTCTATCTCGTCCTTCAGGATTTCATAGGGCAGACGATAGGCCGGAATTACATGGGCTAGCAAGCCGCCGGGCAGGGGCCGCTTTTCAAACACGTCCACCGCATAGCCCAGGCGGACCAGCGTGGTCGCAGCGGAGAGGCCGGCCGGACCGGAGCCAACCACGGCCACTTTTTGTCCGTTGGATGGGAGCTTGCGCAGGAGTTTGGCGCCTTTTTGCCTTTCCGTGTCCGCCGCAAAGCGCTGCAGTTTTCCGATACGGATCGGCTGGGCCAATTCCGTGCCGCTGCATTTCTCCTCGCAAAGCACCGTCTGGGGACAAATACGCGCGCAAGCGCCGGGAAAGATATTGTCCTCCCGGATGGCCTTGATGGCCCCGGAAAGATTGTTGCTGGCGATCTGCCGGATGAACCGCGCCACGTCCACGCCCGCCGGGCAACCGGAGTTGCAGGGAGGATTGTGGCATTTGAGGCAGCGGTTGGCCTCGGCCATGGCCTGTTGGGGATTAAGCCCGGACTCAACCTCGAGAAAGACTTGGTTCTCCATGTTCAAGAACCACCTCCAACCGCGAAAAACGATAGGGCTAACGACACGGGCAACCGGCCTCTGAGCGACTTGATTCCCGGCTAGACATACCCCGGTTTAATGGGGGTAGCCGCCGCCAGGGTTAGCGCCCAAGGCCTGGCCTCCCGTGAGGCCCAACAATATAAAACAAATAAAAACAATATATTATGCCAAAAAACCCACATGCAGCCTTCTCTGGGCTTGCTTTGTCTGTATCCTGTCAACAGTAAACAACACACAGTTTACAATGTCAAGACATTTTTAGCCCAATGCTTTCCGTACCGGCATCTAGCCTCGGCGCGCGCACCTCGCCCTTTGAGTCTTAGGCAGCCCCGCGCCCGCCAAGCCAATTTAGTTCGCATGTGCGCTCGCGGGTTACCGCGCGGCCCAGCTTACAAGGCATTGGCCAGGCCGATAGCCGCTCGGCCGCGAATGCCCGATTTTGACATAAAGCGGGGAGGATTCAGTTGACAGGTCCACGTGACTAGCCTAATTATTTAACCATAGGATCAGAAACACAATTTTAGCGCCTTCATGGGGAGTTCAAGGTGACAGACAACCTGGGGCAAGACCTGACTACCCGCATTCTGCGGCACCGGCTCAAGCAAAGCGACCTGGAGCCCATCCTGCAATCCCTGCAGGAAAGCGACCGCGAAAAGTTCGTGGTCAAGATATCCGACATCATGGGCAAATTGACCGCCCTCTTGGATGTAGCCAGCAAGGTATCGGACACCCTATCCCTGGACACGCTCCTGGCCAGGATGATGGAGATCACCTCCGCAGCGGCCGGCGCCGATCGTTCCACCCTTTTTTTGAACGACGCCGAAACCGGCGAACTCTTTTCCCGGGTGGCCCAGGGCGAGGGTGTGGCCGAGATACGCTTTCCCAACCATCTGGGCATCGCCGGCTCAGTCTTCACCACCGGTCAGACGGTCATCATAGAGGACGCCTATGCCGATGCCCGCTTCAACCCGGAAGTGGACAAAAAGACCGGCTACCGCACCCGCAACATCCTATGCGCGCCGCTACGCACCATGAACCAGGAGATCATCGGCGTCACCCAGCTTCTGAACAAAAAGACCGGCGCCTTTACCGACGACGACGCGGCCCTTTTGGAGGCCATCACCTCCCAGGCCGCTTCCTCTCTGCTGAACGCCCAGCTGTTCGAGCAGGTGCAAAAAAACCGCGATGAGGAAACCCGCCTTTTGGATTTGAACTCCGCCATCTCCTCGGAGCTTAACCTGGAGCCCTTGCTGCAAAAAATCATGACCGTCACCACCGAGCTTTTGGACGCGGATCGCTCCACCCTCTTCCTTTATGACAAAAAGACCGGGGAGTTGTGGTCAAGAGTAGCCCAGGGCCTGCAAAGCAGGGAGATACGTTTTCCCAGCCACCTGGGCATCGCGGGCTCAGTCTTCACCAACGGCAAGACCATAAACATCCCCGACGCCTACCAAGACAAGCGCTTCAACCCCGAGGTGGATAAAAAAACCGGCTACCGCACCAAATCAATCTTGTGCATGCCCGTCATCAACCGGGAGGGCCGCATCCTGGGCGTCACCCAGGTGCTCAACAAAAGGGGAGGCCCCTTCACCGAACAAGACGAAAAACGCCTCCGCTCCTTCTCGGCCCAGGCCTCCATTTCCATTGAAAACGCCCAGCTCTTCGACGACGTGCTCAACATGAAAAACTACAATGAAAGCATCCTGGAGAGCCTGAGCAACGGCGTCATAACCCTGGACGAGGAAAACCGCGTGGCCAAGTGCAACAGCGCGGCCGCCCGCATCTTCAAGTTCGACCCACCGTCCCTGGTGGAAAAACCAGTGGCGGAGGTCTTTTTGGGGCCCAACCAATGGGTGGTGGAAAGCGTGAAAAAGGTCCAGGAGACCGGCCAGCCCGACATCGCCCTGGACATGGACATCACTCTGGAGGCCGGGGGCACCATCTCGATAAACCTAACCGCCGTGAATCTGATTGACATCCACGGCGAACGCATCGGATCCATGCTGGTGGTGGAAGACATCTCCAAGGAAAAGCGCCTCAAAGGCACCATGGCCCGTTACCTCACCAAAGAAGTGGCGGACCAGCTCTTGGAAAGCGGCCAGGACGCCCTGGGAGGGCGGGACATAACCGCGGCGGTGCTGTTTTCCGACATAAGGAGCTTCACCACCCTGTCGGAAAAACTGGGCCCCCAGGAGACCGTCTCCATGCTGAACGACTATTTCACGGTCATGGTGGACGTGATCTTCAACAACGGAGGAATCTTGGACAAATACATCGGGGACGCCATCATGGCCGTCTTCGGCGTGCCCTTTTCCGGTGAAAACGATTCGGATCACGCGGTCCGGGCAGGGGTGGAAATGCTCACCCGGCTGCGGGAATTCAACCAAGCCCGGCTCGCAACGGGCAAGGACCCGATCCTCATCGGTATCGGCATCAGCACCGACACCATAGTATCGGGCAACATCGGCTCGCCCAAACGCATGGACTACACGGTCATCGGCGACGGGGTTAACCTGGCCTCCCGCCTGGAGGGAGCCAACAAGTTCTACGGCACCAACCTTCTAGTCAGCCAGTTCTGCTTCGAGAGGCTGGGCGCCGGATTTCTTTCCCGTGAGATAGACCTCATCAAAGTCAAGGGCAAGACCCGTCCGGTGGCGGTTTACGAGATCATGGACCACTACGACCGTAAGGCCATGCCCCAGCTGGAAGAGATAGTGGGAATCTACGGCCAGGCGCTTAATCGCTACCGTCAGCGCGACTGGCCAAAGGCCATGCGGCAATTCGAAAAGGCCCTGGCCCTTTACCCCAACGACAAGGCCTCGGCCCTTTATCTGGAACGATGCCAATACTTCGAAAAAAATCCGCCGTCCCAGGACTGGGATGGGGTCTGGACCATGACCAGCAAATAAACCAAACGGGCGGGGATAACTCCCGCCCGCTGCTTCATGACCAAGTTTTTTTGTAGGGGAGGGGTTTATCCCCTCCCTTTTTGCGCTTCCATCACGGTGGTAACAGGTCTATATCTCCACTTCCATGCCGTCATAGGCCATGCTGACGGCCTCCGGATAAGGGCTGTCCAGCATTTTTTTGTATATTTGCGCATAATTAATGGTGTTTTGCAGAAGAGCCTCCAGCCTCTTGTCGTCATAGGTGGGCTCGTGGTGAAAAAGGCAAAGGCGCTTCGCCTGGGCCCTGGCGGCCAGCTCCACGCCCACTATGTTGCTGGAATGCCCCCAGTTGAGTTTAATGTCAATGGCCTCCCGGAAAACATATTGCGCGTCGAAGATCAAGAGGTCCGCATCCTCGAAAAAGGCGAGCAAGTGGTCGCTTCCGTTTTCCGAGTCGTCTTGATGCTCGGAATCAGTGGAATAAACTACCTTTTTGCCGTCTTTGCCAAAGTAATAACCGTATGACCCGCCGGGATGGTTTTGCCGCGCGCCGCAGACCTTAAATCCCGCGATTTCATATTCCCGGTCCGGGGCCAGGACTTCAAAGGAAATGTCGCCCTTAAGCTCCTTAAGAGGCAGGGGGAAAAAGGGCGGCTCCTGCTGGGTCACAAAGGCCCGCTCCAAATCCTCATGGCAGCCGTATATTTTCACGCGGTTGCCCGGGACATAGGCCGGCACGAAAAAGGGAAAGCCCTGCAGATGATCCCAATGCAGGTGGGATATGAAAATATGGAATTGAGCGGGGTTCTTCAGGCCGCCTGATTGCACATGGGCATTGCCGAAATCCCGCAGGCCCGAACCGGCGTCGCAGAGGACGAAATCCTGTCCCCCGGTTATCTGGACGCAGGAGGTGTTTCCCCCATAGGCGCTGCGCAGGGCAAAGGGCAAGGAATCCAAAAAGGGCTTGATGCGTTCCTTGTCGCCCAGGCCATGGTCCAACGCCATCTCCAGGACCTGCGTCAATCTGGACCTTATGCTATGGGCGGTTAACGGACAGGGCAGGGACCCGCGCGTGCCCCAAAAGATAACCTTCATGCCATCCATCCGCGAGGTGCTGAACGTTAAATCTAATCACACGGCCGCGCCGATTCCACCGGCATTTGTATTACTTTAAAGTGGCTTTAGCCAGCAGCGCAACACTAAAGATATATCCGGGATAAAAAACCCTGACCGCGGAATGCGGCCAGGGTAAAAGCTATCGGGTGATTTCAAGCCTTGTAAATGGGCGACATGGCGCGCAGCCGCTCCACGATGGGCGGCAGTTTTTCCAAAAGCAGATCAACGTCTGCCTGCGTGTTTTCCCGGCCCAGGGTCAGGACCATGGTGCCCTGGGCGTCGGCGAAATCAAGACCGATGGCCAGAAGCACGTGCGAGGCCCGCAAAGATCCCGAGGCGCAGGCCGAGCGGGTGGAAACGCAGATGCCTTCTTCATCCAGAAGAAGCATCATGGACTCGCCTTCGATAAATGACACCGAGGCCGAAACCAGATGGGGCAGGCATTTGTCGGGATGGCCGTTGATGATGACATGGCTGATCTTGGCCTGCAGGCCTTCGAGCAGCCGCTGGCGTAGGGACTTTAAGTGGGCCAGGCGCTGATCCATTTCCTTATGGGCCAGCTCGGCGGCTTTGCCCATGCCCACAATCCCAATAAGATTCGCCGTACCCGCCCTTTTATTGTTTTCCTGGGGGCCGCCGTCCAAAAGGGGCCACAGGGGCGTGCCCCGGCGCACGTAAAGGGCGCCCACCCCGGCCGGTCCGTAAAACTGGTTGGCGGCCAAGGAGAGCAAGTCCACGTTCAAGGCCTGCACATCGATCGGCATCACCCCTGCCGAGGCCACGGCGTCGGTGTGGAAAGGTATCTTGCGCTCGCGGGCTATCCGGCCTATCTCGGCTATGGGTTCTATGGTGCCGATCTCGTTGTTGGCGTGCATGATGGAAATCAGCACCGTGTCCTCGCGGATGGCCTTTTCCACGGCCTTAGGGTCCACCAGCCCGTGTTGGTCCACATCCAAAGAGGTCAGGTCCCAGCCCATCATCTTCAGGGCGCGCAGGCTGCTCAAAACTGATTTGTGCTCGATGTTGGAGGTGATTATATGTCGGCCCTTGTCCCGTCTGGCCCAGGCCACGCCCTTGATGGCGTGGTTCACGCTCTCGGTGCCCCCCGAGCAAAAGACGATCTCCTCGGGCTTGGCGTTTATCAAGGCGGCTACCTTTCCCCTGGCCTCTCCCAGGGCGGTAGAGGCCGCGTCGCCTATCTGGTGCTGGCTGGAGGGATTGCCGAAGACCTCATTGA
>ENA-OSEO01004770-OSEO01004770.1-sediment-metagenome-genome-assembly--contig:-NODE-4770-length-13805-cov-3.851909_pt1 | contig 13805 bp, 12 predicted proteins | sample MGYA00237883_ERZ534232 | MGnify/ENA metagenome assembly ERZ534232 | reverse complement strand
GCAGACCGTTACCATCCGGCGAATGATAAAATCCAGATTCGAATGGTCGGCATGGTCCGTTATGGCGATGGCCCGGTACCCGCTGGCGTCCGCCCTTTGCACGAGCTCCGACGGGATTAGCTCGCCGTCACTGAAGATGGAATGTGTATGCAGATCAATCATGGTTCATCCCTTCAAAAGATGATAGCCGGCACAGATCGCGCGCCCACCATTCCGATTCGCACCGTTTAACAGATTTAAAAATCAAGGTCAATCCAAGAAACATTGAAGCAAACCCGATTTGCTGTTATAGATCTTCCGTCATACAATCTTGACGGGAAGACACGCCATGCGCCGGATCGTACACAGATACATCCTCCAGGAGATATCGATTCCCCTTTTCATGATTCTCTGCGTGCTCACCTTCGTCCTCCTCATGGGGAGAATCCTGCAACTCATGGACCTCATGATAAACAAGGGCGTAGCCGTCGCTGACATAGGGAAGCTCATCCTCTACCTCATGCCTTCATTTCTTACCATCACCATTCCCGTGTCGCTTCTCATCTCCATACTTATCGCCCTGGGACGCCTCTCCCGCGACAACGAAATCATCGTGCTCAAATCGTCAGGGCTGAGTCTCTATCAGCTTCTGCCGCCCATAGTGTTCGTTTCCCTGTGCGCCTTTATCATCACCGCGGTCACGGGGTTTTTTCTCGTTCCCTACGGAAACTTCGCGACGAAAAATCTCCTCTTCGGCATGGCGCGCCAGAAGGCGAGCATCGGCGTCAAAGAGCGGGTCTTCAACGGAGATTTCGCCGGGCTTGTCCTGTACGCTGAAGAGCTTCCGTCACAAGGAGATTTCATGAGAGGCGTCTTCATATCGGACACCCGCACCCTGAAAGAGCCCGCCACTATCATCGCCCGGCGGGGATATTTCGTCTCAGATCCCGATTCGATGGTGGTGACGCTGAGGTTGCAGGACGGGAGCATGCACACGGTTGACGGGGACGCCGGGACCTACAAGAAAGTGGACTTCACCTCCTACGACATCAATCTCGATCTGTCGACGTCGATCGGCGGCGGGAGCGGAGAGATCATGAAGGACAGCAAGGAGATGTCTCTTACCGAACTGATCAGCGAAAGTCGTACCCCCGGCTTGAAAGAGACCGCGCTGAAGGAGATCATTATTGAACTCCACAAGAAATTCACCCTCCCCTTCGCCTGCATCGTCTTCGGCATCATCGGCGTCCCCTTGGGGATCTCAAAACACCGGAGCGGAAAATCGCGGGGGTTCGTGATCGGTCTGATGGTCATCATGATCTACTATGTTTTGCAGATCGGCGGGGAAGCGCTGGGCGAAACCGGTATGCTTCCTCCGGCAGCGGGGGCGTGGATATCGAATATCCTGGTGGGGGCTGTCGGCATATACCTCCTGATTACGGCCGCGAAAGAAAAGCCTTTGATCCCTGACACCCTTCGGAATATGGCGGGGAGACGGCGGACATGACCATCCTCGACAGATATATTCTCAGGGAATTCAGCAAGATGTTTGTGCTCATCCTGATCTCCCTGGCGGGACTCTATCTGATCGTGGATTTCTTCGAACGGATACGGATGTTTCTGAGCAACCATGCCACGGTGCGCCAGATGGCATCCTATTTCCTGCTGACCCTCCCCATGATCCTGTCCCAGATGATACCCATCGCCGTTCTCCTGGGCGCGCTCCTCTCCTTCGGACTCCTCTCGAAGAACTCGGAGATAACGGCGATGAAGGCGAACGGCCTGAGCCTCTACCGCATATCGCTTCCGGTCATACTCGTCTCTCTGGTGATCTGCGTGGCCACCTTCCTCCTGAGCGAGTTTGTCACCCCTTACACAAATCAGCAGGCCAAGTACGTGAAGCTGATCGAGGTGCAGAAACGGGAAACCCTGGGCAGCTTCAAGCAGAACGAGATATGGTACCGGGGGGAGAAGGGGATCTACAATTTTTCACTCTTCGATCCCCAGACAAATACCCTGAAGGGGATACGCATCCATTTTCTGGACCAGGGGATGAGACTTTCACAACGAATTGACGCCAAGGAAGCGGTCTGGAGAAACGGAGAATGGCTGTTCAGAGAACTCCTGGTGACCACCCTGAACGATGACGGAGTCCCTTCGATCAAGCGGATACCGTCGCAGGTTATTCCCCTCTCGGAAGAACCCGCTGACTTTACCGTCGTCCAGAAGGACACGGAAGAAATGGGCCTCCTGGATCTGCGAAGGTTTACACGGAAACTGGCTGCGGAAGGACATGACGCGACGCGATACCTGACCGATATGCACGGCAAGATCGCCTTCCCCCTCATATGCGTCATCCTTGCCATACTGGGCGTCTCGTTCTCGCTGAAATCGGAGAGGAGCGGAGGGGTCGCTCAGAGCATCGGGATGGGGATCATCATCGGGTTTTCATACTGGATCGTTTTTGCCTTTGCCATCTCCCTGGGACGCGCCGGGACCCTCCCGCCCGTGGTGGCGGCCTGGGCGGCGAATCTCTTATTCGGTCTGGCCGCCGTGATCATGTTCGCCCGCGTGAAAACGTAACCGTGATAGGGTTAAAAGGATTGAAGGGCTATCGGATTATCTCCTTACTCCTTACCCCTTACGTCCCCATTTCCCAGGAATTCAGGTAGTTCTCCTGTTCCGGCGTCAAGATATCTATTGCGACCCCCAGCGATTCCAGTTTCAGCCGGGCGATTTCCTTGTCGATATCTTCGGGGACACTGTAGACAATATTCTTCAGTTCGCTGGCGTGCCGCACCAGGTACTCGGCGGCAAGCGCCTGATTGGCGAAACTCATGTCCATGACGCTTGAGGGGTGTCCTTCGGCGGCGGCGAGGTTGATCAGCCTCCCCTCCCCCAGGACATAGACGCGCCTTCCGTCCTCAAAGGTATATTCGTCGATGAACTTCCGTATCCTCCCCGTGTATTTCGAGACCTTCTTGAGGCCCTCTATATCGAGCTCCACGTTGAAATGACCCGAATTGGAGACGATGGCCCCATCCTTCATCTTCAGAAAATGTTCCGCCCGGATGACATTGATATCCCCCGTGAGGGTGCAGAAGAAATCTCCCGTCTCGGCGGCCTGTGCGATGGGCATGACCCGGTAGCCGTCCATAACCGCCTCCAGAGCGCGGAGAGGATCGACCTCCGTCACGATGACATTGGCGCCCATACCGGAGGCTCTCATGGCGAGGCCCCGCGAACACCAGCCATATCCGCACACAACGAAGATGGACCCCGCTATGAGACGGTTGGTAGCCCGTATGATCCCGTCAATGGTGCTCTGCCCCGTGCCGTAGCGGTTGTCGAAGAGATGTTTCGTGTTGGCATCGTTGACCGCTATGAGAGGGAACCGCAGAACCCCTTTGTTCGCCATGGACTTCAGACGAATCACGCCGGTGGTCGTCTCCTCCGTTCCTCCGATGATATCGTCAATCAGGTCGGACCGGCGCGCGTGTATGGTCGATACGAGGTCGGCGCCGTCATCCATGGTAATCACCGGTTTTGTATCCAGAACCGAATTGATGTGGCGGTAATATGTGTCCGTGTCCTCCGCGTTGATGGCATGGACCGGGATATCCTGATGCTTGACGAGATAGGCGGCCACATAGTCCTGCGTGCTCAGAGGATTCGACGCGCACAGGGAAAGCTCGGCGCCCCCCGCCTTCAACGTCTCCATAAGACTGGCCGTCTCGGTGGTAACGTGGAGGCATGCGCCCAGCCTGATCCCCTTCAGCGGCTTTTCCTTCGCGAATCGTTTCTTGATACTGTTCAGGACAGGCATGCTTTTGTTTGCCCAGTCAACGCTCGATTTGCCTTCCTCCGCCAGTCCTATGTCTTTGATATCGAAATCCATTGTTCCTCCTGAATGTTTCTTCGCGTCTCCATTGATACATACCGATGCCCATCTCTCCCGAAGAGATGGGCATCGACAGTTCCGGTTGGAAGAGTTATTCCTCCATGACCCTATTCCTTGATTCCCGACTCTTTCTTCAGCTTCTCCACCATATCCGTCTTTTCCCATGGGTAGTCGTCCATGAAGAGGGTTTTTGATATCTTCCGGTAGATGTCGCCATTGAGAAGGTCGAAGCGTTCTATCATCGCCTTCGGGGTGAGATCAAAGACCTTTTCCACGATGGATGATATTTTCTCATCGGGGATCCGTCCCGTGTTGAAGGTATTGACATAGATGGACATGGGCCGCGCGACACCGATGGCATAGGCCAGCTGCACCGAACAATGGCTCGCGAGACCGGCGGCCACAATATTTTTTGCCACATGGCGCACACCGAACACGGCGGAACAGTCCACCTTTTCAGGCGATTTATTTACCACCGCCCCTCCCCCGAGCTGCGCTCCGGGATACCCTCCATAGAGCTGGCAAACCAGCTTGCGCCCTGTGATGCCCGAGTCCGCGGCGCTGCACGAGTGAATCGCCTGCCATTCACCCGTGGGATTGAACAGAAATTCCGTTTTATCGTTAACCCAGTCGGCCAGGCACTCAAATGCTATATCCTTCGCTGTCGGTTCGATCTCTTCATTTTCAGACACATGCCGGTAATCGATGGCATTGGACATGAGGACCTTGGTGACATGCGTGGGTCTGCCGTTCTTGTCATAATTCACCGTGACCTGCCCCTTGCCGTCGGGGGCGAATATGGGATTCCCGCACGTTTCGAAGGCCCGCATCATCCTGTTCACCAGAACATAGGGAAGGGGAAGAAGCTCCGGCGTTTCATCACAGGCGTACCCGTACATGATTCCCTGATCCCCCGCGCCGATCTCTTTATATTTCCCCAGATCCGCCCGTGTCCCGATATTGATATTGGGGGATTGCGGAATGATCGTATTGAAGACACCCAGGGAGTGGCCGTTGAGACCCACCGCCGTGTCGTTGTATCCCAGAGACAATACCGACTGGCGGATGCTTTTCTCGATATCGATGTATACTCTCGTGGAAACCTCGCCTCCCACGATACAGTATCCCTTTCCCAGGAGCACCTCGAGACCGCAGTGGGGCATAGTGTTGATATCCATCCCCGCCTTCTTTTCTTCATCCAGTATGCGCGCTATGATATCCGCCGCGATCGTATCGGCCACGATGTCCGGATGCCCCACCTTGACCCCTTCAGATGTTATCTGCATGTGTTTCTCCCTTCTCAGGCATGTATTGAATGTCTTCCGGAGAGACGATGCCCCCTGATATGATCAAGGTGAACGCCTCCTCAACCGTCATATCAAGGGTAATCATGTCCCCCTCGGGAACCATTATGTAAAATCCCGATGTGGGATTCGGGGTTGTGGGGACGAAGACATTCACGCATCTCTGTAATGTCTTGGCCTGTACCTCCCCCCGGCTCACACCGGTCACAAAAGCTATGGAGTACAATCCCTTCCGCGGATACTCGATGAGAACCGCCCTTTTGAAGCTTTGCCCCTTATCGCTGAACACGGCGTCAACGAACTGCTTCAGGGCATTATATATCCCCCTCACCAAGGGTATCTGCCGCACCATCCTGTCACCGAGGATAGCGAGCTTTTTGCCGAGGTAGCTCCGTGTCACCAGCCCGATCGTAAAGATGAGTATGAGGGTGATGATGACCCCAAGGCCCGGGATGTGAAAGGGAAGAAGCTGATCGGGATGATACCTGGCCGGAACAAACCGTACCAGGTTATTCATGAGCTTTATGATGAGATAGAGAATATAGATAGTCACGCCGGCGGGGATGACGGCGATCACCCCCGTGAGGAAAACACCTTTGATACTCTTCTTTATCCTCTTTATCATTCCCTCAACCGAACGCCTCCCGAGAACAGGGGGCTTATATCAGAAAGCCTTTCCCCCTGCAACAGAGAAGGCGAGGCACGGGCGACCTCGCCTTCTCCAAAAATCCAATCCGACAGGGTATCGGACATTCACGCCTTTTTCTTTATCTTGTTTTTATCGCCCAGCAGGACGCACTTCGGTTTCCACCCCTTCACGGAACCTTCGTCAACCTGGACATAGCTGGCGATGATGATGAGATCGTCCCTCGACGCCTTTCGGGCCGCGGCTCCGTTCAGACAGATGATACCGGATCCCCTGGCGCCCTTGAGCACGTAGGTGGAAAACCTCTCACCGTTGGACACATTGTATATGTCAACCTTCTCGTAGGGGGCAAGATCCGCCGCGTCCATCAGATCCTTATCAATGGTTATGCTTCCCTCGTAGTGAAGATCGGCATCAGTAACCGTAGCCCGGTGGAGTTTTGATTTCAGCATCGTTCTCTGCATCGTTTCACCTGCCTAGATAGTTTCTCCAAACACGTAATTATCGATCAACCGCGGCGTGCCGACCCACACAGCCAGAGCCAGCACGGATCCGTGCGCTTCGACGAATCCGACATCAGCCATGGTTTCAACATCGCATATCTTGACGTAATCGATCCTGGCGCCCGGGTGCCCCTCGATAAAATCCCGCACCGCGCCTCTGATCTTTTCGGCGCTTTTCTCGCCCCGTTCAAATAACTCCGAAGCGAGTTTCAGGGAGCGGCTGAGACTCAGCGCGGACTCCCGTTCATCCTCTTTCAGGTATGCGTTCCGGGAGCTCATGGCAAGGCCGTCCGGCTCCCGCACCGTCGGTATGCCGATAATCTCGATATTCATATTCAGGTCGGCCACCATTTTCTTTATCACGGCAAGCTGCTGGAAATCCTTCTTGCCGAAAACGGCCGTATGCGGCTTGACGATATTGAACAGCTTCGCGCAGACTGTCGCCACTCCTCTGAAATGGATAGGCCGTGTCAGGCCGCAGAGATTTTCAGTAATACCCTCAACCGTGACATAGGTGCGGTACGGTTCCGGATACATCTGCGCGTTCGAAGGATAGAAGATGACGTCCACCCCCGCATTCCGGGCAAGCCGCTCGTCCCGCTCAAAATCGCGGGGATATTTCTCCAGATCCTCATTCGGTCCAAATTGCGTGGGATTGACATATATGCTGGCTACCAGACAGTCGCCCCGGGTCTTCCCTTCTTTCATGAGCTGCAGATGCCCCTCATGGAGATACCCCATGGTGGGGACAAAGGCGATCCGCTTCCCCTGGAGCCTGAGGGTTTCTGAAAAATCCTGCATCTCGCGTACCGTCGTAATAATATCCATACGCCCAGCGCTCTCCCACAAAAAAAGCCTCGCCGCTTTGAAACGGGAGGCCTTGAACGTACGCGCTCTTTTCTGCTGCCCTGGCTCTCTTCCGTCCCAGTCCATACGCATGGATCCAAGCGGACGAAATGCCTCTACCAGAAGCACGCTACCCTGTCAAGATTTTTGTGTGATTTTTGCGTGAAAAAACAGGCAGCGTCCCGCAACATATTTCTCTCTCCCGGGCGCGGGCAATAGGGTGGGACGGCGGATTTCTTCGTTTCCATTCCGTTGACCACACAGGTGCCAAACGGGGTATTGACAAACCGGTATAAGTGACTATTATACGTGAAACTGTTCGATAGCACCGAGGTACGTATATTTCACACATTTCACGCTCCAGCCGACGAGAGGGGTAGCCCATGTCATCTCTATATGTATGCAAAACAACGGGGGTATTTATAACGGAGCCGTGCCAGGATACGGCCTGCGAGTGGTGGCTGAAGAATGAAACGTTCTGCAACTGCACCTGGGTTGCCTGCAACTACGGCCCCTTCACACTCGAGGAGGTGGGGGAGATGATGGGCGTTACCCGGGAGCGAATACGGCAGATAGAGGCGAAAGCCCTCAAGAAACTGCAGCACAAAAAAAGAAAGGACCAGTTAATCGACTTCGCGGCAATGAAAGATTTTGACTAGCACCCTACCCTTTTTTCCGTGCCTTGAGGTTGTCGAGAAATTTCTTCATGTGCTCACGGATCTCCGTCCGTGAAAAAAGGAGTTCGGAGATCTCCAGTTCATATTCCAGGGCCGCGCACTTATCGAGGCGGGGAACAACCTCCGATATCTTCTTGACCGCTTCCACAGCTTGGGCAGGTCTCTCTGCGATATGAGACGCGATCGATCGCGCGTCCTCCATGAACGCCTCCGGAGAAGACACCTTGTTTACCAGACCGATCCGGAATGCTTCCTGCGCGCCGATGGGCTCCCCCAGCATGGCAAGTTCTTTCGCCTTGGCGGTTCCCACCATACGCCTGAGGGGATCGAAGAGCGGATTGAGTCCGAATTTCAGCTCCGGATGTCCGAATATCGCCGTTTCAGAGGCGACAATGATATCGCACGCGGTCACCAGATTGAACCCTCCGCCGAGAGCGATACCGCTCACCGCCGCGATAACCGGCTTTTTGAAGGCGCATATTTTCTGAAGGCTCTCGATCATGAGTCTCCAGTAATCTTCCAGTTTCCCGCTTTCCAGTGTCGCCATTTCCGCGAGATCGATGCCCGCGGAGAAGACCCTGTCCCCCCCGGTAATAATAACGGCCCGCACGGAATCGTCCTCCTCCATCCGGCCGAAACAGTGCATCAGCTCGTGTCTCATCTCCACGGAAAGCGCGTTCATCTCATGCTGACGGTTCAGGGTGAGAACCGTATACCCTTCTTCCTTCGCGAGCAGTATGGTGTTATATTCCATGTCAGTCAAACCTGTGAACATATCGAGTAGCTGTTACATCCCCGCTCCCGGTCTGTACAGATAATCAATGCCGGAACTCGCCTCTCCCAGCGCCGCGGCAACGGAGGAAATTGCTTCACCCATGATATACCGCAGCAATCCCTTGCGCTTTTCCTCCGGGTAGATGACTTCAGGCCTTCCCTCTATTCCGGCGAGCTGGGCTGCCGTATCGATGGCGTGGTCCATATTTCCCAGACTGTCGACAAGACCAACCGCAAGGGCCTGCCTTCCGGTGAATATCCGCGCGTCGGCGATCCGTTCTATCTCTTGTCGGTCGATGCTCCGGTTGGAAACAACCGCCTCGATGAACTGGGCATGGATATCGTCGATCACTCCCTGGACCAGGGCCCTTTCGGCGGGGGTCATCTCGCGCACCGGAGACCCCATATCCTTGTACTCCCCCGCCTTGACGACGGTAGACTTCAGTCCGATCTTGTTCAGCAGTTCTTCTATCTGGGAAAATTGCACCACAACGCCGATGCTTCCGGTTATGGTGCCGGGGTTGGCAATGATCCGGTCGGCGGCGCAGGCTATGTAGTACCCGCCCGATGCCGCAACCGACCCCATCGAAACAACGACTTTCTTTGATTTCTTGACCGTCAGGACCTTGTCATAGATCTCCTGGGAAGGAACCACGGCTCCGCCGGGGGAGTTGACACGCAGGACAATCGCCTTGATGTCGCCATCCCGCTCATATTTCTCAAGCTGCCTGACAGCGTCCCGTGAGTCGCTCAAGACTCCCTCTATCAGCACAACGCCGACCTTGTCCTTGAAAGAGAACCACGAGCCCCCCTCTTCGGAAGAAAAAATGAGGCGCAGGATCAGGAAGGACACAAGACCGATTATCGCGAGAAGAAGAAACCCCCAAATGACCGGATGTCTTTTCATTGCCCCTCTGTCAGCAGCGATCACGCCGGAGGATACGCTACGAGAGCTTCACCCCTGACAGCATGTCACCGAGGTTGGAAACCACCTTCTCACGATTATTCAGGTACTGTTTCTGAGACGTCTTGTCGGCGGCCTTCTCCGAGTCCTTGATGCTCAGACCGATTTTGTGATTGGCGACGTCAACATTTTTCACGGATGCCGACACGATATCTCCGACGGAATAGAGGTCTCTAGCAGAATTCACCCGCTCGTGGCTGATCTCTGAGATATGAACCAGGCCCTCCACCCCTTCTTCTATTTCGACAAACATACCGAAATCCGTAATATTGGTGATTTTCCCGGAAATCACGGACCCCGACGGATATCGGGTGGCAAGCTCTTCCCAGGGATTTTTCTCGAGCTGTTTGACGCCAAGGGAGAATTTCTCCGATTCCACGTCGACTCCCAGGACCATCGCCTCGATCTCCTGGCCTTTTTTGTATAAATCAGACGGGTGTTTTATTCTCTTTTTCCAGGAGATATCGGAAACATGGAGAAGGCCGTCGATATCGTCTTCAATACCCACAAAAATACCGAAATCCGTAACATTCCGTATCTCGCCCTTGATAACGGTACCCTCGGGATATTTCTCCTTCAGGGTGACCCACGGGTTGGGCATGGTCTGTTTCAGGCCCAGCGATATCCTTCTGTTTTCCGGATTCACTTCCAGCACCATGACCTTCACCGTATCACCGGCCGACAGGATCTTGGAAGGGTGCCGTATCTTCTTGGTCCAGAACATCTCCGACACATGGACAAGCCCCTCGACCCCCGGCTCAAGCTCGACAAAGGCACCGTAGTCCATCAGGCTGACAACGTTCCCCTCCACCATGGATCCTACGGGGTATTTCTCCGTAATCGCCTCCCATGGATTTTCCGTCAATTGCTTGATCCCCAGGGATACCCGCTCCTTCTCACGGTCAAAGCTGAGAACCTTTACGGTGATCCTGTCTTCCCGCTTAAAAACCTCCGAAGGATGCCGTATCCGCCCCCAAGACATATCGGTGATATGGAGCAGGCCGTCTATCCCTCCCAAATCGATAAACAGGCCGTAATCGGTTATATTCTTTACCGTGCCCTCCAGAACCGAACCTTCTTCCAGCGTCTCAAGAGTCTTTTTCTTCTGTTCCTCCCGTTCCCGCTCCAAGATGGCTTTTCGAGACAGGACAACATTGTTCCTTTTTCGGTCATATTTCAGGATCTGAAAATCCATGGTTTCACCGATATAGCGGTCGAGATCCTTCACGGGATGCGTGCTGACCTGGGAACCGGGAAGAAATGCCGGGAAGCCCACATCGACCGAAAGCCCCCCTTTCACTTTTTGCACGATCGTACCCGGTATAGTACCGTTCTCCTCATAGGCCTTGACGACATCATCCCATATTTTCATTCGCGAGGCCTTCTCTTTGGAGAGTATCAGCTCGGCATCCTTCTTACCGTCCACGAGAATTTCTATCTCGTCACCCACCGAGACTGTCACAGCGCCGTCGCTGTCCGTCACCTCGCTGAGGGCAAGACGTCCTTCCGTCTTATAGCCGACGTCGATCATCACACCGTCCTCATTGATCTGGACGATCTTACCCATGACGACCTTGCCGATACCCACGTCTTGCAGGCTCTGTTCGTAGAGCTCCACAAAACTCATGTGGTCTTCCTCTTTTTTCCGCGGCTTATCCTCCTCGATAGTATCTACTTCCTGTTTTTCCGGTTCGGCTGTTAAGTTTCCTTCGTTACCCATCGATCCATACCCCCTGACGTTTTTCTGGAACTCCGTGAAGTTGTGTTGTCTAACATACTGAAAATAAAATAGCAAGCGCAACAATGTGCGAAGCTCGCGCGCCTTTTTTCACAGGCAAAGATCAGCTCCCGGCATATCATGAACAAGACGCCGGAATCGCGTAAGAAATCCTCCTTCTTTCCGGTATCCGGTTTTCCCCGGTGACGTTGACATACGGCGACGGTTCGCCTATCATACGTATCAAAGAAAATATCGGCAGATTGTTCTGCGTCGAGTCTCCGTGATATGCACACTCCTGGAAAGGCGGACCGGATGACATGAGCATAAAAATCCCTCTTCGCATATCCGCAACGGTTCTTGCCGTCTGCCTGGCGCTCCTGTGCTTCCTCGCGTCAACCGGCATGGCGTTCGCCTCTTTCACCATAGAAGATGAAAAAAAACTGGGGAAGGAGTTTTACGATCAATTGAAGGAGAAGGGGGCGCTCATTCAGGACCCGAAGGTGACCGGCTATGTGGAACAGATCGGGCATCTGCTCCTTTCGCGCATTGATCAGTCCTATTTCGACTTCACCTTCTCCGTTATCGACAGCTCGGGGATTAACGCCTTCGCGACCCCGGGGGGATACGTCTATCTCTACCGGGGCCTCATTGAGCGGGCGGAAGACGAAAGCCAGATCGCCGGCGTCCTGGCCCACGAAATAGCGCACATCAAGGCACGGCATATCGCCAAGATGATTGAAAACTCACAGAAGATCGGCATCGCCACGCTGGCCGCGGTCATCGCGGGGGCCTTCCTCGGCGGCGACGCGACGGCGGCGGTTCTCGGATTTTCTACGGCAACGGCAACAACCCTCAATCTCAAATACAGCAGGGAGCATGAAGAGGAGGCGGACCGTCTCGGCATGGAGTACCTGACCGCGCCGGGGTACGACGGGGAGGGGATGCTGAACTTCCTCAGGATCATGAGACAGCATGAGTTTTATTCCAATGCCGTCCCTTCCTATTTTCTGACGCACCCCGGAACAACCGACCGCATACGCTATCTTGACGGATTGCTGCAGACGAAATACACGAAACGGGGAACAAAAAACATCGTCGGAAGGCTGGAACGGATCAAGACGATCCTGGTTATCGACAGACCGAATCCCGACTCCAGCATCAGATATTTTCAAGACGTGCTGAACAAGGAACCCGATAACCCGGACGCGCTGTACGGTCTGGCGGTCAGCCAGGGCAGACTTGGCATGACCATGGAATCCTTCGCGAATTTCCAGAAAGCGCTGGCCCTTTCCCCTGACGACGCCGACATCCTCCGCGATCTGGGTATCAGCTATTTCAATCTCGGCAGAATGGACGACGCGGTCCCGATCCTCCGAAGGGCGTACCGGGCAAACCGGGAAGACCCCGACACCATGTCCTACCTGGGAAGAGCGTATGCCAACACGGGAAACTTCTCCGACGCTCTTGAACTCTACAAAAAACTCCTGGAGAAGAATCCCGACGACGGCCAGGTGCACTACAACCTGGCAATGCTCTACGGGAAGACCAACAGGAAGGGAGAATCGCACTACCACTTCGGTATCTACTTCAAGAAAGAAGGCAAGACCAAAAGCGCCCTCTTCCATTTCAAGGCAGCCCAGCCCTTCTTCCCGGCCGGCACCGAAATGGCCGGCAAGATACGGAAAGAAATGGATTCCCTGGAAGAACAAGATTCCCCTCCACCCGAAAACAAGCGATCGAAAAACACATTCTTTTAAGGAAACGCCCCCGCCCCGCATGACCCGTGTTGCGCATTGTCCGCCCCTTCCAGGCAAGGATTGACATTTCGCGCCCGTGTGTTATCGTGCCGGACACATACCCATGCATTACGCAAAGGAGCATCCATGAATATCACGGTAACGAGCGGATCATTCGCCGAATTCCCCGGAGAGGTACTGATTGCGGGACATTTCCAGGACAATACGGCGCCGGAAGGGGCGGCTCGCCTCCTCGACGAACACTGCGGCGGCATGATCAGCGAACTGATCCAACGGGGAGATGTTACGGGAAAACTCTACAGTTGTTCCGTCATCTACACGAGAGGGATGATCCCCGTCAGGAGGATACTGATCGCCGGCCTCGGTAAGAAGGACGAGTTCACCCTCGAAAAACTGCGGGGGGTCTTTTCAAAAGCGGCCCGGGAAATACGGGATCTCAACATACCGCTGGCCGCCGCGTCCCTCGACTTCGGCGGGATGGGATTTCCCCGTGGCGACATGGCGCACGCCGCCGTCGAAGGGGCGCTCCTGGGCCTGTACCGGTTCACCCCCTACAAGACCGGCGAAGAAGACAAAAAAGGCGAAATAACCGAATTTATCATCGTGGAAAACCGTTCGGAATCCCTGGAAGAGATCAGGAACGGCGCGCGGACGGCGGAGATCATCTCACGGGCCGTTTACTGCGCGCGGGACCTCGTCTCCACGCCATCCAACGATATGACCCCCTCCATCCT
>ENA-OSEO01004769-OSEO01004769.1-sediment-metagenome-genome-assembly--contig:-NODE-4769-length-13805-cov-4.172713_pt1 | contig 13805 bp, 10 predicted proteins | sample MGYA00237883_ERZ534232 | MGnify/ENA metagenome assembly ERZ534232 | reverse complement strand
GCATCGGATGGATTGTCTCGGTGCTTACGGGAACACGGACGTCAAGACGCCCTACATGGATCGGCTTGCCGCCGACGGAGTCCGTTACGCCAACAGCTTCTGCCCATTTCCCGTGTGTATGCCATCGCGTTACTCCCTGCTTTGTGGCCGATATGTCCACGACCATCGCGGCTGGACCAATCGCAGCACGCTGGCTCCCGACATCCTGACCTTCCCCAAGATCTTCAGGACGGCCGGCTACCGCACGAAGGCCGTCGGCACGATGCATTTCACGCCGACCTACCTCGACGTAGGCTTCGACGAAATGCTGCTGGCCGAACAGGACGGCCCCGGCCGCTGGGACGATGACTATCACCGCTACCTGATGCCTCGTGGCCTCGTGGATCGCAACGACCTGGAAGATCAGTTGGTGAACGAGTATCGCAAGTCCGCGCGAAAAGAGTACTGGGACACGCGCGGCGCGTTGGTCTCCAATCTGCCCGAAGAGCACGATTCCACCACGTGGATTGCGGACCGGGCTATGGAGACGCCCCAGGCCTGGAACGACGGAGGCAGGCAACTCCTGATGGTCGGTTTCATCAAGCCCCATCATCCAATGCTATCGAGAGAAGATGTTGGCCCTACAAGACTGAAATGGCGACGTATGAATCACGGCCGCTCGGGGTAGACAACCCGCACCGCGTGCACGTTGTGCCTGTCAACGGACATCCGGCGTCTGCCATGTGGTCTTGGGGCATTGCATTGGACGCGGCAAACAAAGAATTGCTGGGAGTATTCCTATGTTGAAGAAGCAATCCTTGACATTGTTCATTTCCCGTCTGCCTCTCGCGTTCATCTGGCCTCTGGCGCCCGCGGTCAGCGCCCCCGGTCAGGTTGAGAAAGGAGAGATGGCCGGGTACTTGCTGGTCCCCCACGAAAAAGTGGAAGAGACGTATAACGCCGGGTTCTCCATCTATGCGGCCGCCTGGCCCTTGCTGCAAACATATCCGGGGCATCGTTTTCAGACCGGTCTGTTCGGCACCTGGATGTTCGCTCAGTATGACGGTCCTGCGCCGGAGAAGATGTATTCCGATATCGAGGGCGGCCTGGGCTGGTGGCGGGATACGCGGTTTGCCACGGAAACACCGAAGTTCATCATGGGCGGCGTGGCCCCGAATTTCGTGGAATGGGCCAACGGACCCGGGGCGGGTAAAGGACGGAACTGGGACGCGCCCAAAGGCCATTACGGCGTGGCGCAACTCAGTCCGTGGTTATTGTGGCCCCCCGATGGCCTGAATCTCAAACAAGGTACCTGCGGCCAACTGTTCGGCTACGGCTACCTGGCGCTGCCGCTGACCCAGCCGAAATCCACCACGGCCGGCAAGACAGTCCCCACCGGCAATCACTGCTGGACGTTGTTTCTGAACACGCGGAACTTCAAGGGTCCGGTGGCCTTCTTCACCCCCTATTTCTGGTCCCACACGACGGTGGACGATTCTCGCCTCGCCGGAATGCTCCTGGATTCCCGCCCTGCCGGGCCGAATCGTGCCATGCAGATGGAGACCCAGTATGTCCCCAGCGTTCAAGCCAAGGATGCCAAGGGCCAGACCTACGCCCGCATAGCGCCCACCTCGTTCCCGCGCGGGCCGCAGGGCGATTCGGTGGTGTTGCACCACGCTGCCGTCTACAACAAAAAGGCGCTCTGGGACGCGGTGCAAGCCTGGTTTGAAGGGGGAGCCCCGGCCAGCGGCGCCATTGACCCCGCGGGGACTGGCATGTACACCTTCCCCGGGAAAGGGGGGGCAACCTGGAGGATCTACACGTCCTCTGTCCCCAAGGAAGAAAGGGCATCTGTTGCCTGGACTTCTTTTGCGACTGCCATCGCGCCAGATCCAAGCAGCTTCGGGTACCGGTGGAACGAGCAACGGGTCACGAGAAGAGACACCAAGGACGGGTCCCTGGTGACGCTCCCCGAATATTACCGCTTGGTGACGGATGGTAGTAACAAGTCGCGGTGGATTCCCGTACCGCCCAAGGACGTTCCGGCGGAAACAGGACTGGCCGCGGTCAGTTTCCCTCGGCCCGTTGAGGATCGGCCCGAACCCTACGTCACTCCCGACGATCCGGAGAGTTGCTGGAAGAAGCCCGGCCCCGTGGCCGGACCTTTCCAGGCACATCTGGGGGACCATAGCGTGGTGACGTACTACTGGTATCGATTTGCCGACCAGCCGGCATTGCTCAACGCCGATTTGACGAACCCAGAGCGGGAGAGCCTGCAAACCCGGGCGGAGAAGATCCATCGGAACTGGACGAAGGATCGTGACTATCTTGCGCCGCCGGCGATGGGAGAACTGGCAGAGGTTGACCCGGCCTTGATGGTGACGCCGCCGAAGGGCTTGGAGGCCGGGTATGTACCCATCGCGACACGACAAGCAGCGGAGGAGTAGGCAACCCTCGGTGCTCTTCCTGCACCTGGGCAAGGAAGAACAACGGGTCCTGAAGATCGCGCACGAGGCTGAACGCTCAGCACGCCGGCCTCCGAAGACGGGCTTCAATCTCCTTGGAAGTCCGGGTCACGGACAACCCGCCGAGTGCGGTGCAGCGTAATTCCCGGGGCAGACTGCGTCCGACCCGATCCATGGTTTCGATCACTTCATCGAGGGGGATCACCGGATCGTAGCCCGCCAGGGCCATGTTGGCGCAGGCCAGCGCATTGGCGGCAGCCATGACGTTCTTGCCCAGACACGGCACTTCAACCCGGTTGGCAACCGGGTCACAGATCATGCCCAGGGAATTCTGAAATGCCATCGAAGCGGCCGCTGTGGCCTCGCGGACTCCGGCCCCCGCCACCGAGAGGAGGGCGGCCGCCGTCATGCCGGAAGCCACGCCACACTCCGCTTGGCAGCCGCACACCTCGGCGGCAAAGGTCGTCTGGAAGGCGACGAGAACACCGATCAGGCCGCCAGCCAACATCGCCCGGGCGGCCTCCTCGTCTCCCACACCCAGGGCGTCGGCCGCGGCGAGGCAAGTCCCCGGCAGGGCCGCACAAGCGCCCGCCGTCGGTGCCGCCACGATCACGCCCATCGCGCTTTTGACTTCCGTCAGGGCCGTGACGTTTCGGATGATAGGGTTGAGCAAGCCCGCCTCGAGAAGTCCGCCCGCCTGGAGACGAGCCTGAAACTGTCCGCATTGAGGACCCAGGATGCGATCGCCGTAGGTCGTTCCTTGGAGACCATGGCGGAGAGAGGCACGTACGATCTGCACGATTTGAATCATACGTTGGAGGACTTCGTCCTGGGAGAGGTTCCCCCGCTGGCTCTCATACTGCACCGCCAATTCCCAGGGCGGCAGGTTCCGGCCGCGGTCGCAGCGTAACATCTGCTCACACGTGGAAAAAGGCACGGTCATCCCCCGCCGTGACAGAACCGGTAGGACCGGCCTGAGTCGCCGCACGTACCGGACCTTCCCGCCGGCACAAAGCTGGCTGATCTCCCTATCTTCAAGGGCCCGCTGGGCCTTGACTTGCAGCAACACCCCATCGCCGCACTCATGAAGCAGAACCTCATCGGCGTCGATCTTCTCAGCGAGTTGCTCCGCTACCTCCGCCGGCCGACCGGCCATCCAGACCAGGGTTTCCCAGTAATCGCCGAAAAGCGAGATGGGGATCTCGTCAATCGCCACGACCTCGATCATGCCGCCGCCGGTCGAGATGCCCGTTAACAGATGCCGGCGCTGGGCGTTGCACAACTCGATCCGGTAGGTGTTCGGATGCTCGAAACCAAAATCCCCAATTTCGACTTCCACCTTGACGCCGCCAGCGCGAATCGTCCGCGCCGCCTCCGGCAGGCGTTCCTCCGTGGCCTCCCAGCCCAACAGACCTGCGAATAATCCCATGTCGGAACCCTGGGTCTCATGAGTGGTGGCCAGGGAACCGTGCCGGTCGAACTGGATGAGAACGTGCTCGATGTCCCCCTCCAAGAGATCTCGTGCGAGCCAGCCGAGGCGCAAGGCCGCCGCACAGTGCGAACTGGATGGCCCCCGCATGACCGGGCCGATGACGTCGTTGAAGATGCTCGGATTCATAAGCATCCAATCAGTGGGGACACGCAGGCACTGTCGGTTCCGTGCGACACTGCCAGAGCCACTCCAGCAGATCATACATCTGTGGGTCGTGCTCTTCAAGCTCCGCGCGGGTGAACGGATAGAAGTCGTTGCGACCGAGATAAGCTTCGCTCGACTCGGCGAAGTACTCCTTGGCATTGGTCATCGCATAGGCGCGTTCCTCGGTGATCTTCTCGCCGGTCCAGCGTTTCACCTTGTCATAGCGGCCACTCTTTTTCGCCACTTCGTAGGCAGCTTGGATTTCGGCATTGTCAAAACCGAGCACCTGGTCATGGTGGGCGTGAGCTAACTCGTGGAAGGCGAAGAACGGCATGCGGCGGGTCTCTTTCTCAAAAAGGCGGATGTTCGTGAACTGCACCGCCTTGGCCAGCGCCGGGTCGCGCCCGTGATCACAGAGCCATTGCCGATTGGGGTGGTACTCCGTCGTCGGCCGCACGCCTCGATATTCCGGCGAGAACCACAGCGGCACCTGCTGCAGCCGCGTCGCCACCGGCTTCGGCAGGACGCGCACCACTTCTTCGAGCTGGACCTTGAGCAATTCCAGTGCGCGCGTGGTCGCAGGTCCCTCCTGTTGCAGGAGCCTCTTGCTGACATGCACCTGCCAGCCGGCCACGGAACGGATCTCGTGCCCGGCGGGGGGACAACACGCCGCCACCAGCAGGCACTGACACACTACCAAGTGAAACACCATTCCCGTCATTCTGACCTCACAGACACGTGGGTTCGGGCCGGCCCCCTTTGTCTTATCACGTCAGCGCCGTTCCGATTCCCAACCGTCGCGCGTTTTCCACGGCGCGGGCCGCGGCAAACAGATCTTGTACCGCCAGACCGACCGACTTGAAAAGCGTGACCTCATCCCTGGTCTGCCTTCCTGCCACGCGGTTGGCGATCAGGTCTCCCAGTTCGATGCATACGTGCTCCGCCGTGATTCGTCCTTCTTGCAGTGGCATCAGCAGGTCGCCCGCCTCCTCCAGGGCCGCGACGCGATGATCCACAAACACACGGGCGCGGCAGATAGTATCGGGAGGGATCTCAGCCGTCTGGCGCCTCCACGAGCCCACGGCATTGATATGAACGCCCGCCGCCAGATCGCGATCCTCGAACACGGGCGTGGTGGACGTGGTGGCGGTGCAAACGACCTGCGCCCCCGCAAGCGTCTCGGCCGCGCTGGATGCCGCCAGAACCGGGATCCCCAGCCGCGCGGACATGTCCCGCGCAAAGGCCGTGGCCGCGGCCCGGCGGCAATCGAACACCCGCACCTGCTTGATCCGGCGCACAGTACAGACCGCCTCCAGTTGCGTGCGCGCCTGGACGCCGGCCCCAAAAATCGCCGCCGTGTCGGCGCTCGGTGAAGCCAGCAGCCGTGTTGCCACGCCGGAAGCGGCACCAGTCCGCAGGGCGGTGATCGTGGAACCATCCACAATGGCCAGCAATCGACCGTTGACCGCGTCGGCCAACAAAACCACGGCCTGAATCAAGGGCAAACCAAAGCGGCCATTGTCCGCGAATTGAGTGAGCAGCTTCAGGCTTACGTGGTGCATCCCTGCGGCGTAACACGGCATGATGAGCACGACTCCATTGGCCTCCGGGATCTCCACACTGGAACGCGCCGGCATAGTCACCTGGCTCTCCGAAAGCTGTAGAAATGCCGCATGCATGGCCTCAATGGCATCGGCCATGGGCAAGGCCCGACGAACGTCCGTGTGGGACAAGTAAAGCAGCGCAGCTTCGTTCCCCGTCATCGCTTCATACTCCATCGCGTTCTGTTCAGCGGGCGGCATCTTCCTGTCGCGTCACGATCGGCACGTAACCGGCCTCCAGGCCCTGAGGCGGGGTCACCAGTAGCGCCGGATCAAGCTTGGCCAGCGTACCCTGGCCGGGCGGCGCCATGTAGTCCCGGTCGATCGGCCAGTTCGCGTGGATCTGCTCAATGAAGGCCTGCAACTTGGCCTTCTTCTCTTCGCTCCAGCGGTACTGCTGGAACGAAGGCTGATCGACAAACCGGTACCAAGAATAGGTGACGCGCGAGCCATCGCCCAACATCACCGTAAACGGCCCCCGCGCCGGCCCTGGATGGGTCCAGGCATCGCCGTTGGGCGACGTGTAAGGTGCGCCGCGGCCCGCCAGCTTGAACTCTTTGTCCAGCAGCCCAGTCTCGGCCGGCACCGCGGCGGACGGGACCGCCACGCGCTTGTCTCCCACGTGCTTGAAATACTGAGGGAAATTGCCCATGCCGTTGGTCGTGCCGTCGTTCCATTGCAGGCCCCAGACGTAGGCTCCGAATGTCGTGGTGTCAAAAACTCTCGTGACGCCCGTGATCTCGTGGCGGTCTTGGTCGAAGCGCGGCGTACGTGTCGTCAACGTTGCCTTCCAGGCCCCGCGCTCGTCGAACCGCCCGGAGCATGCCGGTCCACCGTCACGCCAGGCCTTGAAGGCGTCGTACAAAGCGGCCTTGGAGTAGTAGATCACGTCCTGCACGAGCAGGGATCTCCCCTGCTCATCCACCGGGAACTGCAGCTTCGGGATCTTCGCGTAGACGACACCCTGGGCATCCGCGCTATCGAAGCGCGGCACGGTGTTGATCTCCATGGCGCCGCCGCCCATGCGGCCCGGCCGGGCGTCCAGCCCGCGCCCGTAGATGAACGGATAGTTGAACAACTTGCCGATCTTACTCCAGGTTTCCGGGATGTAATAGGCGATCGGTCCTTTGAAGTTGGCGGCACTGAGGAAGCAGGTCCAGGCTTGGTCACCGGTGGGCGGATCGCCCATGGTCGGCTCGGTAAACGGCAGGGCCATGTACGTGTAGCCCAGGAACTTGCCATTGGGGTGGCCCTCGAACGGCAAGGCGTCGGGCGGGATCAACAGGCGATTGCTGAGCTGCGCAATGCCCAGGCGATCGTCCGGCAGAGCCGTGCTGCTGTAGAAGAAGGACCACCCTGGCGAACCGACCTCATAGTCATAACACTGGGGCGTCGCGTTCATGCTGAATTTGGGCGGCCCGTAGCGAAACCGATTCCCCGCCCAGTAGCCCAGGCCCCCTTCCACAGTCTGGAAGACGCTGTCCCACGTTGGTCCGCGCTCCGGCCAATGATCCCGAGCGAGAGTGCCGACGGGCGCCAAGGGCTTATCCTTGTTGTCGGAGTTGTCCGGCGTGATCCACGCGCTGGGCAGGCCGATCTGAAAATTCGCCAGGGGCCGGTCGATCAGGGGCCAGACCGCCGCATAGAACCCCATTCCCATGCTGTAGGCCGCCTGGTCCGGTGGCCGGGACGTGCTGTAACTGATGTACCCGTGCAGACCCCGAGACTGCGTGCTAACCACCCCGGTCTTGGGAGGCTCCGGACTAGTCGCTCTCTCCTGACCAGCGTATGTCCGGGGCAGAGCAATGAGAGTTGCTGTCGCGAGCAGTACGCTCCTATTCATAGCAGTCTCCTTCAATTGTGGTCCCGAGCGAGTGGCCTCATCTTCGGTTGCTCGGAGAATCGGCAATCAGGGCCTGCGCCAGCGCGTAGCCGATCAGCGAGTAGGTCGTGGCCGAGCCATTGTAATGACAGTACCAGTGACCTCCCAGACACCAGTATTCCTCGGTCAACTCTGTCGTCGGCAGCACGTTATCGCGTGTGTCCGGGATCTTCTGTTCCCGCTTGACGCGCTGATACCTGTCGGCCATGACCCGCAGTTCCTGCAGGCGCGTGTCCCAAAAGTCGAGCGTCGGTACGAAGGTGACGTACTTGAGCGATGGGTCGTCCGCAACCGCTCTCTGCGCTTGGCGGAATTTCACCATAGCCACGGCCTCGCGATCGCGGGGATTTTCCGCTCTGGCGGTTATCTCGTGACCGCCCACGCCTAATTCACCGATCACGATGGGCATATCGGGCACGCCGAGGTCCTGACGGAGATCACGGAACATGGCCGCGAGGTTGTGAGAATACCTGTCAATGATACCGAGGCCGACTTGCCGGTCCCCGATGCGGGCGGACCATTGGCAGAAATCGTTCCAGCCCTGGAACCAGGCCATGCCCGCAATCTCGTAGCCCTGTCCTCGGTAGCCGGGCACAACGTTCTCGATATGGGCCAGGCCCTCTTTGATCTCCGCCACCATCTTGCGGTAGTAGAGGCCCATCTCCCGCTTTCCGCCTCCGGATGTCTGCTTCTCCAGGACAGCCGCTTCGTCTGCGACCGGCGGGCCTGCACTCGGGGATCGAAAATCGCAGAAGACGTCCTTGCCGCCCCAGGCGGTCTTGATCAGCAGAACCTGTTCCTGGTCGTGCTCCCCCAGGATCGTGCCGAACATCAACTCCGGACCGATCTCGTGGTCCGAAGCCCCCCAGCCGACGGTCAGCGGACCGCACTGTTCCTTTCTCTGCTCGGCCCGATAGGAGATACTCACATCGTGGCGGACCGCCCAGGAGCCGTCGGTATCTTTCAGGAGCTTGAGCAGATAACCGTACTTCGGATGATCGCCCAAGTGGTCGAGGCTGGGAATCTGGCCGTGACCTTCCATGTTGGACTGCCCGGCCAGAATGAGAACTCTCACCGGCCTTTCCTGGGCCGCAGGTGATAAGGTAGGATGCACGGCGGGCTCCGGCACATCAGGTGAGCCGGAGCCGAGAAGCACGCGCGCGAGCGCCAGAACCAGAAAGACCCTGCGACAATCCATGCACCTGCTCCTTTCCGCGAGAAAGCCGGGCCCAACCACATCTCGGCGCCGAAAACCACTCTATAGAGCTTCATCATACGATGTGGTGATGTCGCGTACCAGAGATTCTCCCGCTTCTCCCGCCCAGAATCACGATGGCCATAGGATGTTCGATTTCCTGGCCGGGACGGTTCCCGCCAACCACAATGGGAAGAAGAGCCAGCGCGGTGGTGAGCGCCGTCATCAGGATAGGGGACAGCCGCTCCAAAGCGCCGCGCAGAATCAACTCCTCACCAAACGGTACGTTCTCCTTGGTCTCCAGGTGCTGATAGTGACTGATCAACATGATCCCGTTGCGGGCGACAATACCCAGGACCGTGACAAGTCCCACGATTGAGCCCAATGACAGCACGCCCCCGCTAAGCAAGGCAGCGAAGACGCTGCCGGTTAGAGCAATGGGCAGGCTCAACATTACTAACAAGGCCAATCGGACAGAAGTGAAATCGGCATAGACAATGATGAAGATTCCCAGTGCCGACAGTGCGGCGACTCCAAGAAGCCGGTTTTTCGACTGCTGTCGCTCAGCGTACTCGCCAAGGATCTCGCCATGGTAACCCTGGTCAAAGGCGATCGCCTTCACCTTGGCTTCGATCTCGCGGGCCACACTGCCAAGGTCCCGTCCAGACACATTGCAGGACACGTCGATGTGTCTGGAATTCGCCTCCCGCGTAATCTGGTTGGGTGTGGGAGCGACATACACCTCGGCAACGTCTCCCAACGGCACTTGTCCCCCTGTCGCGAGGTCGATGGGCAGTGCCTGCAAGGCCGCCACATCATGGCGCACACTCGGAGTGCCCCATACGACCACATCGAAGATCTTCTGCCCTTCGTAGATCTCGCCCACCTTGGTGCCCTTGACCAAGGTCGTGACGGCCCGGCGGACGTCTCCCGGCGCCAATCCAAGCTGCGCCGCTGCCTCCGGTCGGAACCTGACTTCGATCTGGGGGATCATGGTAAGAGGTTGCACGTGTCAGTCAACAATCCCGTCGATTCCCTCGATGGCGGTGGCTATTTCTTTGGCCTTCTCCTGAAGTACCTGCAAGTCGGGCCCATAGGTCCGCAGCACAATCGTAGCTCCTGTTCCGGTGAGCACCTCCTTAATCCGCTCCCGCAGATAGGTCAGTACATCCCGATACAAGCCGGGATAGCCGTCCACTGCCTCCTTGATGTGGGCCACCGTGGCGTCATACTCAACCTCGGGATCGACGCTGATCCAGAGTTCCGTGAAATTGGTCCCGACGACCTCATCGGCAACTTCGGCCCGGCCAATGTGCGAACCGAAGTTTCTCACGCCGGGGATGGCCCGTAACTCCTTGCTCGCGCGAATGGTAATCCGGTCCATGGCCTCGACCGACGTGCCTGACTTCTCGACGAAATGCATCAAGAAATCGTATTCCTTGAAGTTCGGAAGGAACTCCTCGCCCAACAGAGGGACCACGGCCAGAGCGGCGCCTACCGTGCACACCAGGAACGCGATCACCCAGAATGGATGCCTGACGAGCCCGGGGAGAATCGCTGCGTAGACACGCTTGAGCCCGCGCAGGACGGGCGCTTCCTTTCGGTGCAAGGCCGCGCGAGGCAGAATGAGCAAGCAGAGGGCTGGTGTCAGCGTGAGAGCTACGAGGAGCGAGGCCAAGATGGCCAGGATGTAAGATAGGGCCAGCGGTCGAAAGAACTTACCGCTTAGTCCGGGGAGGAGGAAAACGGGCAACAGAACCAATGCCACGATCAGGCTGCCATAGAACACCGCGCTGCGCACCTCGATGGAGGCTTGAAGAACCACGTGAAAGGCCGATTGAGGGTTGCCGGCAAGACGATTCAGCCGGAGACGTCGCATGATGTTCTCCACGTCGATGATCGCGTCGTCGACGACTTCTCCCAGGGCGATGATCAGACCCGCGAGCACCATTGTGTTGATGGTGTTACCCTGGTAGCGCAACACGAGCGCGGCGATGATCAGCGAACAGGGAATCGCTAATGTGCTGATCAACGCGGTGCGCCAGTCATAGAGAAAAAACGCCAGGACAATCACCACAAGGACACAGCCGATCAGCAAGGCCCGGTTGAGATTCTCGATGGACTTCTCGATGAAGCCGGCGGGACGAAAGATCGTGGAGTCGATCTCGAGGCCCGTCAGGCCCGGCCGCAGCGCATCCAGCGCGGCCTCCACGTTGCGCGTCACCTCGAGGGTATTGGCCCAGGGTTGCTTCTCCACGATCAGAAGGAGTCCCGGCTGGTCGTTGATGATTGCGTCGCCGATGGGGGCCGGAGACCCCTCCACGACATCCGCGACCTCGCCCAGCCTCAAGGCCGCTCCGTTGCGATATGCCACGACGACTTCGGCCAAATCCTGGGACGTGCTCACGGACGAGACATGCGAAACAGCCAGCCGCTGGTTGGGTGTGTCCAGAAAGCCGCCGCCCGCCAACTCCACGGCGTCCCGCGCCGCCTGCTGAACCTGTCCCAGGCTGACGCCGTGCGCCCGGAGACGGTCCGGGTCCACCAGGACCTGAAGCTGTCGATCGCGCTGACCCCAGATGGCCACGTTGGCCACACCCGAAATCGACATGAGTCTCGGTCGGATGGTCCATTTGGCCAGGGTGGTCATCTCCATTTGAGAGAGTGTTTGGGATGAGATGCCGATCTTGAGCGCTCGGCTCGTTGACGACAGTGGCGGCAGGATAACGGGAGGCTTCGCCACGCCGGGTAGTGCTCCGGCGGCCAGGGCAAGCCGCTCCTGGACCATTTGCCGCGCTGCCTGCAGGTCGATCCCATCCTGGAAGAACAGGACTACGGACGACAAGCCCAACACGGATTTCGAGCGGCTGGTCTGGACCCAGGGTGTGCCGTTCAGAGCGTTCTCAATCGGTACGGTCACCAGAGCCTCGACCTCCGCGGTCGACAAGCCCGGGACTTCGGTCTGGATCTCGACGTGGGGCGGCGCGAATTCCGGGAAGACATCCAGCGGGGTCGTCTGCACAATCCGGACGCCCACTACCAGGACTACGGCCATCAGAGCAACAACAACGACGCGCAACCGTAGTGAAGTGGAGACCAGCCATGTCATCATTACTTGCCCACTCCAAACTCCGTGCCAAACAGCTCCGCGGCTCCCGCACTGACCACCTTGGCCCCGGCCGCCGGGCCACGAGACAGGACGGCCAGACCGCCAAGCACGTGATGTAGTGACACCCGCTGACGCCCGTAGACGTGCGGGGCCACGCTCTCATAGACCCAGACACCACCATACATGTCATAGAGGATCGACGAATAGGGCACTACCAGACTCTGCTCCGTTCCGGTGAGGGCCAGGGTCACGGCGATCCGCTGGCCGGGTCGGTAGAGACCGTCCGCATTCGGCATCTCGTAGAAAAGGTCAACGGTCGCAGATGCTGGATCGGCCTTCAAGGGCGCGGCGACAGGCTCGGCGGAGCGGGCTTCGGCCGCCGCAAGATCGGCCAGACTGTGAACACGCGCGGGTTGTTTCGGGTGGACAATCGTCACGTCCCCGACATACACCGGGACCCGGACCCAGACCGGATCGACATCTGCGATGCTCAACAGGGCCGCCGAGTTGGTGACCGTCTGACCCGCGGCCACGTGAATCTCCTGGATCACGCCATCGATCGGGGACTTGATGGTTAGAGAGGAAAGACCCTCGACCGCGGAGGCCAGGTCGCCCTTCTTGAGTAACTCCAATCGCGCCTGCGCCGTCTCGATGCTTGCCGCCGCGACGGCCAATTGGGCCTGGGCGTCCTCCAGGTCGCGCAGACTGCCGGCCTTGCCCTCCTGTAGTTGCCGGGCCCGGTTCACTCTGGCTTGCGCCAGGTCGTATTCGATCTTTCGGTGGGCGATCTCCTCCTGCACACTCAGTAAGTCCTTTACGGGCAGCGTCAGCAACAATCGGTACAGGGGCTGGCCCTTCGTAACCTGTAGACCTGCCGCAAGGGGTTCCCCGTCGTCTATCGCCAGGAGAGTGCCCGCCAAGGGAGCCGATACTGTCACGGAGCGACCCGACACAGACACGACTTCGCCGCCGAAGGTCCGGCTCCGCTGCACGGAACGCAACTCGACGTCGGTCACCTCGATGCCCAGCCGCAACTCGGCCTCAGGAGTCAGCGTAACGGTCGTCAGATCGGCCTCCTTGACGGCGTTCTGGACGGCAGCCGGCTTGGCCGGCGGCGACTGCTTCAGCGGTGTCTTCTTGTTGCACCCGGAGAAGACCGTCATCGCCACGATCAAACACAGGCACTTCCCAAGAGAATCCATCGTGTCCTCGTCTCCTGTCTATATCACCTTCATTCCCACGGAATAGTTGAGCTCGGCGGTGCTGCGACGCATCCTCGCCTCCAGGACTTTCCGCCTGGCCTCCAGAACCAACAAACTAGGATGTGTCTCCGGCGTCAAAGGAGCGTTGGGCCAGGTCCGCCGCGTTCTCCAGGGAAGGCACGACACTGCTGCGCCACAAATCGTCTTCCCGATGGGCCGCGATGTACTGCGTGTAAGCTTCACGTACCTGGAGCACGATACTCTGTCGTACGGCTTCGTATTGCCGCGCGGCCTGTTCTATCTCCGCCTTGGCCCGGGCGATCCGGCCGTTGTTCTGATTGACGATTGGGACGTCCACCTGGAAACCGGGGCCGATAGTGAGGGGGTCCTCGCCCTTGTCTTTGCCGTCGATGATGGCGATGAAGTTGTAGACTCGGGATTTCTCCCAGCCGATGCGCCGGCCGGCCGCCTCGATCCGGAGTTCGGCCGCTCTCAGGTCGGCAAAGGCCGTCCGCACGTCGCGAACAAGCCCCAAGCCGTGTTGGATGAGGTTCTCAGAGATGCTCTGGGCATCGATCTTCGCTGCGGCGACCCGACGGGGACGCTGCCAGAGGGCCTCTACAGGCACATTCAGCTTCGTTTCGAGGAGCTTGGGACCAACGGGAAAGAACAGGGAAAACGCCGGATTGGTCAACATGTTCGCCTCGATCAGATCGGCGCGGGCCAGGCCCAACGT
>ENA-OSEO01004768-OSEO01004768.1-sediment-metagenome-genome-assembly--contig:-NODE-4768-length-13806-cov-2.814699_pt1 | contig 13806 bp, 14 predicted proteins | sample MGYA00237883_ERZ534232 | MGnify/ENA metagenome assembly ERZ534232 | reverse complement strand
ATGCCGGTGTTCGCCAAGGAGAACGTAATCGCCGTTTTAAACCTCTCCCAGAAAGAAAAGGGGCAAATTTTCAATGTCAACGACCAACAGATGACTTCGCTGATGATCGGGGAGATCGCATTTGCTCTGGAAAATATCATGCTTCATTCGGAAATCGCGGCGTACATCGACAGCCTCCGGAAACGGACCTGCGAACTGGAGTCGGCAAACCATCAGCTCAACCAGGAAATCGACCAGCGGAAACGGACCGAGGCCGAACTCAATCAGGCCTGTTCGGATCTGAAACAGACCCAGGCCCAGCTGATTCAATCCGGAAAGCTCTCTTCCATCGGGGAACTGGCGGCAGGGGTCGCCCATGAATTGAACCAGCCGCTGACGGTCATCCGCGGGCATGTGCAGATGCTCCTCAAGCGCGCCGGACGTGAAAACCAATGGTACGAGGAGCTTGAAATGATCGAGCGCAACACGCACCGGGTCATGAAGATCATCGACCATCTGCGCACCTTTTCCCGCCAGAGCAAGCCCGATGTTGTCCCCCTCGATGTGGGGCAGATCATCGAAGACGCATTTTTGCTGGGCGCCGAGCAGCTGCGGTTGAACCGGATTGAAGTCGAAAAGAAATTCGACCCCTGCCTTCCCCGGGTTTGGGGAGATGCCAATCAGCTGGAGCAGGTGCTTCTGAACCTGATCACAAACGCAAAGGACGCCATCGAACAGCACCGTCGAAAATCCAAGCAGACAGGGGGTGGGAGAGCCGATCGGATCACGATTGAGGCGCTCTGCCCGGAGAAGGACGCCGGGTGGGTCGACATCCGGGTGACCGATACGGGGGGAGGGATCCCGCCGGGGGTCATCGGCAAGATCTTCGATCCGTTCTTTTCCACCAAAGAGGTCGGAAAGGGAACGGGGCTGGGGCTTTCCATCAGCTACGGGATCATCAAAGACCATCGGGGTGAAATCGAGGAGGTGGATACCGGCCCGAAGGGGACCACCTTCCGGGTGCGGCTTCCGGCAGCCCGCGAATGAGCCCCCGCATATCGTCGGCCCGATTCCTTGCTCATTCTGGCCGAACGTATCGGTCTGTGCCTCCAGTATACCCGGCTGCTCAATACCCTCCAAACGGTCGGCGAGGCCGTCAAGGGGCTGCCCGGGCCCCCGCCCGCCGCATGAGCGGCCCCCGGGAAGCCGGGGCTCCTTGGACCGTATCGGTTTCACGGTGCATGGGTGAATCGATGCACCGTGAAACCGGATTTTTTACCCCTCGGCAGTTTGCCTAAATCGAACGGATCTCCTGCCGCATGAACACGGTGTAGGATACCGCAAAAAACACCGCGGTGATGGCAACCAGCGAGATGATATAGGGCATGACAACGAATATGCTCTGGAACAGCGAAAGAGGACCGGAGAATCTCGAAATGGACAACCGCTCCATGGGCCCCATGGCCACGATGGACCGAGTCGTCTTCAACCTGGGATCGATGATGGTCGCGGTGGCATTGGTGTATAGCTCCATGGGGGAGATCAAGGTGACGGCTTTTACGATCTTGGCCTTTTGGATCATCGCTTCGGTACCGGTATCCTGCGCATCGGGCATCACGGCGTTTGCCACCACACTGGCGCCCAGCGAAATGAAAAACGAAAAGAAGATCCAGACGGCCAGCACGGCCAACGCCGATGTCGCGATGCTCCGGAAGAGGATGGAGAAGAGAATCGCCACCCCCAGCCAGAAGGAGATGTAGATGATGCTGATGATCATGTAGATCAAAATCCGCCAGACCTCTTCAAAACCCGGAATCACCCCGACGGTGCTCAACCCCAGCCCGGTGACCACCAGCACGATGGATACCAGCATAATCGAAATGGTGATCATACCGGCCAGAAACTTTCCGTTGATGACCACATCCCGGTAAATGGGCTGGGAGAGAAGTTTGCTGAGCGTCCCCTCGTTTCGCTCCCGGTTGATGCTGTCAAAGCCCAGAATCAGTCCGATCAGCGGCCCGAAAAAAGCCACGAACTGGACCAGTGAAAACAGCGCGCCGGAAGAGGTGAAGAGCATCAGGAAAACAAACTTGGGTTTGGCCACCCCTTCCAGTTCGCTCTTGATGTTCAGCCCGACCATGTAGGCGGTGATGAGGCTGACCATCGCAATCAAGGCAAACAGAATCGTAAAGCGGTAGCTGCTGAAGTGGTCCGCCAGTTCTTTTCGGACGATGGTTCGGATACCATGCATGGCTAGGCCTCCTGGAAATACTTCATGTAGATCTCTTCAAGGGTGTAAGATTCGGTGCCGATGCCCAGTTTGTCCTGGGCGAGTTGGTCCGGCGCGCCGGTGGCCACCATCCGGCCGCGAATCATGATCCCGATGCGATTGCAGATCCGCTGAACCAGATGCAGCATATGCGAAGACAGCAGTACGGTCATTTTCTTTTCCTGAACCAGCCGCTCGATCAGATCCATCATCCGGTTGGTGGCATCCGGGTCCAGCCCCAGGGTGGGCTCGTCGAGAAACGCGATTTTCGGATCCTTGATCAACAGCTCGGCGATGCCCAGACGCTGGCGCATCCCCCTGGAATAGGCGCTGGTCTTCTTTCTGGCTTCGTCGTGGAGTCCTACGATCCTGAGGGCCTCATCGATCCGGCCGTCGGCCTGGGTTCGCGGCAGCCCGTTGAGATCCGCCACGAACCGGAGCATGTCAACGGCGTTCATGTCGTTGTAGAACCCCATGTTCTCTTGAAGGTATCCAATCCTGGATTTTACCTTGATCGGCTCCCGGCTCGGGTCCAGCCCCAGCACCCGCGCTTTTCCACTGGTCGGTTCGGTCAGTCCCATCAGCATCAGAAGCGTTGTGGTCTTTCCTGCGCCGTTGGGTCCGAGAAACCCGAACACCTCGCCTTCGGTCAGCTGGAACGAAAGCCCGTTGACCGCCACCTGACCGTTGTAGGCCTTGGTCAGGTTTTCTGTTTCGATGACAATCTGCTTTTCCATTTTATCGCCTTCCCAGCCAACGGAATAAACCGGTGAGTCCCGCAATCACCAGTATGATGATCCCGATGCCGATCCAGCCCCATGCCGTGGAAGCTTTCACGGTCACCCGAAACTCGATGGGTTTGGAAGCCTTTTCGCCTTCCACGTTTACGCTCACCGAATAGTCCCCCACCAGGGCCTCTTCATACGGGGTTATGGCCACTTCCACCTGTTTGAGCTCGCCGGGCTCGATGGCCGGGACTTTGTCGGGTTTGAATTCGACCTTCCAGTTTTCCGGTTTGAAAGACATGAATTTGATATCATGGTTGGTGGCCGAACCGGTATTCTTGACATAAATGGACATGTTGGCCGATTTCCCCTGCCGGGCATCCAGCGAAAGCAGGCCGCTGGGGGTTCCGACCTCCAGTCCATAGGTTCCGGTGAGAATAACGTTCAGCTTGGCCTCTGCCTTGGCGTCGCCGGCGCTGACGCGCACATTGACGGGATACTCTCCGGCCGCGGCCTTTGCGGTGGGCTTGACGGTGACCGCCACGGTCTGACTCCCGTTTGCCTTCAGGCGAAGGCTTGAAATGTACTTATCCTCATAGGCAGGCTTGAAGTTGATATCCCAGCCGTCCGGACCCTGGGTGAACAGATCGAAAACAGCGTCTTTGTCGAGCTTGCTTTCGACTTCCATGGAAAACTCGAATTTTGCGTCCGACGGCCCGCGGAGCACCGGATAGGAGGTCGTCAGCTTGACGCCTTTGTCGGTCTTCTCCCCTTCCTCCTTTGGCTTGACAATGACGGTGATGTCCTGGCCCATCTGAAATTTCCCGTCGGGTGTTTTGGCATCAACCCGAAAGGTGTAGGTTCCCGGCTGGACATCCTTTCCCGGCTCGGCCTCGAAGGTCAGGGTTTTGTCGTCGTCCGCTTTGACGAAAACGCCCATCACGGTGTACCGGTATGTCTTGATCCGGGCCTTCCACCCCTCGGGCTTTTTTGCGATCCACACATCGACGGTCTCATCGGACAGCCCCTTGTTGTGAAACACCAGATCGATGCTCACATCCTCACCCACCGGCACTTCCACCCCGGGGTGTTCCGCAGCCATGAGGATCAGCCGATCGGGTTTGCTTTCCTTGTCCGATGCACTCTTCTCATATGCGATGGAAGGCTGTTGGGAAACGACCAGCCCCAGAATCATCACCATGATGAAAAAACACAAACGACCCTTTCTCATTCCGTCCATTCCCGTTCCTCCTCTGTCAAAATAGAATAACCTGTCCGTACATATCGGATTGCCCTGGGGATGTAAAGGGGATTTGGATCCAATCGAAGGCACCGGCGACGGTCCAAAAACGACGGGGGTGGTGCGCTCCACCCCCCCCGTCGCAGTCTACTCCTCTGGATTAGTACATGTCTTCATCCATGGGCGGTGCGGAGGCCTTTTTCTTTTTCTCCGGCTTGTCGGTGATCAACGCCTCGGTGGTGATCATCAGCCCGGAAACCGAGGCCGCATTCTGGAGGGCGAATCGAACCACTTTGGTCGGATCGATGACCCCCGCGGCGACCAGGTTTTCGTATTTGAGGGTGTCGGCATTGAAACCGTAATCGTCTTTGCCGTTGACCACCTCGTTGAACACCACGGACCCTTCGGCTCCTGCATTCAGGGCGATCTGCCGCAACGGTTCGCCAAGGGCGCGTTTGAGCAGTTTCACACCGGTTTTCTCATCCCCCGTGGCTTTAACCTTGTCCAGCGCGTCGATGCATCGGACCAGGGCCACCCCGCCGCCCGGCACGATGCCCTCTTCGACGGCCGCCCGGGTCGCATTCATGGCGTCTTCCACCCGCGCCTTTCGTTCCTTCATTTCGGTTTCGGTGGCCGCGCCGATCTTGATCACCGCAACCCCGCCGACCAGCTTGGCAAGCCGTTCCTGGAGTTTTTCCCGATCGTAATCCGAAGTGGTGTCCTCGATCTGCGCCCTGATCTGCCGGATCCGTCCTTCCAGGGCGTCTCGCTTTCCGGCCCCGCCGATAAGGGTGGTGTTGTCCTTGTCGATTTTTACGCTCTTGCAGGTTCCCAGCTCCTTGAGGGTGACGTTTTCCAGCTTCACGCCGATGTCCTCGGAGATGACCTGCCCGCCGGTCAGAATGGCGATGTCCTCGAGCATGGCCTTCCGGCGATCGCCGAAACCCGGTGCCTTGACGGCCGCAGCCTGGAGCGTCCCGCGCAGCTTATTGACGATCAGCGTGGCAAGGGCTTCGCCTTCCACATAAGGAAGATCCGACCCATGGCCCGTGCCAAAAGGCGCTACGAGAAACAGGATCGTCACACCAAGTAGGAGAACTCGCTTCATCGGTCCCTCTCACCCTCGAAACTCGTGGGGTTTGAAAAGCAGCAGGGAGCGTAGCCAAATGGAATGAGACTGTCAAATAAAATAGGGAGCGACACCGAGGTATTGCGCCGCTTGATTGCATGGCAATTGAATTCCAATTGTTACCATTTTTGTGCTTTCAGCAAAAGTCATGCCAAAATCAAGACATACCCCTTTTATCATATCTTTCCAGGATATTGGGAGATCCATCTGAGATCAGATCAAAATCCGACCGAGGTAGAAGCTGCGAAATACTGATAATTCAGTGCCACTTTTTAGAAACACATTACACATACCGGTTTCCATCCCTGAAATGTCTCAGACCAAAGGGCTGCCCGAAATTCTGAAATACTTGGCCTTTCTCTGTTTTCTCCGAGATCCTTGTGTGAGATCAATTCCTTTCGGCGCTTTGTCGAGCCGCTCCGAAGGCGTGTTTAAGACTACGCCAGCTGTCTCGGAGGCGGGGAACCCTCCCATGGCAACCCCTCCCGTTACACAAGAATCCTCTGAAACGATTGACAAAGACCGGCATGCCCCCTAGACTGGTAACGGGTGGACCGAGCCTCTTCACCCCTGCTGAACGCATGCGTGATCGAGCCTCACGTGCCTTGGCTGATTTGTTGAATGGCCAGTTGCTCTTGCCGCAAGAAATGAGGTTTTGCCCCATGGCGAACGAGACGAGTTCCTTTTCAGGTTTTACCCGAACCCTATCCACCGACATGCTCAGGAGGCAGATGGAGTCCGAGCTGGCGCAGCGCGTGGAAGACCTGATTGAAATGCGTACTTATGGGGCCGGGGAGGTCATCATACGGAAGGGCGAAACCAGCCGGGATTTGCTGTTTCTGACCGACGGCTTGGTCGAAATATCCACCGAACAGGAGGACGGAAAACTCATCCTCAACGAGCTGAGCGCCCCTTATGTTTTCGGGGAAATCGCCTTTCTCATCGGTTCTCCCAGGACAGCTACCGCCACGGCCAGGACCGGTGTCAGCGCCTTCATTTTGCGCTACGACAAGTTCAAGAGCATCTTCAAGGAAAACCCCGGGTGGCTTCAACCCCTTCTAACGTCATTTGTAAATGGCATCAAGGCGCTACACTTTAAAGCCGGAACTCAAGGCGAGGTACCTTGAATTCGGAGCTGTCTGACATAAACGGTTCCGGGCAATGGAATGGGAATGAGTGAACTGAAATGGATAGGCTGGTGGGAGGAGCCTAATGAGAATCCCCATCATTGAGCTCAGGCAAGTCAGCAAGTCCTTCGGGACAAAGACCGTCCTTGACCAGGTGGACATGAAGATCTACGAGGGGGAGATCTCCACCATCATCGGTAAGAGTGGGACGGGCAAAAGCGTCCTGCTCAAGCACATCATCGGGCTGCTGGGGCCTGATTCCGGCACCATCCTGTTCGAGGGTGAGGAGGTGCGCATCAGGTCTCCTCGGCAGGCCATATCTCTGGGCATAGGCATGGTGCACCAGCACTTCATGCTCGTGGAACCGTTCACTGTCGCGGAGAACATCGTGCTCGGCCAGGAGCCGTCAAAGGCCTCGGTCATCGATTTCGATGCGGCCAAGACGTTCGTCAACGACTTGTCGGAACGTTACGGTCTGCGCGTGGACCCCGACGCCAGGATCCAGGACCTTCCCGTGGGGATGCAGCAGCGCGTCGAGATCCTCAAGGCGCTGTATCGAGGCGCGCGGATCCTCATCCTCGACGAGCCCACGGCCGTCCTCACGCCCCAGGAGGTACGCGAGCTGTTCTCAGTGGTGCGCTCGCTCGTCGAGGAAGGTCTGACGGCGGTGTTCATCACGCACAAGCTCGAAGAGGTGATCAATATCGCCGACCGTGTCGTGGTGATGCGCGACGGCGCGATCGTTGGCGAGACCAAGCCAAAGGACACCGATGAGGCCGGCCTGGCAAAGATGATGGTGGGCCGAGAGGTCGTGTTCCGCGTGGAGAAGCCGCCCTCGACCTGTGGGGACATGGTCCTGACCGTGAAGGACTTGGTCGTCCAGGACTCGCGCGGTATCGAGACCGTCCGAGGCCTGAGTTTCGACGTGTGCGCCGGTGAGATCGTCTCGATAGCCGGCGTCAGCGGCAACGGACAGGCCGAGCTCATCGAGGCCCTCACGGGTCTTCGGCATGTCTCGAGTGGGACGATCACCCTCAAGGGGCGCGACATCACGCACGCGTCGGCGAGGGGGAGCATCGAGGCAGGCGTGTCGCACGTTCCCGAGGACCGTCTCAGGCGAGGACTGGTGCTCGAGTTCGACCTTGCGGAGAACATCATCTTGGGGGACCATCGCCGGGCGCCGTACGCCAAGCGCGGGATCATGCAACCGGCCGCGATCACCCGCACCACCGAGGAGCGGATCGAGGCATACGACGTGCGCACGCCGTCGATCCGGGTCAGCGCCTCTACGCTGTCCGGTGGGAACCAGCAGAAGTTGATTTTGGCAAGGGAACTCGGGCGCAACCCCGACCTGCTCATCGCCGCCCAACCCACTCGCGGTCTCGACGTCGGTGCCATTGAGTTCGTGCACAGTGAGATCATCAAGGAGCGCGACGCCGGCAAGGCGGTCCTGCTTGTCAGCCTCGAACTCGACGAGGTCCAGTCGTTGGCGGACCGGGTCCTCGTGATCTTCGAAGGACAGATCGTCAAGGAGTTCGTGGCGGGGGAGGCCACAGACGAGGAACTCGGCTATCACATGACCGGCGGAGGCGGGCGCAAGCTCGCCGAGGACCAAGCCGTGGGAATCGCCGATCAGCAGGCCGAGGAGGGGGTGCCCCATGCCTGAGCGACAGCCAGCCGAGACGGTGGTCATGCCCAGCAAGGTCGGGGGCATAGTGGAACAGATCGCGCTCCCCTTCATCTCGGTCATCCTCGCGATGATCGTTGGCGCGGCGATCATCGTGATCGCCGGCTTCGAGCCGGTTCCCGCGTTCGTCGCGCTGTTCAACGGCGCATTCGGGACTCCGCGCGCGATAGGCGAGACGATGTTGCGCTCGACACCGTTGCTATTCACAGGACTAGCCGTGGCGTACGGCTTCAAGGCGGGTCTGTTCAACATCGGTGCCGAAGGGCAGCTGTTCATGGGTGGCCTGGTGGCCGCCTATCTTGGTGTGGTGATGGGCGGCTTCTCCGTTTGGATAAACGTGCCCGTGATCCTTGTCGCGGGAATGGCCGCCGGCGCGGCATGGGCGTTCATCCCGGCCGTCCTCAAGGCGCGTGTAGGGGCTCACGAAGTCATCACCACGATGATGTTCACGTTCATCGCACGCTACTTCGTGTCGTTCCTGGTCTCGGGCCCGCTCAAGGCGCCCGGACCGGTCGCCCAGTCCGAGCAGATCGCGGCCTCCGCGGTCCTGCCTAAGCTACATGACATGCTCGGCCTGCCGCCGAGTCGCGCGCATGCCGGCTTCTTCGTGGGCCTGCTGCTGTGTGTTGTCGTGTGGCTGGTGCTGAAGTACACCACGCTCGGCTACGAGAACCGCGCGGTCGGCTACAATCCGGTCGCCTCGGAAACGGCGGGCATTTCGGTGTCGGCTACGACCATCAAGGCGCTGTGCATCTCGGGCGCGCTCGCGTCGCTTGCGGGGGTGACCGAGGTACTCGGTCTGCACTACAAGCTCTTCGACCAGTTCTCTGCGGGCTTCGGCTTCACCGGCATCGCGGTCGCGCTGCTCGCGAAGAACCACCCCATCGGCGTGATTCCCGCGGCGATTCTCTTCGGGGCGCTATCGGCTGGTGCCGGAACGATGCAACTGCAGGCCGATGTGCCGCAGAAGGTCATCTTCATCATCCAAGCGCTGATCATCTTCTTCGTGGCTGCGGAATCCATCGCCCAATGGTTGTTCCGCCTCACGAGGAAGGAGGTGGCGGCTGATGCTCAGTGACGTCCTCACTCCGGACCTGTTCGCCGCGGCGGTCAGAATGGCCACGCCGCTGGCGCTCGCCGCGATCGGGGGCACGATATGCGAGCGCTCCGGTGTCGTGAATATCGCGCTGGAGGGGATGATGCTCACCGGCGCGTTCTTCGGCGTTGTTGCGACATACTTCACCGGTAGTGCGTGGATCGGCGTGCTCGCAGCGATGCTCTCGGGCGCCCTGGTAGCGCTCGTCCACGCAGTGGCGTCGGTCACGCTGCGGACCGATCAGGTCGTTTCGGGTACCGCCATCAACATTCTGGCCACCGGGGTGACCGGTTTCCTCATGGAGGTCATCTACGGGCACCCTGGGACCACGGACCCCGTTGCGCGACTCGGCCCTGTCTTCGACTTCGGCAACCCGCTGACGGGCGCGCTCGGTACCGTGTGGCGCTGGATCGACGCCATCTTCCTGTCGTACACGCCGATCGTGTACATGGCCATCGCGATCGCGATCATCGGTCAGTGGTGGATGTACAACACAACCTGGGGCCTGCGCCTGCGAGCGCTCGGCGAGCACCCGAGAGCGGCTGACACCGTGGGTGTAAGTGTGGTGCGAGGGCGGTACTTTGCTGTGCTGTTCAGCGGCGCTCTTGGCGGCCTTGCGGGCGCCAACCTCACGCTCGAGCAGGTGGGCTCTTTCACGGAGAACATGACGAACGGCCGAGGATTCATAGCGCTTGCCGCGAACATCTTCGGCCGGTGGACGCCGGGCGGGTCGTATCTCGCCTCACTGTTGTTCGGGTTCGCCGATGCGCTGCAGATCAAGCTTCAGCCCATGCGGGACGTGATCCATATCCCGCCGCAATTCTTCCTGATGCTGCCGTATGTCCTCACGGTCATCGTCCTGGGTGGCGTGGTCGGCAGGGCTGTGGCGCCCGCGGCGATCGGCAAGCCGTACGAGAAGGGATAGCATGGCGGTCCGAGGAGCGGTTCGAGCTGCCCTTTGGGCGGCGACCTGGGGCATCGGCGTGGCGATCGGCGTCGCGGCGGGCGGCTGGCTCACGGTCGTGGGTCAGTCGGGCGCGCCGGGAGCGTCCTCGCTCGATCTGGTCGAAGACATGCTCGTGCTGCCCGCGCTAGCCGGTCTCGCCGTCATCGCCGTCTACCTGCTTGGTGCTGCCGTCGTCGCCCTGGTGAGGCGCCGCCCGGCGGGCGAGCCAGACAACCAAGACCAAGACGGCTAGACCGCCGAACACGAGCGCGTCCATCGGCAGGTCGGGCGTGAAGTCCATGCCGCGGACTATCGACCGTACAAGGTAGGCGACGGCCGGTATGGCGACCGCCGCCCACAAAGGCATGCGAATCTCGGGGTGTGCGAGAGTCATCGAGCGACGTCGCTGTCGCCGCCGGGAGACACTTCCTCGCCGGACGGCGCGTGCGCGCGCGTGGCGCGTCGCTTCTTCACGATGGCGCGGACCACGAGCAGCACTGCCAGTCCAAAGATCCACAGCGGGGACGAGGCGATCAGGAACGATATCCCGAATGCCACGACCTCGGCGGCTCCCCGGATGCCTCTGGTGATGGCTTCGACGAAGCCCCACGAGTCACCCGACGGGCTCACGAGAGCGGCCGGCTCGGCGAGCTCGATGGTCACCGTGGCCATGGCTGCTTGGCGCTCGAGGTACGCGATCTGCGCCTGCATCGACTCGATATCGCCGCGCACCCGCGAGAGCTCCTGCTGGACCGCGAGCAGGTCCTCGACGTCCGTGGCATCGTCGAAGAACTCCCTGAGGCGCTGCTCGTGGGCCTGCAGGTTCTCCAGGCGTGCATTCAAGTCGATGTGCTCCTGGGTCACGTCGTCTTCGCCGGAGGACTCCCGCAGCACCTTCCCCAGCTCGGCGAGGTCTTGCGTGAACGGCTCGAGTTCATCGGCAGGCACCCGGACCGTCATGTACGCCGAAAGGGGGGCGCCGTCGCCCAGCGTTCCTTCGGCTTCGTAGCGGTAGATGGGAGTGTCGGGATCGGTGCTTACCTGCAGTGCCTGCACCGTTCCACCCGCAGCCGCAGTAAGCGACCTGATCTCCTCGACGGACCCTTCGATGTCGTCGACCTCGATCCTCAGTCCCGCGGAGCGGATGACGATCCTGTCTTCGGCGGGTACGGATGCCGCGTCCTCACCGGCACCTCCAGGAGGGGCGGGGGCGATCTCGTCGCTTGCCGCCATCTCCTGTTCCACGGCGTCGTCAGAGAACGTCGAGAATCTCATGTCGGAATCCGCCGCATCCTCGCCGCCGAACATCGTGCATGCCGACAGGAGCACTGCACCGCCGGCAAGCAGGGCGAGCACCGCGAAAGTCGCAGTCCTTCTCCATCCAGTTCGCATCGCCGGACCTCCTTGTTGTGTGGGGCGGGTCCGCTCCCCTAGAAGCGAAACGCCCTCCTTCTTCTCGTGCGGGAGGGCGTTCGATTGAAGATCAGCGGGTGGTGGCGAAGCTCACTCTTCCTTGCATTTCTGCTCGAGCTTCTTCATCTGGGTTGCGGCGTAGGCGCCCAGCGCCACGCCAAGAGCCACCACGACGAAGAAAGCGAGGACCAGGGTGTAGAAGATCGGGCTCGCAATATTGGGTGTCATTGCGGCGTGGTCACCTCCGGAACGTGCGTTCAGGCCTGTTCGATTCTACTCGTTCGTTCGAATCCGGGGCAACTCGGAACGCGGCAACCCCGTCCGCATGCCCTACGTCTTCGCTGTCTTCATTCCGCTGTCAACGTGCGAATCCCTGCTCGCTTGTCCGATTTGACGCGCCGTGAGCCGTCGGAGTTCTCACGTTTCTTGTGCGCGGAGTCGGTCCCATCGCGAGTCGTGCCGGTGGGAGTGGGTGTCAGGCCGGGGTGCGTCGGGGCACGCAGGTGTCACATAATCCCATGAAATTGTTGCAAAGTGGGATGAAGTGTCATAGAGTGTGGGCATCGGACAGAGGCCCGAACGGGGCAACGGGGGCCACGGAGGAGCGGGGGAGGCGAGCACACGACCATGTTCCTAGGCGACTACCAGCACACACTGGACGCCAAAGGTCGCGTGTCGCTGCCAGCGAAATTCCGCGCCGACATGACCGGCAAGCTCGTCGTGGCTTCAGGTCTCGACGAGTGCCTGTATGTCTACCCTGCCGAGGAGTACGAGCGCTTCGTCGAGGACCTCGTTCTCCAGGAGGATTTCGAGCCGCGCGTCCGCAAGGTGCGCAGGTTCTTCACTGCCGGCGCGGTCGAGGTCGAGTTCGATTCTGCCGGCCGCATCTCTTTGCCGCAGAAGCTCCGTGACTACGCCGGCCTCGGCAAAGAGGTCGCGGTGATAGGCAACGGCAACCGGATCGAGATCTGGGACGCCGCCAAGTGGGATTCATACAGCGAGGCTGGAGAGAGCATCGAAGACCTCGCGAAGGAGCTCGCAGACGCGGGTCTCCTGTAGAGCCTTGACAAGGGAATACCGGCATACCCCAGTTTTGCTGGCCGAGGTCACGCAGCAGTTATCGTTGCACCCCGGTTCGATCATCGTCGACTGTACCTTAGGCGGGGCAGGACACGCGAAGCGGATAGCAGATTGCATCGCTCCCACCGGGACACTGGTGGGCATCGACCAAGACGATGCAGCACTTCACGCAGCAGCAGTCACACTACGCCTCGGCCAGCAAACCCGTACGGAGAGCGGCACCACAGTTGTCCTGCTCAAAGGCAACTTCGCCGATCTCGACGACCTTCTCGTGCAAGCGGGCATTCCCTATGCCGACGGGTTCCTGTTCGACCTCGGCGTGTCCTCGCCGCAGCTTGACCTCCCTGAGCGGGGGTTCTCATACCACGCGGACGCGCCACTCGATATGCGTATGGATCCGGACGGCAACCCGCTGACCGCCGCCAAGGTGGTCAACGAGTACTCGGAGGAGGAGCTTTCAAGGATCCTTCGCGAGTACGGTGAGGAACGGTGGGCCTCGCGCATCGCAGAATTCATCGTAGCCGCGCGAGGCCGCCGAGCCCTGGAAACGACCGAGGACCTGGTCGACGTCGTGAAGAGCGCCGTGCCCGCGGCCGCGCGTCGGACGGGAGGCCATCCAGCGCGACGCACGTTCCAAGCACTGCGCATCGAGGTCAACGGCGAACTGGCGGCGGTGGAGAAGGGCGTCCGAGCAGCGGTCCGCTGGACGACCAGCGGCGGCAGGATAGCCGTGATCTCTTACCACTCGCTCGAGGACCGGATTGTCAAGTCGGTCTTCGGCGAACTGTCGTTGGGGTGTGTATGTCCGCCTGACCTCCCAGTCTGTCAGTGCGGACACGAGCCGGTAGTCCGAGTCATCACGCGAAAACCCGTCGTCCCGACGGAAGAGGAGATTGCGGCCAATCCTCGCGCCCGAAGCGCGAGACTCAGGGTCGCAGAGCGCGTGTAGGTACGCGTCGGCAGGTCGCCGGCGGAAAGGAAAGGAGGGCGGCGTGGGCTTGCCCGCGATTGACAGAACACATGGCGCACGTCGTCCGCGCTTGCGCGTGGTTCACGGTAGGCCCGCAACTCGTGGCGCGAGAAGCCGCAGGTCCGGATCCGCACAGCACGCGCGG
>ENA-OSEO01004766-OSEO01004766.1-sediment-metagenome-genome-assembly--contig:-NODE-4766-length-13813-cov-3.757353_pt1 | contig 13813 bp, 13 predicted proteins | sample MGYA00237883_ERZ534232 | MGnify/ENA metagenome assembly ERZ534232 | reverse complement strand
CTAAGGACCTTTAAAGCCTGTTCCATACTATTGATAATTATTTCCGTCAATTCACTGGCTTCTCTATTATCTTCAATCAACCCATAGAGCTGTCCCAATTTCAATTTTACCAAAGATAGTAACTGTCCGACATTATCATGAAGCCCCGATGCAATTCTTATCCTTTCCCTTTCTTCCGCTAGGTTCATTTCAAGAACAAGTCTTTGAAGCATCCTCTTTTGTTCAATAAGTTCTGCAGTTTTTTCCTTTGCATATTTTTCTAATTCCCTGTTCATGTTTCTGATCTTGAGTTCATAATCTTTCTGATCAGTAACATCCCTTCCTACAGACTGAAATTCACTTATCTGGTTATTATTATCAAAAAGAGCAAAATCTATCCAGGAGATCCATCTTTGAGCACCCCTTGAGTCCTTAACTATATGGACGCAGGATCCAGAAGTCATTAAAGAGCTGAATCCTTTTATATAATCTTTTATTTTCTGATGCTCACCTTGAGGAATAAAATCTAAAAAGGATTTACCTGGAATTTCACTGTCAGAAATGCCAAAAAATTTAATATACGCAGGGTTCGCAAAATTTATTGTGCAATCCGGTTTCCAACGCACTATAAGATCCGAGTTTAATTCAACAATAGATCTATAAAAATCATCAACTTCCATGGGTTACCTCATCTTGTTAAAAATATTTAACTAATTATATTGGATATATGATCAAGATTGGAATTAAAAAGAAGTTAATGAGCCTTATATAATTATCCTTTCCGTTAAAATATCTTAATAATATTAGCTATTTTTTATATTACGATAATAATATATTAATTCTTATATAAAATGTAAATGAGAATTTAATTTGTTGCGGCAAGTGAAGTATTACACCGGTAGCTGCTACCGGTGTAACCTAGATACTCTTATTTCCTACTTCCCTTCCAGATAATTATTCAGTATCTCCACCAGTTGCCGGATGGTTTCCTTGGGAAGATCCTCAAGCCGGTCTTCCAGAATAACCGCCAGGTTTTTCAGTTCATCGGTGGTCTTTACGGTACCTTCCATGGATGCAATCAGTTCCTCCAGCCTGGCGGCGGTGGCAGCATAGTTATCCATAAGTTGCTTGTTCTCCGCGAAATCGGTTTCCAACTCTGTGCGTAAAACCTGAAGCTGTTCCTTAACAAAGTCCTCCGAGGCTAGTCCTACCTTTCCAGCCAGGGAAGCACAGCCTGTCAGGGCGAAAAGTAAGAGAAGCAGCAAGCTAGTCTTTAAAATCTTTTCCATTCAATCTCCTCCTTTTGATACAGATGCAAGAATTACTGTGATATTATCCCTTCCCCCCTCCCGGAGGGCGGAATTAACAAGATTTAAGGCAGCTTGTTTAAGGTCCACTTTCCCCCTTCCTGCCGATTCTATTAAGGTGAAGATCTCCTCTTCCGCTACGAGATCTGTAAGACCATCGCTACAGAGCAGGAAGAGATCTCCATCCTTAAGAGTATCTTTAAAGACATTTATCTCCTGAGGTAACAATTCCGGTTCTATTCCCAAGGCATGGGTAACAATATTGTTTTGGGGATGAAATCTTAACTCTTCCTTGGAAAACTTTCCCTGTTTATAAAGAGGCCAAACCAAGGATTGATCCTCGGTAAGCTGTTCAAAGGAGCTCTTCCTTAATCTGTAGGCACGACTGTCACCCAGGGTATATACCTCAACAGCTTGGGAAGAAAAAAGAGCTGTCACGAGGGTTGTGCCCATCCCCCGAAGATCGGGCTTTTTATTTGCTAGATGATGAATTTCCCAGTTTACCCGGCGGATTATCTCCCAAAGAGGTTGTTCCGGAGCATTATTTATCCCGCTAAAAATTCTTTCTGCTGCTTCTCTAGAGGCTACCTCTCCGGCATTGCAGCCCCCAAGGCCATCGCAGAGAACCAGAAGAACCCTCTTGTCTTGATAATCAAAACTGGTATGAAGAATCTCCGGTTCGCTGCCCGGCACAAATACTTCGCCATCCTGTCCGAGGAGATAATAATCCTCGTTAGTTTCCCGTATTATCCCCGTATTCGTCAGGGCAGTGTAGTGGAGGGTAATACTTTTTTTCAAATTCTCGATATCCCCCTTTTTATTTCCGCCTCATCTAAAGGGAAAAAGTAGGTATCTTTGATAATACCCCCCGGGTAAAAATACTGCAAGAAAAAAAACTTGAAAGCCGAGAAAGAGGGCAAATACTAATATTAACCGAAGAACCTTCCAATTAATAATGATCTTTGCTATTCTTTAGCCCGAGGATTAGGATGCAAGAATCAAGAGAAGATAAAAAAAACAGATTCGCTGTAAATTTGGGTCTTTTCTCAAATATAATCCTTGCAGCAGTAAAAACCATGATAGGTATTGCCGGTCACAGCCAGGCTTTACTTGCGGATGGGATAAACAGCACTTCCGATGTAGTATATTACATAGCTGCTAAGATATTTCTGCGAATGTCCGTAAAACCGGCGGATAAGGAACATCCCTATGGTCATCGTCAGCTGGAGAGCATTGCCGCCATCATTGTTGGATCCTTTATTTTAACCACCGCTGTTACAATATTCTGGAACTCCATAAACAGTATGTTTGATCTTCTTACGGGTCAACAAGATAAGCAGAAAGCAAATTTCCTGGCTTTAGTTATAGTGAGCGGAACAATTTTAATAAAAATTGTACTCACCCTCATCACCCGCTCCATTGGCAACACCACTGGTAATAACGCCATTAAGGCTTTGGCTTTTGATCATTTGAATGACATATTTTCCTCCTTAGCCGCAGCAATCGGAATTATGTTCAGCGCCTTTGGATACTTCTGGATAGATCCCCTGGCAGGAGCGGTGGTATCCCTGTTCATACTCCGTACAGGGGTAACTATTATCAAGGATGCAGCGGGCAATATCCTTCATACTGCTCCCAGTGAACAGATAATAAAACTTGTAAAGGAGGCTGTAACTTCTTTCTCTGAAATTGAAGATGTGGGAAACATTCGCGAACATACCTTTGGACAGTTTTCCATTCTCACAATTGATATAGTAGTTTCAGGAGATATAACTGTTCAGCGGGGAGATGATCTCTGTGATAATTTAGAAAACATTCTTCAGAAAAGCATAAAGAATCTTATGGAAGTGCATATCCATTACCATCCCTCCAAGGCAGGGTTAGAAGCTTTTAAAATGAATTGACTACTTTTTCATCTTCTATAGGCCTCCCGGCCGATCCTGTAAAGATCCCTCCCCTCCCGGTCTATTACAACAATCGCTGGAAAATCAATTACAGTTAGTTTGTGAATTGCCTCGGTTCCCAGATCCTCAAAGGCTATTACCTCCGATTTCTTTATTGTCCTGGCCAACAAAGCCCCCGCACCCCCCAATGCGGCAAAATAGACCGAACAGGTTCTTTTTATAGAGTCTATAACTGCCTGGGTTCGCTGGCCTTTGCCTATCATTCCACGCAAACCGAGTTCCAGAAGTTCCGGGGTATAGATATCCATTCGGCCGCTCGTGGTAGGCCCCGCAGAGCCAATAACTTTACCAGGTTTTGCAGGAGACGGCCCGACATAATAGATTATCTGATCCTTAAGATCCAAGGGAAGCTGTTCCCCATGCTGGATCATCCTGCTTAACCGATTATGAGCTGCATCCCTGGCAGTATACAGTATGCCGGTGATAAGCACCCTGTCCCCTGCCCTAAGATTTTTTACCGTCTCCTCGGTTAAAGGTGTTGTAAGAGATTTTTCATCCATTGCTAAATCTCCGCCTCCAGGTGTCTTGCTGCATGGCATTGCAGATTTACAGCTACCGGCATGCTTGCTATATGGGCAGGGAAGGTGTTTATGTGTAGATCCAGGGCTGTGATCCTTCCCCCAAGGCCCTGAGGTCCTATACCAAGATTGTTTATCTCCTTAAGAAGTTCCACTTCCAAAGCTGCAAAGGCCGGATCGGGGTGTCGTTCACCAACCTCTTTTAAAAGCGCCTTTTTAGCCAGGAGTGTTGTTACCTCGATGGTGCCGCCTATTCCCACTCCCACAATAATCGGTGGGCAAGGATTGGATCCTGCCTTGATAACCGTATCAAGAACAAAATTTTTAATTCCCTCTATTCCGTCTGCTGGTTTAAGCATAGCCAAGGCACTCATATTCTCGCTTCCCCCGCCTTTCGGAGCAAAATTGATTCTTATTCTATCTCCCGGGACAAGGGAAAGATGAATAACCGCCGGGGTATTGTCTTTCGTATTTTCTCTTGAAAAAAGGGGATCCTCCACAATCGATTTTCTTAGATACCCCTCCCTGTATCCCTGTCTTACCCCTTCCTGCACCGCCTCCGCAAAACTCCCGTCCACAATCGAGACTTCCTGACCTAATTCAATAAAAAAAACAGCGAATCCTGTATCCTGACAGAGAGGCACCCTGTCCTCCCGGGCAATCTCCTGATTCTTTATAAGGTCCAGCAGGATCTCCCTGCCCAGCGGGGACTCCTCCCTCTCTAAGGCCTCCCGAAGAGCCCTTACGACATCCGCGGGAAGATACATATTTGAATCAATGCATAATCTTTTAACCGTCTCCCGGATAATACTCGCCTTTACCTTCCTCATACACTACTTCCTTCCTTAGTATTCTGAAGCTTGTTGCAACAGGTTATCCAAACCTTCACCCCTTTTCCAACAACCCTCCGGGCACTGTTGCAATAATAGGGCATTTTACTAGGGAATGACCATAACCTAGCCTCTCCTTTTCCAACAATCTTCCATTTACCAGGTTTTTGTTGCAGATTTTTTCAGAAACCTTTACAATGATCCTTGTAAAATGAAGGGTAATACAATGGACTATTCCCCTTACGCGTCTCAGATCATTCTGTCGGCTTTGGCAGAAAGCACAAAAATTCTACTGGCATCCAAGGGATGGGAAGGGGTTGAAAAGGCTCTTGAAAGAATAGGCCGTTCCGTGGATGCAAGCCGTGCCTATGTATTTGAAAACAGCTATTCTCCAAAAGGAGAGATCTTAATCTCTCAGAAGTATGAGTGGGCAGCTCCGGGAATTGAACCCCAGATTAACAATCCCCTGCTGCAAGAGCTTCCTCTGGAAAAACTCAATTACAGTCTCTGGTTAAAACAACTTTGCCGCGGTGTTCCTGTTTGTGTAAATATACGGGATCTGCCTGCCTCGGAACAGGTTCAGTTTCTTGCCCAGGACATCCTTTCCCTGGCTATTTTTCCGGTTTTTATAGAGGAGAAAATGTGGGGTCTCATTGGCTTTGATGACTGCTGGAAGGAGCGGGATTGGCTGCAGGGGGAGATTGAAGCCCTGCAAACTGCTTCCAATATCTTTGCCTCGGTGGTATTAAGAAACAACCAAGCCAGAGGACTGGAAGAAAAGGAGAAGCGCTACAGATCCCTTTTTGAGGAGTCCAATGATGCTATCCTGCTCCATAACCTTAAAGGAGAAATTGTGGAGGCAAATCAAAAGGCTTGCGACCTTTTTGATTATACCAAGGAAGAACTTATGCAACAACAAGGCTTCTCCCTGGTGCCTTCCGATATGGTAAGACAGCTTTTAGAGGGAGTAAAAAGGCTTCAGGATAAAAAGAGCATAAAACTGGAAACAAAAATCCTCTGTAAAGGGGGAAAGACCCTAGAGGTAGAGATAAGTTCAAAACCTGTTAACTCCGATCCTCCCTTGATCCAAAGTATTATAAGAGACATAACAGAGCAAAGGGTGCTTCAGACACAGCTTCTCGAAGTGGCGGAAATGGAAAGAAGAAGATTCGGCCAGGAGCTTCACGATGGGCTATGTCAGGATCTTAAGGCAATAGAGTTAGCTGCAACGGTACTGCAGGAGCAGGTTAAAACATCTACCCCGGAGAACAGTGCCCTCTGTTCTCTTATTGCTGGCGAATCGAACAAAGCCCTTAAAACTGCTTATTCCATTGCTAAGGGACTTACACCTCTTGGTCTGAATGAAGAATCTCTTCTAAAGGCCCTGGAAGAGTTTGTCCAACACTTTGAGCTTAAATACGGAATCAAGGTGGAACTAAATTATTGTCAGGACGTTATATCTTTGGATAAAACCAGAGATTATCATCTTTACAGGATAATTCAGGAAGCCTGCAGAAATTCCGTCACCCATGGAAGGGCAAGGAATATAAGAATTTCCCTTAACAGGAAAAGTAGTGGGTTTTACCTGACTATTCAGGATGACGGATGTGGGTTTAACCCAGAGAAGACTTCATCCACCGGTATGGGCATCTACATAATGAAATCCAGGGCTAAGGCAATAGATGGTAGCCTTCAGTTTTTCAACCCTAAAACAGGAGGTACCCTAATAAAATGCTGGAGCTCGGAACCTTTTCCAAGGAAAGAGGGGATATGAAGAAATCTAAGGTTCTTATTGTAGATGACCATCCCGCTACCAGATTCGGTATATCCCAACTGATCGAAACCACGGAGGATCTTGAGGTAGCTTTCCAGGCAGGGTGTAGGGAAGAGGTTCTGGAGGGTCTAAAAAATATCATACCTGAATTGGCAATTCTTGATATATCGCTTCAGCCTGACTCTCCCACTGGGCTCGATCTTATAAAGGATATCCATTACCTTGTAGGCCCCATCCCGGTCCTGATTCTGTCCATGCATGACGAGATATTTTATGCAGAGAGGGCTCTTCAATGCGGAGCCAGGGGATATCTTACAAAGCAGGAACCTGTAAGGGAGATTTTGAAGGCCCTGCAGGTGATAAGGGATGGAGCAATCTATCTTAGTCCCACCCTTCGGGATTCCCTTTTTAATAACTCCTCTGCCTCCAGGATTAAGGATCTTTCCAGCCGGGAATTCGAGATCTTCCAACAGTTGGGGAAGGGATATTCAGCCCAGGAAATCGCAGAAATCTACAACCTGAGTATAAAAACCGTAGAATCCCATAAATTCCATATAAAAAAGAAACTAGGTTTTAAGAGCATGACCGAGGTGGTAAGATTTTCCCTGGATTTTGTAAAGGAAAAATAATCCTTCGTTTTAAGTATATCTACCTAGTCTATAATAAGGATATTTACTGTTTTTATCCACTTCCAGGTTTTTCTGATTGCCTTTTTTTCAGTTTGACCTGAAAATGATAAAGGTAGTATTTTTTTTATTTACTAGAATTTATCAGGAAAACTTCAAAAGAATTGTATTATATTCGAGCAAACCCCTGATTAGCTGCAATTTAATAAAAAAAACGTAACAAATTAAAAAAGGAGGATTTCAAAATCTGCAGGCTGCCGGTTGGTTCCAGATAATCGGCAGCCTTATTTTTTTCTCCCTGTTAAATTGATACCCCTATCTGTTACTGGACTTTGAAAGTAGAAGGGTGTACTTTTTCCTCATGGATAATTACATTGCCTTGCCAACCTTTATGGTAGATACAAGAAAAGTCCGGGAAAACATCCGTAAAATGTCAATAAAGGCAAAGGAAGCTGGTGTAACCCTCCGGCCTCATTTCAAAACCCATCAATCCAAAAAGATCGGTAACATCTTTCGGGAATATGGAATAAGGGAGATAACCGTCTCTTCCCTAACCATGGCAGAATACTTTGCCTCCGACGGTTGGAGCGATATAACCGTGGCTTTTCCCTTTAATGTAAGGGAGACAACAACTGTAAAATCCCTGGCACGGCAGATCTCTTTGGGTCTGCTTGTGGATTCCCCCCTGGCGGTTCGGGTTTTAAAGGAAAACGTCAAAGAGGAATTGAAGATCTGGATAAAGATAGATTCAGGATATCATCGCTGCGGGATTCCAGTGAAAGAGAAAGATTCAGTTTTAACCCTGGTAAGGGAGATACAGGACTCTGGAAATCTTACCCCTGCCGGTCTTCTTACCCATGCAGGACAGACCTATAATACCACCTCTGCCAGGGAGATCTCGGAAATCTTTTCCAGTCTTTCTGTGGAATTTCAAGCTCTAAAGGTTTTTCTTGAAGAAAGAGGATTTCCGCAACTATTGTTGTCCTATGGTGATACTCCCTCCTGCAGCACCCTTAAGACTTTTAATCCCTTCCAAGAAATAAGACCGGGTAATTTTGTTTACTATGATATTCAGCAGTTTTTAATCGGTTCCTGCCGGGAGGAGGAGATCGCGGCAGCGGTTGCCTGTCCCGTGGTAGGCCTATACCCCAATCGGGGAGAGGTGGTGATCTATGGAGGAGCGGTTCATCTTTCCAAACAGGGGATAACGGTTTCCAGCGGTAGAACCGGCAGGACTATCTATGGAAGGGTTTTCGAACCAGCGGAAAGAGGCTGGGGCAGGTTGATAGAAGGGGGAATGGTTACCTCCCTTAGTCAGGAACACGGTATTGTAAGTCTGCCGCCGGAATATTTAAAAAAGCTTAAACTGGGAGACCTTCTCTTCCTTGCCCCGGCTCACAGCTGCCTGGCGGCGGATCTTTTAAAGGAAAGAACCCTGCTGCTGTAATTAAAAACTAAAGGGGGCAAAGCCCCCTTTAGCAACCAATCTGTTTTCTTAAAATTCTTAACCTACAATAAATTTCAGGATAAAGATTATTCCTATTATGTAGGAAGCAATGTGAACCTGTTTTCCCTTTCCTGTGATCAGTTTAAGGAGAACATAGCCAAGAACACCGAACATAATTCCGTCCGCAATGGAGTATGTAAAGGGCATCATAATTATGGCCAAAAAGGCGGGAATTGCTTCGGTATATTCGGAAAGGTCGATATCCTTTATGGGGCTCATCATAAAAAGACCAACTAATACCAGGGCAGGAGCAGTGGCCGCCCCGGGAATCATAAGGAACAAGGGAGACAGGAAGAGAGCCAGAAGGAAGAGAACAGCGGTGGTAAAGGAGGTCAGACCAGTTTTACCCCCTTCGGCAACACCGGAAGCACTTTCTATGTAGGTAGTAACTGTGGAAGTTCCCAGAATCGCTCCCACGGTGGTTCCAAGGGCGTCGGAAAAGAGAGCCTGTTTTGCCCTGGGAATATTACCTTTTTTGTCGATAATGCCCGCTTTGGTGGCCACTCCGATAAGGGTTCCAGCTGTGTCGAACATATCCACAAAAAGGAAGGTAAAGAGAACCACCAGCATATCCAGGGAGAATACCTGGGAAAAGTCAAACTGGAAAAAGGTCGGAGCCATGGAGGGGGGAGCCCAGGAACCGGAGGGAAGCTTGGTTATTCCAAAGGGAAATCCGATCAGGGTAGTAATTACAATACCAAGAAGAAGAGCGCCTTTTACCCTGAAGGCCAAGAGTACACCGGTTATTACAAGACCTATAACAGCAAGAAGCGCACTGCCGGTGGTAATATCCCCAAGACCAACGATAGTAGCAGGATTTGCCACTACTATTCCTGCATTTTGGAGTCCGATCAGGGTTATAAAAAGACCAATACCAACAGAGATACCCCGTTTTACATTCATGGGAATGGAATTAAGCACTGCCTCCCTGATATTCAGAAGAGAGAGGATAATGAAAATGATCCCTTCCAGGAATACTGCCGTAAGGGCAAATTGCCAGGAATAACCCATGGTTATACATACGGTGTAGGCAAAAAAGGCATTCAAACCCATCCCCGGAGCAAGAGCAAAGGGAAGGTTGGCAGTAAAAGCCATAACCAAGGTGGCGATGGCGGAAGAGATTGCTGTGGCGGTAAATACCGATCCCATATCCATTCCTGCATCGGAAAGGATAAGCGGATTAACGATCAGTATGTACGCCATGGTAAGGAAGGTTGTAACACCTGCCAATACTTCGGTTCTAACCGTTGTATTGTGCTCCTTTAATTTGAATAGTTTTTCCATTCACTTCTCCTAAAAAGGTTTTTGTCGTACGGCCAATTGTATCTTTGAAATTACGGTAAAGCAAGTATATAAAGAAAATTAAAAGAATTTTTGCCATAACCCTTTTTGTGGTTTATAATTTTCCGGCAGGAGGAATGATCTATGGATAAAAACAGCCTTCGACACGCTCTGGATCTGGCGGCAGGGAGAAGACCGGCACAGATAGTATTCCGGAACGCTCAAATTGTGGATCTCTTTTCCCACTCCATCTATAAAAGTAGTGTCGCCCTGGACTGCGGCATGATTGTTGGAATAGGAGCCTACGAAGGGGAAAGGGAGATCGACCTTTCCGGCAAATTCCTTCTGCCTGGCTTCATAGACAGCCATGTTCACATAGAATCCTCCTTTATAACTCCAGACCAGTTTGCCAAGGCAGTACTCCCCCGGGGAACCACCACAGTGGTGGCAGACCCTCACGAAATTGCCAATGTCTGCGGTCTGGACGGCATCCGCTATATGCTGGAATCCAGCCGGGATCTGCCCCTCCATATCTTCTATATGCTCCCCTCCTGTGTTCCTGCTACAAACTTTGAACACTCCGGAGCTGTTCTTTCCGCCCAGGAGTTGGATACACTGATGGATGAAGAAAGGGTACTCGGGCTTGGAGAGCTTATGGATTATCCTTCGGTTATTGCAGGTTCAGAATCGATTCTGGATAAGATCGGCATAACAAACCAGAGGGGAAAATTGATAGACGGACACGGGCCCATGGTGGAGGGGAAGGACCTCTGTGCCTATGTGATGTCCGGGGTCAGAACGGAGCATGAATGTTCCACACCGGAAGAGATGCGGGAAAGGATCAGACTTGGCCTCCATATCCTTATTAGGGAAGGTTCGGCGGCTCACAATCTTGCCGATCTCCTGGGAGAGGTAACCCCCCACAATTCCCGTCGCTGTCTCTTCTGTACCGACGACCGCCAACCGGAGGATATCCTTACCCTAGGCCATATAGATAATCATCTTCGGCAGGCTGTGCGAAGAGGGCTGGATCCTATAACTGCTGTGGCAATGGCAAGCCTCAATGCGGCGGAATGTTACCGTTTAAGGAGAAAGGGGGCAATAGCCCCGGGTTACCACGCCGACCTTGTGGTGGTGGATAATTTACAGGATTTTAACGTACTTTCCGTTTACAGCAAGGGGGTCAAGGTTGCCGAGGAGGGAAGGCTCATCTACTTTCCGGAAAGAGAAACGGATATATCCCTGGTAACAAATACGGTAAAGATAAAATCCTTTGACCGGGAGCAGTTCAACCTTCCCTTAACCAGCGACATTGCCAGGGTAATACGGGTAGAGCCGGATACATTGGTTACCGAAGGAGTTAAAAGAAAGGTTCACCGGGACTCTTCGGGAAACTTCCTTTTTCATAAGGATCTGGATATCCTGAAACTTGCTGTTATAGAGCGGCATAAAGCAACGGGAAATATAGGTCTTGCCCTGGTAGAAAACTATAAACTTAAAGAGGGAGCAATCGCCTCCACAATCGCCCACGACTCCCATAACCTAATTGTCCTGGGGAATAACGACCAGGATATGTACACCGCTGCCTTAGAGCTCATCAATACCGGGGGTGGAATAACTCTGGCGGAGGGGGGAAAGATCATCTCTACCCTTCCCCTGCCCATAGCAGGGCTTATGTCTGTAAAGGATGCCAAGTACATAAGTGAGAAACTGAAGGAGATGAACCATCTTGCCCACACAAGGCTGGGGATTAACAGGGAGCTGGACCCCTTTATGACCCTAAGCTTCCTAGCATTACCGGTAATCCCGGATCTGAAACTTACCGATTTAGGCCTGTTTGATGTAAGTTCCTTTAAATTTACAGGGATTTCGGTTTAATCTGCAAAACCTTTTCTCACTGCTCGGCCAATACTACCTTATCTCGGCCTTCTTTCTTGGCTTTGTAAAGGGCTGCATCCGCTTTTCGGATTAATTCCTCCCTCGAGTCACCAGATGTACCAAGGGAAGAAACCCCGAAACTGGCAGTAAGTTTCAGAGAGATCTCCTTAAAGGTAAAGGTATGTTCCCGGATAAGAAGCCGGAGTTCCCCGGCCAGCTTCGTTGCCGCGCAGGAACCTGTTTCGGGCAAAAGCAGGATAAACTCTTCCCCACCGTAGCGAGCTAAGAGATCTATGCTCCTCAGCCTTTCCTGGATAAGCTCGGTAAAGGTCTTTAGAACTGAATCTCCACAAAGGTGACCATACTGATCATTAATCTTTTTAAAATAATCCAAATCCATCATTATAAGGCTCAGATCTCTCCCATACCTTACATGCCTCTGATACTCCAGGGTATACTGTTCATTAAAATACTGTCTGTTAAAAATCCCAGTAAGCCCATCCCTGTTGGCAAGAAAGGAGAGTCTTCTTTGATAGGCTGCAATCTCCGTGACATCCTGCACCATAATGTAAATATACTGAATTGATCCCTCTTTATCCCTTAAGGGACCCAAGGTACAGTTCTGCTGCATATAAGGAAACTCAAGAAAGGAAAAGGAGGTGTTTTTTATTGGAAAACAGTAGCCGTGGAGATGCTGGGAAAAAAAGGCGAAATTACCAAAGGTAAATACTGCTTTGCAATTTCTTAGAAACCAGGGAGCCTTAAGATCGGGATAAAACTGGAAAAGGCTTTTACCTTCTACCTCCTGGGAATTAAGCCCAGTACGGTTTTCCATCCAGTTATTCCACCTAAAAACCATAAAATCCTTGTCCAAGATAACAATTCCCATATCCACCATCTGAAAAATCTGCTTATAGATCATTCGTAGGCCTCCAGAAAGGTTTTTACGCCTTCCTTAAGGAAATCAACAGAGGATTGATCGGTTATTATTATCAGAAAACCTTGAATGCTCTTCTTGTAAAATTCAAAGGATGTTTTAAGAATTATGGCCACACAATCCTTACTTAAACTTGCGGAGAGAAAATCCAGATTATTCTTGCACCCATAAAGCACCTGAGGGGGAGAGTAGGTGACATAGGTTTCCATTAGTTCCGCAATCTTTCCCACACAGGCCCCCAGCAGGATATTTCCAACCTCCAGAAAGGCTCCCTGTTCAAGGCCTGGATGGAAGGGAAACTCGTTGGAGGAAGCCGGATCTTCCTGAGGATGCAGGACAGAAAGTATATCCTCCCTCTCTGCCCTTGGAAAGATAAGCACTCCCTGACCCTTCAGAGGTCCCCAGAATTTCTGTTCCACCAGAGTACTGAGGGAATTAAGATCCACTGCTTTGATAATATAATCCGCAAGATTCTCTGCTCCGGTTATATCTATTTCCGGAATGGAGAGCTTAAGGTATATATTTATTACCTCCGCAAGATCGGCAGAGGCAGATCCGAAGGCGATGTTCATCAGTTCTTTTAAAGTGTCCTTCTCTTCCGGAGAAAGCATCTTTTCGGAGGTAATAGCCATATTAGGAAATTCTCCCCAGGGCTTCTAGTTTATCGATCTGATTAAATATGATTTTTACCTGGTCCGGCTTGGCAGGTTTATAGGTTATAAGGGTGCCACCAGAATCCATTACTCTTTTCGCAGTTTCCCTCTGCCTGTCTGCTGTCATTACCACAATCAGGGCGGAGGGATTTTCTTTCCTTAAAAGAATAAGGGTTTCAAAACCATCCATTTCAGGCATGGTAAGATCAAGAAAGGTAAGATCCGGTTTTTCTGCCTTAAATATTTCCAGACCCTCCCGGCCTCCCTCCGCTTCTACAACCAGAAATTCCTTGTCCTTGGGCAGACACTTTTTAAGTATTGCCCTGGCCACCGGAGAATCATCTATGATGAGTATCTTTTTTATATCCACAGGCACCTCTAATATTAGTATTCTAGGTTCAAGGGAAATAATCAATAAGTGTCTTATTGCAAATATCGAAGTAACAAGGTGGAATCTGGCCTACTGGAGAAAAAAAGCCGAGACAATTTCCAATCTGGCATTATCCCGGCGGATTATTTTATTTCACAATAAGAATAGGACTAGGCAGGACTCTCATTT
>ENA-OSEO01004761-OSEO01004761.1-sediment-metagenome-genome-assembly--contig:-NODE-4761-length-13820-cov-117.991196_pt1 | contig 13820 bp, 9 predicted proteins | sample MGYA00237883_ERZ534232 | MGnify/ENA metagenome assembly ERZ534232 | reverse complement strand
ATTATTGTCAAAGGCATATCCATCATAGAAAGTAGTGGGAAGTCCTCTCATCATCCCGATACAAATTCCTTTTTTTCCAATGAAGCGTGACCAAACAATCCAAATGCCAGACGAATAGTTTTCAAGTCGCCTTTTTTCATCCATCAGAAACGCTAACTCACCTTTCCCGTTTTCCCACTTGAGCAATTGACTACGACCGGAAAAGGCAAAATCAGAATTAGGAGCCGTTTGGCAATAAATAAATATCGAGCGGTTCACAAAAGAATACTCCCAAAACTGACTAGAAGCCATTTTAAAACCTAATTGAATTGTGGATGAGTTTATAAAAGGCATAATATATAGTATATTCAATGTGTTATAAATCCAGACTTTTATAGTGTTTATGTGTATTAAGCTATTGGAGGTGAGCCAATGGCCGAATACACACCATTCATAAATGATGACAAATGGAAACTGTTAGAACCACTGCTTCCAGTGCCCAGGCGAAATTCCAAAGGGGGTCGTCCTCCTGTAGATAATCGACAAGTTCTGGAAGGTATTTTGTGGATATTACGTACAGGGGCTCGTTGGCAAGATCTGCCGAAACGGTATCCGAGCCCATCAACATGCTGGCGGCGACTGCGGCTATGGGAAGACCAGGGTGTCTGGCTCGATGTTTGGCGAAAATTTCTTTCCATGCTCGACGAAAAAGGCGCGCTGGATTGGGAAGAAGCCTTTATTGATGGCAGCTTCGCACCGGCAAAAAAAGGGGTGCCTGCGTCGGGAAAACCAAAAAAGGCAAAGGAACGAAGTGGATGGTGGTGGTCGACGGCCAAGGTATTCCTTTGGGAAGCACCCTTGCCTCGGCATCGTCGGCGGAAGTGAAACTGGCTGAAGAAACGCTTGACGCCATCAAGGTGCCACGCGTTGGAAAAGGCCGTCCTAAAAAGCGCCCTCAAAGACTTATCGCCGATAAAGGCTATGATAGCGATCCACTTAGAAATCGGCTTAAACAACTGAAAATAGACCTGATTGCTCCACATAGAAGTAATCGCAAAAAGCCTAAAACCCAGGATGGCAGAAAACTTAGACGTTACAGGAAACGGTGGAAAGTCGAACGAACCTTCGCATGGATTGGTAATTTTAGACGCTTGATTGTTCGATATGAGCGCGAAATTAACATGTACCGGGCCTTTTTCCACCTTGCCTGCCTTATGATTACGCTAAATAGCGTTTTGAAATGGCTTCTATAATATTTAAAAATATTTAATGTATTCTTATAATTAATATCGCAGCATATTTTCGCTGTTTCGAGAAGGCTGGGCCACTTATATTTCGTCCACTTTTTGTTGAAACGTATTTTAAATCTTCGTTTAGTTGCTCTTCATATATCGGTGCTCAATTAAGATGTTTGCAAACGTTTAATGCGCCAATAATATGAGCAGTTCCCCAGCATTTGATCGACAGCTTTCTTCATTTCAATAAAATTCGTTCCTTTCCAGTATATTTTGCCACAGGACCTGCACCGGGCATGTTCATCATAAAAGGCCCTTTTCCTGGATGGGATTCGATGAATGGCCCTATCTTTTGCGATAGATTCTGTAAGGCCGTTGCATAGAAAGCACCTTGAAAATGGTTTTGTCTGATCTTTTATGTCCAGGTGATCGATAATTCTGCCAACCTTTTCTTTAGCTGTTCCCGAACGGATGACAATGGCGTGGGTTACATCCTTAAATTTAAGGAGCTTGTTGCTTTGCGTGAGAATAATCCTCTTTTCATGGTTTGAAATTTCAATAAGTTGTCGATCTGATGCGCCGGCGTCGTAATAAGTATCGAACCCCAGCAAGCGCATGTATTTCACGATGTCGCCCAGATTTTTATGGGCAATGAATCGGGTTTTCCGAAGAGGAACTCTTCTTAGCCGGGTTACGTTTCCAATGTTCAGCGCTTCAAAAACCGGATACACGCTGAACCGGTCGCCGTCTTGGAGAATGTAGCTGAAACCAACCGGCTTTCCATTTGCAAGAATTAAATCGATTTTCGGATGAGGAACCCCGAGCGCTTCGATCATATCTTTTAAAGATCTTTTTTCCGTAAACTCAGCCGTAAAATCGACCTTGCGCCTGTGCGCCGGCAGAAAATCGTTTAATTCTTCATAAAAACGAAAGGTGGCTTTTCCCATTGTCCGGTATGAAAGGGCCTTCTTTTGCGTTATGAATTCAAGCGGCTGCGGGTATCCATGATGAAATCCAGGTGCTCCGGAGAAAAAATTCGATGATGTATTATCCTATCGTGCAAATCCGCCTGTAAGGAGTAAGATGCAAGGACACGGTGCGCCTTACTTTGTTCCTTTTGAATTATTGCATTTGCGTTAAAAATCCGCAAGAAATACCTCTTTTGTATTTATGCCGGTGTGTACCAAGTCCAGTACCAAATTGTCGACATGAAACCCTGGTTAAAGTCGATTGCCGTTACCGGGGTTTTTCACGCCGCTCCCACCCACCCTGCAAACTTTTGTATGAGTATTTTAAATGACGGGGCTTTCAACCAAACGGGATCTTGACGCTGAGCGGGTATTCGGATATAAGAATGATCTTTTAGATACCGGTGTGTTTGTGGAATCAGGACGAGGGAAGGTTTTGATAACACAAGAACCACCTGCAATTTCATGCGCTGGGAGGAACCATGCCGAAATTTCACTTCAAGCGCCCGTACGCTGGGGGTGCTTTTTTTCTCTTCATGATTTTTTTACTTGCCGCGGCCGGCAAATCCTGGAGCCAGGAAGCGGGTAAAAACCAGGGGCCGCCGCCGGTTCCCGTAAAGATCGCCCTTACCGAGCAGCGAACGGTGTTCCAGCAGATCTCTCTCATCGGTACGGCCGAGCCGATTACCCAAAGCATGGTGGCGGCAGAGGTGGAAGGAATTGTCGAAAGCTATCCGGTCAAACAGGGGGATTTTGTACACCGGGGTGATATCCTGACCATATTGGGGGCGACCGATCTTAAGCTGAGACTTAAAGCCGCAAAGGCGAAGCACAACCAGATTCAGGCCAATCTGCTGTTTGCGCGGAAAGAGTATGACAGGGCAAAGGCACTCATCGGATCAAACAGCATCGCCGAAAAGATTTACGACGAGGCGAACTATCAACATCAGGCGCTCATGCATGAACTTGCGGGGAGTGAGGCTCAAATAGAACAACTCGAATACGAGATCCGGCAGAAAACCGTCGTATCGCCGCTTGCAGGCTTTATCGCCAAAGAGCATACCCAGATGGGCGAATGGGTCAATCGCGGCGGACCTGTGGTGACCCTCCTGGATTTGAGCCTGATTCAGATTACGGTGGACGTACCCGAACGGTACGCGGTAATGCTCTCAGTTGCCAATCCTGTTAAAATACTAATTTCCAGCCTCTCGGACAGCCTGCTGGAGGGGAAAATTCATGCCGTTTTGTCTGCGGGCAACTCGGATTCGCGAACCATTCCGGTGCTGATTCATTTGGCCAATCCGGAATTTAAGATTTTGGGCGGTATGGAAGCCACCGTTTTTTTCGATCTGCCTGAAACAAAAAGTGCGCTGGTCGTACCGAAAGACGCCGTTGTGACGGCGGGAGCGAATCGGCTCGTCTTTGCCGTGTTCGATGGAAAGGCCGTGCCCGTAAATATCAAGATTCTCGGCTATTACGACGGGTATGTGGCCGTGGAAGGCGGCCTGCAGCCGGCGGTACAAGTGGTTGTCCGGGGCAACGAGCGCCTGATGCCGGGCCAGGCTGTCCAGCCGGCCGATTGATCGGGGGTTCAGAGTTCCGGTTCAAAGGTTCAGGGTTCTCAGAAAATGTAATTCAAAAAGCAGCAGGTTCATCCTTGCAAAAATAGGCGACCTTGAACGGTGAACGCGGAACCTGGGAACCCCTTCTAATTGTCAGGCGGTCTTTCAAAACTCCAAACGGTTACAAACAGGAAATTAAGAAATCAGGAAGTCTTTCAGCCAATGAAACTCATCGATACGGCCATAAAAAAACCTGTCACCGTGACGGTCGGTGCGATTCTACTCATTCTTTTCGGCCTCATCTCCCTTTTCAGGATACCGATTCAGTTGACGCCGAACGTCGATCTTCCGGAAGTTTCCGTCGAAACCATCTGGAGGGGAGCAAGTCCTGTAGAAGTCGAAAGAGAAATCGTCGATGTCCAGGAGGATGAACTGAAGAATCTCCAGGGGCTCAAGGAGATCGAAAGCGAAAGCAGCGACGGGGCCGCTTATATAAAATTGATGTTTGAGATCGGGACGGACACGGACGCGGCTCTGCTCAGGGTTTCAAACAAGCTCGACCAGGTCAAGAAATATCCGGACGGCATGGACAAGCCGGTGATCAAGGCCGGCGGGCGCTTCGAAACGGCGATCGCCTGGATGATCCTGAGGGCCGGAGAAGGCCATAAAGGGGTATTGAGCCAGGAGTACGATTTTTGTGAAGAATACGTCAAACCGGTTCTGGAAAGGATTCCGGGCGTCTCATCGGCCAATATTTACGGCGGGCAGGAGCGGGAACTTCAGGTTGTCGTCGATCCGGATGCACTGGCTGCAAGGAAGGTGACGATTCCCGAACTGATGCGGGCCCTGGACGTCGAGAACAAAAACATCAGTGCCGGTGATTTTGACGAAGGCAAGCGACGGTATATTGTGCGAACGACCGGCGAGTACGTCAGCGTCGAGGACGTTTCCAGGGTGATCATCAAGCGGACAAACGGCGCACCGGTCCTTGTCGGCGATGTCGCCCAGGTCCGGTTGGGCTACGAGGACATCGATGTCGTTGTCCGGCACGAAGGGGTGCCGACCATCGTCATGAACGCGGTGCGCGAGCCGGGAACCAATGTTCTGGTGGTCATGGAGCGGCTTCAAAAGGCATTGCAGGACCTGAACGAGGGGATACTCAAAGAAAGACACCTGAAACTGGAGCAGGCCTATGACGAAACACGCTACATATACAGCGCCATCAATCTGGTTAAGAAAAATATCATCCTCGGCGGAAGCCTGGCGGTTGCGGTTTTGCTCCTATTTTTACGGAATTTCGCGAGCACGGTGATCGTATCGGTATCTATTCCCGTCAGCGCCATCGGGACCTTTCTGGTGATGATGCTCTTCGGCCGGAACATCAACGTGGTAAGCCTTGCCGGGCTGAGTTTCGCGATCGGGATGCTGGTGGACAACTCCATCGTGGTCTTTGAAAACATTTTCCGCCACAGGGAGATGGGCAAAACGCGATTAAAGGCCGCTTACGACGGTGCGGTGGAGGTCTGGGGGGCGGTGCTCGCGAGCACTCTTACGACGGTTGCAGTTTTCCTGCCGATCGTTTTCGTTCAGGAGGAAGCCGGGCAGCTTTTTCGCGATATCGCCATCGCTATCAGCAGTGCCGTGATCCTGAGCCTGATCGTTTCCATAACCGTTATTCCGACCCTCTCCGGCATCATCCTGGGAAAGGTGAAACGGAAAAAGGCCCGAAAAACCCGATGGTCTATTTTCACTTTTGCCGGCGCTTTCGTGGCAGGCATCTCCAGGTTTGTCTACTGGATGTGCGGCCGGATCAGCGCCCGCCTGGCCGTGGTGGCGGCAATGACATTGATTTCGGTGGGTTTTGTTATTTTCCTCATGCCGAAGACCGAATATCTGCCGGAAGGAGACCGGGAAATGCTTTTCGGCATCCTTTTGCCGCCGCCGGGGTACAATCTGGGTGAACTCGAGAAGATCGCCGAAACGATCGAAGAAGGGATCCTGCCCCTGGTCGAACATGACGGGAACAAAAGCGACCTGGCCGAAAAGCTGAACCTGCCGCCGGTTCAGAATTTTTTCTATGTCGCCTGGGGAAGGCAGGCATTCATGGGGGTCATCTCGAATGTGCAGGAGCGGACCCGGGAGCTGCTTCCTTACGTTTACGGGATTCTCGGAAAAATTCCCGGCATGATCGCCATCGTCCAGCAGCCCAGCCTTTTTTCGCGGGGGATCGGTGAAGGCCGATCCATCAAAATCGAGATCAAAGGTCCGGACTTGAACCGGCTCATCGATCTGGGGAGGCAGATTTACGGCGCGGTGTCGCAGGTTTTGCCGGGGTCCCAGATCCGCCCCATTCCCAGCCTTGACCTGGGCAACCCGGAGATGCAGGTCATTCCCAACCGGGACCGGTTGAGCCGTGTGGCCTTAACGACGGCCGAACTCGGGACGACCGTCGACGCCCTGGTCGACGGCGCCAAGGCCAGCACGTATCGGCTGTACGGTGAGGAGATTGATCTGGTTGTCAAAAGCAAAGCCGGTGTTCTTGAACGCACGCAGGATCTTTATCATTTTCCCGTTCTCGCCCCGACAGGAGACAGCCTGACCCTGGGCGCACTGGCCGATATCCATCTGGAAGAAGGGCCGACACAGATCAACCACATCGATTCGCAGCGGGCCATTACGATTCAGGTTATTCCGGATCAGACCGTTGCCCTGGAGACCGCCATGGATACCATCCGTGAAAAAGTGGTGGCGCCCATCCGGCGCAGCGGCGGCCTGTCGAACCTGTACTATATCGATTTAGGAGGCACCGCGGATGACCTGACGCGCACCCGGCAAGCCCTGCAGTGGAATTTCATTCTGGCCGTAGTCATCAGTTACCTGCTGATGTCGGCCCTGTTTGAAAACTTCTTTTATCCGTTTCTCATCCTGTTCTGCGTTCCCCTGGCGGCGGCCGGCGGATTTATGGGGCTTTTTCTGGTCAATGCGTTTGTCGCCTACCAGCCCCTCGATATCATCACCATGCTGGGATTTGTGATTCTGGTGGGCACCGTCGTCAACAACGCTATTTTGATCGTGCATCAGACATTAAACAACATTCGGGAATCCAACATGGTCCATCGGGATGCTATCACCGAGTCGGTCCGCAGCCGAATCCGGCCCATATACATGAGCACCATCACCACCGTCTCCGCGATGGTTCCGCTGGTGGTTTCCCCGGGCGCGGGTTCCGAGTTCTATCGGGGTCTCGGGAGCGTGGTGCTTATGGGTCTGCTGGTTTCAACGGTGTTTACCATCTTTCTCATCCCTGCCCTGCTCAGCCTGACCTTCGATGCGACGGCCGGAATAAAAAGGATTTTTGCCGAAAAGCCGTAGAGGGGTTATGGATTTTTAGACAGAAGATACCGGAAGGCTGCCGATATCGTATTTCGAAAGGTTGCCGACGAGTTCATACTGGTGCCCATTCGTCATAATGCGGGTGATTTGGAGTGTATTTACACCCTGAACGAAGTCGCCGCACGCACCTGGGAACTCATCGACGGCGAGAGGACCGTAAAGGAGATCGAAGCAATCCTTTTTGAGGAATTTGAAGTCGACAGGAATGTTCTGGAAAAGGATTTAAAAGAGCTCTTCAGCGATTTAAGCCAAATAGCGGCCGTTGAACTGATGGAACATCATAATGAACCCCGGCTGCCTTTCTGAAATAACCTATACGGATTTCGCAAGGCCCATAAACAAAAAGCTGGAGTCTGAAAGAATCCCGATTTCCGGAACGATCGAGTTGACGCATCAGTGCAACTTAAGGTGTGTCCATTGCTACTGTAATCTGTCGGCGGAGAACGAAAGGGTGAAGGCTCTCGAGCTGTCAACATCCGAGCTGTTGAGGATATTGGGAGAGCTCGAAGCAAAAGGGTGCCTGTGGTTGCTTCTGACCGGCGGTGAGCCTTTTTTGAGGGAGGATTTTTTCGATCTCTATATCGATGCCAAAAAGAAAGGGTTTTTAATCACGCTGTATGGAGCCACCAGCGAGGTGTACGAGAGGATAACCGGCGTTTCGGGTTCCTTCTCAGGCAACACGCTTTTCATGATATCCGGGAATCGCTTTTTCTGCCGACCGTCAACACCCGGACCAGCAAATATATTCGGTGTGCGGATTGTGAGCGGGAGCTTCTGTGCCCCACATGTCCCGGCTGGAACGTGATGGAAAATAGGGACCCCGAATCGGTGGCACAATACCCTTGTGATATCGCAAAGGCCAGAAAAGAGGCATTCCGCCGTGTCTTAACAATTTGAAGCAGCCCATCACAAAAGGACAACAGAAAATGACCGCGGACACACAAAAAAAACACTATGAAAAACCGTTCGTTAAAAAAGTAAAGCTGGCAATTGATGAGGCGGTCCTTCAGCCTTGTAAAGGAGGATACGGCGATAATGCCGGCAAAGGAGGCCCTCCTAAATATTGTGGCCATCCGGGATGCAAAAATACTTATGGATCATAAGAATCACAACCCGTGAGCAACAGATCCTGTAAAAAAATAACATTGAATATAGCGGAAGTTTTGATTTCCATTTCCGCCAATGGACCGGCCAGGATTGTTTTTCCTCCGGAGCGGCAGCTGCTTAACCGGTTTTCAACTGACGAACCCGGCGATTTTCATTTATCTGTTCAAAAATCCGGTCGAGAAAAATTCCCCCCTTTTCCAATCAAGAATAAAATCTTCAGCAACCAAACCACCTGGAGTTACTATACGCTCCGGGATGAAAATTATTTATGGATCGATGCGGATCCACCGGAGGAACCTTATGACAGAATGGTTGTGATTTAAAAGGGGAACAATTTATGTGGCCGATGAAAGCGGCAATAAGAACGATATGTTCGATCCGATATCCTATCCGCTGAATCAGTTTGTCATGATCAATCTGCTCGGCCGAGATAGAGGGTTGCTCGTCCATGCCTGTGGTATAAATCATAGGAACAACTAAATTGAGCTGGCAGGGGATTCATCGTTGATTTCAGGCAAGGGATAGCAAAGTTCAATCCTTCCGGCTCCTCATAGGCTTCGACGAGCCCCAGAGGGATGCCCGTGCCGACGATCCAGCCCCACGATTTAAACAGCCTGACCATCGATACCATGGGATCGGTTTTATTGCCGTCGTACCCCAGTCCTTGGTGTTCTATAAAGCCTTCTGCTTCCCGCAGTGCAATGCGGATGTACTCGATAAAAAGCTCCTTGTGATTTTTCTGTCCCTGATGTCCATATGGTTCTTGCCTCGGTATGCGGATAAAACGGTTCAAGAATCATATTGCCCCGGGTGTCGCTTATCCAGAAATAGTTCCGGTTTGCAGGGCCCCAGCGTACGTTTCGAATAAATTCGACGGCCAGCCGCCTTTTTTCCTCTGTGCCGATATCCATGCGCTGCTCGACGGAGTAAAGAAAGATAAAAATCAGATCCTGCGCTTTTTTGAGGGTTTTTTGGTTGCCTGTGACATCTGGCGGCGTAGTGCCGGGAGGTTTTGTCGCGGATTCACTCCATCATTGCTCCTTTTTTTGAGGGCCGCTCGTTTTTAACGGTATAATTTACAAAATCTAATTCCGCATGCCTGTTTTGTCAAAAAAAACGAGTTGGCCGCGTCATCGCAGGGCAACCGGTCATTGCTGCACGGGCGCCGTGCGCGCCACCTGGGTTGTTTCCGTCTGCAGGCCGAAGTCGTCGAAATACACATTCGTGGACCCGTGTCCGAAGGTGTGCAGACCGAGCTCCGGACGGTCGCCTGTCCAGGTTTCCGACGTGGTCAGGACATTGGTTCGGATGATGACATTTGGTTCGTCCAACGAATACACCTTTTCCGTGCCAGGTTCAGTTGGCGATTCCGTTGGTTCATAAACTATATTGGGGTTATATCCGTCCCATTGAATCAGGGTGAAATAGTCGTTGTCTGCTTCCCATTCGCCGATCGCATCGGGCGGCCACTGCAGGCTTTGCCCGCGAACATGCGCACGGCGCTCGTCATTGAAAGGATCGTTGTCCGAAGTGCCGCAGCTGTTCGGAAGGCCGTAATAGGCCCGAATGAAATTGTCTTTTTCACGGCATTCCTGGACTATGGCTGTAGCCCAGGAGCCGGATGCATAAAGGGTTTCGCCGGGCTGAAAATCCGCTGTTTCCGACACATTTGAAAGAATCAAGGTGCCTGCTGCATCGCCGGATACCCAGGACCCGGAGGCAAGTATCGGGTCCCCATCCACCGTGGCTCTTGCTCCGCTCGTCTGGCCGACGATCCGGTCACCGTCTTGAATCGGGTCGACACCGGTGTTGAGGTCGCCTCCGGTGAAGGTGATGGAAGCCGCCTCTTTGACGCGAACCAGCAGGGTGGCCTCGTTGAAAAGAGTTTTGCCCGATACGGTGATATCATCGATATACCATCCCTCTTGGTCGTTGTATAATGCATCCCGGGTGTCAAAACGGAATCTGAGATTAATCATTTTACCCGTATATGCTCCGAGGTCGATCGTAATTTGCACCCATGTTTCCATCGGTATCATCGGGTATCGAATCTGGTAGACGCCGTTATTCCACTGGGTGCCGTCGTAGATATCGACATATTTATAATCATAGGTATTCGGATTGACCGTTTGGGTTTCATACCAACTCCAGAATGTCAGCACCGGCGAAATTGCATTGCACAGATTGATCACGGGCGATACCAGGTTGCCGAAGTTTCTTTCACCGGTATTGTACGTTCCGGTAGCGTCCCGGCCGTACCACCAGGCCTGTGAGGCGCTCTGAGACCGGTGTGAAACGATGTGCCAGAGGCCATCGGATGTCCACCCGTTTACGCCGGTTTCGACATTGTCGGAAAAATTCCAGTTTTCAAGATTTTTGTGGGCCAGCCAGGTTCTCGATGTTCCATTGTTTGTCTGTTGCCACAGGATGATCAGGTTTTTGTAGTCCACCGGCACCATGGCGTTGTCGATATTGTCATACGGGGAAGGGATGCTGTTGCTTCCCCGCATAAAGGAAAGTCCGTAGCTGTTGCTGTTTTCATCGAGCCGAAAAGAAATGCCGGCGACATAATATGTTGGAAGCGGCGATGGGTCGAATCCCTGAACAGGAACCGGTGTGGCATCGAAGCCGACCTTCACCTGCGCATCATAGTTCAACGTGTCGTCTGCGGACTTGTAGGCGTTTTGAAGATTTTTTTTCGCTTCGGTCGATTGAAGCGTAACGAGGCTCGCTTTCGGCGCGCCGGGAAGGCTGATCGCCCCGGTCACCTTCAGGGCCTTGTCGCCGCCGATCTCCTGTGTCCTGTGGGTGCCCGCCGCGGATTGCCAGTTCGATTGGTCTTCGAAGGTATCCGCGAAGACCGTCTTTTCCGGCGTGCTCGTAGGCAGAGGAACGAAATAAACCAGCTTTTTGCTTGCTGCGGCTTCTCCAAGGCCATAGGTGCCTTTGGAGTGGACTTCGGCGAATTTCTGCAAAACAATATCCGAGTTTGCTTCCACGACAAAAGAGGTCATGTCCGGGTCATTCGGGTCATGGATGCCGGCCAGCTTGTTGTTTACGCTATCTTTCATTTTGTAAGCATACGGGTGGTCGTTTATCCGGATGATCCCGTTTCGAATCGGAAAGGCCTCCGCGCTATCTGCCTGGTAGTTCAAATCGCCGCCCTTGCCTACCGTTTGCTGCCAGTTGCTGCTTAGCGCTGCGGGAAGCACTACTGGAAGATTTTCCTTATCCATAATGTCTATGTGCTTATTGATAACTTCAGATATGGTAAACGTGACAGCGCTGTCGATTCGGTTGGCGGCTGTGTAAGTGAAAACTTGGTCATCGATTTTCAATCTTCCCGAAGAGAGAACCATGGCTTCGGGATAACCTCCTGGCACATTTGTACTTAATGTAGTTGTCCCGTATGGATCCGATGTGGGGACGAAATAATACGGATAGACTTTTATATTAAATTTGCCTTCGTTTTCAGCAAGGGTAAAATCTTTATTGTGCAGCAGTTTTTCCAGCGTGTCGTTTCGGTCCTTTTCATCCGCTGCAAGATACTCGCTGCCGGCGAAGCGAAGGCCTGATTCGGCAAGAAAATAGGCCCTCGTCGATGTATTCGTCTCGAGCAGGGTGAAAATCGAGGAACTGGTGAGCGGAAGCAAGGAGGCGCCGAGGACCGAGATGATGAGCATGGTGACGATCAGGCCGACGAGGATGCTGCCGTTTTGCCTCCTGGCTCTGCTGCAACGCCGCTTTTTACCAAAAAAATCCGCTGTCCTCCAGGCGATAAAACCCGCCAGAATCATGAAAAAAAGCGTTATCATCCGGAGATGACCGCAGCTGGCGGCCGACACAAAGCAGGAATAATCATATTGCGACGGGGGTTCGGCGGCGGCGGATGCGCCGCCGGTATTGTTGTTGTTTCTCGGGTGGATGGTCGTGGAAAATTCAAGGGGATCCTCGCCGGAGTCCGCTCGTTTCAATGTGAATTTCACCTCGATTGCCGACAGCAGCCTGATGTCCATGCCCTGGGCCCAGGGTTCCGCTCCTTTATAGTAAGACAACGTTAATCCGCCGACATCGTCGATGAGAATATTGCCATCGGCCAGGCTGACACCCGCCTCTGCGATTTTTATTTTTTCGTCGTCCAATCCGATGATCCGTGTTCCGGCAGGTGAGCCGATGGTGACGGCTGTGCTCGATGCGGCGCTGACGTCGATGAGTTCCCTCAGTTCGCGATTGATCCGCTGCAGGGCCATATTGGCCTTTTGCGCCATATGGGCATTTTCCCTGGCAAAGATATAGCCTTTGGTAAAGGTGACGATGCCCATACCGGCGAAAAGGGCCAGAAATCCCACCAGCAAAAGGGAGACGATGATTTCGATAAGCGTGAAGCCGGTTTGTGTTTTCATTTGAACCTATTTGGTAAACAGCGCCGTCACGGTCTGGCCTCCGGTGGTGACCGTGACCTTCAATAGGCGATTTTCTCCGGCGGTATCGGCGACTTCGTTTCCATTGTCGTCAAAATCGATATAAGCGGTTTCATACGTAAAGCTGCCATAATATTCAGGATGTTCCGGGTCGCTTCTTTCCTCGATATGTTTTATAAACTCGACAAGGGGTTCCTTCTCCTCGATCAGCAGGCGCCGGTAATCGGCGGTCATGTTTTCCATGATGTCGTTGATGGAACAGGATTCCAAAAGATCGACGAGTGGTTCGGCGCTTTTTGTGAGGCTCGTCCCCATGAATTGGATGAACATGGTGCTGAAGAGAGCGGCTACGACCAGGGTGATGATGATCTCCAGAAGAGAAAATCCTTGTTTGTTGGTCAGCGGAGATGGGTTGTTCATCATGGAATGAATCCGGTGTTGGGCGTGATCACGATAGTCCGGCTTTTTCCCGCGCTCGAGACCGTGATCTCGGCTTCGGGGTCGCTCGAAGTCAATTCCATGCCGTCGGATGCCGGGGCATCCCTGTGGGGGATGCCCCGGTCGTCAAAGGAAAGGGACAGGCTTTCCATGGAAACGTTTTCCAGGTTCACGGCGTCGCTTTCCTCTCCGGGGAGCCGGATTTTCCGGCTGGTGTCGCCGTCTTTGAAAAGCCAGTAGGAAAAGCCGTCACAATGAATTCCCCAGACGATGTCCGAACTCATGGATCGGGACTGGGCGTACCGAATATGGGATTTAATCACCTCCACGCGAGCCGCAAGATCCATATTGTCGAACCAGACGCGGCTGAAAATAATGGTGCTGATGATGGCGATTATAGACACCACCGCAATGATCTCCACAAAAGTGAAGGCGTTTTCGCTCTTTGCCGCAAGCGGCTTTGGATCGGCAGTATGGTTCAACAGGACCATGGGGATGTAAGTGATCTATTTCATAAATTCGTTGACGTATTTTTTCACCGCCGACACAAAGAGCGCGAAGAAATTAGCTCATAGCTCACAGGTGATAGGGGTTGCAGGGCACACGGCAAAAAAACGGATATTTTTCCTTACACTTTATGCCTTGGGCCGTGTGCCGTATGCCTTGGAGTCATGGGTTTTCCCGGACGATGCGCCTGAAGTCGGGAAGGGTCTCCTG
>ENA-OSEO01004760-OSEO01004760.1-sediment-metagenome-genome-assembly--contig:-NODE-4760-length-13835-cov-4.213912_pt1 | contig 13835 bp, 12 predicted proteins | sample MGYA00237883_ERZ534232 | MGnify/ENA metagenome assembly ERZ534232 | reverse complement strand
AGAGGAGCTGGCGGTAGATGGACAGGCTTCCGGTCACGCCGACCAGCCTGAGCACCTCCGGGGCGAACAGCAACGCCGCCGCCCCGAGGATGGAACCGGTGATGCTGCCCATCCCGCCCAGGACGGCCATGCACAGGACGATGATCGTCTCCATGACGCTGAAGGAGCTGGGGTCGATGTAGCCGGTGTAGTGGGCGAAGAAGACGCCGCCCACCCCGGCGTAAAGCGCGCCCAGGGCCACGGCGATGACCTTGACCAGGAAGGTGTTGACCCCCATGCCCAGGGCGGCCGTCTCGTTGTCCCGGATGGCCATGAAGGCCCGCCCCAGCCGGGAGCTGGCGATGTTGTTCATGAGGATGCTCAGAATGAGCACGAAGACCCAGACCAGGAGGCAGTAGGACAGCCGGGAGTCGAACGAGTGGCCGAAGATGGCCGGCCGCGGAATGCCCGGCAGGCCGAAGGCCCCCCGGGTGAGGTCCTCCCAGTTGAGGAAAACCTGCTGCATGATGACCACGAAGCCCAGGGTGGCGATGCAGAAGTAGTCGCCGCCCAGCCGCATCGTGGCCAGGCCCAGCAGCCAGCCGAAGAGACCGGCCACGACCGCCCCGGCGGCCAGGCCGATCCAGAAGGGCAGCCCCAGCTTGAGGGTCAGCAGGGCCGAGGTGTAGGCCCCCAGGCCGTAAAAGGCGGCCTGGGCGATGCCGAAGAGGCCGGTGTAGCCGAGGATGATGTTCTGGCCCATGGTCACGATGGCGTAGATGCCGGCGTAGATCAACATGTGGGCGATGTAGGCTTCCATGGCTGACCGGCCCCCTAGACCTTCTCCCGTTCCGCCTTGCCCAGGATGCCCTCCTGCCTGAAGAGGAGGAGGAAGATCAGGACGAAAAAGGCGATGCCCTGCTTGAACCCGGAGGAGATGTAGCCGGCCCCCAGGTTCTCCAGGATGCCGATGAGCATCCCCCCGATCATCGCCCCCCGGATGTTGCCGATGCCGCCCAGCACGGCCGCGGTGAAGGCGACCAGGCCGGGGATGAAGCCCATGGTCGGATAGACGGAGTTGTAGTAAGTCCCGACCATGATGCCGCCGAGGGCGGCGATCCCGGAGCCGATGGCGAAGACCAGGGAGATGACCGTGTCCAGGTTGATGCCCATCAGGGGGGCGACCTGCTTGTTGATCTTGGTCGCCCGCATGGCCTTGCCCATGCGGGTGTGGTTCACGTAGAGATCGAGTCCGATCATGATGACGATTGAAAGAGCGAAGATGTAAATCTGAAGGGAATCCAGGATCACCCCGCCGACCTCGTAGATGTTCCTCTCCAGGAATTCGGGCAGGGGGAAGGGCCGGGGATCGGTGCCGAAGATGGCCGCGGCCAGGTTCTGCAGAAATATCGAGACCCCGATGGCGGTGATGAGGGGGCCCAGCCGGGAGGCGTGGCGGAGCGGCCGGTAGGCGATCTTCTCAATGACCACGCCCATGAAGGCGACCAGGAGGACGGTGACGGGCGTGGCCACCAGGAAGGGCAGCCCCAGCTGGGTCATCAGATACCAGCCGATGAACCCGCCGGCCATGTAGATCTCGCCGTGGGCGAAGTTGATGAACATCAGGATGCCGTAGACCATGGTGTAGCCCAGGGCGATCAGGGCGTAGACGCTGCCCACGGTGATGCCGTTGACCAGCTGCTGCAGAAACTCAGTCATGGCGGCCTTTGTCCTGGGCCGGCCCCCGCCGCGGAGCGGGAGCCGACCGAATGGTTCTACTTCATGAACTTCTTGAAGACGTACTTGCCCCCTTCAACCTTGAAGACGGCGAAGGGTTTCTGGACGTCGCCATTGGGCAGCATGGTGATGGATCCGGTCGCGGCCGGGAAGTCCTTGAGCGTGAGCAGACCCTGGCGGATCTGCATCGGATCGGTCCCCTTGCGCTTCATGGCCTCGGCCAGGGCGATCATGCCGTCGTAACCCTGGGCGGCGAACATCCTGACCGCCTGGCCGGGGTACTTGGCGTTGAAGGCCTTGATGAACTTCTGGGTGCCCGGGTCAGGCGACTCCTCCCAGAAGGGCGGTGAAGTGGCGTAGGTCCCTTCCATGGATTCGCCGCCGCGCTCCAGGAGCTTGGGGTCCTTGGTCCCCTCGGCCCCGATGATGGTCGCGTTGAGCTTGAGCAGGCCGGCCTGCTTGTAGATGTTGGGCGTCTCGGAGGTGGCGACCACGTAGAGGCCGTCGACCTTCTTGCCCTTGATCTTGGTCAGCTGGGTCCGGAAGTCCTGATCCTGGGGGGCGAACTTCTCCATGATCGGAACATCGATGCCCAGGGCCTTGGCCTCCTTGGCGAAGACGTCGGCCAGACCCTTGCCGTAGTCGGAGTTCTCAAAAAGGGCGGCCACCTTTTTCAGGCCGAGGTCCTTGGCCAGCTTGGCCCCGACCACGCCCTGGGCGGCGTCGCTGGGGCAGGTCCTGAAGACGCCCTGGTCGGCCCCGGGCACGTCCGGGTGGGTGGAGACCGAGGTCATCAGGACCGCGCCGGCCTTGGCTACCAGAGGCTTGGAGGCCAGGACCGAGCCGCTCCGGGCCGGGCCGTAGAGGATCTTGATCTTGTCCACCTCCAGGAGCTTGGCCACGGCGTTGTTGGCCTCCTTGGGGTCGGACTTGGTGTCCTCGAGCTGGAGGACGATCCTCTGCCCGTTGATCCCGCCGGCGCCGTTGATCTCGTCCAGGGCGACCTCGATGCCCTGCATCATCGCCTCCCCGACGAAGGCGATGCCTCCGGTCATGGGCAGGGCGCAGCCAATCTTGATGTCGGCTTGGCTGACGCCGGCCAGACCCAGGCTGAAGGTCAAGCACAGCAAGAATACCAGAATTTTTTTCATGCCTACCCCCTATGTTGTTGTGGATTATCAGCCGGTCGACTCACATTAAACCAGTTATCCTCCGCCGCCGCGCCCGGCCCGATCGGCCCGTCAACCGGGCCGTGACCCAGACCTGGCCGGGCCGGCGGTTATTTTCAGCGTCGCCGCTTTTACCTTTTCTCCGGCGGCCGGCCGGCGGCAAACCGCCGGCCGGCCGGACCCCGCCCTGGCCCCGGGGGAGGGCTAGAGCGTGTTCTTCATCACCTGGCCGGCCTTCAGGACCAGCCGGACATTGTCGGGCCGGCTGAACAGGCCGGCGTCCGCCTCGGGCCGGCCGTCAACGACGATCAGGTCGGCCCATTTGCCCGGCTCGACGGTGCCCATCTTGTCGGCCAGGCCGAAAAGCCGGGCGTTGACGATGGTCGCGGACTTGATGGCCTCTATCGGGCTCAGGCCGCACTCGACCTTGAACTTCAGTTCGTGCCCCTCCTGGCCGCAGGCCTGGCCGAAGGCGTCGGAGGCCGAGGCGATGGTCGCGCCCAGGCGGTGGGCCAGCTCGGTGACCTTCATCTGCTCCTGGAGGAGCTGGTTCTCCTCGGTCTTCCTGGCCAGGTAATCCTGCATGCCCCACTCCCGGCCGTGGTGGTGGAGCATGTAGAGGATGGTGATCGTCGGCACCAGGAAGGTGCCCCGCTCGATCATCAGCCGGACGGTCTCCTCGGTCATGTAGGTCCCGTGGTCCACCGAGGTCACGCCGCACTCGATGGAGCGCCTGGCCCCGTCGTTGTTGAGGCAGTGGCTGGCCACCCGGCGCTTCATCTCGGCCGCCTCGCGGCAGATGGCCGTCATCTCCTCCGCGCTGAAGCCCATGTCCCAGGGGGTGTCGTTGGGCGAGGCCCCGCCCCCGGTGCCCATGACCTTGATGTGATCGGCCCCGGTCCGGAACTGCTCCCGGACGGCCTTGAGGCACTCGTCCACGCCGTCGGCCGTCCGGGGCAGGGCCAGCAGGCCGGCGTCCTTGATGGGCAGGATGTGGGGATCGCCCTTGATGCAGAAGTCGGCGTGGCCGCCGGTCTTGGAAAGCATGCCGCAGGCCAGCAGGAGCCGCGGCCCCTTGATCAGCCCGTCCTCCACGGCCTTCCTGACCGACCAGTGGCCCAGGCCCATGTCGGCCACGGTGGTGAAGCCGCCCTGGAGCGTTCTCTCCAGGTTGCCCTTGATGTTGAGGGCGGTGACGATGGGCGGATCGCTGAAGACCTGATGCACGTCGACGTGGGTGATGGCGAAGTGCTGGTGAGCGTCGGTCAGACCGGGCATGATCGTCCGCCCGCCGACGTCGATGATCCTGGCCCCGTCGGGCGATGGGGGGCGGTTGGGAACCACCTCTTTGATGAGGTCGTCCTCGATGATGACGGCCGCGCTCTCCATGGGTTCGTCGCCGACGCAGTCCAGCAGCCGCCCGCCCGACAGAACCGTGATCATAAATGACTCTCCCTTCCAGTAATGGCTCCGGCCCGGAGGGGCCTGCCCCCTCCGGGTGACGCGGATCAACCTACTTGCGGATGATCTTGGCCATGCCCTTCTGGACCTGGGAGATGGCCACGTCGGTGTGGGCCCAGCCGCCCGGATCCATGGTGAACTTCTTGTAGACGCCGGGGAAGTCCTTGAGGGTCCTGACGTAGTCCCTGATCTTGACCCTCTCCTCGGCTAGCTTGGCCGGGTCGCCGGTCACGCCGGTGGCCTCCATGGCCGCCTTGATGGCGTAGGGCGCGTCATAATAGGGCGGGACGTACATGGGCGGCTTGGCCCCGCCGTGGGTGTCGCCGAAGGCCTTGATGAAGTTCTGCCAGCGCGGCGCGGGGTACTCGTAGTCCATGGTCACGCCCAGGATGTAGACCCCGTCCAGACCCTCGCCGCCGACCTGGAAGAAGGACGGCGTGACCACCGCGGTGTGGCAGGCCAGGTGATCCATCTTGTTCCAGCCGCGTTTTTTCATCTCCATGATCAGGCGGGCCGTCTGGGCCGACTCGGTGCCGAAGAGCACGCCGTCGGGGTTCTTGCCCAGGGCCCTGACCACCGGCGAGGAGACGTCCACCGCGTCGGCGGCGACGTCGATCATGTCCAGGACCTTGATCCCTTTTTCCTTGGAGAACTTGTCGAAGAGGTTAGCCTGCTCGATCCAGACCGGGTTCTTGGTGTCGCGGAAGATGACCACGCTCTTGATGTCGGGGTAGATGGCCAGCCAGTCCACCACCGAGTGGGAGATCAGCTCGATGCTGGGGATGAAGACCACCGCCCAGGGATAGACCTTGGAGACCTCGGCGATGGACGAGGCCACCGGCAGGGTCATGACCTCGTTCCGGGCGGCGATGGCCGCGCAGGAGCGGACGTCCATGGTTGACAGGGGGCCGATGATGACCAGGCTGTTCTGGACCGCCTCCTTCATGCACGAGACCGCCCGGGCCGGATCGTAGCCGGTGTCGAAGGTCTTGAGGGCGACCTGCTTGCCGGCGATGCCGCCGCCGGCGTTGATCTCCTTGACCGCGGCGTTGACCGCCCACTCCACTTCGAGGCCGATGTGGGCGATGGCGCCGGTCTTGATGGTGATGAAGGGGATGGTCAGCGTCTCCGCCGCCTGAACCGGACTCGATCCCAGGATCGTGATCAGGCTCAGGAGTAAGACTGGGATCAGCTTCCTGGACATGGGGGCCCTCCTTCTGGAACCGATTATTGATGTGGAATCAGTGGCTTCCATCATGCCTCGATCGGGACGTCCGCCCGCCCCCCCCGGCGCCCGGCCGGGTGAAGCGCCTGGCCTGACGGCATTTTCCGGTCGGCCCATCCTTCTCTCCGGTCGCGGGCTCAGCCTCTCGACCCGGCCAGCCGCCGCAGGAGGTCCTTGTGGATGACGCCCTGCGGCCTCAGGACCAGCAGGGCGACGATTATGCCTCCGAACATGATGTTGCGCCACTGGCCCACGGCCGCCGGCGCAAACTCGGGGATGCCCCACAGTATCGGGGCGAACAGGATCACCCCCCACATGGTCGACCGCCCGCCGACGATGATCATGGTGAAGCCGTAGAGGAGGAAGTTGAAGCTGAACATCTCCGGGAACAGGGTCCCGGTGTTGAAAGCGAAGAGCACTCCGGCCACCGCGCCCAGGCCGGCGGTGAAGATGGTCAGGAAAAAGTTGACCTGGCGGGTGTTGACGCCCAGGGCCGAGGCCACCTCGGGGTCGTAATCCATGGCCTCGATGGCCCGTCCCAGGCGGGAGGTGGAAAGGCGGTGGATGAACACCCCGGCCAGGAGGATGAAGGCGCAGGTCACCAGGAGGAGGTGGGGCATCTCCGGGTAGAAGCCGAAGCCGGACGCCCCGCCCAGGAAGGTCAGGTTGCGGATGATGGTCTGGAGGATGAAGATCAGGGCGATGGTGGCCACGGACATGGCGAAGCCGCTGAGGTTGACCAGGGTGTAGGCCAGCAGGTAGGCCAGACCTAGACAGACGGCCACGGCCGCGGCAAAGGCCAGGGGGATGGGCCAGTGCAGGTCCCGGGTGGTATAGGCGACCAAGTAGCCGCTTATGGCCATGAAGCAGATGGGGGCGTTGTTCATCTGTCCCGCCCGCAGGGGCAGATAGAGCGCCCAGCCCAAGATTATCAGGACGCCGACGGTGACCAGAAAACCCTGCGCGTAGGCCGACAGCATTATCGTCTCTCTCCGGCCTGGCCTCAGGCCCTGGAACCGAACAGCCCCTTGGGGCGGAGCATGATGGTGAACATGACGATGCCCAGGGACACGGCGTCGGTCCAGGCACCGATGAAATAGCCGGTGGTCAGGGACTCGATGACGCCCAGGAGCAGGCCGCAGACGACCGCCCCGGCCAGATGGCCCAGGCCGGCGAAAAGCATGACCGCCAGCATCTTGAAGGACAGCACGCCGCCCAGGGGCGCCGAGGCGAAGCCCAGGGCCATGGCGAAGAGAATGGCCGTCACTCCGGCCAGGAGGCCGGTGATGACGAAGCTGAGCACGGTCGCCCGGGCAACGGGCAGCCCCAGGATCCTGGCCGTCTCCATGTTCATGGCCACGGCCCGCATGGCCTTGCCCTGCTTGGTCCGGTAGAGGAACGAGGTGAAGAGGAACAGGACCAGCAGGCAGCCCAGGACAACGTAGATGTTGGCCGCGGAGATGGAGATCAGACCGAAGTTGAGGCTGAGGCCGCCGCCGCGCATGGCCCCGGTGAACCTGACCGGCATGCCGTGGTTGAAGAAGTGGGACATTACCTCGGTCAGGATCAGGCCGAAGGCCACGGTCAGGATGAGGCACTCGATGGCCGCCCGGTTCTGGCGCAGGCGCCTGGTCAGCGGTTCCAGGATCAGGGTCAGGGCGATGGCGGCGATGATGGCCAGGGGCAGGCCGACGAGCAGGCTGCCCCCGCTCAGGCCCAGGGCCATCCAGGCCAGGTACATGGCCAGGACGACAACCTCGCCGTGGGCGAACTCGATGAAGCCGGCCACCACCAGGAGGAAGTTGGCCGCCACCGCGGCCAGGACGTAGATGCTGCCGGTCATCAGCCCGCCGATTATCTGGGCGATGAATATCTCCACGCCGCCTTCCCTTCTCCCTGGCTCAGGCCTGGCCGCCGAGGTAGGCCCGCCGGACGTTGGGGTCTGAGCGGAGGTCTTCGACCCGGCCCTCCAGGGCGATCCGGCCCGTCTCGAAGACGTAGCCCCGATCGGCCGACTGGAGCGCCTTGGCCGCGTTCTGCTCGGCCAGGAGGATGGTGAACCCCTCGTCCCTCAGGCCGGTGATGGTTTTAAACAGGTTGCCGACGACAATCGGGGCCAGCCCCAGGGAGGGCTCGTCCATCATCAGCAGCTTGGGCGCGGCCATCATCGCCCGGGCGATGGCCAGCATCTGCTGCTCGCCGCCGGAGAGCGAGCCGGCCAGCTGGTGCTGCTTTTGGGCCAGGACCGGGAAGCGCTGGAAGACCTTCTCCAGGTCCGGGCCGGTGTCGTCGCGGCGGTGGTAGGCGCCCAGTTCCAGGTTTTCGGCCACGTTCATCCCGGCCAGGCTCCCCCGGCCCTCGGGCACCAGGGCGATGCCCCGGGTGACGATGCTCTCCACCGCGGTCCGGGTGATTTCCCGGCCCAGAAAGCTGATCGAGCCGCGGCTGGCCGGCTGGAGCCCCAGGATGGCCTTGAGCGTGGTCGACTTGCCGCTGCCATTGGCCCCGATGAGGGTCACGAACTCGCCCCGGTCGACCTCAAGCGAGACGCCCTTGAGGGCCTCGATGCGGCCGTAGAAGACGTGGACCTGGTCCACCGCCAGCAGCGGCGTCTCATTCCCGGCCAAGATAGGCCTCCATGACGGCGGGGTCGCGCTGGATCTCCCGGACCGTGCCCTCGGCGATCTTCTGGCCGAAGTTGATGACCGTGACCAGGTCGGAGATGTCGTTCACCAGGTTGAGGTCGTGGGCGACGAGGATGATCGTCGTGCCCTGCTCGCGGATCTGAGCGATGACCCGCTTGACCTCCGCCGACTCGGCCGGGCCCATGCCGGCCGTGGGCTCGTCGAGGAGAAGCAGCTTGGGCTGGCTGGCCATGGCCCGGGCCAACTGGAGGAGCTGCTCCTCGACCCAGGCCAGGTCCTTGGCCGGACGGTGGACGGCCTTTTCCAGGCCGACCAGCCGCAGCAGCTCCACGGCCCGGTCCCTGATTTGCCCCTCCTGGCGGGAGCGGCTGAAGGGCCGGCGGAGCAGGGTCCCGAAGACGTCCGCCTTGGTGCGGCAGTGCAGGCCCAGCATCGCGTTTTCCAGGCAGGTCATCTCCGGGGCGACCCGGGGGATCTGGAAGGTCCGCCCGATGCCCAGCTCAGTCCGGACGTGGGCTTTTTCCGCGGTCAGGTCCCGGCCTTCCAGGAATATCCGGCCCTCGCTGGCGGGCAGGATCCCGGTGACGACGTTGAAGAAGGTGGTCTTGCCCGAACCGTTCGGTCCCATGAGGCTGTGGATGGCGCCCCGCTGGACGGCCAGATCCAGGTGATCCAGGGCCCGAACCCCGGAAAAATCCTTGCTTAGGCCGGCCGTCTCCAAGACCGTGGTTGCGGGCACGTCTTCTCCCAACGAAACCAAAGATGAGCCGAGGTTCCTTCTCCGACTTAAAAGCGGACGGACAAGGGCGGGCTCTCGGGGCCGGGCGGCCTTGGTCGGCCGGGGCCCGCGGCCCGCCCCGGTTTCAGGCCACTACTTCCCGCCAGCCGTACGGATCCGGGGCCAGACCGTACTGGATGTCGGTCAGCCTGGTGAAGAGATCCTGGGAAAGGGGCCCGGCCTGGCCGTCGCCGATGGTGAAGTCCTGGCCCCTGTAGCCGAGGGCGGCCACCGGGGATATCACCGCCGCCGTGCCGATGCCGAAGACCTCCTCCAGCTCGCCCGAACTGGCCCCGGCCATGACCTCGTCGATGCTGACCGGCCGCTCGCTGACCTTAAGACCCATGTCGCGACAGATGGTCAGGACCGAGTCCCGGGTGATGCCGGGCAGGATCGTGCCGGCCAGGGGCGGGGTGACCAGCTCGTTCTTGAATTTGAAAGCGATGTTCATGGTCCCGACTTCCTCGACGAACTTCCGCTGGACCGCGTCGAGCCAGAGGACCTGGGTGTAGCCCTTGTCGTGGGCCTCGACCTGGGCCTTCAGGCTGGCGGCGTAGTTGGCCGAGGTCTTGGCGAAGCCGATGCCGCCCGGGGCGGCCCGGACGTATTCCTCCTCCACCAGAATCCTGACCGGAGCGAAACCCTCCGGGTAATAGGCCCCCACCGGGCCGGTGATGATGTAGAAGAGGTACTGGGTGGAGGGCTTGACGCCCAGGAAGGGCTCGGTGGCGATGATGATCGGCCGGACGTAGAGTGAGGTTCCCGGGGCCGAGGGGACCCAGTCCTTGTCGATCTGGATGAGCTTCTTCATCGCCTCGTGGGCCAGGTCCTCCGGATAGGCCGGAATGCACATCCGCGCGCAGGTGCGCGACAGCCTGGCCAGGTTGTCCCTGGCCCTGAAGAGGGCGACCTCGCCGTTGGGCCCCCGGTAGGCCTTGTGGCCGTCAAAGGCCTCCTGGCCGTAGTGGAGGATGGTCGCCGCCGGGTCCATGATCAGGGGACCGTAGGGCACTATCCTGGGCTCGTGCCAGCCGGCCTTGGCGTTGTAGTCCAGCAGGAACATGTGGTTGGAAAAGTAGATCCCAAAACCCAGCTTTGACTCGTCGGCCGGTTTCTGGCGGGCCAGGCCCGGCCGGACCAGGGTGACGGGAATATCCATCGTTCATCTCCTGTCAGTCAGTTTGAAACAGAGGCCGTTCCCGAGGCGGTCGATCACGGTCTCAGACCTCTGGATTGGGGATGAGGCACATCATCTCCATGCCCTCATCCGACTTGAAGCAGTGGTGGGAGCCGCCGGGAATGAAGACCGCGTCCCCGGGCTTGAGCTCCACCTTTTTGCCTTCCACCTCCAGGGTGCCCCGGCCGCTGAGGACGAAGGTCTCGTGCTCGTAGGGGTGCTGGTGCGCCGGGGAGACCGAGTCGGGCTGAAAGCTGACGACGCGCATGAAGAAGTTCTCGGCCCCGTCCTTTTCGCTGATGACCCAGCGCAGGCTTATCCCCCTGGCCCCGGCTTCGGTGACCGGGACCGCCGCCTCTTGGGTGTAGTGGACGTGTTTCACGACTAGTTCCCCCCTTCCCTGAATTCAGGTTTTCCTGGCGCCAGTATTGTCAATTCGGGACTTTTTCAGCCGGGTGGGTGCCCACCCGGCTTGACCCAGTGCCTTGATCGAGAGTTAGGCCGCCTTCTTTTTCTTCATCTCCCGCTCAACCTTGCGCCGGCGCAGCTCCTCGGCGATGAGCGAGGGCATGCCGCACAGATAACAGTCGTTGGGCAGGCCGGAAGGATCGAAGGCGTCGACGCCGTGCTTGAGACGGATGTCGGCGATCTTCTTGACCATTTCGACGAACCACTCCGCCTTGGGGGCCCTGAAGCCGGCGTAGCGGGTCCCCTCGACCGGGCTCCAGACCAGGGGGATGGAGCCGATGCCCCGCTCGGACATCCACTCCACGCCGGCCAGGAGGCTCTCCTCGGGCTCCTGGAAACCGGTGACGAAATGGGTCGAGACCCGGCCGGGGCCATAGACTTCGGTGGCCACCTCCAGGGCTCTGAGCCAGTGGTCGCGGCCCTGGACCTTGGACTTGCCCGGACAGTACTTCTTAAAGAGGACCGGATCCCAGATCTCGAGGTTGTAAGCCACGGAGAAGACGCCCTTGCGCTTGTGCTCTTCGATGCTCTTCAGATCCTTGTCCTCGGGGGCGGTACGGATGACATTGACCGGGATGTCCTCCTGGCCGATGGCCTCCTGCATCGTCCTGACGACGTCCAGGACCATCTTGTCTTCGCGGTCAACGATCTCGCCCTTCTTGTTCTTGTAGCGGTTCAGATAGCCGCCGGTCAAGAGGATGTGCTTGACGCAGCCCTCCTCGAAGGCGGCCTTGGTGGTCTTGTAGATCTGGCTCAGGGTCCGCTTGGAGATCTGGAGGTCGTCCTTGGTCCAGGATATGTTGGGGACGATGTTGCAGAAAGTGCAGCCTTGGTCGTTGGCCCAGTACATACAGAAGGTGGCGTAGTTGAGGACCAGGCAGTCCTGGCCGCGCTTGGGGGCGATGCGCCGCATGATCACGTCGGGCGAGGCCTCGAGTCCGTAATACTTGGGCCGGGGGATGTGGCGGCACTCGATGACGAACTTCCCGTCCCGTTTGAGGATCATCACCCCGTCTTCGACGGTGCAGAGCCAGCGTGAGTCCCGGTTCTCCCGGACCTGGACTATGCTGTCCATGGGCAGGAGCAGCTCCTCGGGGAGATAGTACCTGTGCTCGCCTATGTTCCAGTCGAAGAGCCAGCGGGACTGCTCCCGGTAGACGTCGCAGACGCCCTCGAGGGCCGACTCGTCGAACCTGAGGCCGTCGGTCAGCAGACTGGCCTTGACCCAGATCTCCTTTTCCAGCCCCTCGGGAGTCGGCTCCAGGGGGGGCTTGACCAGCGGAGCCTTGGGGTCATTGGCGAAGTAAGTCGCCTTGTACCAGTCCTCCCACTTCTTATTAATGCCCTTGAACATTTTCTGGGCTTCCTCGATGTGAGCAGCCGCCATCGCCAACTCCTCCCTCTCAGTCAGGGGCTCATCGCCCCGGGTGAACGGCCGAACGCCCTGAGGCGCGGCCTTGTTGCTAGGTGAGGATCAGGTCGTCCTGATCCGACGACAGGAGGCCCTTCATCTTGCCTCCCACCTTCAGGATGCGGTTGTAGCGGACCACGTGGGACCTGATCAGGGCGCTCACCCGCAAGGCCTCGCCCCGGGCCAGCCCTTCCGCCACTTCCTTCCACTCGGCCAGGGTCTCCTGGGGGGCCTGATGATCCCAGTAGACCAGGTCGACGTAAGCGTCCATGTTGATGTGGATCGTCCTCATGACCCACTGGATGATGGAGTTGCCCGACATCCTGGCCAGGCGCTGGTGCATCTCCCGCTCCCAGCGGTAGAATTGCTCCAGGTCCGGGTTCTCGACGTTGAGTATCTCTTCGCCCCTGGCCAGGGCTTCGTTGAAATCCTCAATCTCCTCGGGCGTGGCCCGCTCGCAGGCCAGCCCGGCCGCCGTCCCCTCGGCGCAAATCCTGAACTCGGCCAGCTCCTTGAACGAAACCCGCCGGTGTTTGATCAGAAAGGCCAGGCTCTCGCTGACCTGGTCGACTCCGACCTCCCTGACGTAGGCCCCGCCCTTGCCGCCGCGCCTGATCTCCACCAGGCCCTTGTGCTTCAGGATGCCCAAGGCCTCGCGAACGGTGCCCCGGCTGGTCTGGAGCTTCTCTTGGAGTTCCCTCTCGGTGGGCAGCCTGTCGCCGGGTTTCAGGCGCTGGCTGATGATGGCCCGCTCAACCTGATCGACTATTTCCTGAGAAACCCTGCCCTGTTTGGCCGGCGTGAACATCGGACCTCCAGGGTCCCTGCCCCGAAACTATAGTCCAATTATTGGACCTCGACCCAAAACAATTTAGCCCTGAGTGTCGACCATGTGTCAAGTGTAAAAAGGACAAACTCTCATGCGCCGCCCTCCGGGAAGGGCCGTTGTTTATGTATCAACCTGTTGTCAGGTGATTTTTTGCCGGACAGGACAGGGGAGATTGCTCGGCCGGCCGCTTTTCCGGTCGGCCCGATATTAAGTCGATGTCCATATCTTGTGGGGCTGAAGGTCCGACCATTAACCGGCGACCCGGTCCCCTTTGGCCCGGCCGGGCGGCCTGAAGCGGGGAACCAGGTAGGGTCCCTCGGGAATGACGGCCAGCCGTTTCTCCTTTGTCCTGGCCAGGCTCTCGGCCAGGGCGGCCTCGAGCGAGTCGACGACCTCGACCCCGGTCAGGGCCGTCTCGGCCCGGGAAAGGGCGTGACTGTAGAGGTGGATCCGGCCCCGCCGCATGGCCTTGACCTGCATCTCGGTCTGCCACTCGTCCACCGCGGCCAGGCGCTTGGGGCCGATCTCGGCCAGGAAGCCGTCCGGGCCCAGGGCGACCAGCCGCTCCTGGGCGGCGACGTACTCGGCCGAGCCCAGCCCCTCGGAGCACTCGGAGACGATGAACAGGTCGCCGCCCGGCTCCAGGATCTCCATGGCCCCGACCATGCCCTTGACCGTCTGGTAGTAAGTCTTGTCCAGGGGGTAGCCGGCCGAGCTGGTCAGGACCGTGGGGAAGCGTCGGGGGAGCCCTAGTTCGGCAAAGGGCCGGACAAAGGCCACCGCCTCGGCGTGGCTGGGCTGGATGCGGCCGAAGTTGACGAAGGAGAGGCGGCGCTGCTCGTCAATGACAGCGTTGACGGCCAGGGCCCCGCCCAGGAGCTCGATCACCTCGAGCTGCTCCTGGTGGAGGGGGTTGCCCGCCAGGACGCAGTTGGCCGACCCGGGGTCCTCCAGGA
>ENA-OSEO01004759-OSEO01004759.1-sediment-metagenome-genome-assembly--contig:-NODE-4759-length-13837-cov-3.694549_pt1 | contig 13837 bp, 11 predicted proteins | sample MGYA00237883_ERZ534232 | MGnify/ENA metagenome assembly ERZ534232 | reverse complement strand
GCCAAGACCGCAAAGAAAAACTTTGATGGGGTGCGGGGCGGGTTGAAGCAATCTCGAACCGGCAAAAGTGAACGGCTGCGGCGCCGGAGGGGAGGTTGCCACACCGCCGGGAAAAGCATCCGGCGGTTCGCAACGACACGCGGGGGTCTGACGCGAAGGCGGGTGCTCGGGGAACCGGGCGAGGCGTGCCTCGCCCCTACGGGTGGAGGATATTAATGCCCTCGCGAAGCACCCCTTTTGGGGGTGAGATTTTATATTTTAGCTGATAGGTAACAGGGTTTTGCTATGAGCTATCAGCTGCAACCTATCAGCCAGTTCCGTCTTAATGCCCGTGAGGGCTTTTATTGATTCTGATGCAGTACACCCGCTCCGCCGCTGGCAAACCCCGAAACCGTCTTAATGCCCGTGAGGGCTTTTATTGATTCTGATTTGCAAAGCGGATTGTTGGCGGTACTTTTGACAAAGTAGTCTTAATGCCCGTGAGGGCTTTTATTGATTCTGATAGAAAATGTCCGCAAAATTTGGAACCCGAAAAATTGGTCTTAATGCCCGTGAGGGCTTTTATTGATTCTGATTATCACAAACAAGCGATGCTTGGGCAAACGCGAATTTAAGTCTTAATGCCCGTGAGGGCTTTTATTGATTCTGATAAAGAACGGGATGCGAATCTCCGGAAAATCGGTCAAACGTCTTAATGCCCGTGAGGGCTTTTATTGATTCTGATCTAGACAATTATTATGATTGCATAAACTTCAATCCTAATGTCTTAATGCCCGTGAGGGCTTTTATTGATTCTGATCTTTTGCGACGAGCATTGCCACCAGAAAGACGAGGACAGGTCTTAATGCCCGTGAGGGCTTTTATTGATTCTGATGATCACTAAATTGAATCGACGGTGGTCTCACCAGTCGTCTTAATGCCCGTGAGGGCTTTTATTGATTCTGATATGCAGTGTGTGTGGTAAGCCAGTGAAAAGTAGTGCGAGCATGTCTTAATGCCCGTGAGGGCTTTTATTGATTCTGATATATCATTATAGATAATATAGGGCGTAAAGCCGGGTCGTCTTAATGCCCGTGAGGGCTTTTATTGATTCTGATTAAAATGAAAATCGAATTAAAGAACATCGTAACAGGAAAGTCTTAATGCCCGTGAGGGCTTTTATTGATTCTGATTGCCAGTGTGCATAAAGTGTGCAAAGCAAATGGCATACCGTCTTAATGCCCGTGAGGGCTTTTATTGATTCTGATAATTATGCGTATCAACAAATTGTATGACGGCAAGGTCCGTCTTAATGCCCGTGAGGGCTTTTATTGATTCTGATGGGCGCTGAGGCTGAATACCATGCGGCTTATGAGGTGTCTTAATGCCCGTGAGGGCTTTTATTGATTCTGATAAACATGACTGTAAGCACATTACCGAAATCCTGAACGGGTCTTAATGCCCGTGAGGGCTTTTATTGATTCTGATACCTCTTTGACCCTCCCACAGCGCCTTTATTTTCGCTGCTTTTTTTGGGATTGGGCACCCATTTTACCTTTTTATTATACATCCATTCCTCTTTTTTTGGGGCGTAAATCCGCTTTTCTCCCACCGCGCTGAAAACTGCGCGGGGACCCCTTAAAACAGCCCTTAAAGTCTCTTTTTTCGGGAGGCGGACGCAAATCCTGATAATTTCACTCCAGTTTTCACAAAATCACCGCCGCGGGAGGCTCGCTGGCTTTGCCCCTGCCGTAGATGCGGATCTTCTTTTTGCACTCCCCGCACAGCATATAGATGCGCAGGCTGTCCTCTTTTTCATCCAGGATTTTGCGCGTGCGCCGGATGACCTCCGCCAGCTCTTTATGGGTCAGGTAAGCTTCAAACACGCTGCCCTGAACCCGGTTTCCGACCGCTTCCATCGCTTTAGCCAGCCTGGCCCGCCGTTTATCATCCGCCATATCATAGGCCAGCAGGTAGAAATTGCGGGCAGCCATCTAACGGAAACCCATTCCCTGATAATTCACCGTGCCGGTTTCAACGCTCTGCCTGATCTGGCGGGCCTGTTCCAGCAGGCACTGGCGCAGGGGCAGCTTCCTGCGCTGCACGGGGTGGGTGAAGGCGGTATCCATGCGCTGTTCAAAAGCCGCGATGAACCGCCGCCTGCTTTCATCATTCATCAGCACGCCGCGGACCGATCCGGATGGGGTATCGCCCTTCACCAGCCTGAAATCCGCCGGGCAGATGGTCTCAGCCTGAACCGCCCGCAGGACAACCCCATCGACCACCGGGCGGAACTCTTCCATCAGGTCCAGCCCCAGGGCGGGGCGGTTGTAGGCCAGGTTGTGCAGGAACCCGGCGAAGGGATCGAGCCCCACCGCCGATACCGCCCCGCTGGCGATGCCAGCCAGGAGGGTGTAGCCCAGCGAGAGCATGGCGTTGACCGGGTCCGGCGGCGGCCTGCGCTGGCGGGCGGTGAAGTGCCATTCTTCGCCAAACAGGCGCCGGTAGCCGCTGAAATAAGCCGCGGCTGCCGAGCCTTCCACCCCCCGCAGGCTGGAGAGCGCGCGCTTGCGCGGGGCCTGTTCCAGCCCGGCCTGGACGCGCGCGATGGCGGATGCGATTTCGGGGTCATCCCGCTCGCGGTTGTGGCGCTGGAGGAGGGCCCGCTGGTGGCGGAGTTTGGCGATCACCACGGCCTTTGCCATCTCCAGGATGAAATCGGCATCCCCCAGCCGCAGGTACTGCGCGCGGCGCAGGGGCACATGGGGGGTCTCCATCCCGCTGAGGTGCCCCCGGTAGCTGCCGGATTGGGTCAGGAAGACCACTTCGATATTTTTGGAGAGCAGGGCGCTGATGGCCGGCGTGGTCAGGCCGATATTGCCGAAGAGCACGATTTGCGAGACATGGGCCAGCGGGATGGAGGCCAGCTCCTGTTCCGGCAGTTCGATCCGCAGGCGCCGGTTCTGCACCCGCAGTTTTGCGCCCTGGCGGGTCACATAGACAGGCGGCATTTTTTCCCTCCTTGATGATTCTCATTCGTCTGACAGAAATTTCTCCGCCAGCCAGTAAGCCAGAAAATTTTCCGTATGCCGGCAGTCCACTTCCGGCTCCGGCAGGTCTTCCCATGCGCCGCAGTTCCCGGATTCATTCTGCCAGCCGCCCAGGTCGTCTTCCGGGTAGAAGCTGGCGTACGGCCCGCCGGCGTGGCAGTCTCCCCGGCGTTCTGGTTCGGGCGCGGGGGGTTCCGGCGGGGCGCTCACCGGCCGTCCGCGGCGGGGTTGGCGCGGGAGGGCTGCCGCGATGAGGATGCCTGTGAGGAAAATCGCTCCCATTTTATTTGTCTCCTTTCCGCGTCCATGAAAACGCCGCGCCAGGCTTTTGCGGATCGAGTGCCGGGTCTTCGGGCAGCGCCCCGGCGATATCATTTCTCGCGCCACCGGTTGATGACCCGGCCGATCCCGTTCAGCACGTCGGCGATCATCGCTATGGCGAGCACGCTCATCACTGCATAAAAGAAACATATTTTAATTCCCCCTCCTTTCAGGTGATGGGTGACAGATTTTTGGGGTATGCTGGCTGCTGCCGGTGGGTTGCGGGGCGGCAGGCATGCCGCTGGTTGGAAATTTTGTCTCACGCAAAGCCGCGAAGGGCGCAAAGAAAAACTTTGATGGGGTGCGGGGCGGGTGTTCGGGGAAGCGGGCGAGGCGGGCCTCGCCCCTACGGGTTCCGCGCCAGGGCGGGTTGAAGCGGTCTCGAGCCGGTAAAAGTGAACAGCCGCGGCGCCGGAGGGGAGGTTGCCACACCGCCGGGAAAAGCATCCGGCGGTTCGCAACGACACGCGGGGGTGTTTGTCTTACGCGAAGTCGGGGAACCGGGCGAGGCGTACCCTTGACGGGCACTTTGCCTCGCCCCTACGGGTGGAAGGTCTTAATGCCCTCGCGAAGCACCCCTTCAGGGGGAAGGGGCTTTAATGGATTTGGATACCCCACCCCCGGCCCCTCCCCGCGGAGCGGAGAGGGGAGGTCTTAATGCCCGCGAGGGCTTTTATTGATTCTGATAATTACCAGACCTCAAAACTGATTGATTGGTTTAAATCGTCTTAATGCCCGCGAGGGCTTTTATTGATTCAGATGTGCGGGATGACGAGAGTTACAGCCACTACGGGCGCTGGTTTGTCTTAATGCCCGCGAGGGCTTTTATTGATTCAGATAAAAAGATGACTAGATTGGCAAATCGGGATTTTGCGTCTTAATGCCCATGAGGGCTTTTATTGATTCTGATTTTCACTAGGGTTTGAGTGGGCAGCTCGTTTACTAAAGGTCTTAATGCCCGTGAGGGCTTTTATTGATTCAAATACTGATGGCTTGTGACAATTTTCAGGAGCAGGAAGATTTGTCTTAATGCCCGCGAGGGCTTTTATTGATTCAGATATATTTATCACTAGACCCAATCCTGTAAACCAATTTATTCACCGAGTCTTAATGCCCGCGAGAGCTTTTATTGATTCAGATCTTGAGACAACAGATGATGTAACCGGGATTGATTGGACGTCTTAATGCCCGCGAGGGCTTTTATTAATTCAGATGGTTTGATCATGGTAGTTGTGGCGCTTACGTTGGTGGTCTTAATGCCCGCGAGGGCTTTTATTAATTCAGATCGTGGAAAACCTACCGCAACGCGCTAAACTCGTTTGCGTCTTAATGCCCTCGCGGGCTTTTATTGATTCTGATGACAGCCTACGAAATTGCAGAATTGTCTCATGCAGTCGGGTCTTAATGCCCGCGAGGGCTTTTATTGATTCTGATTACTCGGTGCGATGAGTGCGGTGGGCGGGTTCGCGAGTATGTCTTAATGCCCGTGAGGGCTTTTATTGATTCAGATGACAAGTAATCTGAGAGCTTGCAGGGAAGCCAGGAAGAGCGTCTTAATGCCCGCGAGGGCTTTTATTGATTCAGATACACAAACACCCGCACCGCAAAATGTACATACTGCAAGCGCGTCTTAATGCCCGCGAGGGCTTTTATTGATTCAGATACCTTCCGCCTGAGCCGGCGCCAGTTCCGCCAGATACGTCTTAATGCCCGCGAGGGCTTTTATTGATTCAGATCGACGAGATGGCTGGACAATGTGGGTAGATACTTACGTCTTAATGCCCGCGAGGGCTTTTATTGATTCAGATCAACCCTTGACCACCCTTCAGGCCAAACGTGGCCAAATGTCTTAATGCCCGCGAGGGCTTTTATTGATTCAGATACCGTTTTTGATCTCCCACCAGCTGGTTTTTTCTTTCATTTTTAAGGGAACCGGCATCCATATTCCATATTATTACACACCTTTTTCCACAATTTCATTCAATTTTTTTCGTTTTTCTCCCACCGCGCCTAAAACTGCGCGCGGCCCCTTCAAAACACCTCAAAAAACCGCGATTCTGGGCAGGCGCGCGCAAATTCTGACCGGCGCGGTGGGATTTACCTGTTTTTTCACCGTATTCAGTTGTTAAGGTTCTGGCGCGGGGCTGCTTCCCCGCGCTGGCCGGGGCCAGGCCTATGGCTCGCGGCGCCCCTCGGGGCGCGGGTTGGGGCGGCACTGCCCCATCCCCAGGGTGGTACCCCCGCCCACCCCGGCGTAAAAGGTGTAGGCTGCCAGGGCCTGGATAAGGCTCATCCAGTAGCGGTCGGCGTTGAGGGTGGTATAGGTCACCTCTCCGACCGCCCCGGAGCGCACCCCTTCCTGTTTGGTGCCCGCCAGGCGGCTGCGCAGCGAAAAAGCCGAGACCGCCAGGCATTCGCGGGCGTAGCGCCGGGTTTCCTCCGGCATGGCCAGCGGGGCGAACTGGTTCCACCGCGCCAGCAGGCCGCCAAACACCAGCTCGGGCAGCGGCAGCGGCATGTAAGCGCCGCCGGATTTGAACACGGTCGGGCTGGTGAACAGCAGGTGGATCTTACGGGCCGGGGCCTTTCCGGCGAGCAGATAGGCCGCGCTGAGCCCGGCATAGGAGGCGCGCCCGGCCCAGGGACTTTCGGATGAGCCGGTGAAAACAGCCCGCACGTCAAAGGAGAAACGGTCCAGCTCCACCACAGCGCCGGGCCCCAGGGGGGCGCCGGGGCGGGTGGCATCCCACAGCCGGGCGGCCACCGCCGCATCGAGGGCGGTGTAGCGCAGGCGGTAGGTCTCCGCGGGGTCGAGCCGCCGCCCGGGAAAGCGCCCCATCAGGCTCGAGGCGGTGAAGGGGCGGGGCGAATCCCCCTGGTGGAGGGCTTCGGACAGGGCGGGGTCGGCCTGCCGGATGGCACTCAACAGCAGGGCATGGGCCGCCCGGCCCCACCAGGGCGGCAGCGGCCTTTCTTCGGCCGCCCCCGCACGCGGGCGCAGTTCCAGCACGCAGGCCAGCAGGTCCAGGGCGTCAGTCTCCATAGCGCTTCCTCCGGGCATCGTCGCGCACGCGCTGCAAATTGAGGATCTCGGCCACCTCATACCGTGGGGGCAGGCTGCCGGGGGCCGGGCGCAGCCGGAGCACCGGCGGGAAATAGCCCATCCGCCCGTGCAGCTCCGCCAGCAGCAGGGCGGCGATGAAGTTGAGCGAGGGCAGGTTCACCAGGATGGGTTCGGTCTGGAGCGCTTCGGCAGTCAGGGGCAGCCTGTCCAGCAGGCCGTTGAGCTGGGGCAGAAAAGGCCGCTCGCCGTCGAACTGTACCGGCAGGTCGATCACTTCGGTCATCTCCTGCCCGGCCAGTTGGGCCGCCTGGCGGGTCTGTTGTTCAGTCAATGGATGGGCAAAATTCAGCAGGATCATAGCGTTCTTCCTCTCATAGAGCAGGTCAGTCCAGGACCGCCCGGAGCGTTTCCGCGATATGCTCGATCTTTGTTCCGTACACCAGTTTCACCCGGTCGGCAGCGGCCCGGTTTTTGACGGCATCTGAAGGCTCGTGCTCACAAACGAGGACTTTTTCACAGTAGATGCCAAACGCCTCGCGGCGCGAGAGGGCGGCAAGTTCATACAGGTCTTCCTTGCCGACTTCCAGCGAGGTCTTGCAGGAGCACACCGCCAGCTGCCCGTTGCGGGCTGCCACCACATCGAGTTCATTCTTCACCATTTCATCCCGCCCGGCCTTGCGGATGAATACATTGCGCCGCACATCGTCAAACGCCCCGGAATCACGCAGGAGGGTTTCGACGCGGCGCTCGAGGGCGTCGCCGCTTTTGGGGGTCTCCACCGGCCGGGCAGGGCCTTCGGCCCGGAAGGCGGGGTGCAGGCTGGATTCGATCCCGTGGGCGGCCAGGTACTGCCAGACCGAGATATGCACGTCAAACGGCTCGCGCGCCATTTCGGAACCATCCGAGCGGAGGTGGATCAGGCGGCGGGTTTCGGTGCTGACATACAGCAGAGAAACACCGCTGCCGTAAGCCGCCTGGAGGGCCGCCAGCGACATGATCTTGGTGCCCCCGGTGAGGTTGAGGGCAACCTCTTCATCATGAAGAAGGTGCTCCATGAGGGTGCTGTTGAGATGGGCGCGGCAGTATCCGATATCGTAAGGCCGCAGGAGGACAGGCTGGCGCACCGCGATGTGCCCGAGCCGTGGATCCGCGGCGATGACCGAGGCCAGGCGCCCGGCGAGGGGCAGGGTGCTTTCGGTGACCGCGAAGCGGGCGGCGGTGTAACGCGCCGGGTCCTGCCACAGCGGCAGGAGGTTGGGGATGGGCTGCTCGCCCAGCAGGGAGATCAGGATCATGCGGACGGCTCCAGGGGGAGGTTGTCCAGCAGTTCCAAATTCCTGGCAATGGTCTCGATCAGGTCTTTGGGGCGGCCCGGGTCGGGGCGCATGCCGGCGTGGTTGATATCATTGCGGACATCGCCCAGCCGGCTCCAAAGACGGAGGGCTTCCGGCAGGGATGGGATGCCGCGCAGGAACAGGGAATTGAAAGCGGTTTTGCGCTGGCGGGCCGCGATATACTGTCTGGCTTCGGTGTTAATGACCTGCTCGATGCGCGCCCGGTCTTCGCTGCTGGTGATATCCCGGAGTTCGAGGTGGGCCATGAACCAGTTGACCACCCATTCCCGGGCCAGGGTAACGGCCTGCACCCACTGCTCGCGGGCGGCATACCAGCGGATGATCTCGCGCTGTTTGCGCAGGGACAGCCAGACATTTTCCTGGCCCAGCGGGGAGGGCATGCCCAGCGGGCTGTACGTGTGCTGAATGCTGTCGAGGAGCATCACAAAAGGCTGGGCGGCCGCGCTGCGGGCCAGGGCCGGGCGGGCTTTTTCGACCCGCTCCGCCAGGCCTTCGGCCGATTCCATCGTTTCCGCCGGACGAATAAACTGTAAAGACTGCGAGATGCTCGTGAGGGCTCCAGCCAGGTTGCCCAGCTGCCCGGCTTCATTCTGCAGGTCGGGGTCGCCCTGAGCGGCTTTGCCCAGGCTGTTGCGCTGGGCGGCGATCAGCGAGGCCAGGTAGCGCGAATCGCCGGTGCGGTTGAAGCGGTCGGCGGCCGCCGACCATTCCAGCAGGGCCAGCATCGGGGTCAGGTCGAACATGGGGGTTTCCTCGTTATCCAACACCCTGCCGACATCAAAGGCGCCGTACAGCACGGCCTTCAGGCGGACATCCAGGCCGGAGCGGAGGAAAGCAGCCGCCAGCAGCCCCAGAAGAGGGAAGGAACGCAGCCCGTTGGTGATATCAAAAGCCACCTCCTCGCCCGGCGCCACACAGCCGGCGACCAGGTCGAAGATGTGCCACAGTTCAGCCTCATCCGCGCCCAAGGGCACGGATACCGGACGCACCCGGACAGATTCCGGCACCTCCCGGGCAAACTCCGGAAAGATGTCCCGCTCCGCGTCCTCGGTCAGGAAAACGATGATTTCCTCCGGTTCAAGGAAGGCGCAGGAGGCCAGCGGGGAAAACCGCGAGCGATAGCCGCGGCCTTCCCATTTATAAAGGGTTTCCCGGTAATTCGCGGTTCCTAAAAAAGTTAACAGTTTCATGGTTTATTCCGGTTTGATTTCTATTAACACCCAGCCAAACGGCGCGGCGGGGCGGTCTATGGCGCGGCCCGAACGGTCTTTTTTGAGGGCCATGACGGACCGCCGGGATTTGGGGAAGGGATCGCCCGGCTGGCGCCTGCTCTGGCGCCCGGCCTTATCCAGCCTGTAGGTGCTCACGATGCGCTCAAACAGGTGCTCATCGGCGGTCAGGTGAGTCCAGAAGGTCTTGCCATCCCAGCCGGTGCCCCAGCCCAGTTGGAGGAGGGCCTGGTTGGGGCCGAGGGCGGCCCGGGACATCTGGTGATAAAAGTTGGCGATGCCGTCCGCGCCTTCCACCTCGGCGAACCACTCCTGGTGTTTCTCGATGCGTGCCAGGCTGTGCTGCCGCACCCGGGGGATCAGCTCATCGAGCCAGTGTTTGCGGTCGTTGAAGCGCAGCACCCGGTCAGCCTGAGGGGTGAACAGTGTCTCGTCCACGCCCAGAGCGCCTTCAAAGGCCAGGTTGGGCCGGATGGCCTCCAGTTCGATCGGCGCCCCACTGGCGCCCTTGCTCTGGGTGAGCACCTGGGCGTTGGCAATGATCAAACTGTCACCGGCCTTTGCCGGCCCGAAGCAGTCGCCCACCTGCAGGGCGCGCAGGAGGTCTTTGTTGGGGTTTTCGCCAAACAGCTCGCGCTCCAGGCGCTGGCCGGCCCAACTGCGGCTGCGGTTGAGCTTGCTGCTGTCGAGGCGGGGTTTGACTTCCTGCCAGCCGGTCCAGGCCAGGGCGGTGCGCAGGGCGCCTTTGATGGAGGAACCGGGCAGGTAGGGACGATCAAAGGGATCCTTGATACAGGCCTGCAGGCGGGCATCCCCTTTGCCGGAGCGTGGCCTGCCCCGCAGCACATAGCGGAACAGCTCCGGGTTGTCGTAATCTTTTTCGCTCAGCAATTCCCCGGGGAGGGGATAACGCCCCCCGCGGGCGGTCTGCCAGCCGGGATGAGTCTCGAGCACCCGGTCCACATCCAGCCGGTAGGTGCTGCTGCCGCGGACCATAAAATCAAACCCCAGGCGGAGTTCCTCGCCGGCCCCGATGTGGAGCGGGCTGAGGGTTGAGACCTTAAGATGATAGTTCGCCATGGTTATTCTCCTTCCGCCGTGAAGCCGGTCGCCAGGGCCAGCCCGCAGCGCCACACCGGATGGCCGAGGGGTTCCACCTCAATACTTTCTTTATCGGTATACACCGGGCGGGTATCCACCACCCGGCCGGGCACCTCGCGCTCCAGCGGGCCAAACACGGAGCCTTCGGCCAGCAGGTTCACCGCCCGGCGCCGCTGTGCGGCCTGGCCGGGAGAGACCGTCCAGCCGCCCACGTTCTCAAGGGTGTAGGTACCGGCGGGGTGGCGCAGGGCGCTGATCTCATCTTCGCGGGGCAGGTAGCGGCTGAGGGTGACCCAGACGCGGTTCCTGGCATCGGGCAGGTCTGCCGTGCCACCCGGAGTGAACGCGGCCGCGCCAAAACCGCTGCTGCGCTCGCCGCCCACCCCGGCATCGCCGAGGTCAGCCAGCAGGTCTTTGAGCTGATCTTTAAGTTCCTGCGACTCTTCCAGCCAGCGCGCGCCAAACCACAGGCCGCAGCCCGGGGCAAACACCGTCCGGCCGGTGTGGTAGATCTGGCTGCTGTTGGCAGCCCGGTCCACGGTGACCCGCGGGCGCTGTTCCACCTGCCAGACTGCCGACTCGCCGCGGAGGATCTCCTGCGGGATGTACTCCCGCTCTGATTTCGAGGCCAGCAGGCTGCCCTCCTGCAGGAGGAAACCCCCGGCATACAACTCGGCGAGGCTGCGCCCCTGCAAGAGGTCGCGGAAAACCCCCTCCGATACAAATTGGATTTTCTTCAACTTCTTGACAGGGATTTCCCCCTCCGCGCCTGCGGCGGGCTTGAGGCCGGCTTTGGGTGTCGGGTAAAAGCGGAGGTCCTGCACACGGGGGAAAGCCGAGGAAAGCACGAAGGGCGGCGAGCCTTCCACAAATGGCCGCATCCAGCGGTCGGCCGCCTCGGCGCCGCCGGAGGCAGCCAGGCGGGCCACCAGGGCGGCGAAGAGGGTATCGGAGTTGAGGAAGAAATGGCTCTCTTCCTGCCCCAGCCCGTGCCGCCCAAAGTGGAATCCTCCCTTTCCGGTAATCTTCCAGATATCCATTCGCATGGGCGCTACTCCCCACTGATCAATGCTTGCGCCCAGTTGATCAGCTCTTCGTATTCATCGGAAACCTGCTGGAGGGTATCAAATTCCTTCTCATATTGGTGCGGTGTGCCGTAGTTCCGGCTGCCGCGGAAGGTAACCCGCAGATTGGCGAATTTGACCTTACCGCTGCCCCGCGACCCGGCGCCGCCCAGGTAATCGTCTTCCACCAGCTGGAGGCCATCCAACACATGCCGGAAGCGCCGCAGGTCTTCTTCTGAATACAGGCTGAAGACCAGTTCCGCCGGCCCGAACACCGCCCCGGCGGGGACGCGCTCAATATTGCGGGGAGAGGCCGCGCTGGTGACCCGGTCGATGGCGACTTCGGTCTTCAATTCCGCGTAAGCCAGATCGGTATGCGCTTTTTCCAGTTTTTCCGCGCTGTGATCAGATAAGAGCGCGTCCCGCACGACCAGCAGGGTCTGGCCGGTGGCTTCCACTTCACCCGGCACGCCAAAGATGTGGCAGACCGGGCAGCCGCCATTGGCATCATACTGGGCGGGAGTCTTGCAGGTGTGAATGGAAACCTGCCCGATGCGGTTGTTCTGCGCCAGACCGAGCGATTTCTCAAGCTGAGAGCGCATCTTGCCGCGCAGGCTGGAGCCGGGAATATAGGGCCGGTTGCTGAGTACGTCGCGGATGACCGGGTTATCCACCCCCCCGATTTCCATGCCTGATGAAGAACCGCCGATGTGCAGACCGGTCAGGGCCACCACATCCGTCTCGATGAAGATCCGCCCGTACAGTTTTACTTTTTTCTCTTCCATTTTGTTTCGCTCCTTCCCTTTTAGTTCCTGCCGCCTTCAGCGCGGTGGTAAGCCAGAATCGCTTCAAACAGATCCATGAAGCGCTTGAAAGTCTGGTCCATTTTGTCTTCCGAACCTTTTGAGGCCAGTTCCACCTCGGTGATCGCCTCACCCAGCACATCCGCCAGGTATTTAACCTGCGCGGCGCGGGCCGTCTGGTAAGCCATTTTGGGCTTCAACATATTCAACCGCCGCAGAGCGTCGGGCTTGTTGGTACTCCATAAAGCCTCAATCTGGCGCACTTCAGTGAAAATATTGCGGATCTGGCTTCGGGTCAGTGAATCCTTCACCAACCGGAGCGCGGTCTCACGGGCAAACTGCACCAGTTCCGCCCCAGATTCATCTGCGGTCATAATCGTTTTTACGGACATAGACACTTCTCCTTATTTAAATTCAAATCAATTGTTCTCATCGTTTGATTTCCGCATCACAAGCTGTGCCCAGCGGGCAGCCTTGCCCCAATCATGAATATCCTCATACAGGTTTTTTCTCAACGCTTTCACAATTCCCTGTAATTCAACTGCCAGTTCATCTTTTTTCTCGCGTGACGCTTTCTCTTCCATCCGGGTGAGCTGGTAATCGCCGATCCACATCCACGGCCCCCACACCCGCTTCTCGCCATGCCGCTGGCGCTTTTTGGCTTCCTGCTCGGCCAGGCGCTGGAGGAGTTGGAGCATGCTTTTCGGCGCGCCGTCCATTTTCATGATCTTCACCAGGCGTTCCTGCTTTTCGGCCACGCCATCGAAGGCGTCCCATTTCCAGGCGTGGTCCAGAAAAGCGAAGGCGTCTTTTCCTTCCATCCGCTTTGCCAGGTCGTCCAGCGCCCGCCCGGCATCTCTGGCGGCCTGGTACACCGGGTACTTGCCGTGAATGAAGGTCATCCCGCCGCTGAGGTGCAGGTCGGGGTTGCCGCCGGTATAGCGCTTGAAGTCCGCAGCGATCTGGCGGGCCAGGCCGGGCATCCGGCTCCAGGGGCCGATGAGGAAAACATCATCCCCACCGGCATACACCGAGTAGATGAGCGGTTTGCCCGCCTTCTGCTCCGTGATTTGCTCCGTGATCCGTTTGACCCAGCCCTCAAAGAACAGGGACATCTGAAAGCTGAGGGTGGAGACCCGGGCCAGGGTGGCGATGCTTTCATCCTTCGGACGATCAAAACCCTTCCGGAAGACCATCCCCAGGTTGTCCACGTCCATGCGCAGCACGCCCAGGCGGGGAATGCCTTCCTTAAGAACTTTGGCCAGCTCATCAAAGGTCATTTCCGGGACGCGGTTGACAGTGTAGCGCTGCTGCTTCACCAGCGGCAGGGCGAGACCGCGCGGGTCCGCGCCGCTGTCATCAAAGGCCCAGAGAACAACCCGTTCGGGTTTAAAATCCGGCAGCAGCCATTCCAGGGGGGCGCTTTCATCTTTGATAAAGGCCAACGCCACCCCAAACTCGGCCAGGGCGTCCAGGGCGCTGCCCGGCTGACGCTCACGTGGTTCGCCCAGGCCGAGCGCCAGGCCGCGGGAGAGGGGCAGATGCTTCCCCAGCGGGTCGGCGAAGGACTCGCACAGGGCGCAGACGCGGTATTCCTCTTCCTCGGTGTCGGTTGCTTTGTGGGCATCCTCGCGCTCCTGGCCGCACACCGCGCAGAGATGATCCTGATTGCCGCCGTGCTTTTCGGGGACGAACAGGCGGTCGTAGAGCTCGGGGCCAAGCTCGGTGTAGCGCTTCTGTTTGGCACGGCTCAGTTTTTGGTGCATTTCGCCCCAGTATTTCGGGAACTGGCCCTTCCTGAAACCCGCGTAGGGCACCTCGGTGAAACCCAGCGCCAGATACAGGCCGGTCCCGTGATGCTTGAGCAGCTT
>ENA-OSEO01004758-OSEO01004758.1-sediment-metagenome-genome-assembly--contig:-NODE-4758-length-13837-cov-6.560683_pt1 | contig 13837 bp, 10 predicted proteins | sample MGYA00237883_ERZ534232 | MGnify/ENA metagenome assembly ERZ534232 | reverse complement strand
TCCCGAGCCCGGGGGCGGTCGCCGAACGATATAAACGCATTTTATTGCAGCCCTTGGGCAGAGACCCCCACGGGCGGCCGGGCCGCTGTTTGGTTGCGGCCGTCAGGCCGCGTTGGGATCCTGGGAGGGGCAGAGGCCCTGTTCATCGCGTGATCTTCCGATCCAAAGTCCGGTACTGAATGGCCTCCGCCAGGTGAGGAGGCCGGATCTCGGGACTGGCCTCCAGGTCCGCGATGGTCCGGGCGATCTTGAGGATGCGGGCATGGGCCCTGGCGCTCAGGCCGAATCGCTCCATGGCCCTTTCCATGAGGGCGCTCGATTCCGAATCCACCGCGCAGAACTGCTTGATGTGACGGCTGGTCATCCGGGCGTTAATGAAGATTTTGGTCCGCGAGAGCCGCTCCTTTTGGATCCTGCGCGCGGCCATGACCCGCTTCAGGATCTCTGCAGAGCCGGCCCCTTCCGAGATGCCTGCCAGATCCCTGTAGGGAACGGCCGGGACCTCCAGATGGAGGTCGATCCGGTCCAGCAAAGGTCCGGAGATCTTGGCCCGGTAGCGCTGGATCTGGAGCGTCGAGCATGTGCACTCCCGCTTGGGGTCTCCGAGGAAGCCGCACGGGCAGGGGTTCATGGCCGCCACCAGCATGAACTGGGCAGGATAGGCCACGGTCGTGGCCGCGCGCGAAATGGTCACCACGCCCTCTTCCATGGGCTGTCTCAGGACCTCCAGGACATTCCTCCGGAACTCGGGGAGCTCATCTAAAAACAGGACGCCGTTATGGGCCAGGCTGACCTCCCCTGGTTTGGGGTTCTGCCCCCCTCCGATGAGACCTGCATCCGAGATGGTATGGTGGGGCGACCGGAATGGACGCACCGTGATAAGCCCATGGCCCTTGGGCATGAGGCCCATGACGCTGTACACCTTGGAGGTCTCGAGGGATTCTTCAAAGCTTAAGACCGGAAGGACGGTGGGAAGGCGTTTGGCCAGCATGGTCTTGCCCGAACCCGGGGGCCCGATCATGATGAGATTATGGCCTCCGGCAGCGGCGATCTCCACGGCCCGCTTGGCGTTTTCCTGACCCCGGACATCCACGAAATCCACTTCCAAGGTCTGGGCCTGAAAGAGCCGCTCGATGTCCACGGTGAAGGGTTCGATCCTGCTGATCCCCCTCAAGGCCCCGATCACTTGGGACAGGTCATGGGCCGGGAATATGTCGATCCCTTCCACCACAGCCGCCTCAGGCGCGTTTTCCACAGGGAGAAAGATCCCCTTGAGACCCTGATCCCGTGCGGCAATGGCCATGGGCAGGACCCCCCGGACCGGTCTGATGAGACCATCTAAGGCCAGTTCCCCCAAAAACATGTGATCTGAGCAGGATTCCCTGTTGATCAGCCCGGTAGCCGCCAGGATCCCGAGGGCCATGGGGAGGTCAAAGGCCGATCCCTCCTTGCGGATGTCGGCAGGGGCCAGATTGACAGTGATCCGGTCCGCTGGAAAGTGATACCCGGAGTTTTTGACCGCGGCCTTGACCCGTTCCTTGCTCTCTCTCACTGCGCCTTCGGGCAGACCCACGGTTGAGAAGGAGGGAAGCCCCTGAGAAATGTCTACCTCAACGTCAACCCGGTACGCGTCGATCCCGATGACAGCGCCGCTGAGGATCTTGGCTAACATGACGGGAAATCATCTCCTTGCATCCGATGGAGTGGGCTGGGAATAGGGTCCAGACTTACAGCAATTCTCATTCTGGTAAAATAGTTCTGTGGGAGCGGCTTCCGAGCCGCGAAACGGCGTGGCAAGGCGCCACTCTCACAGCATATGAACACCCGATCCGGCTCATAATGAGAATTGCTGCCAGATTTAATTTGGGCTTTACATTTAGCACAGAGAGGCTTATATTACAAAGTTTATTTTTATCAGCCAACATCTACCAGATCAATCGCCAACCCTCCAAAAAGGGAGAGGAGAAAACCATGGCACGAATCACAGTGGAAGACTGCCTCGAGCGGGTGGACAATCGCTTCCAGCTCATCCACCTTGCGGCCAAGCGGGTGCGTCAACTGAAAAAGGGCGCAGAACCCCTGGTGGTGTGCAAGAATAAGGATATTGTGGTGGCCCTTCGGGAAATTGCCGCTGGAAAGGTCATTCACACCCAAAAGGCCTTGCCCTCTAACAGGATTGAGGCCTCGACTGCGGACGATCTGCTGCTTGCCTCTGGAGAAGAGGCGTTTAATGAGGAGATGGCCGACGCCTCGGGGCCGGAGATGACGGCGCGCGAAGAGGATGAGGACATCCTGGATTCAGAAACGGATGAGAGCGAAGAGGCAGTGAAGGAAAAGTGACAGTCCATAAGAGAGATTACTATGAGGTCTTAGGCCTTTCCAGGGATTGCGGTGATGAAGAGATCAAGAGATCGTACCGAAAGCTGGCTCTCAAATATCACCCTGACAGGAATCCCGGGGACAAGGAGGCTGAGGAAAGATTCAAGGAGGCAGCAGAGGCCTACGAGGTCCTGAGAGACCCTCAAAAAAGACAGATCTACGATCGGTTCGGGCATGAAGGTCTGGAAGGGACCGGTTTCAGAGGGTTCAGCGGTTTTGAGGACATCTTTTCGAGTTTCGGAGACATTTTCGAAGGCCTCTTCGGTTTTGGCGACAGGGGGGCAAGGTCCCGGGCCAGACAGGGAAGGAGCCTCCGATACGATATGGAGCTGACCCTGGAAGAGGCCTTTACCGGAAAGGAAGAAGAGATCACCTTTCATCGACTGGAGACGTGCGCCGCCTGCGGCGGGTCGGGGTCGGCGCCGGGGAGTGCCCCCAAAACCTGCACCACCTGTCAGGGAAGGGGTCAGGTCATCCAGTCTCAGGGCTTTTTTCAGGTCAGCACCACCTGCCCCGTCTGTCATGGCCAGGGCCAGATCATCACAGACCCGTGTCCTGCTTGCAGGGGCGGGGGCAAGATGCGGGCTGAAAAGCGGATCCAGGTCAGGATCCCTGCCGGTGTAGACACCGGCTCCCAGCTGCGATTGAGAGGGGAGGGAGAAGCCGGGGAAAACGGCGGACCTCCCGGCGATCTCTTTGTGCTCATCCATGTGAGAGAGCACCCCTTCTTCACCCGGGAGGACGAGAATCTTATCTGCCAGATCCCCATCTCCTTTGTTCAGGCCGCCCTGGGCGACACGGTCAGCATTCCCCTTCTGAATTCAGAGGAGGAATACGAGCTGGACATCCAGCCGGGCACCCAGCCGGGCGAGGTGGTGCGGGTCCCGGGAAAGGGAATGCCCAGCCTCAGGGGATACCGCAAGCGCGGCGATCTCTATGTAAAGCTCATGGTGAAAATACCACAGAAGATGACCGAGCAACAGAAAGAGCTGCTCTTGGCCTTTGCCAAGACAGAGAACCTCTCCCTGTCTGGCAGGAAAAAGAAAACCAAGGGTTTCTGGAAAAAAATGACCCAATAGGCCCGCAGGGTCGGTCCCAGTTTTATGGCATGTTTCATGCTTTACACAACCTGGAAAGGGTGTTAAAAGGCGATGTCTTATAGTCTGCATCAGATCACGGGGAAAAAGACCTTGAAAACCTTCCGTGACCGCCTGCCATATCCGTTGGATGGAGATAGCCATGTTAAGCAAAGAGAACCAGGATTATTTTAGGGCCTTGCTGACAGAGAAGCTGAACGCGCTTTTGGATGAGGCCAACAAGACCGTGGTCGGCATGACCGACCACGGCGAGACCTTTCCTGACCCTACCGACAGGGCGACCCTGGAATCGGAACGCAATTTCACCCTCCGCATCCGGGACCGTGAGCGGAAGCTCATTACCAAGATCAAGGAGGCCCTGGAAAGACTGGACCAGGGGACCTTCGGCATCTGCGAGGAATGCGGCGAGGATATTTCCGACGAAAGACTCAGGGCGCGCCCAGTAACGACCCTTTGCATTAATTGCAAAAAAAGGCAGGAGAACGAAGAGAGGCTCAAGGGGATTTAGGGAGGCCCTGACACCCCGCTCTTGGACCTGAAGCCCACACGAAAGAGGGGGTGTAATTATTTCTGTTAGGTCATTGTGGACCCTCGGACGACTCCAATAAAAGGCTGAATTCCGAATCAGGAGTTTATCCGTACCAGGATTTTATGGGAAGCCTGAAAATGGTTCATCCGAAGCACGAAGGCCTTGCACGGCCAACAGTTTTGACTGCACCCGAGAGGGGAATGACTGTTCCTATCGCTTGTGATATGTTCATCTCATGGCAAAAACCGATAAAAACCGAGACAAGGGGAAAAAGGGGCCTCAGGAAATCCATGAAGAGGTTATCACCACCCACATCAACGCCGACTTCGATGCCCTCTCCTCCATGTTAGCCGCGAGCAAGCTTTATCCGGAGGCCACCCTCGTATTCCCGGGCTCGCAGGAAAAGAGCCTGCGCAATTTCTTCATCAATTCCGTATCCTATCTCTTCAACTTTGCCAAGGTCAAACAGGTCGATCTGGACCGCATCAAGCGCCTGATCCTGGTGGATACGCGCCAGAAAAGCCGCATCGGAAAATTCGCCCGGCTGGCAGGCAAAAAAGGTGTGGAGATCCACATCTACGATCACCATCCCGATTCCTCGGAGGATGTCCGGGGAGACGTGGAAATTGTCCGCGCGACAGGCTCGGCCACGGCCATCCTGACTGGCCTTCTTCGGGAAAAGGGGATCGCCATAACCCCGGATGAGGCCACCATCATGTGCGCCGGGATTCACGAAGACACCGGATCTTTCACCTTTTCCTCCACCACCGCCGAGGACTATGAGGCCGCTGCCTGGCTTGCCCGGCAGGGGGCCGACCACAACATCATTTCGGACCTCCTCACGAGGGAATTGACCATCGAGCATTTGTGGCTCTTAAACGACCTGACGCGGGCAGCGGAAATCCGTGTCATCCATGGGGTGGAGGTGGCCGTTACCAAGGTCATAACAGACGAGTACATCCCTGATTTTGCGGTCCTGGTGCACAAGTACATGGAGATGCAAAACCTGAATGTGGTCTTCGCCCTGGCCCAGATGGACGACCGGATTTACCTGGTGGCCCGCAGCCGGATTGACGAGGTGAACGCCGCAAAGATCGCACGGGCCTTCGGGGGGGGCGGACATCCCCAGGCCGCCTCGGCCACCATCAAGGACCAGACCCTGATCCAGGTGGAGCGCTCTCTCAACGACCTTCTGGAAACCCGCATCAACCCTGTCCGAAAGGCCGTGGACATGATGTCTTCCCCGGTCATACAGATCGCTTCCGATGAGACCGTTAAGCGGGCCGCAGAGGTGATGACCCGCTACAACATCAACGTGCTGCTGGTGGTGAACGAGGGGATTCTTCAGGGGTATATTACCCGACAAATTGTTGAAAAAGCGGTTTTTTTCGGACTTGGGGACCTGCGGGTCCAGGAATACATGAACATCGAGTTTTCCACCGTGGGGCCTGAGGCGTCCTTGAAGGACATCCAGGATCTCATCATCCGGGGAAGGCTGCGCATCCTCCCTGTGGTGGAAGATGGAAAGCCCCTGGGAGTCATTACCCGGACAGACCTCCTGACCATTCTGTTGGGAAATCCCGATGCCCCGGAGATGGTGTACGACGTCAAGAATAACGTTCCCATGGTCAGGAAGAAGAACATGGTCGGAGTCATGGGGGAGCGGCTGCCCAAACATCTCATCGAACTCCTTAAGGATTTCGGCAAGACAGCCGATGCCCTGGGATACAATGCCTATCTGGTGGGGGGCCTGGTCAGAGACATCTTTCTGAAGCACGAGAATCTGGATGTGGACATCGTCATTGAGGGCGACGGCATTGAATTCGCCCGGGAATTTGCACGACATCACCATGTCCGGGTGAGAAGCCACCGAAAATTCGGGACTGCGGTGCTGATCTTTCCGGATGACTTCAAGGTGGACGTGGCTACGGCCAGGATTGAATACTACGAGGCCCCCGGGGCACCTCCCATTGTGGAGACCAGCTCGCTCAAGCTGGATCTGTACCGCCGGGATTTTACAGTGAACACCCTTGCCATCAAGCTCAACCAGAGGCATTTCGGAACCCTTATCGACTATTTCGGGGCACAGAAAGACATCAAGGAGAAGGTCCTGAGGGTCCTTCACAACCTCAGTTTTGTTGAAGATCCGACCCGCATGCTCCGTGCGGTCAGGTTTGAACAGCGATTCGGATTCAAGATCGGAAAATTGACCCTCTCGCTCCTCAAAAATGCCGTCAAGATGAACTGGCTGGAGGGGATCGCGTCCCGCCGGATCCTCTCCGAATTCAAGCTCATCCTGAAGGAGCCGGACCCCCTCCAGGCCATCAACAGGATGAATGAGCTGCAGATGCTCAAGTTCGTGCATTCCGACATCCAGCTCACGCCCCAGCTCCAGGATCTTCTGCAGGAGATCAGGGAGGTCATTGTCTGGTACCGCCTCCTCTATCTGGAACAGCCCCTTGAGCCGTGGAAAATCTACTGGTACGGCCTGGCTACGCCCCTCGATGCCCATGCCTTCACCCTTCTTGCAAGGCAGATGGGCATCGATGAAAAGTCTTTGCTTTGGAAGCAGGAGGGGGAAAAGCTCCTGGACGCCCTCTTCAAGTTCGACGGTACCAATTATGAGCTCTATACGCTGCTCCTTCCCTATGATACAGAGGGGCTGCTGTATCTGATGGCAAAGGCCAAAAGCGAGAAAATCAAAAGACTCATTTCGTTTTACTTCACCCGCCTGAAGGGCGCCAGGCCCCTGATAGACGGTAAAGACCTGATCAGGCTGGGTCTCAAGTCAGGGCCTGTGTTTAAAGAGATCTTCGACCGGCTGCTGGAAGCGAGGTTAAACCATCTAACCAAGACAAGGGATGACGAAATCCATTTTGTGAAGGAGACGTTCGGGCATCTCTTGCATGAAAGGGAAAAGAAATCAGATGAATAAAGGGACCATTTTAAGCGGCATGAGGCCCACAGGGAAAATGCACCTTGGACACCTGCACGGCGCCCTCCTGAACTGGAAGCGCCTGCAGGACAGCTATCGGTGTTTTTACTTTATCGCCGACTGGCATGCCCTTACCAGCGAATACGCCCATCCCGACATCATTCGGGAGAGCACCTACGATATCATTATCGACTGGATTTCCGTGGGGCTCGATCCGGAGGTTTCCACCTTTTTTGTCCAGTCCCAGATCAAGGAACACGCGGAGCTGTTCTTGATTTTTTCCATGTTCACCCCCCTTCCATGGCTGGAGCGCAACCCGACATACAAGGAACAGCTCACCGAGTTGAGGCAGAAGGATGTGTATACCTACGGGTTTCTGGGATATCCTGTGCTCCAGGCGGCCGACATCCTTATGTACAAGGCCAACGGGGTCCCTGTAGGCGAAGATCAGGCCCCCCATGTTGAGCTGACGAGGGAAATCGCCCGACGCTTCAATCATCTGTACGGCGAGGTCTTCCCGGTTCCAGACGTGTTGCTGACCCCCACATCCAAGATCCTGGGCATGGATCGGCGCAAGATGAGCAAGAGCTACGGCAATGCCATATTCCTCACCGACAGCGACCAAGAGATCGATCTCAAGGTATCCCAGATGATTACCGATCCCCAGCGGGCCAGGAAGTCCGACCCCGGGGATCCGGCCGTGTGCAATGTCTTCTCCTTTCACGAGATCTACTCGCCCCCGGAAATCGTGGAGGACATCCGGCGGGACTGCCCGCTGGCCGCAATCGGGTGCGTGGAATGCAAACGTATGATGGCCGCCAGCCTGAAGCGCGGGCTTGAGCCTGTTCGCGCCAGGAGGAGGGAACTGGAATCGGACATGGAACGGGTCAAGGCCATCGTGGCGGAAGGCAACGCCAGGTCCCGGGCCATCGCCAGGGAGACCATGGCCCAGGTCAGGGAGGCGGTCAAGATTTAGGCTGGATGCTGGTTCCTGGACGCTGATCTGGGCAGAGGCGCCGGGACATGAGGGAATGAATGGCGGATATGGACTACGAGGTGAAACTGGAGATATTTGAGGGGCCGCTGGACCTGCTCCTCCACCTGATTCACAAAAACGAGGTGGACATCTTCGATATCCCCATTACCACCATCACCGAGCAGTATCTGGCCTATCTGGACATGATGAAGGCCCTCAACATCAGTGTTGCGGGCGACTTTCTGGTCATGGCCTCCACCCTGGTCCATATCAAATCCAGGATGTTGCTTCCCTCTGCCAATGAGGAGGGAGATGAAGAAGATCCCCGTGATGAGATCGCCCGGCCCCTTTTGGAATACATGCGCATCAAGGAAGTGGCCCAGGAACTTTCGGAGAGGGACATCCTGGGTCGGGATGTCTTTCCCAGGCGCGACGCCTCCTGGGAAGAGCCCGGTCAGGAGATCGAAGGCGCCCCTCTGGATGTCAACCTGTTTCAGTTGATCGATGCATTCAGACAGCTTATGGAAAGGGGTCAGTTAGGGGCCATGACCATGACCTTCAGGCATGAAAAATGGTCCATAAAGGAAAAGGCCAGACTCATCCTCTCGCTTTTGAGACAGAAGTCGGAAATAGTCTTTGACGAGATCTTCGACAAGGACCAGCCCCGCCCTGAATTCATCGTGACCTTTCTCGCCCTCCTGGAGCTGGTTTACATGGGTCTGGTCAAGGTGTTTCAGAGCTCTTACCACAACAGCGACATCCGCCTCGCGGCCAACTTCGACGTCAACGGGGGAGAAGACATGGAGGCGCGCCTGACCCTATCGAGCGAACAGGATTTCGATAATGGAGCAACCGGTTGAACTGATCATCGAGGCCCTCCTGTTTGCATCGAGCAAGCCCCTGAGCGTACAGGAGATCCACAGGTGCATCCCGGACGTCCCGGCCCCCGAGATCCGGGAGGCCCTGAGGGCCCTGCAGGCCTCCTATGAGGCCATGGAGAGGAGCTTCACCCTCAAGGAGGTGGCCGAGGGCTACCAGATACGCACCCGATCGGCCTATGCCCCCTATGTGCTCAGGATGTTGAAAAGCTCGCCTTCCCGTCTGTCCCGGGCTGCCCTGGAAACCCTGGCCATCATTGCCTACAAGCAACCCATTATCCGGCAGGAGATTGAGCAGTTCAGGGGGGTGGATGTGGGGGGCATTCTGAGAACCCTGCTGGAAAAGGACCTGATCCGGATCGTGGGACGGAAGAATATTCCCGGCAGACCCTTGATCTATGGAACCACCAAGCGATTTCTGGAGGTGTTTGACCTGAAGGATCTGGACTCTCTTCCCAAGCTCAAGGAGTTCAAGGAGTTCGGATCCGGCGATGAGACGGCCGTGCACCTGCCGGAGGAGGATAGGCAGTTTGAAGCCACAGAAAAAGAGCGGACCGCGCAGACCCGCGAAGAACAAGGTCTCCTCTTCCCCGACGACCGGGAAGACCCCCCAGAGGCTTAACCGGATCCTCTCGTCGGCGGGGCTTGCCTCGCGCCGTGCTGCGGATGAGATGATTCGGTCGGGCCGGGTCACGGTCAACGGCGAGACAATAAAGACCCTGGGAACCTCGGCTGTATGGGGTATGGACAAAATTTGCCTCGATGGCCGCGAGATCCCCGAACCGTCCGAGCGGGTCTATCTCATGCTCAACAAGCCCTTCGGTTACATCTGCGCCCTCAAGGATCCTGCCGGAAGGCCCCTGGTAACCGACCTTGTAAAAGACGTGCCCCAGCGGGTCTATCCGGTCGGCAGGCTTGATTTTGACACGCTGGGGCTCCTCCTCCTCACCAATGACGGGGACTGGGCCCACCGCCTGACCCATCCGCGATACCATGTGCCGCGCACGTATAAAGTGACGGTGGGAGGGCGCATCACAAACCAGGCCCTGTCAAGGCTTGCAAAAGGGGTCCTTTTAGACGATGGGGAGAGCGGCCCTTCCAAGATTCATTTGATCGCGCGCAACGAACGTCAGAGCATGATTCGCATGACCATCGCCCGGGGTCGATCCCGCCTGGTGCGGCGCATGGTGGAGGCCACCGGGTTTCGGGTGATCCATCTCATGCGCACCTCCTTCGGCAACCTTCACTTGGGAGATCTGAAGATAGGCCGATATCGACGCCTCACTGGAGAGGAGGTGCGGACCGCCAAAAAGATGGTGGGGATGAACCACGCATCATAGCTGATTTTTTTGTTTACAGACGCGTGCGAATACAGTATGCTATTTTTTGTTGCTGATCGCGGCAGGTTCAGCGACCTTCAACGGGCGGTTAACTCAGCGGGAGAGTGCCATCCTCACACGGTGGAAGCCGGGGGTTCAAATCCCCCACCGCCCACCATCAGCAAGATCAAGGGGGTGCCTAATGTTAGGAATCCCCTTTTTTGTCGACACCTCGTTTGAATAACAGCATTGGCTGCCAGGCAATGGCGGCGTGTCAGTCAACCAAACCGTCCGCGGACATGGAGAACGCCCTAAAAAAAACCGTTACACTCGTCACATCCATCTTTTCCTTGCTGGCTGCGTGTGCATCGCCTTTTCCTGAGCTGACCGTACACGTGGACACCACCAGATGTCCGTACCTCAAATATGAGCGGGACCATGCAGACTGTCTGGAACGGGCGCGAAGCCTCTATCCCGTGACACAGATTCAGCTTCGGGCGCAACCGGCCGTCTACCGGCCTCTCTATGAGGCGCAATGGGCATATATGATTGATTGCCTTGGTAAAATTGGCTATCGCGTCTTGAAGACAGGCGAGTGGGTTCCTTTTTAGTCGCGATTTTTTGGGCCTGGTGGCTGGATCCTGATGACTTCTTACTTGTTGCGGCGAAGCGGAAATCCCGTCTTCAACGGGACTGGATGCTGAGATCCTGTCTTCTGACTTCAGAACTCTGACTTCCGCCCTCTAATCTTTGTAACCGTTCACGGGTGTAAAGGTTCAGGGTTGTTTCTCGCTTCCTTCCATCCATGTTTGAGATCTATGAGCCATCAACGGGCCCGCATTCGTCGCTACAAAACACGGAGCAGGCCATCGAACGGACGCATATCGCCAAAAAGGCCTTGTGCTGGGTTCGAATCGGGTCGGTGTTGTTTCTTTTGCCCTCAACCTGAAACCTTGAACCCGGAACCTGTGAACGCTTATTAATGTTTGATGCCGGGTTCTGCCGCGCAGGGCCTCGGTCGTGACCCCAACGAATGGATCATGCCTGTGAAGGACCCGCGGCGTCGGGAACAGGCCTTTCTGTTTGAGCGACTTTCTTTTTTCCGAAGAAACGAACCACCACCACGTAGAAGAGGGGAATGAAGAAGACCGCCAGAAATGTCGAGGTCACCATCCCGCCCAGGACGCCGGTGCCGATGGCCGTCTGGGCCCCGGCCCCGGCCCCCGTGGCCAGGGCCAGGGGGAGGACCCCGAAACCGAAGGCCAGAGAGGTCATGACGATGGGCCGCAGCCTCAGTTTCGCGCCCTCCAGGGTCGCCTCCACCAGACCCGCTCCGTCTTTTACCTTGGCCATGGCAAATTGGACGATGAGTATGGCGTTTTTGGTGGTGAGGCCCAGCACGGTGAGGAGCCCGATCTGGAAATAGACATCATTGGGGAATCCCCGCAGCATCGAGGCCGCCACCCCGCCGATGACCCCCAGGGGGAGGGCCAGCATGACGGAGATGGGAACGGTCCAGCTTTCGTAAAGGGCGGCCAGACAGAGAAAGATCACGATCATGGAAAAGGCATAGAGGAGACCGGTCTGACGGGTGGCCATCCGTTCCTGATAGGAGATGCCGCTCCAGTCAAAGCCGATGCCCTCGGGGAGTTTGGTTACGAACGCTTCCATGGCGGCCATGGCCTCTCCGGTGCTCCGGCCCGGGGCCGCCTCGCCCAGGATGTTCATGGAGGGGAAGGCGTTGAACCGTTCCAGCCGAGGGGACCCATAGGTCCAGTGGCCCGAGGCAAAGGCCGTAAACGGCGTCATATCTCCGGTGGTGTTGCGTACGTAAAGATGTTCCAGGTCGCTGGGGAGCATCCGATGGGGGGCATCGGCCTGGACATAGACCCGTTTGACCCGTCCCCCCTGGATAAAGTCATTGACATAGGCGCCGCCAAAGGCCGTTGTGATGGCATTGTGAATCGAACTGATCGGAACGCCGAGGGCGCCGGCCTTTTCCCAGTCCACGTCGATGCGGTACTGGGCCACATCCTCCATGCCGTTGGGACGGACCCGAGTCATCCGGTCATCCTTGGCGGCCATTCCGAGCAACTGGTTGCGGGCGTCCATCAGTTTATCATGCCCCACTCCTCCGCGATCCTGCAACTGAAAGTCGAACCCCACCGAGGTGCCCAGCTCGGTGACCGCGGGCGGCGCAAAGGCAAACACCCTGGCATTGCGGATCTTTGCCAACCGGGCCATGGCTCGTCCAGCCACCGCCTTGACCTTCAGGTCCGGCCGATCGCGAAGCTCCCAGTCTTTGAGACGGACAAACCCCAAACCTGCATTTTGTCCGCCCCCGCCGAAGCTCCTGCCGGCCAGGGTGAAGACGGACATCACGGCCTCCTTTTCATCTTGCATGAAATAATCGCGCACCTCGTCCAGGACCGCCTTGGTCTGCTCCAGAGTCGAACCGGACGGCAGCATCGCCTGGATCGAGAACAAGTTGGCGCCAGCGGCCCTTGCCTCCATACACGCAAACGAGGCCAGCATCACAGCCGACTCGGCGCCGCTGAAAAAGTCCCGCTTGGACGCGCAATCTCCAACGGCGAAGATGTCTGCGTCACTCGTCCGCATTGTTGAATCGACTGCTATAGCTCCCCTGGGGGTCATCGTCAGCCCTGCGGCTTTGGCCAAGGACGTATTGGGGCGCGCTCCGATGGACAAAATCACCGCATCCGCAGCGATGTCACCCTTGTCCGTACGAACCGCCTCAACCTTGGTGGAGCCAAGGATCGCCTCAACCCGTGTCCCAGTAAGGACTTTGACGCCCTTGTCGGTCAAGACCTGTTCTCCCAGCAAGCACATCTCCGGGTCGAAAGACTGCCACAGAGCATTGTCCATCAATTCGATCAAGGTAGGGGTTGAGCCGCGCTTGGTCAACTCGTCGGCAAATTCGACGCCGATGAAACCTCCTCCGATGATAACAACGTTGGGTAGGTTGGCGAGCTGCTCGACCATTGCGGACAGATAGCTGGCGCTCTTGCGAACAGTGAAGACGTTGGTGAGGTCGGTGCCAGGAATGCTCGCCGGAACAATAGGTTCGGAACCTGTGGCAAGCACCAGCCTGCGATAGCCGAGCTGTCCACCGGATGCGCCCGTGACTGTGTGGGCCTCCCGGTCAATAGTGGTGATCTCGTCCTGCACAATCTCAACCTTGGCCCCTGCCAGCGGGGCGTCGCCCATCACGTTCTTGCTTGGACTATCCAACGTTCCGAACATGTACGGGATACCGCAAGGGACCAGTGTCTTGCCTTCCGGTCTTACCAATGCGATCGTGACTTCCTTGCCGTAGACTTTTCTGGCGGTGGTCGCAGCGATAATTCCGGCGGGACCGCCGCCGACCACCAAGACGTCGTAAGTCAACTTGCACCGCTTCCTCTCTGTTGGTGTGGCGTTGCTGGAGTTATGCATAAGGACCCATTAATGCTACTGCCGCAGGGCGGATTCGTCAAGCAAGTGGCAGAACACTGAGGCGCAGCCAACATCGTGCCTCCCGACTCGGCAAATTCCGGGCAGTCCAATCGACTCCGGCAATCAGTTCCGTGAGCTGGTTGACCTCCGCTGGCGAGGATCACCGAGGTCATCTACCTGCAACGTCGAACCATGACCCTCAAGGCTCAGGCGCCAGGCGGCCGCTGCAGATCTTGGGCCGGGTACAGGTGTAGTATCCTTGCTGCTC
>ENA-OSEO01004757-OSEO01004757.1-sediment-metagenome-genome-assembly--contig:-NODE-4757-length-13838-cov-3.589347_pt1 | contig 13838 bp, 11 predicted proteins | sample MGYA00237883_ERZ534232 | MGnify/ENA metagenome assembly ERZ534232 | reverse complement strand
AACGGCGCCCCCCGGCATCTGGACCCGGCGGATATCCGCGTAACGGTATCGGGCAGCTGGAAAAGCCCGCGATCCGGCGCGGTGTATCCTTCCGGATGGACACTCGTGATTATTCCCCTCTCCCTCCGGCTGGAAATCGTCCCGAACCTTTCAGACCAGGAGATGCAGACCCCGCTGAGCACCGGGGTGACCTACTGGGAGGGGAGCGTGGCGATCCATGGAAAATCCGGCCCCAGGGCGGTCGGCGGTTCGGGTTACGTGGAGTTGACGGGGTATGCGAAACCCCTGGACGCCCCGATGTGATTTTTTTCTTTGCGCATCCCGGGTTTATTTGCTAGGAAGAGTCCGGTTATCGCCCGGCGGCCAGCGTGTAGAGGACGGTGTTGCTCATCGTTTCGAGCACGTCATCGATCTGCGCTTCCGTGACAAGCCCTTGCTCCAGCAGGATCTGGCCGATGCGCCTGTGCGTTCCCGCCCGCACATTCTCAACGGCCTGAAGCGACAGCGCGGTTGCCAGCTGTTCGGTGGTGATGAAGCCTTTCTCGACTGCGATGGTGCCGAATCGGGTGTTGTTCTGTTGTATCACCAGGTGATCCTCCCGTCCGAAAATTGAAGTCTGAAACCCGGCTCGCGGAGCCGACCGACTGTGTATAGTATCGGCAATACACCTATATTTGTTGAATTTTTCGATAAATAAAGCATCGCTCGCCGGTTAATCGTGGTGTTTCGTCGAAAAAGGCTCTATAAACCAGGAATGATGCGTATCGTTGACGATGAAAATGGGCAAATGGGGAGGTTGTGCGATGTCACGCGCAGCATTGAAGATGGGAGCTTTACTGGTCGCCCCTTTCGTGGCGGCCGCCGCGGTCGCAGACGATCCGATGGGTCAGATGGTTGCCTCGCTCATGGATCCGGTGGCGCCCGGATCGATCGGGTATGAAGTGATCGGTGAAACCATTCGTATCGTCACCGCCTACAATGTGGGGGATCCGGATCAGAACGCGGGGGATCCCTGCATTTCGGCAAACGGGGAAAATATCTGCGAGGCCCTTGAGAAAGGACTCAGACGATGTGCCGCCAACTTCGTGCCTTTCGGCACCCGGCTTCACATCGATTCGTGCGGGACCTTTGTGGTGACCGATCGGACCCACAGCCGGTATCGGAACCGGGTCGATATCGCCATGAAATCCGATGAGGTTGAAAAGGCCAAAGCGTTCGGCAAAAAAAGGCTCACCGTCAAAATCGTGAAATGAGACCGCAGGGACGCGTGCCGTCGGAGCGAATCGTCGTTTTCCAAACGGCAGGGGTGCAAACCGTTCATCCCTTCAGGACAAAAGGACAGCGGCCCTATTCCGTATCCGGAGCGTCGACGGCCCGGAAGCCTTTGCTCACAGGTCCATCTTTCCCGGATTGAGAATGTTGTTCGGATCCAGCGTCCTTTTTAATTTCCGCATCACCCCCAGCTCGACCGGATCGTGTTCAAGGTGCATGAATCGGGCTTTGCTGATGCCGATCCCGTGTTCACCGGTCAAGGTGCCGCCCAGGTCGCAGGCGAGCCGGTGCAGGTCGAACCGGGCCGATTCCAATCGCCGGATCTGGTCGGGATCGGAGGGATCGTAAAGAATGTTCGTGTGGAAGTTCCCGTCGCCGGCATGACCGAAATTGAGGATCGGAAGCGCATGCGTGCCGGAGATCTCCCGGCATTTCCGGAGGTATTCGGACACCCGGCTCATGGGGACGGTCAGGTCCTCGGGCATGAAGTTCAAATCGATGGCGCCGATCAACCCCCCGATGGACTTTCGGATCGTCCAGAGGCGCTGGGCATCCGGTTCGGTCTCGGCCACTTGCACCGTACCCGCGCCGCACGCCTTGAATTCATCGAGCACGACCTGCAACTGGCCCCGGACATCTTCTTTTCCGGTGCCGTCGGTTTCCACCAGGATCAGGGCTTCGGCGGGGGGCAGCCGGACATCCGTATGCTTTCGAATCATCTCGATGACCGTCGTATCGAGCAATTCCAGCGCGCTGGGGGTCACCGCCGATTGCATGACCCGGGTGACCGCCCGGCCTGCGGATTCGATCCGTTCGAAGGCGGCCAGCGCGGTGGCCCGTTGCGCCGGTTTGGGCGAGATTTTCAATAGGATCTCGGTAAACACCCCAAGGGTCCCCTCAGACCCCGTAAACAGCCGCACCAGATCGTAGCCGGAAGTGCATTTCATGGTCCTTGCCCCGGTGCGCATCAGCGAGCCGTCGGCGAGCACCACCTGGAGCCCCAGGACATAATCCCGGGTCGTACCGTATTTGGCGCCGCGAATGCCCCCGGCGTTGGTCCCCACATTGCCCCCCAGGGTGCAGACCTTTCCGCTGGCGGGATCCGGGGGGAAAAAAAAGCCTCTGGCTTCCAGGGCGGTCTGAAAATCGTTGTAGACCACCCCGGGCTGGACCACCGCCAGCCGATCCGCCGGATCGATGGAGACAATCCGGTTCATGCGGCTCAGATCCAGCACGATGCCCCCCCGCACCGGCACCGCGTTTCCGCTGATACCGGTGCCGGCGCCCCGGGGCACCACGGCAAGTCCCTCCTGGTCGGCCAGGTGAAGCACGCGGGAGATCTGCTCAGGGTCCCGCACCCAGACCGCACCGGCGGGTCGGCTGCTGAAGGAAGAGCCGTCATAGGAATACGCGACCCGATCGATCAGTTTGTCCGAGTAGCCGTCTTCACCCACAATGCCGATAAGGGCCTTTTTTACCGAGTCTTTCATAGGACGATCAGCCCCCCGCGGCCCTGCAGCGCCCCACAAAGCGGGCCATCCGTTCCATGGCTTGGGCAATCCGATCGGAATCCACGGTGCAGGCGATTCGTACAAATCCTTTTCCCGATGGGCCGAACGCGGAGCCGGGAACGACCACCACCTGCTCTTGGGTCAACAGCTCGGTTGCAAACCGCGTACAGTCGTTCATCACCCCGCTGACGTCGGGAAAGACATAAAATGACCCCCCGGGGGGCACCACCGTCATGCCGGGGATCCGTTCAAGGTGCCGGCAGACCTGTTCACACCGGCGGTGATACTCCCGGGCCATCTCCTGGAATACGGCCTCATCCATCCCCAGGGCGGCCAGAGCGGCGCGCTGCCCCACGCTGCTCGGGCAGCTGGTCTGATAGGTGGCCACCTTGAGCATTTCCTCGATCAGCCAACCGGGACCGTAGGCATACCCCATGCGCCAGCCGGTCATGGCAAAGGCTTTTGAAAAGGAGTTGACCACAACGGTGCGGTCCGACATCCCCGGCCGGGTATAGATCGAATCATGGGGCCCGGTAAAGACCAGCCGATCGTACACTTCATCGGAGAGCACCAGCAGGTCCCGGGCCCGGGCAATTTCCGCAAGCGCGTCCAAACTGTCCCCCGGGATCACGCTGCCGGTGGGATTGTGGGGGGAGTTGACGATCAACGCCTTGCTCCTGGGGGTGAGCGCCCGCTCGACGGCATCGGGCTGGAGGATAAACCCCTCATCGGCGCGCAGCGGCACATAGGCGACCCGCCCGCCGGCAAAGGCGATCTGGGCCTTGTAGGTGGGGAAATGCGGTTCCGGCACCAGCACTTCATCACCGGGCTCAAGAACCGCGCGCAAAAATGCGTTCAGCCCCCCCATCCCCCCGTGGGTGATCATCAGCTCGGTCGCTTCCAGCGCGATCCCGCACCGGTGCCGGATGCGCTCCCTGAGCGCGTCGATCAGGTCCGAATCCCCCCGGGAGGGGGTGTAGTGGGTATGGCCGGCTTTTGCATCGGCCAACGCCGCCTCGCAGATGGGTCCGGGGGTGTCGAAGTCCGGTTCCCCGATTCCCAGCGAAATCACATCATCGTAGCCCGCGGCCAGAACCGACATCCGGCGGATGACGCTGGGGGGTATGTCTCGTACACATTGGGCGATTTTTGTCTTCAGCAGATCGTTCATAGGAAACCTAAAACTCCCGGAATAAAAAGGATAAGAGAAGGTAGATAGGTGGCCACCATGAGCACACCGAATTCCACAGCCAAAAAGGGCAACACCGATCGGATGATCACCGACAGGTTCAGCCCGGTGACCCCCGCAACGACAAACAGGCACACCCCCAACGGAGGGGTCAGCAGCCCGATGACGATGTTCAGCACCATCACCAATCCGAAGTGCAGGGGGGCGACCCCCACCTCCTGGGCCACCGCCAGCAGGGTGGGCGCCAGGATGATGATGGCCGCACCGCCTTCGAGAAACATTCCGATAAAGATCAGAAACAGGTTGATCAGAAGCAGAATGAGGTAGCGGTTTTGGGTCATCGACAGCATCCCCGCCGCAATGCGGGTGGGGATCTGTTCTGCGGTGAGCACCCAGGAAAAAATATTGGCCATGCCGATGATCAGCAGCAGCACGGCGGTGGTGGTCCCGCACTGAACACAGATATCGAACATCATCCGGGCCGAAAGCTCACGGTAGACCAGCGTGCCCAGGATGAAGGCATACAGCACCGCGACAGCGGCCGCCTCGGTGGGGGTAAAAACCCCCCCGAGAATCCCCCCGAGAATAATCAGCGGGGCGAGCAGCGCGGGGCCTGCCGATCGAAACTGCCGGAAGAACCGCCGAAGGCTCAGCGGTTCGGATTCCCGGGGATAACGGTATCGAACGGCCATAAAATAACTGAGCCCCATCATGGAAAAACCGAGCATCAGCCCGGGCACGATCCCGGCGGCAAAGAGCCCGCCGATGGAAAGCCCGGTGGTTACCCCCATGATGACCATAAATATCGAGGGCGGAATGATCGGCCCCATGGTGGAAGACGCGGCGGTCACCGCGGCGCTGAACCCGGGGTGGAAACCTTTCCGTATCATGCCGGGAACCAGGATGGTGCCCATCGCCGCGGCGTCCGCAACGGCCGAGCCGGAAATGCCCCCGAAAAACATCGAGGCCACGATGTTGGTATGCGCCAGCCCGCCGGGTATCCGGCCCACCAGGGCATTGGCAAAATCGATCAGGCGGCGGGTGGTGCCCCCATGATTCATCAATTCTCCGGCCAGTACGAAAAAGGGGACGGCCATCAGCGGGAAGGAATCGATTCCGGTGAAGATCCGCTGGGCCATCAGGCTGAGCATCACCCCCTTTAGCCAAAGCGCAGCCAGGGAGGTCAGCCCCAGGCAGAAGGCCACCGGAAATCCCAGCGCCAGTGTCAACAAGAAGACCGTTGCCAGTAAAGCCGTCATGGATGGATTCTAGGGTTTTGCCGATCCCCGGTGGGGTTCGAATTCACGCCGCCCCCCCGGGGAAAGCAGGTTCCCAGAATTTCGGCCGCAAGCTCGACGATCATCATCCCGGCCCCCACCGGTATTGCCGCATACGGAATCGCCATGGATATCTCCATCGCCGCAGAGAGTTGCAGTGCATTGAAAAGCGCCAGGTTCAGGCCTTCCCACCCGACGATGCCCAGAAATCCCATGAGGATGACCTCGACCAGCCGTTGGACGATCGTCCGTTTCCAGCCGCCGAGCCGGTCGACAAGAAAGCTCACCCCGATGTGGCGGCCTTTTCTCAGGGCGATCACGCTGCCCAGCATGCCCATCCACACCATCAGATACCGGGCGAGCTCCTCGCTCCAGGGGACCGGTCGATAGACGACAAACCGGAAAAAAATCTGGATCAGGATGATGCAGGTCATGACCACCCCCAGCACCACCATGCTCCAGGCGCACAACCGATACTGGGCCAAAGCCGCGAGGTAAAAACCGTAGGAGAGACGTTTCATCGATACGGATGACCGAGGGAAGCCGGCCGGGCTTCCCTCTGCACGATGCACCCAAGCCCCCTTGGGGGCCTATTGAATCTTTTGGTAAAGATCGTTGGCCATCCGGATGTGTTCCTGGATGATGGCATCGGCCCGGTCCCCGACCTTTTTTTCCGATTCCGCGGCGGCCTTCAGCGCTTTGCCGACCCAGTCTTCACCGACTTTCTCCCGGATATACGCCGTGCCGGCCGGCTGGGCGAGTTTCCGGAACATCGCCAACTCTTCGGGGCTCGGCTTGTATATCGTCATCCCCTTTGCCTTGAGTTTCGCTTCCCCTTCGATATTGGCCTGCTGGCTGAATCCGTCATGGGTGCGGGCCACCAGATCGGCTTCCTCGGCGATGATTTTCTGCTGCTCCGGGGTCAGCTTGCCGGTGAACCATTTGTCGTTGGCCATGGTAAACAACGGGTTGTAGAGATGGCCGTTTAGAACCATCTGGTTCTGGACTTCGTAGAATTTCATGTCATTGATCAACACGATGGGGCACTCCATCCCGTCGACGACCCCCTGCTGCAGCGCCATGTAAAGCTCCCCGAAGGGAATGGGGGTCGGATCCGCACCCAGCGCCTTGACCATGGCCATATGGGCCGGATTCTGCATGGTCCGGATCTTGAGCCCCTTCATGTCCGCTGGGGTCTTGATGGTCCGCTTGTTGTTGGTGAAATGGCGATATCCGTTTTCGGTGATCGACAGGCATCGAACCCCGGTCTTTTCCAAAAAGGCGGCTTTGAACTGCTTTCCAAAATCGCTTTCAAAAAAATCCCATGCCGCCGGCGCGCTGCTGAACATAAACGGAATGTCAAAGACCATGACCGGTTGAAAAAACCCGGGAATGGGCCCGGAGGAGACAAAGATCATCTCGATGGTGCCCATCCGCACCCCTTCCATCATTTCCCGTTCATCCCCGAGTTTCCGTGCATGGTAGGTCTGGACCTCGATCTCCCCGCCGGTTCGCTTCTGGACGTTGTGTTGAAAAATCTTCCAGGCTTTCACCGAGCGGTTGTCCGGTTGATCCGGACCGGCGTTGGCCATCTTGATCACCACCTTTGCCGAGGCGGCCGAGATCGACACGGCCAGAACCAGCACAAGGGCTAAGAAAACAACCATCTTTTTCATACTCAATCCTCCTCTGTGAACGAATGAAAAAAATTTTCTCCGATTGTCGATGTTCACAGCCTGCCGTGCCGGGCCAGTTTCTCCGCCACGTCCTCAAGACCGATGGCCGCAAGCCCCTCCCGGGTCTGCAGGCCGGTGGCCGTATCCCATCCGTGCAGGGTATAAAAGTCGTCCAGCATCCGTTCCCACTTTTCCGTTTCGGCCCGGTGGCCCCGGTAGGGCCCGCTTTTGATCGGCTCTTTCCTGTAGCGCGGGGGGGGCAGATCGTCTTTGCGGGAAAGATCCGTGTTGAGCGCGTTCAATGCCTTCTCCAGGTTCCGGCTCTGTTTTGCGATGTGCATCAGGTCCGCTTCGGTCAGCGCAAGCCCCATGGCGGCGTTGAGCAGCGCGGTGTAATCGGAAATCTCCATGGCATAGGCACCGCTCCAGGTGCCCGTATAGACGCAGATGCCGGTGAGGTCCTCGATCTCCTTGGCCAGCCCCTGCCAGTAAACGTGCCGGGGTTGATCCGTGTAGACATGCGCCTCAAAATCGACACCCTTGGGGCCGAACCGGGATCCGATGAGCACCGATCCGCGAAGATGCCTGCCGGCGACCGGAGAGGTGGCAACCCCAAGCCCCCATCCCTTGGCCGCGCGAAACGGTTCGATGCAGGGCTGCCCCTTCATGTGGATCGCAAAGTCCTGGGATCCTCCCCCCAGCCGTTTGGGCGCCCCAACCGGCCCCAGCGCCAGAAGCTCGCCGATCCCCTGGCGGAGGGCCAGCTTCGGAAGCAGGGCCACCAGTGCATCGCCGTTTCCCCAGCAAAGGTCCAATCCGTCGGTATCCTGCCGGGTCAACAGCCCCTTTTCAAAGCACTCGAATGCCCAGGCGATCATGCCCGTGGCGAAATCCGCATCCAGCCCCAGTTCGTTCATCAGCAGCCAGGCCTTGAGGACCGGCTCCGGATCGGCGATGTCCAGCCAGGTCGCCAGCATCAGGGAATTGACCCAGAACCCTTCCCCCCGGCTGCCCCGGTAGGGCCCGGTCCTGATTTCCGAAAACGGCATGCACCCGATGGGGCAGTTGAAACAGGCCAGCATCTTTTTGCGCATCGCCGGCACCCCCGTTTGGGGGTCCATGATCCGTCTGCGCTTTTCGATATCCCAGCTTTCATCCTGCCCGTTTCGGACCACCATCAGAAAATCCCAGGTGGGGCTGTGGGGGTCGGCCGCAAATACCCCGGCCAGGGTCTTTTGCCACATCGTTTTTGCCGTCGGGGACTGCTTCACCTTTTCCAGCGCGACATCGACCGCGGCCAGCAGGGCTTCGGGATCCGCAACGTCAAGGGCGCCGCGGCCCCGAACCGCAACCGCCTTGAGCCGCTTGTCCCCCCTGACGCACCCCACCCCCGAACCCGCGGCGGCCTTGGCGCGGTCCCCGAGAATGAGGGAACCGGGCACCCGATTTTCCCCCGCCGGCCCGATGCAGGCCACCCGGACCGCGGGGTCGGCGATCTCAGCCTTGAGCAGATCCTCGGTCTCATAGGTGGTCTTTCCCCACAGGTGGGCGGCATCCCTGAGTTCGGCCCGGCCGTCTTCGATCCAGAGATACACGGGGCGTTGGGCCTTGCCGGAAATGACGATGTGGTCAAAACCGCCGTATTTGAGTTCGGCGGCGAAGTGGCCCCCCAGGTTGGCCGACCCTTTGCCGTTGGTAAACACGTTGAGGGTGTCGATGGACATCCGGTTGGCCCCGGGGGCGATCCCCACCAGCGCCCCCGCGCCGAAGATCAGAGGGTTCTTTGGATCGGACCAGCGTGCCCCCGGCTCGATTTGGTCAAAGAGCAGCGCGGAATTGAGGGCCCTTCCGCCGATCCATCGCCGGGCGTAGGCCTGGGTCGGTTCGGTCCGGATCTCTCCGGCGGCAAGATCCACCCGCAATATCTTTCCGGCCAGCCCACCGCAGACAGGATACTCATTCATCGATCGTCTTTTCCAGCGCACCGTAAGGGCAGTATTTCACACAATACATCCCCGGCTCCCCCCGGCACAGATCACAGGATCCATCCAGGGACCATCGGATGCCGCCGTTGGCGTTGTCCCGCACCACATGGATGCTGGCGTGCTCGGGCCAAAACCGCCGGTGATGATGAAAGGAGCACATCAGTTCGCAGGCCCTGCACCCGTGGCACAGCGCCGCGTTTCGTCGAATGTTCATACAACCGCCCGTTTCATCGGATCTATGCCGCCATCCGTTTCCGCCGGTTGCGCTGCATCGCATAGGTTACGGCGATGAGGGCCACGCCGAAAATGACCCCCTGGGGGATCGACAGGACGATGGGAAACGGGATGATGATGGCCGCGGCAACCAGCCCCAGCCGTTCAAGCGGCTTTATCTCGGTGAGCATCCAGCCTTCGAATCCGATCACCACCAGGTAGGTGGCGATCACGCAGGCCAGGATCGCCGTTATGATTTCAAACAGAGTGCCCCGCAGCATGATCCCCTGGTTGTAGACCAGGATGAACGGGATGATATAACCGGCCACGGCGATCCGCGAGGCTTCAAATCCGGTCTTGAGCGGATCGGTCTTTGCCAGGGAGGCCCCGGCATAGGCGGCCAGGGCCACCGGGGGGGTGACGCACGCCATCACCGCAAAATAGAACACGAACAGGTGCACCTGCAAAATGTCCCCCCCCATTTCGATCAGGGTGGGCCCGCCCACCGATACCGCCAGCACGTAGGCGGCGGTTGTCGGAAGCCCCATGCCCAGCACGATGGCCGACACCATGATAAAGAGGAGCGCCACAAGGTAGACCCCACCGGATGCGGAGATGACCAGGTTGGAGAACTGCAGCCCGAGCCCGGTTTTGACCACCACCGCGACGATCAACCCTGCGCCCGCGCACGCGCAGGCGATCATCACCAGGTTTCTCCCCCCCATGTCCAGCGCGTCTCTCAGCTTGATGGGGGTCATCCAGCGGGAGGGGTCGATAAAGCTGATGACAAAAGCCGCGCAGGAGCCCACAAAGGCGCCCATAAACGGGGAATAGCCGTAGATCATCAGGATGACCAGGGCGATGACCGGGATAAACAGGTAGGAATCCCGCACCAGCAGCCGGGTGGGCACCGCATCGAGGCCCTCCGCGGTGGTCAGGTTGTACTTCAAGGCCTCGTAGTGGACCATGGCACCGACGCACAAAAAGTAGAGAACCGCTGCGGGCAGGGCGGCCTTGCAGATGGAGATGTAGGGAATCTGGGTGATCTGGGCCATGAGAAACGCTGCCGCACCCATGATCGGCGGCATGAGTTGGCCCCCGGTGGAGGCCGCGGCCTCCACCGCGCCGGCAAACTGCGGGCGGTACCCGATGCGGCGCATCAGGGGGATGGAAAAGGTGCCGGTGGCGAACACGTTGGCCGCGGCCGCGCCGCTGATGGTTCCGAAAAACGCGCTGGAGATCACCGCCACCTTTGCCGGTCCCCCCGCGCTCCGGCCGGCCATTTTGCTGGCCAGATCGATGAAATACTGCCCCAGGCCGAGCTGGTGAATGAACGCGCCGAATATCACGAACAGCGCGACGAACACCGCGGACACCCCGGTGATCGACCCGTAGATCCCCTCGTCGTCGAGCAGGAAGCAGGTTTCGATGATCCAGTCCAGGCTGAACTTCTTGTGATACAGGAACCCGGGCAGGAGGTGGCCGAAGATCAGGTATGCCAGCGCGAGCAGCATCAGCCCGGCCAGGGCGGGTGCGGTGGACCGCCGCACGGCTTCGAGCAGGGTGACCACGATGCCCACCCCGATCCAGACCTCCAGGGGGGTGACCGCGGTTGCCCCCTCCCAGCGCTGGTTGAGGGCGTCTCTGTTTAAGATGATATACATCGACGGCAGCATGGACAGAAGGGCCAAAAGCCAATCGTACCACGGAATCCGGTGCTGGGGGGATCGCCGGGTCATGGGAAACAGGAAAAACGCCAGGGGCAGCAGAAACAGCAGGTGGAAGCCCCGCTGGAGGCGGGGTTCCAGGACCCCGAAGGCCGCGGTGTAGAGGTGAAAGATCGATACCCCGACCGTGAACAGGAGAATGATCTGCCGCTGGAAACCGGTTAATTCGCGCATGGACGCCTCGCTCGGATCCGGCACGGGTGCGTGCCGGTTGATGGCATGAAATCATAAGGGCCGGAGCGGGGTCGGGCTCCGGCCCTGGGGGCAAGACTATTTCATGTAGCCTTTTTCCTTATAGTACCTGATCGCACCCGGATGAAGCGGTGCGGGCTGATCTTTCCAGGCGATGGACGGCTCGAACACCTCCATGCTCTTGTGGATGGCGGGCAAGCGGTCTTTGCTCTCGCAGACGATCTTGGTGATCTTGTACGCCACATCGTCTGCCAGGCTCTTGTGGACGATCAGCGAGGTCCCCATGACCGAGGTGGGGATATCCTTTTCCAGCAGATCGGGATACATCGCCTTGGTGATGGTGCCGATACCGAACCCGTACTCTTTCTTGAAGTGCTGGAGCAGGTCGTCGGGCCAGGGGAGTATTCTAAGCTTCCGGCCGATGGCGGCTTCCTGGATGATGGCCGCGGGCGGGGCGATGTTGATGCAGGAAAAATCGATGTGCCGGTCCTTGAGGTTGGTGGCGATCTCGGTATACCCGAAGAACAGCACCTTTCCGCCCTTGGCCTTGACATCGTCGTAGGAGGTCTTGAAGTAGTCGGTCAGGATCTTGCGGAAGGTGAACTCGCCGCTCACCCCGATCTTGCCCGGGGACAGTTTCAGCGGTTTGGGGTAGTTTTTCAAATCCTCCATGGTCTTGACCCCGGTGTCCTCGGCCGCCATCACGTGTACGTAGTTGTCGCTGAAGCTGCCCCCCAGCGACATCAGGTCCGGGTATTTCTCCTTGTAGGGGTCCATTCCCTTGATGGCCGCGACCGCAAACGGCGGCAGGGCCCAGCCCAGCTCGGCCTTGTTGGTGCCCACCACCGGCTGGTTGTTGGTGCCCCCGCCGGGCATCACGTTGATCTGGATGTCCGGGTCCACTTCCTGGATGATCTTGGCAATCCCGCCGGCCATCACGAACCAACCGCCGCCGGTGCCCCCCGACGCCCAGGTCAGCCGGACCTTGGCCGCGCAGACCGGGCTTGCCAGCAGGGCGATGATACACAGGGTTAGGGTTGCCAACTGTACGGTTTTTCTCATCATTTTGGGCCTCCTTTGGGTTTTTGGGTTTGGATCACAGGTTTGACGGGGATCGATGCAGCCCCCGGCTGCATTATCCCTTCACTCACCGGACGGTTCCGGCACCGGGCGTCATCGCGCAGGGTGCCTCCTCCGAAGACTCCTCCGGGAAAACCGCATCCCCCCCGCCGCAGTTGGGGCACGGGGGGCCGGCCGCACCGCCGTCACTGAGTCTCCGGAATGCATCGAAGCCTTCACCGCAGGCCTTGCATCTAAAATGGATCAACGGCATGGGGGTTCGCGTTTGCCTCCGTCACCGCCCGTATCGTTCACGAATCTTAAGGTGGGCGATGAGCTCTTCTAAGGGTTGCATCTGTTTGGCATTCAACCCGGGAAGCGGCGGCCGGGGATCCCCCACGGCAAAGCCCAGCAGCTTGACCATGGCCTTGACCGCCACCGGGTTGGTGTGCGAATAGGCGGCTTCCATGGCGGGAAGATTTTCAAAATACAGCTTGCGGCTCCGGACCACATCGTCCCAGGATTTCCAGGGCCGGGACATTTCGGCCATCTCCCCGGGGATGACGTTGCCCGAGACATTGGCGGTTCCGTGCCCCCCCAGGGCCAGGGTCGGAAGGGTGATGGCGTAGGCGGGGGCATCACAGCAGAGCACCCGGAGGTTTCCGCCGGTCCCCTCCATCACCGAGGCAAGCTGGTTGACGTTGGGCACCGCTTCCTTGTCGGCAACCAGGTTCGGACATTCCCGGGCCAGCCGGATGATGGTCTCCGGGGCGATGTTGACGACCACCCGCGCCGGATTGTTGTAAAGCGCGACCGCAATGCCGATGGACCGGCAGATCGTCTTGAAGAAGTCGTAGACGGCGCTCTGCGGGGGGGCGAGGTAGGGGGGGACCACCATCATCACCCCGTCGGCCCCCTGGTCGTCCGCCAGGCGGGCCAGTTCGAGGGTCGCCGCGGTGGTCGAGCAGGTCACCCCGTGGAACGCAGGGATCTTTCCCCGGCAGTAGGCGGTCATCTCGGTGATGATCGCCTTGCGCTCTTCCAGGGTCAGCGAGGGGGACTCTCCGGTGGATCCCATAAAGAGCAGCCCGTCGGTCCCGTTGGCGACCTGGAAATCGACCAGTTTGCAAAAACAGTCCATATCCACCTGGCCCCCGGCATCAAACGGGGTCACCAACGCGACCCAGGAGCCTTCCGGTCGAACCCGTTGCCCTTCGCCCATACGCCCTCCCCACGGTGCACTGCCCGCATTCCGTTTTAAATGAGTTCACCATGACTTATATTCGAAACCCCGGGATTGTCAAGCCGGAATTGTTCTGCTGAAACGCGAGTCTTGGAAATCCACGGGGGTTTCATCGCGGTTCACCCGTCGGGCGTCGGGGCCGCGGCGGAGGCGTTGATCTTTTTTCCTTTGACACGTCCGGTCCGATTGAATATATTCGACGGAACACCGCGGAATCCGATTTCGACCCTATGTTCTTCTCTGTTTAGCCGGGGCTTCGCCCCGGAGCTTGCATCGCCGGATTTCGCGGATTCATTCCCCTCACCGGAAGGTTCCCCACCGTTTATCGGCTTGGGGGTATGATCGAGAATCGCGTTCGACTAAAGCACTGCGTTGGGCAAGAGGTCCAGATCCATTCACCAACCCGCTATCAAAGGAGGGAACAATGAAAAGGTCATTCATGCTGTGTGTGTCGCTTGTGCTTGCCGTATTCGTCTCTGGCTCATTTGCGAGTC
>ENA-OSEO01004756-OSEO01004756.1-sediment-metagenome-genome-assembly--contig:-NODE-4756-length-13838-cov-3.945498_pt1 | contig 13838 bp, 10 predicted proteins | sample MGYA00237883_ERZ534232 | MGnify/ENA metagenome assembly ERZ534232 | reverse complement strand
CGTGCAGGGCGGTCTGCGCAGCCGGGGCTTCTTCGACGACGACGGCAACGCCCTGCCCGTCATCACCGTCTTTGACCATTTCACCCGACATTGAGAGGGCTGGCCCGCCCCAGCGCGACCGCCTGCGGCATAGACATGTCTGGCGGGAACACGCTTGGCAATACACCGCCAGTGTGCTAAGATAGCGGTCGTACCGCCGATGGTTGGGGACTGCCGTCTGAAGCACTCCGTCGTCCTCGCAGTATGGGGCACTCCTTCCTTGGAACGGGGCTTTCGAAAAGCCATCGGAGGTCGTCTGAAGAAGCAGGATTCGTGAAGAACAACGACTGGAAGATGAAACGGGATGGCAGGTCTCTGTACGTCGTATTCCTGGCAGCCATTGCGGCGCTGCCGGCGACGGCGACCGACATGTACCTGGCGGCGATGCCGATCATCGCGCGCCGGTGGGGCGTACCGGACAGCCAGGTCGCGCTATCGTTGGTGCTGTGGTTCGTCAGCTTCAGCGTGTTTCTGCTGATCTGCGGACCGCTGTCCGACAAGTACGGCCGCCGGCCGGTCCTGCTGGCGGGCCTGACCTTGTTCGGCCTCGCAAGCTTGGCCTGCGCGTTGGCGCTGAGCGTCGGGCAGTTGATTGCCTTTCGTATCCTCCAGGGCATGGGGGCCGCGGGACCGTCCTCCATGTGCATGGCCATCTGCCGTGACCGGTATGAGGGCTCGCAACGCAAGCACATCCTCGCCTGGATCGGGATCATCCTGGGTCTGGCGCCGATGATCGCGCCGAGCGTCGGCGCGATGCTGCTCAGGTTCGTCCACTGGCGAGCGATCTTCGTTACGCAAGCCGCGGTGGGCGGGATCGTGCTGCTGGGCTCCTGGCGGTTCTACCGGGAGACGGCGGCCGAGCGGATCGCCGGACGCTTGTGGTCGCTGATGGGCCGCTACCTTCGATTGGCGCAGAACCGCCGGTATGCGATGTCGGTGACGGCGATGGGCCTGATCGTCGGGCCGTTCTTCGGATTCATTGCCTTCGCCCCGATCGTGTACATCCGGATCTACGGCCTCTCGAACCACGCCTTCGGCATGCTGTTCGGTCTCAACGCCTTGATGGGGATGCTGGGTGCGTTCGCGTGCACGCGCATCATGAGGTTCATGCCGGACACGGTTCTGCTGACCCTCTGTCTGATCGGCTGTGCGGCCGGCGGCGCGGCCCTGCTCGCCTGGGCCGGCCTGCATTATGCGGCCTTCGCCGCCGGCATGTGTCTCGTAACCTTCTGCTGCGGGATCAGCCGACCGTTGGCCAACCATCTGATTCTTGAACAGGTCCGTACGGACATCGGCTCGGCGTCCTCGTTCATCGTGTTCTACCAGTTCATGGTCGGTGCCGTGTGCATGCGAATCGTGACGGTTCCCTGGCAGGCCCCGATCCGCGTCTTCGGCCTGCTGGCGCTGCTGGCCCCGCTGACGGTCCTGGCGATTTGGCCCGTGCTGTTACGCATGCTGAGGACGCCAGACAGTGAACACGGACTGCCAATTCTGCATATGAAGCAGAAACCCGCGTGGATTCGGGACGGCTGATGCTGTGGGCGTCAGCCCGAGAGCCAATTATCATCCATCATCAATGCTGAAGCGTGTTTGCGTTTATTGTGGTAGCGGACTGGGCGAGCATGACGGGTATGCAGATGCCGCCCGGGCGCTGGGTCGTGCGCTTGTCGGGCGGAAGATCGGGCTGGTCTTCGGCGGCGGGCGAATCGGGATGATGGGCGTGCTGGCCGAGACGGTCCTGGCCGACGGCGGCGAGGCCATCGGCGTGATCCCCAGGCACCTTGAGGAGAAGGGATTGGCCCTGACGAGCGTGACCTCCCTGCGCGTCGTCGAGACCATGCACATGCGGAAGGCCTTGATGGCCAACCTGGCGGATGCCTTCATCGCTTTGCCCGGCGGTTTCGGCACAGCGGAGGAGTTCTTCGAGGCGCTGACCTGGGCGCAACTCTCGCTGCACCTCAAGCCCTGCGGCTTGCTCAACACCCAGGGTTATTTCGATCATCTGATCCGCTTCGTCGATCACGCGGCGCAAGAGGGTTTCATCCACCCCACCCACCGCAGACTACTGCTCGTGGCCGATTCCCCCGAGATCCTGCTGGACCAGCTCGCGGCCTACGAGCCTCCCTCCGTGGACAAAGTCGCCTGGGCCACGAGGTTAACGAAGGGCTGATAGCGGCCTGCCGGGCAGTCTGTACACACTTCGGGGACGTGAATTCCTCCTTCTTCGGCCATCGTCAGCGAAAGGGGGGAAATGGCGGAAATCGCATGACTTGTCGAACTGATTGCGTTACAGTCGACGGAGCAGGCACAGGCGCATGTGGAAGGCCCGTGATTTTCATGTTTTTCGACCCGCAGAGGTCCACGAACGGAGGCTGATTTGGCCAGAAACCAATACAGTTTTGAGAAACGCCGGAGAGAGATCGAAAAGAAGAAGAAGAAGGAGGAGAAGCAGGCAAGGAAGCTCGAGAAGAAGAACTTGTCGTCAGACGAGAGTTCGGATGCCCCGGCGGTTCAGGGCGACGTCGAGACAGAAGGCGGGGGGCAGACCTGATGGCTGCCTGAACGGGAGGGGACCATTTGTGCACCGGCAACAAGGGCCTGGTCGAGCGATGTCTCCGCCACTACGACGAGAAGGACGTGAAGGCGATGGCCGCGTTGTTTGCGGAGCATCATTCTTCACCATCCGGGACGGCAAGATCGCCGAATTGGTGGATGATACGAAACCGGCTGCATGGTATAATAGGTATCCGATAGGTATGCGCTGCGAAGCCGGCGACCGGCCCGTGCGGGGTCTTTGTCAAATCATCCGTTATCCGTCATCAATCCCGAAGGTGTCTCATGGACAAGCGAAGTGGGTTCACGCTGATCGAGCTTCTGGTGGTGATCGCGATCATTGCGCTGCTGATGTCGATCCTGATGCCGGCGCTGGCCCGGGTGCGGGAGCAGAGCCGGACCATCGGGTGCCTGGGCAACCTGCGCCAGTGGGGGATCGTCTGCACGATGTATGCCGAGGCCAACAGCGGCAAGCTCTGGAGCGGCATCAGCAGCACTGGCTGGTGGTGGATCTATCAGCTTCCGGACAACCTCAAGGACTGGAAGCGGAACGCGACATGGTTCTGCCCGACCGCGACGAAGCCGATCATCGACGAGAATGGGGCCGCCGCCACGACGCTCAACATTTACAACGCCTGGGGCATCTACAAGGACCCGTACGAGGGCTTCACCGCAGGCCCCAATGGTATGGCGGGCAGCTACGGCCTGAACGGCTTTCTGCTGAGCCGGCCCATGAGCGCCGAGAGCCGCAACAGCTATTGGGGTACCCTCACCAACGTGACCAACGCCAATAACGTGCCGATGTTCATCGATTCCCTGCGATTTGACCTGTGGCCGCAGGCGGTGACCGCGCCCGCCCCGATTGAGTATGCCGCCTGGACCAACGAGGACATGGCCCGCTGCTGCATCAATCGGCACGATGGCTTCGTCGGGTGCGTGTTTGCTGATTCGTCGAGCCGCAAGGTCGCCCTCAAGGAACTGTGGACGCTGAAATGGAGCAAGTCGTTCAACACGAGGGGGCCCTGGACCCGAGCCGGCGGCGTGGAGGCGAGTGACTGGCCCGAGTGGATCCGCCCGTTCCGGGAGTTCTGAGAGACCATCCCCAAAGGGCGCTCGGGCATGTCATTGCGAGGGAAGCGAGGCAATCTCCCATTCGGGCGATGGTCATCGCCTCTCCCAGGCCGTGGGCGGGACCCGTGACGGCAACAGGCGACCGGAATCATGTGAACCGGACGACCCCGGAGGTGGTATAGTGATCGGGCTTCCAGGTGTGAGAGGTGGCAAGGAAAAACCGAATCGAGAATGAGTAATTTTCCTATGGAGAGCGAGACGGACGCGAATCATAGAATCTCGCGAACAGGCACGGGTCGGGAGAAAGGCGGACATCATGAGGATGATGGCAGGGATGCTCTGTATCGCGCTTCTCATTGGAGTCGCAGGTTGCAACGGCACGAGCCGGGACGATCCGGGCGACATCCCGGCCGGGCAGGTCACCGGAAGGCCGGCCTCCGGCCGACAGATTACCGGTACCGTCCGGCACATCGATCTGGAAGGCGGGTTCTACGGGATTGAGACCGACGCCGGAGTCCGGCTCGACCCGGTGAATCTGCCCGAGGAGTTCCAGAAGGAGGGAGTGCGAATCCGGGCTTGGGTCGAAGACCTCAAAGACCGTGTCTCCTTTCGTATGTGGGGCACGCTGGTCAGGATCCGCGACATTGAGCGGCTGTGAGGCAATTCTCTGAAGAGAGTTGGGCGATGCGGAACCGGGCGGTGGAGAAGACCATCAGTGAGCTGGGTCTGATGACCGTAATGGCCCGGCAGGACAGCGTGGCGGTCTCAGGAAGGGATTCCCAATGGCACGTCACACAATCGTACTGGCGATGCTGGCATCAGCGTGGGGTCTTCTGGGCGCCGGGTGCAGCCCGGCTTACCGGGACCCCGAAACCGGTGTGGAAGCGAACTATGGATGGGAGACCCTCAAAGCCGAGCTGGACTTGGGAATCCGTGAGGTCTACCCAGCCGCCCGCGCGGCGGCCGATGAACTCGATCTGAAGGTGATGCGCAGCCGCGTGAACGGGATTGCCGCGGAGGTCTACGCCCTGGACGCCCACCTCGACAGCGTGGACATCCGATTGGAGGCCATGCCTCAGTCCCGGACTCTGCTGACGATTCGCATTGGCTTGTTCGGCAACCGGAACAAATCGATCGTCCTCTTCGACCAGATCGTGCAGAACCTCGCGCAAGGCGGCTCAATCGCCTGGATGGGTCCTCGCCGACCATACGAGGGATTGTGCGATGACCGGAGCTATTAGGATTCCTGAGATCGCATGTGGCGCCGGCGCCCGTCGCGCGGAATGACGTGTCCGTGGAGTTGACGCCGGCCTTCACAAGGCAAGCTTGTAGTATGCCCGTAAGGGCATATCTTCATCGCGAGGACACACGACAACATCCGGCGGGAGACTGCGGATACGTTCCCCACAGCAGGGATCAACGACGACGTGAACGCGGTATGGCTCCTTGCCTTGTTCCATTTGCGGGGAATTCTTGCCATCCTCATCTATGGTTCGTTCGTGACTTCCAGATTGTCGAGGTAGAAGACCGTCTTGTCGGTAGCGTTGCTGATGAAGCCCAACCAGGTGAGCTTCTCGAAGGCAGTGCTGCCGGTCTTGAGGTCTCTGAATACACGCGGGGTATCGCCGGGCACGGTGACCACCAAGTCCCAGGTGCGGCCGTCGTTCTTACCGAGATCGGCGGTGATCTCGAAATGGACCCACGCGCCAACGGGCAGAGTCAGGAGCCGCTTGCCGGCGACCACGAGGCTGGTGCCGTGAACCCAAAGACTCGGACCGACCGCGTAGGGGGAGGGCCGCCAATCCCGCCATTCGTGATTGATTGCCACGCCGGGACCGACCCGCAGGTCGAAGGAACAATGGGTCCTCCCGCTGCCGTGGTTCGGTGAGTAGACCAGATGGGGATTGAAGGCGTTCTGCAGGCCCGGGGCATCGGTGATCTTGAGGCTGTACGTGCCGCTTGCGGCAGTCTCATCCGTTACCTCGATGGCATCGCCTTTGTTCTCGACGTGGACCTCCGCGCCCCTGGGCTTGGTGCCGACCAACGTCGTCTCAAAACCGTCTTTGATCGGCGTTGCGGGCGGGTCCGGCGGCCACTCCAACGGGGGATAGACCACCTCGTTGGCCTTCTGGATCCACGCGGGATCGCCGTAGACGCCTGCTTGCGTGTAGTCGAACGGCTCGAAGCCGATCTTCCGAGCAGGGGACCCCGGCTGGAGGCGGAAGTCGCCTTTCGCGGCATCGACGAACAGCGGATCGGCGATGATCGAGTGCTCGTCACGCTGGTGCTTTTGTCGCCATTCTTCGAGCGACATCCCCGCGAAGGTCACGTTCTGACCCGCGGCGTTCCAGTAGCAGTTGTGGTCCATGTTGACGTTGACCTTCGTCCATGGGCCGGAAAGCAGGGGACCGGTCTCCCAACAGACGACGTTCTTCTCGAACGTGAACGACCGGTGCTCCTCGACCCGCGTGGCCTGGACCTGGTGGAGCATGCTGTTGACCAGGATGTTGTTGCGGACGATGTTCTCCTTGCCGTAGTGCTGGTGGAAGCTACCGGTCTTCGTATTATAGACGAGGTTGTTCTCCATGAGGATGCCGGTGCTGCCCTCGTCGGTATAGAGACCCCAGCCGCCATACGAATAGGCGTAGATGTCGTGGAAGACGTTGTTGCTGATGACGGTGCCCTCGGAGGCCCCGAGGGTGTAGATGCCGCCCATATCGCTCAGGACCGCCCAGCCCAGATGGTGCACGCGGTTGAAGCGGATGCTGTTGCGTTTGGCGATGCTGCCGGAATAGCCCCAGACCCAGCCGGCGGAGATACCGGTGTAGTAGAGGTCCGCGATCTCGTTGTGAGCGACCGTGTTGTCGCCACTGTGGCCGATCCAAACACCCACGGCAGAGGGGAAGATCCGCCCGCCGTGACGGATGATGTTGTTGTCGAGTGTGATGTGGCTGGTCTGCTCCCGCTCGCTCCTCGGCACGGACGATTCGCCGATGCGGACGCCACCGGCGCCGAAATCGTGGATGTAGGACTTGCGCAGTGTGCAGTTCCGACATCCTTTGCGGAACCAGACGCCATAGCGGCCGAAATGTCCGAACTCGCAGTCCTCGATGATCACATTCCGGGCGCCGTCGGCGATAACGACGGCATCGATCGGGGAGGCGGCTTGGCTGGCCTCGAATCCTCCCGGCGGCATGCGGTACTCGCCGTGGAGGAACGTTAGCCCTTTGAACTTGACGTTCTCGACCCACTTGCCGTTCTGGACGTCGCCCTCGAGGACCAGGAACTTCTCGACGACCGGAGCGACGACCTCCGCAGTTCGGATATCCTCGCCCGCGAGGGGCATGTAGTAGAGCCATCCATCCCGCGAAAGGAACCATTCGCCCGGCGCGTCAAGGGCGGCCATGAAGTTCTCCAGGTGATAGCGGTCGCCCTTACCCCAGGAGTTCCAGGGCTTCATTCCTTCGCCGGTCGTCGCGAGGGCCGACTCGGCCCGGTCCACGCTCTCGATGAAGCGGGTCGTGTTGTCCCATTTGTGGTAGACGACCATCTGGACGTCGCGCAATTCCCGTTGGGCAAGCGCGAACAGCGGTCTGAGGTCTTCGGGCCGGGCGGTCACGGTTTGCTTTGCCCGGACGGGCCGGCGCCCCGAGCCCTTCTCCAGCGTTTCCTCCTGCACGTCGAGCATATAGTAATAGAACTTGTTCGGACTGCGTGCCCGCGTGGCCCGCCGGCCGTTGACGAACAACTGCTCGAAGTACCACGATCCGTTGGCCACATCGTCGATCCGGGTGCGCCACAGGCTGTTCTCCACCGGCTGGAATCCACGGATGATCCGGCCGCCGGAGAAGACCGGTCGAGCCCCCGCGGCGGCCTCATAGGCGACGCCACTGTCGGCTGGCGTGAGGACGAATGGCTGCTTCAATGCGTATCTGCCGTCCGCGACGACGACGCGCGACGGCTCTCCGGATTTCGCCCGCCGAATGATGTCTCTCGCTCGTTCGAGCGTGGCCACCGGCCCGTCGGTTGCCTGGGAGTTGGGCGAGGCGAGTTGCCCGGACCAGCCGTCATTGCCCTGGGGGGACATGTAGATCGTCAGAGCCTCTGCACGCGGGGCCATACTCAGTGTGCCCGCGACGACCAAGGCTATTGCTGTAGTTATCACGCGGCGGTTTGTCATTCCAGAGTCTCTTTCACAGACAGAATGCCTTCCATCTCTGCGGGTGGCTTCGGTTCGTAGTGTGCCCGTACGGGCATATCTCTGAGAAGATAACGCCTGACGGCGTCACTACGAACGGGACTACTCCGCGCCCTTGGGGGCCTGTGGCGGCCATTCGAGCGGCGGATACTTCGCCTCGTTCGCCTTGGCAACCCAGGCGGCGTCGCCATAGACGCCTGCCTGCGTATAGTCGAACGGCTCGAAACCGACCTTGGCGGCCGGCGAGTCGGGCTTCAGGCGGAAGTCAAGGTTCTTCGCATCCACGAAACCGGGGTCCGCGATGATCGAGTGCTGATCGTGCCCTTCCTGCTGACGCCAATCATCGAGCGACAGGCCGGCAAGCTGGATCTCTTGGCCTGCCACGTTCCAGTAGCAGTTGTTGTCCATGTTGATGTTGATCTCTTTCCACCGGCCGGCCAGCAGGGGACCGGTCTCCCAGTAGACGAGGTTCTTCTCGAAGGTGAACGACAGATGCGGCTCGACCCGCGTGGCCTGGACTTGATGGATCTTGCTGAACGCCAGGATGTTGTTGCGGATGAGGTTTTCCTTGCCATAGTGCTGGTGGAAACTGCCGGTCTTCGTGTGGTAGACGAGGTTCTTCTCCATGACGATGCCGGTGCTGCCTTCGTCGGTGTAGAGGCCCCAGCCGCCATAGGAATACGCGTAGATGTCGTGAAAGATATTGTTGCTGATGACGGTACCCTCCGAGGGTCCGAGCGTGTAGATGCCGCCCATGTCGCTCAGGACCGCCCAGCCCAGATGATGCACGCGGTTGAAGCTGACGTTGTTCCGCTTGGCCAGGCTCTCCGTATAGCCCCAACGCCAGCCGACAGAGAGGCCCGTGTAGAAGAAGTCGGCAATCTCATTGTGTGTGACGTCATTGTCGCCGCTGTGGCCGATCCAGACGCCGACCGCTTCGGCGTGAATCCGGCCGCCAGTCCGCAGGATGTTGTTGTCCACGGTGATGTCGTGGGTGCGGGAGGCCTCATCGGGCCGGATGTGGCCTTCGCCGATGCGGACGCCACCGGCGCCCAGGTCGTGCAGATAGTTCCGCTCAAAGCGGCAGTTCTGGCAGCCCTGGCGGAACCAGACCGCGTACTCGCCGATGTGGCCCACTTCGCAATCCTGGATCGCCACATCGCGGGCTCCGTCGATCATGATGGCTGCTTCCGTGGCGTAGGCCGCCTGGTAGGGTTCGTACCCGCCTTCGGGAAGCACGTAGCCCTGGTGATAGAAGGTCAGGCCCTTGAGCGTCACGCGCTCGACGAACTTGCCGGCCTCCGGTTCGCCCGCAAAGACGACCAGCTTCATCGTCTGCGGCGCGACCGCCTCCGCCTTGGCGATTTCCTCCCCGTCGCGGGGCCTGTAGTACAGCACCCCATCCCGACCGAGGGACCATTCGCCCGGTTCGTCGAGGGCGGCCTTGAAGTTCTCCAAGTGGAACCGCGTGCCCGCGGGCCAGCCGGAGTAGCTCTTGAGTTGCTCGCCGGTCGTGACGATCTGATTCTTCTCAAAGTCGACGCTGTGGAGGTGCCGCTGCGTGATGCACCATTTGTGATAGGCCACAATCACCACGTCACGGATTTCCGCCTCGCTGAGGCCCTTGAGCGGCGCCAGGGCCTCGGGCGGCATGGCAGTCGTTCGGATGAACTGCCCCGGCTTGCCCGCGACCGGCGTCTCCTTCGTCTCGCCCATGTGCTGGTAGAACTTGTTCGGGGTCTTTGCCCGCGTCGCCCGGCGACCGTTGACGAACAACTGCTCGAAGTACCACTTGCCTTGGGCGACGTCGGAGATGCGTGCCCGCCAGAGCCCATCCTCCGCCGGTTCAAACCGGCGAATGATCCGACCCGCGGAGAACACTGGGTGGGCCTTCGGGGCCGCCTCGTATGTGACACCGCTATCCTGTGGAGTCAGTACGAAGGGCTCGGTCATCGGATACCGGCCGTTGGCCACGACCACGCGCGCCTGATCCTGCCCCGATCGGTTCTGGCGGAGAAGGTCACGGGCGCGTTCGAGCGTGGCGACAGGGCCATCAGTCTTCTGGGCATTCGGCTGGACCATCCGCCCGGACCAGGCATCGTTTCCGTTGGGTGACACGTAGATCGTGGTGGCGGCTTGTGCCGACCAGACCAGTGTGCAGGTCAGTGCGAATGACGCGATGAGGGAACGCAGGTGTCTCATTTCTTGTCTCCCGTGCGGAAAAGAGCGGAGCCGGACGTCTTGCCGGTCCGGCTCCGCGATGGCGTCTGTGAGAACATGGGACCTATGGGACCCATAGGACGGGCTCACGCGGTCAACTCTTCCCACGTGATCCCCAGTTTCTTGCAGGCGTAGCCGATCTCTCTCATGTAGTCGCCGTAGCAGGTCATCCAGTGGAAGCCCGGCATTCGCTCGGCCAGCAGCTTGCTGTCGCAGGCAAAGCGGATGTCGATCTGCGAGCGGCAGATATCCATGAACGGGACGTCGACGATCTCGCCCTTGAGCCCGACCCATCGTTTGATCAGGAAATCCGGGATGATATTCGTGACGACCTGGCCCCTCTTCATCTCGACCTTCGGGGCCGCGCCGTAGTCCGACTCGAAGTGCGTCAGAATGCGGACCGGTTCGAGATCTGTCCCGTTCATTTTGCGCGGGCCCGTGCAGTGCGCCAGGGTAATCACCCCGTCGTGGGGGTAGGTCGGGTCATTCAAGAACTGCGGCCGGCCGGAGATGTTCCCCAGCAGCACGCCGGAGGGGATCACGACGAAGTCCGACTCGCAGAACGCCAGGTAGCGCGAGTCGTTCAACAACGTCAGCGTCAGGCAGGCGGAGGTCTCCGCCAGCGGCATGATCGTCCCCATGCAGCCGTTGATCGTGATCGCCTGGCAATTGGCTTTCTTCATCAGGCCGACGAAGACCTGTTCGAGCAAGAAGGCGTTCTCGACGAACTCCGGCTTGGTCTCCAGCTTCACGCCGGCGGCCTGGACGTACGCAGCGGCGCGTTCTTTGGCTTGCCTGGCGGCCGCCGCATCGGCCCGCGCCTCCTTGATCAGCTTGCCCAGATCATCGTAGGAGATGGTCTGCATATCGAACTTCCACACGTCGCGGACCAAGTTCGGCACGACGCCTCGCGGCTGGGCCCAAGCATCGGGACCCCCGATGCACAGGATCTTAGTACCCAGCGTGTTCTGCAGACCGCACAGGGCCCGCAGCCGCCAGAGCAACTCGTCCTGGTTGTCCACGACCACGTCGCCGTCGTCGACCTTCTCGACCTTCAGCGCATCGGTGTGCTGGCGCAGGTAGCGTGGGCTGATGATCTCGTACCATAGGTAGACCGGCCCGGACTTGTGTCGGCAGAAGATCATCACGTTCTTGCTCTGCTTGCCGATCTCATCGAAGAGGTTCATACCGGCACCCGCGGCGTAGACAAGACTGACATCCGCCTGCCGCAGATCGGTGATCTTCGCCAATTCGTTCGAGTTGCGGATGCCGACGGGCTTGAGAATCTCCATCGGGAAGTCCGCGCGACGCTTGAGCTCGTTGAGTTCCCTCTGAATACGGCCCAGCTCTTCCTCCGCGTGCTGCTGGGTCTGGATGCCGCCCCAGGAGCGCCAACTCGTCTGAGGTCGCGGCGTCGGCGTGTCATAGGTCAGAATGGGTCTGACCACGAGGGCCCGTCTCTGGGGGCCGGCCCGGTCGCCCGTCTGGGCCGCCGAGACAGCCGACCACGTCAGCCCGCTCAGGGCGGTGCCGAGGGCCGTAGCGCCGCTGACGCCCTGCAGGAAGCCCCGACGGCTGATCCCGTCGGCGGAATGCCCGTGCGCCCCGCACGGACAACAGGTGGTTCGGATTAGATGCCTCTCATCGTTCTTGCTCGTCATGGTTCTGCTCCCTTTCCCAGGTTTCAGATTCCGGTGACTTGTGACTTTCTGCCTGTGCTGGCGTTTCCCATAAGGCACGTGCAACTATCGCCCAATCAGGCGATGCTAGACCGCCAGCACTATACCCCAGAGGGAGTCGGACCACAAGGCAAAAAGGGCTCGCGTGCCTCCTTGCCTTTATCTCCCGGATTCTGTACAATAGAGAGTAGTATCGTGGGGCGACCTGAGTGGTATTGGGACGCGGGAACAAACACAGCCGCGCGTTGATATCCTGTGGTGAGGAGGGAGGCGGCGACCATGAAATGCCGACCCCTGTCTATTGCTGTTGCTTTTCTGCTACCGACGCTTTGCGTGGCACGGAGCGATCGTGCGGGTTTCACCTGGGCGTGGTATGTGCCCTATGATCGGCTCATAGCCAACACGGAGGCATTCATCAGAGATCACCCTGACGATCCGCAAGGACACTACACACTGGCGCGCATGCACTACTTCACGTTCGTGAATCGCATGTCGTTTGTCCCAACATCCTCTCCAAAGGGCTACCCTCCGGAGAATGTGGCGGGAGACTGGCAGCTTCGGGACGTCCCCGCAGTGCCTCGTTCTTCCAGTGGAGGCTACCACGTTCCCTTCTTCCCTCTGGAGCCCCGTTATGCGCAGGCGGAGGACCTCGTTCTTCAAGCATGGGGATGTGCGAGTCGGTACGACGTTCCCTCGGACAAATGGTTGGAGTTTTGGCGAGCCGTTTCGGACAAGGAGAGAGAACTGGAGATGCAGGGATGGGAGCCGGAGTATCTTGATGTTGCTGCGGCTCTGGCGCACGCGGCCACGGCCGTGGACAGCTTCGAGAGGGCCCTTGATCTGGACCCGAACAACGGGCTATTCTACCTCGGCGTAGCAAGCTTGTACGAAGAGTGTTCCTTGTATACCGCGGACGTCAATGTCGCCAGCTATCCACCGCAACTGGCTTGTATCACTGTGCCGAGGACGCGCGTGATGTACTACCTGGCCTATCGACTGGCCGTCGAAGAAGACCGCCAATGGGACCACAGGCCGGAGAGCGGCCTTCGCCGACTCGTGAGCTACGAAGCGGGTACCGCGTACTTGCGTCTGGCAAACGAGGAGCCACCGATTGCCGATGCGAATTCCATCGCTCAGATTGCTGCGGATCTGGCGAAGTTCGAGACACTCTCCGTGCGAATCACTCCAATCGTTCTCTCCACCCAAGCACATGGATCAGTGCTCGATCTGCTCGATCCCAACACGCACGTGATTTTCGATCTTGATGGGACCGGACGGCGTCAGCGATGGTCTTGGATCAAGCCGACCACGGGGCTCTTGGTCTGGGACCCATCCAACCAGGGCGAGATCACATCGGGCCGCCAGTTGTTTGGAACGGCAACGTGGTGGCTCCTCTTCCCCGATGGGTATCATGCTCTGGATACGCTCGACGACACCCGCGACGGCATACTGTCCGGCGACGAGTTGAAGGGGATCAGCGTGTGGTTCGACAAGAACACCAATGGCCGTTCCGAGCCGGGCGAAGTCCAGCCGGTCACAGACTTCGGCGTCCAAGCCATCCGGACGCGGCCCACCGGTTTCGATCATGGGATGCTGACGAGCAGCCAAGGCATTGTTATGAAAGACGGCACGGCAGTCCCGAGCTATGATTGGCTCGTTTCCCTACGCCTGTGATCGAGAACCGATGAGTCCCGTAGGGCGAATGGGGCCTGTGAGACTCATCGGACAGATAGAACCTCCGGTGGCTGCCGCCTTTACAGGGTCCGGCCTTCGCGATAGTGGGGTCGGAGGTACTCGTTGGCCTCGGGTACGTTCAGAATCTTCATGGCCTTCGGGTCGTAGTCGAGCTTCTTGCCCGCCCGCAGGGCGACGTTGCCCATCAGACAAAATTCCGTCAGCGGTCCGGCGTAGTCGAAGTGCGTGCTTGGGCGGCCTTTGCCTTTGACCGCGTCGAGCCAGTTGCGATGGTGGCCCGCCACGCGCGGCAAGGTCTTGGGGGGTCTCTTGTAGGCGCGCATCTTGGACTCGGGGATGATCCGCGGCGAGCGACCCCAACCTTCGCCCAGAATGGAACCTTT
>ENA-OSEO01004753-OSEO01004753.1-sediment-metagenome-genome-assembly--contig:-NODE-4753-length-13847-cov-7.884749_pt1 | contig 13847 bp, 14 predicted proteins | sample MGYA00237883_ERZ534232 | MGnify/ENA metagenome assembly ERZ534232 | reverse complement strand
TGGTTCGCCCTTCACCGCTACCGCTTCGTGGACCGGAAGAAGCTCATCTCGGAGGGGGCGGCCAGGTGGCCCCGCCCCCTGGGGCACTAGAGGCAAAGCCGTGGCCGGAAGCGGGGCAAGACGCTTGCCGAGTTGGCTGATCCTGCTTTCGGCCCTGCTTGTTCCCGGTTCAGGACACGTTTTGCTCGGCAGGCCCAACCGCGGCCTCGTGATGCTCTTCTGGATGGTGATCTTCGGTTACGTCACCTTCCGCCTCGCTCCGCAGCAAGCGGGCTTCATCGGCAAAATCAGCGGCGGAGCTGCCGTCTGGGCCCTTTCCGTCGTTGATGTGGCCCGGATGCTGGGGGCAAAATCCCGGCCCCGAATCTGAAAACAAGAAGGCGGGCCCCCTTTGAACGGGAGGGCCCGCCTTTCCACTAACTTCCTAGAGGGGCACGATCCTGCCGACTTTCCTCTCGATGGCCCGGTCCACGATCGCCCGGACCACCATCGCGTCCTCCACCGACATGCCGGTGTTGTTGTCGACGATCAGCTCGGCCTTCGATTCGCGGCCTTTCTTGATCCCCGCCACCACCTCGCCCGTCTCCCCGTAGATCTCCGGGAGGCCGTGCGGGTAGTAGCCGATCCCCGCAAAGTAGACGTGCTCCTCGATGCTGTCCACCAGGTACTTGTCCGCCCGCTTCATCGTGGCGTCCTCGTAGAGCGTGTGCATGTCCGCCATGACGAGCGTCTGGCCGGGAACGATCCACTCGTCCCTGATCGCCGGGCTCGGGCTGGCCGTGATCGTGCTGGCCGAGAAAACGACCTCCGCCCCCTTCACGACCTCCTCGAAGGAAGACGCCTTCACGATGCGGGCCTTCACGAGCGGCTGGCACTCCGCGATCGTGGCGTCCAGCGCCGCCGGGTTGACGTCGTAGATGAGGATCTTCTCCAGCTTCGGCAGGGCGAGCTCCATGACCTTAACGTGCTCCTTGCCCTGCACGCCGCACCCGATCATCCCCGCCACCGCGGCGTCCGTGTTCGCCAGGTACTTGGCCCCGATCGCCGAAACGGCCGCCGTGCGCATCTTCGTGATCCAGGCGGCGTCCGTCACCGCCACGGGCAGGCCGGACTCGTGGTCGTTGAAAACCATCAGCCCCGTGGTCTGGGGCACGCCGAAGCGCTTCGGGTTTTCGGGGAAACAGCTGGCCCACTTGATGCAGGCGATAAACTCCGCGGGGATGTACCCCGGCATGGCGTGCATCAGCGTGTTGGGCTGGGTATGGGGGTGGATGCCGATCTTGGCCGGCATCTCCACTCCCTTTCTCCCGTGGTAGGCGAGGGCCTTCTCGACCAGGGAAAACACCTCCTGCCGCGTGATGCCGAGGCTTTCAACCTCCGCCCTCGTGACCCACAGGACCTCGGAGCCGATCTTCACGTGCCGGTTGAGCCAGTCGCGGTATTCCATGCTTTCCAAACCGGTCGCCCCCCTTCGCTCTTCGATTTTTTCCCTTGTCCGGCAGCGCCTAGGGTTCCACCCAGGTCCCGATCTTCCGGTCGAGGGCCCGCTCGTAGATCATCTTGCCGACGATCACGTCGTTGCAGGCGATCCCCATGGGGGCCGCGGTGCGGCGGCCTTCACGCACCCGGAGCCTCTTCCCGACGACGACTTCGCTCATCTCGGCGTAGAGTTCCTCCTCGGTGGGGTAGCCCTGGAAGTAGACGCCCCCGCCCTGCATGTGCTCGTACTGCCCGCGGTCGTCGACCACGTAAACCTTCGCTTCGGTCATGACGTCGGCATCGAAAGACGAATCGTGGTCCACGGCGATGCAGAGGACGTCCTTCTTCAGCCAGGCCGCGCGGATGTTGCGCTCCGGCTTCTCGAGCACCGGGGCGCAGCTGATCACGATGTCCGCGTCGCGGCAGGCGGACTCGACGTCGGCACAGGGCACGACCTCGAGTTTCGGGAACAGCTCGGCCATCTGGGCCTTCAGGCCGTCGACCTGGCTGGCCATCGGGTCGTAAACCCGTGCCGACTTCAGGCCCGGGTAAACCGTGGCCATCGCATGCAGGTTGATCCGTCCCTGCCTGCCGGCCCCGATGATGGCGACGGTCGAGGCTTCCTTCGGGCCCAGGTGCTTCGCGATGACTCCCGACGCCGCGCCCGTCCGCCAGGTGGTGATCCAGTTGGCGTCCATGACCGCCTTCATGTGCCCGTCATCGGAATCGGTCAGGATGAAAAGGCCGATGTTGTACGGCATGTGCTTCTTGATGTTCTGGGGGAAGCCGGAGACCCACTTCAGGCCGCAAGTGTCGACCTCGCCGCCGATCCAGCAGGGCATGGCGTGGATGTAGCAGTCCTTCCTCGGGTGGATGCCAATCTTCGCGGGCATCTCCACCTTGCCCTCGCCCTTGATCTTCCAGCCCTTCTCCACCGCGTCGATCACTTCGGCCATCGTGATGCCCAGCCCTGCCACCTGCTTTTCGGATAACCACAACACTTCCTGAGTCACGGACTCCACCTCCCGAATTTCCTGCCGCCGGGCACGAGGTCGGCGCAGGGCGTTCAAAGCATTTCCGCGAAATTGAAATTTTTGCTGACAAAAATGTCCGACTCCGCCGCTAGGCTTTCGTATTTCTCGAGCCGTTTCTTGTAACGCGCGGGGTCCTTCTTGTACAGGCCGACGATGAGGGAATGGATCAGCGAAACGGCCGAGGCCGCCGGGTCGGTGACGATCAGGTAGCGGTGGGGCGTGAAAAGGACGTGGTCCGCGAAGGGAACGATCGGCGACATCTCGCTGTCGGTGATGCCCACGATACGGATGTCCCGATCGTGCAGCATCCTGGCGATCTGCTGGGTGTCTTTCGGATAGCGGGGAAAACTGAAAACCACGGCTGCGGACTTTCGGGAAAGGCTGTCCATCATCACCCCGAGGGAAGGGATGTCCAGATCCTTCAGTAGCTGGACCCTGTCCCGGTACAACCGAAGGAAACTGAACATGTAGTCCGCCAGGAAGCCCGACGGGGAACAGCCGACCAGCAGGAGGTCCTCCGACGAGCGGAGGGTCTCGACACAACGGTCGAAAACCGCGGGGTCCATCAGGGCCAGGGTTTCTTCCATGAGCCTTCGCTCGAGGTCGAATACCCGCATGTAGACCGGCTCCTCGATGTCTCCCGCCTGTTCCATGCGGAAGGGCCGGGCGGAAAGCCGGGCATGCACCTGCTGGCGCAGGGCTCCCCTGAAGTCCGTGAAGTTCCGGTAACCAAGAAGCGCGACAAAACGGGAGATCGTCGCCTCGCTCACGCCGGTCCTCCTTGAAAGCTCGGAGGAATTGACGTCGATGACACCAATGTCGTTCACGTTGTCGACGATGAACTTGGCGAGGACGCCCATCTTCCGGCTAAGACCAGGTTGCAGGCGAATCCGCTCCAGGACCGTCATGACGGTCACCTCCAACTTCAAGCCAGGTTTCAGCAACGACCTTTTCCGTATCAAATTGACGACTTGGTCTCAGGCCCCTTCACGGCATTGCCCCAGGGAAACCCTGACTCCAAGAGGCTTAGGCTTCTGTTGCCGGTCCGGGATGGGATGAAAACGGCGAAGAAAAGAGCCCGAATATGAAAGTTTTTCCGTTATTTTTATATAATTGCTTATTTTTCTTTCATTTTAAGGATAGCATGGGTTTTGACCGCCCGTCAAGAACGGCCGCCTTTGGGCACTCCCCATCAAAAAAGGTATCTCGAAGCCAAAATCCATTTCTCTACTTGGGCATGCCCGGGATGGTCACGGTCCCCCCTTTTTTTGGGACAGGCTTTAAGTGTGTATGATGAGTTTTGAAGGATGAAGGAACGGGATCAGGAAGAAAAACGGGCCTGCTGCCCGGGCCCGGACGGAAGGGGAGGAAGCGAAAGGAGGGGCGGCAATGACGTACGGGGACGATACCGTTTACTACCCGCAGGATGAAATGAACACGGCCCTGGTGCTGGTCACATCGGGATGCTCCTACAACAGGTGCGCGTTCTGTTCCATGTACAAGGACGTTCCATACGGCCAGGTCCCGTTTCCGGACATGGAAATGCAGCTGCGGAGCGGGTACGCCTACACGGAAAAAGTGTTCCTGACAGGCGCGGACCCGATGTCCATCGGGTTTGGCAAGATGAAGCGGCTGCTGGACATGATCCATCGCCATCTCCCGACTTGCGCCTGCGTGGCGTCCTACGCGTCCGTCAGGAACATTTCCGCCTATTCGGTCGAGGAACTGTCCATCCTCCACGATGCGGGGCTCCGGCTTCTCTACATCGGTTTCGAAACCGGCAGGGACGACGTCCTGGAATCGATGAACAAGGGGCACACGGTCGACGAAGCGGTCGAACAGGCGAAAAAACTCAACGAGGCAAACCTGCCGTTCAACTCCGTCGTCATGTATGGAATCGCCGGTAAAGGCGAATCCGTGGACAACGCCGTTGCGACCGCCAAAATGATCAACCGGTTCGTGACGAACAAGGTCATCACCATGAGCCTGACGGTTTTTTACGGAACGGAGCTCAGCAAGAGGGTCGAAAGAGGCGAGTTCGTTCCTGCGTCCGGGAAGGAAAGACTGCTGGAAATACGGACGCTCCTGGAAAATCTCGAACCCGGCCAGCCCATGGTCTTCGATACGACCCACCCGACCAACATCATCAAGATCAAGGGCACCCTGCCCCGGGACAAAAAACGCCTGCTGGACGAAATCACCCGGTACGGATGCCCGCCTGGCCTTGTTGAGAACGAAAGTCAATAAATGTGATAAAATCTGGACGAAATTTTTCAATCACTCCGAGTCCTGTCCGCCTAAAGGCAAAGCCCAAGGGGAAGGAACGTCAGGGTTTCTCCGGAAACGGGGAAGCCTCCCGTGCCGGAAAGGAGTGACGGGTTTTCCCTGGTTCGGGCACTTCCCTGCCGGCACACCGCCCCATCATCCATCTATCCTATTGGAGGTGTTCCTGGTAATGAAGTGTCGTTCGCTCTGCAAGGTTTTCATCATCATGGCCCTTGTCCTTGGACTTGCCGCTGCGGCAAGCGCGGAAACCCTGGTCGTCTATTCGGGTGCGGGATTGATGCATCCCATGGACGACCTGAAGGCCCGCTTCGAGAAAGCCCATCCCGGCGTCAACATCCAGATGGTTTACGGGGGATCCGGCGAACTCTTTGGAATGATCGCCACGCGCAAGGCGGGCGACGTTTTCATACCGGGAGCCCAGAAGTACATCGAGGACGCCATCGAAAACGGCTTCGTCGCGAAAGAAAGCGCCCGGAACCTCTGCTACCACGTCCCCGTCATCCTCGTCCCCGCCGACAACCCGGGCAAGGTGGAGGAAATCGCCGACCTCTCCCGCAAGGGGCTCCGTATCGGGCTCGCCGATGAGAAAGCCGCCGCGATCGGCAAGGTTTCCAAGGAAATCCTGGACAAGAACCAGATCACCGAAGCGGTCCTGGCCAATTGCGTCGTCAGGCCCAGCACCACCAACCAGCTTCTGATCTATGTCGCCACCGGGCAGGTTGACGCCGTCATCGCCTGGGAAGACCAGGCTCTCTGGGGACAGGCCAAGGGCAAGGTGAAGATGGTCCGCATCCCCAACAAGCAGAACGCGATCAAGACCAATCCCGTGGGCGTTCTCACCTTCTCCGAACAGAAGAAGCTGGCGCAGGAGCTTGTCGACTACCTCTCGTCCGACGAAGGGAAGAAAGTCTGGGCGGAGTGGGGCTTCCCCATCACCCGTCCCCTGTAAACGCGATCGGGACATGCGAGGCGGGATCATCCAGAAGCGGGTGTTCCCGCCTTTTCCTGCCAGGAGGTTTCACCATGAGAACAAGGATATTCCGCGGATCCTTCGCGAGTGTCACGGCGCTTTTTTCCGCCATGCTCCTGTGGGCGGTCCTGTCCCTTATTTTCATGCCCCGATGGGATGAGGTCCTCCAGAGTGCCCTCTCCGACGAAATGCTTTACAGCATCCGGCTTTCCCTTCTCACCAGCCTGATCTCCGTGGCCATCGTGATGGTCCTGGCCGTCTGCATCGGCTATGTCCTCGCCCGTTTCTCCTTTCCGGGGCACCACGTGCTGCGGACCCTGGTGGACCTTCCCATGGCCTTCCCCGAACTGGTCCTGGGGCTCTGCCTCCTCCTCCTCTTCGGGCACGGCGTCCTTTCCCAATGGCTCAAGGGGCTCGGAATCAACATCGTCTTCAGCCAGGCGGCCATCGTCATCGCCCAGGTCTTCACGGCCGCACCCTATGCCATCCGGGTTTCCTACGCCACCTTCCGGGGCATCAACCCCCGGTACGAGCTCGTGGCCAGGAGCCTCGGCTACTGCGAGTTTTCCGCCTTCTGGCACGTCACCCTTCCCATGGCCAAGGGGGGCCTCTTCGCGGCCATGGTCATTTCCTTCGCCCGCTGCATGGGCTGTTTCGGAACCGTCCTCATCCTCGCCGGGGGCACCCGCATGTTCACCGAGACCCTGCCCATCACCCTCTACCTGAACATCTCGTACGGCAACCTGGCCATGGCCATGACTTCCGGAATCATCCTCATCGCCATCTCCCTCGGCGCGATCCTCGTCTTCGAACTCCTCAACCGGGAGGTCATGCTATGAAATGCCTGCTCCGCGGGGAAGGCATCACGATCAGGCTGAGCGATTTCCACCTGGACAACGTCTCCATGGAAATCCACGAGGGCGATTACTGCTGTATCCTGGGCGAAACGGGAGCCGGCAAGAGCGTCCTCCTCGAATCGTTCATCGGGATGTACCCCCGGATGAAGGGGAGGATCTTCCTCAGGGACCGGGACATCACCCGCCTTCCGCCGGAAAAGAGGGAGTTGGGGATCGTTTACCAGGACTACATGCTTTTTCCCCACCTGAACGTCTTCGACAACATCGCCTTCGGCCTGCGCAAAAAGCGGCTTGCCAGGGAAGAGATCCGGGGCCGGGTCCACTCCATGGCGGAAAGGCTCGGCATCTCCCATATCCTGGAACGTGACGTCCAGACCCTTTCCGGCGGCGAAAAGCAGAGGACGGCCATCTCCCGGGCACTGGTCGCCCGGCCGCAGGTCCTTCTCATGGACGAGGCGTTCAGCGCGTTGGACGCCACCACGAGGGAAAAGATGCGCAGCTTCATCCGGGACCTGGTCAGGGAACTGGGAACCACCGTCGTTCACGTCACCCACGACGTGGACGATGTCTGGGCCCTGGCAAACAAGGTCGTCGTCATGTTCGACGGCAAGGTCCTCCAGGCCGGCCCCCCGGAAGACGTCTTTGCCCGCCCCCTCCCCGGGCGCGTGGCGAAGTTCCTCGGGGCCTGCAACGTCTTTTCCGCAACGGTGGGCCACTTTTCGGAGGGGGAGCTGACGCCCCTGAGCGCGGGCAAGGGAGCGATCGGCCTTCTCTCCACCGACAAGGCCTGCCCCGGAGAATCGGTGATCGTCTCCGTGCGGCCGGAATCCATCATCCTGGCCCCCCACCCGCTTGATCTCTCGGCCCGCAACCAGGTCAGGGGACAAATCCTCAAGACGGAGAAACGGGGCCCGATGACGTGGGTCCACGGCAAAACGGAAGCGGGGCCCATGAAGGCCATCCTCACGGACAGCGCGCTCGAAGCCCTGGAACTGGCTCCCGGAAGCGAGGCCTTCTTCATCTTCAAGGCCAACTGCCTCCGGATCCTGGGCCGCAAGGCCCCGGTGCAAAAACCCGGCGCGGACGGCGCGAAACTTTAACCATTTTTTCCACCAGGGGGAGAGACCGATGGAACCGATTTCGCTGCACCCGATAGGGATCATCCGCACGCCGCACAAGAACCTCGAAGGAACCCCGATCCAGCCTTCCGGGGCCTGCGGGATCCTCGGAACCGTCGAAGTGGAGGAACCTTTCCGCGAAGGCCTGCTCGACCTCAAGGGCTTTTCGCATCTCTACCTTCTTTACTTCTTCCATCTCTCGAAAGGGTTCAACCTGGCCGTGAAACCCTTCCTGGACGATGCCATCCACGGGGTCTTCTCCACTCGCGCGCCCAGGAGGCCCAACCCCATCGGCCTTTCCGTGGTTCGCCTGCTCGACGTCACCGAAGGAACGCTCCACGTGGAAGGGGTCGACATGGTCGACGGAACCCCGCTCCTGGACATCAAGCCGTTCATTCCCGATTTCGACCTGCCCTGCGGGGAAATCCGGACGGGGTGGCTTTCCGGGCGTTCCAAAAACGCGACCTCTCTCAGGGCCGACAACCGCTTCCTCTGATGCGAAAGGCCCCGGCGGCGGGGATATAATCTTTAACGGGGTGTTGCCCATGGGCAAACTGGAGTTTGGTTTGACCGAGAGACCGATCTCTTCTTCCCCGCAGGAAAACCTCTCCCGCGGCCTGGGGGTCACCCTCGACGGGCGCGACCTGGTCGAAGGCGGCATGGGGCTTGGCTGCCCGGCCCTGCGCCTGGGGCACCGGACCTGTTTCTCTTCGCAGCGGAGTGCACAAAGCGGAAGCTCGGGGACGGCCTTCCGGATCGATTTCCCCATCGATTGCCAGTGGACCTGGGCTTCACGGGGAGTGCCCCGCCCCACCGCAAACCGTTTCTTCCATGCCTGCAGCGATTTTTACATGCGGCACCCGAAATTGCAGCCGCTCCTTCTGCCCCTGGCCCGATGCCCGGAACTCCTGCCCGGGATCGGGAAGGAGGCGGTGCCGATCCCCCCGGTCGCCCTGTTCCACAGTGACACCGCCGTTTCGGGAAACCGGGTCCGGATCGACTGGACGATCGAAAGCTTCGACGGTTTCCTGCCCCGTGTCTTCGTCCTGAACGAACTGGGCGGAAGGGCCTTTCCCCTGGGATGGGAGAACGGGGGCCGAATTCCGCCCCCCTCGGGCTGGGTCCCGCTATCCACCAGCGGCCCCTGGCCCGCCTTCTTCAGCCCCGGCTTCAGCCTTCTTTTCGCCCTCGAGGAATTTTCGGTCGAAGGACCCGCCAGGGTCTTCCTTCGCTGGGGAAGAGAGATCGGGGCCAGGCTTTCCTGGTCCGGGTTCGAGCTGGAGGCGGATTGTACGGGCAAGGGCCTGCAAAAAATCAGCGGTTCCCTGGGCTTTTCGGTGGAGGAACTGCGACGGGAGGAGCTGCGCCCATGACGCAAAAAAAGGTGGTCCTGCTTTTCCCCTATTTCCGGAGGCCTTCCGCGACGCACCTGTTCCAGCCGCTGGGGATCGCCTCGCTTGCCGCGGAACTGGGAACCCGCGGGGTCCGGGCGGTGCAGGTCGACGGCACCTTCATGACTCCCGATGCCGTGGTTTCGAAGATCGTATCTGAACAGCCGGCGATCGTCGGGATGACGGTCCTGGTGACCCTCATGCGTTCGGCCCTTTCCCTCCTCGCCCTCCTGCGCCGGGAATTGCCCCATACCCTGTTCGTCGCCGGAGGCCCCCACCCTTCCGTCATGCCGGAGTTTTTCGGCTCCCATTTCGACCTGGTTTTCCGGGGGGAGGCCGACCGGGCGTTTCCCGACTTTTGCAGGGACTTCCTCGACAACGGGCTGCACCCCGGGGATATCGGGACGTGCGACCTCTCCGGCTATCCCGGCGCGTTTTTTTCAATGCCGGGAAAAGCGTTCCGGGAGACCCCGAGGGAGCACCTGGCGGAGGCGGAAATCGCGGACCTGCCCAACCCGGACCGTTCCCAGGCGGACCATCGAGCCTACCAGGACGCCTGCCTTGAAAGGGGCGACCTCCCGCAAGCCAGCCTCCTGCTGACCCGCGGATGCCCTTTTGCGTGCGATTTCTGCAGCCGCCCGATCTTCGGCGACCTTTTCCGGAAGCGGCCCCTGGACGGCGTTTTCACCGAAATCGACGAGATCCGCCGGCTCGGCTACAAGAGCCTGTGGATCGCGGACGACTCGTTCACGCTCTCCCTGGACTACCTGGCCGGGTTCTGCGAACGGATGCGGCGGGAAGAGCCCGGCCTGGCCTGGACCTGCCTGTCCCGCGTCGACAGCCTCACGCCGGAGATCGTCGGGGAAATGGCGGCTTCCGGGTGCAGGCGGGTTTACCTGGGGCTTGAATCGGCGAGCGACGAAACGCTCAGGCTGATGAACAAGAAGACGACCGTGGCCGACGGCAAAAGGGCGGTTGCGCTGTTCAAGGCGGCGGGAATCGGGGTCGGCGGGTTCTTCATGGTGGGCTACCCGGGTGAAACGGTCGAGTCGATCGAAAAGACCTTCGAGATGGCCCTGTCGCTGCCGTTCGACGACATTTCCATCAATGTCCCCTACCCTTTGCCCGGGTCGCCGCTTTATTCACGAGTCAACGGGATGCTTCCGGGAGAGGACTGGGAATGGGAAAGCGAACCCCGCTTCCTTTACCGGAGCGAGTTCGACGAATCGTGGATCCGCACGAGGATCCAGCAGACCCTGGAGGCTTTCAAAAACCGCCGCGGTGCCGCGTACCGGGAATAACCCCGCGGGCCGGTGCCCCATCCCATCCGGCTAAACGGCCCTGCCGACCACCAGTTCCTCCCCGATCCTGCCTCGGGGGGCGACGTGGAGCTTCTGCACCGGACCGGCGATCTCCCGGTGCGTCCAGGCCGCCACGTCCGGGGTGTTGTTTTCCCCGGAAAGGTGCGCCAGGCAGACCCAGGAGAAAGACTTGCCCGCCTCGGCCACAAGCCGGGCGGACTCCTCGTTTGAGAGATGCCCGCCCCTGCCCGAAATCCTCTGTTTCAAAAAAGCGGGGTACTTCCCGCACCGCAGCATGTCGGGGTCATAATTGCTTTCCAGGAACACCGCGTCCAGGGACCGGACGACCTCGCCCAGCCCGTCGAAGACGTGCCCCAGGTCCGTGAGGATCCCGAGGCGCAGGCCGCCGTCCTCGATCACGAAGACGGAACCTTCGACCGAATCGTGCGGAGTGCGGAACGTCTCGACATGGACCGCCCCGAAGTCCAGGCAGGCTCCCGGGGAAAAATGGCGCGCGGAACACAGGGAAGGGAAACGCCGCCTGCGGCAGATCGCTTCCTCCGTGGCGGCCGTGACGTAGGTCGGAATCCCGTACCGGTTGCTGAGGGTGCCGGCCGAGAGGGAATGATCCGTATGCTCATGCGTGACCAGGAGGGCATCGATGTCCGACAGCCTGCGGCCGGCCAGGGCCAGCCTTCGCCCCGTTTCCCTCACGCTGAGGCCCGCGTCGACCAAAAATCGGCCGCCCGAGGTCTCCACGTAGATACAGTTCCCGTCGCTCCCCGACTGCAGGGAAATCGCCTTCAAGTGAGCCCCCTCCTCCTTCACCCCGGAGCCTGGGCCGCTTGCCAACCAGCCCCCCGATCCAGGACCCCCCTAAAGTATCACGATCCTGCCGCTTTCCGGCAGGCGGGCCGAATGCCGTCACCTATAATGAGGGGCAGGAACGAGTTTCGGGCGGAACCCGGGAGGGAAAACGATGGAACGCGAAAACGGGTGTCTTTTCTGCAACGTCGGCGAAGAACGGCTCATCGCCGGGAACGACCTTGCCTTTGCCATCCGGGACGGGTTCCCCGTGACGGAACTGCACTCCCTTGTCATCCCCAGGCGGCATGTCAGCGACTATTTCGAACTCACGGAAGAAGAACTTCTCGCCTGCAACGAACTCCTGCGGACCGTGAAAGAGGAGATCCTCGCCAGGGACGCGTCCGTAAAGGGCTTCAACGTCGGGGCGAACTCGGGACTCGTCGCGGGCCAGAGCGTCTTCCATTGCCACATCCACCTGATCCCCAGGAGGGAAGGCGACGTGCCCAACCCCAAGGGCGGCATCCGTCACGTCATCCCCGGCAAGGGAGCGTACTGAGGGAACTCTTCATGCGCCCGCCCGCGGCCGGCAGGCGAAACCGCGGGTGCTCGAAGGCTTTTCCTCAGAGGCTTCTCTTCACGCGTAGAACAGCCCAGCCGAAACCGGCCAGAGAAACCCCAAGCGGGGCCAGCAGCCATGCCCGGTTTTTCCGGGCCAGGGCCATGACCGCGTCCGAGACGCGGCCCAGGTAGAGGGTCTTGATGACGCGGGTCAGCCTTGGGGCCGGCTTGAGCAGAAGGGCGATCCCCCTGGGTCCCTTTCTCGCCGCGAGTTTCATCGCTTCCACGGATTTCGGGCCTTCGGGGAGCCTTCGCAGCAAGCCGAGGCCTTCTTCGCCCCCGTTCCTGATCACGAGGTAGACGCTGTCCGGGGCGGCTTCCGTGAAGCGGGCGATCGCCTTCAGGTCTTCGGGCCCGTCAACGTGCCGGAAGAGGCTGATCGTCCTCTGGATCCCCTGTTTCTCCCTCAAGGTCTTCAGGTCACCCAGGGCAAAATCCAGGGCCGGTTCCAGCTTCCCTGCCCCCAGTGACTTCTTGCTCACCCGAAGCAACCAGTCGGCAAAGGAATCCGTCAGGGCACCCGCCTTCCTGACGACTTTCATGACGGCCGGTGCCCAGTCGACGACATCGAAGAGCTCCGTCGCCAGGCCCAGGGCGGCGAGGGTCGCCACGACAGGATCGGGGTCCCTGTCCGCCATTTTGTAATAGGCCTGCTTCGTCAGGTCCCTCACATCGCCGTAGAGCGTCATATCCGACAGGATGGAGGCCGTGACCTCCTCGATCGACTCCCCTTCCCCGGAAACGTACCCCTTGAAGAACTTCAGGATCCGGCGAATCGGGTCGCTCTGCTCCTCTTCAATTCGGGCTTCCAGTTCCGCCGCCCTTTCCCTGCCGGGCAGGTCCTCTTTCTGGACATACCGGACCAGCCCGAGAGCCTCTTCCAGCTTGCCTTCATCTCTCAGCCGCCCGGCTTCGCCGATGTAGTCGTAGTCCGGAAGACGGCCAATCCTGGACAGGGTGAGCGGCCCGGTCGGGCCGAGCAGGGCTTCGGCGAAGACCAGGGCGCCTGAAACGCCGATGACCAACAGAATCGCTGTAAAAATCCAGTACCGGATCCCGCGGGCAACCATCTCAAACCACTCCTTTCAACACTCCGAAGCCCCCTCCAGTAACCCAGCGCTACTTTCCGATTGCCCTCAGGAGTGTGCGCTTGCCCGTTCTGAAAGAATGGGAATCACCGGACTCGGGGTGGTATTTTGACCTCTGGAGTTAAAGGAGCAACTGGCTTTGATCCCCAAAAACTCGTAATAAAAAACATGGAACCAGCCAACATTAGTAAGAAAGCGAAAAGAATAATTTTCCCCCGTTCGCTTTCCTTCCTCTTTCCTTTTTTCTGAATACCCCTCGAACCGGACGGCGCGGGATGGCACGGGGAATCCTTCTGCACTAAAGGGCGTTCCTGCAACAAAGCTATCCTTGCATCACGTGTCTGAATAACACAGGTCCATTCCCCTGAAAGCGAGGCAGGGTTCCAAGCCAGACGGCTTTGGCAGAAATTCTTTCCTTCCATTAGGGAAAAGTGCTTTGCCATCAAAGATAAGGCCTCTTCTTGATTCATCCTAAGTTTCTTGGGAAGAGAAAATTCTAAGTTGGGAACATACTTGGATTTGTCTTCCCGGAGGTTAAGTGTAATTTCCGTCCCAGCGCCCATCAGTAAGTCAAAAAGACTTGAGGAGGATATTTCTTCCAGAGTTTTCAAAAGGCGCTGATAAGACCCGATCTTTCTCCATGACTCCTTATCAATGATCAGACAAAAAAAGAACCATAGCGACCTTGAGCCAGGGTCTTCATGAAGGATAGAAAAAATGAAATACCGTTTTGAGCCAGTTGCACACGGGACATCAATCCAGGAAAGTTCGCCCGACTCTTGAAGTTTCCTTACGTCCGGGGAATTCGAATGTAAGAATCGATCATTGCGAATGATTTTTTCAGCCTCTTCGGCGGAAAGCCCCTCGGGCTTCTTAAGAATCCGCTTGGGAGAACCTC
>ENA-OSEO01004752-OSEO01004752.1-sediment-metagenome-genome-assembly--contig:-NODE-4752-length-13848-cov-4.422845_pt1 | contig 13848 bp, 12 predicted proteins | sample MGYA00237883_ERZ534232 | MGnify/ENA metagenome assembly ERZ534232 | reverse complement strand
GAAAGGCCTTGAGGCAATTACTCTCAAGATTGATGATTTTGTAGGAAAGGCTTAAGGCTAAGTTCCTTCAGGCTTTTAAGGTTCTCCCTTGTAAAACCCTCCCACTCCAGAGGAAAGAGACTGTTGTTGTGATACAGAGGCTCCCTTGCCAGGGGAAGATCTGCGGAGGCCAGGCAGGTATCCCACAGGGAGCTGCCCGGAACAGGGGAGTACTCTGCCACCACAGGTCGAACTCCTAAATCCAGGCAGAAACGAACCGAATCCTCCGCCTCCTGGTACGGCTGCCCTGGCAGTCCTGCAAGAACATAGAGAAAGATCTCCCTGCCGGAAAACCCTGCCCTTTTTAGATTCTCCACCGCTTCCCTCATGACCCCCTGGCTGTACTTCTCCCCCAGCTCCTCGTGAAACCCAGGAAGGAGGCTTTCAAAGCCAAGCCTTGCTTCCTTAAACCCTGCCTTATAAAGGAGTTCTGCAGTCTCCTTATCCAGATAGGCCACATGGGCAGCATTGGGCATGTAAAAGGATCCCCTAAGGTCTGATTCAATTACTCCCTTTAAAAAGGGAAGCAGGGCTTCCTCCTTCCTGAAGAGAAGGGCATCATCGTAAAAGGCAAAATTCCTTATCCCTAGGGAATAGAACTTATTGTACTGATTTAACAGATCCTCCGCTCTACCTAAAGCAAAGCCGGGGGTAATTGCCCGGGAGGCACAGTAACGGCATTGGAAGGGGCAGCCCTGGGAGAGCCGGAGGACCGCTGCTCCTCTCTGCAGCGCCACATGGGGAAGCATATCCCGGATCGATATTGAACCCTTAGGCTGGGGAAATCCCAGCTGGGACAACAGGGGCGGGAGGGATTCTTCCGCCGGTCCGGGAGCGGTAATCGCCCCGGTGGAGGCCTCGCAATGTTCCGGCATAAGAGAGGCATAGATTCCTCCGATAATTACAGGTACCCCGGGGAGTTTTTCCCTGAGGATATTGCAGATCTCAACTACCCCCTGATACCAGTAGGTCATTCCGGAAGTTACCATTACAAGATCCGGTTTTACCCTCTCTAGCTCCTCTTTAATAGATTCAGGATCTATCCCATACCGGGCAAACCGGCGCTGAACATTCTTTTGCACGGCTGGGTAGGAAATAGACTGTCGGAAGAATTTACCCGTTCCATTCTCCCTTCTCTTCGGAGCCCCATATGCCCGGAGGGAATAGGGATCGTTTATATTCAGGCAATCCAGCAGGGAAACAGCGTATCCTTCCCTTTCAAGCCAGGCCCCGATTCTGAGAAGTCCGAAGGGCTGCAGAAAAAGATCGTACAGGGCAAAATCATAAACCGGAGGATTTATAAGCAACAATTTTGGTTTAGAGGAAAACTCTTTATCCATATCCACGGCTCTAGGGTATAGAATTAAAAGAAAAAAGCAATACACCGATAATATGTATTATGGCATTATTAGCAGATCTTCAAAAAAGAATGGATTCTTTGGAGGATTTTAAAAACATTACTGTAAGAATTCTTCAGTATTTACCAGAGGTTATTTCATTTGTAGAGGAAACTCAGAATTATAAAATTATCAAATCTATATCTGGTAATTCAGAAAAGTATTCCAGACCCTATAATAAAAAACTGTATATAAACAATCCAGAAGATTTCATAAAGAAGTATAATGCTTTTTTAGATATCCTAAAAAGAGTTGCTCAAAAAGAAAAGGATTTCCCGCCAAAGGATTATTTAACTCTGGATTGTGTTGTTTATACAATTCAACAATCCCTAGGGATTGCTCTTGATCTATTAGGTAATCAAAATGCAAACAGAAAACATGTAGGTAATAGATTTGAAGAATTGATCCGCTTAATTGTCTCTGAAATTAATATTCAAAACAAAAAGGTAATTCTAAAAATTCCTTATGGAAAAGATGAAATATATTCATGTGAAACTGATTTTGTATTTTCCCCTTTTACCGAAGTTCGGTCAAATAACTCTATTATTGATAAAAATGAGGTTGTTGTATCTTTAAAGACATCCTCAAAGGACCGAATGGGAAAAATATTCATAGATAAAATTCTGATGTCCAGATTTGTTGGGCATGAGATAAAGGTAATTGGCATCTTTTTTAATGATGTCCAAAGAAAAGAACAGAAAAATATTAGTTACACCTTTGTTGCAGGGTTATTTATGGTTTATACGAAATTTTTAACCACACTTGAGGGCGTCTATTTTATTGATCCCCCTCCAAACACTCTGAAAAAACCATTAAACGAATATATAAAAAGGTTTTCTGATTTCCTATTGAGAGATGCAAGAGAGTTATTAGCTAACGCCACGTAACTTCATTCTTCTTTTTTCTGATTCATACTGGTCTATACCGGAATTTATTCTTTTTATATGTTCTGGATCGCTAACCCTCTTTTTTATCTCTTTGCAATACTCTTCCTTTAATTCTGAACCAAGCCATTTTCTGCCAAAAGCCTCTGCCACTGCATAGGTCGTTCCCGATCCTCCAAAAGGATCTATAATAACGCTGGTTTCATTCGAGGAAGCAAGAATTATCTTTGTAATAAGTTCTACGGGTTTCTGGGTTGGATGATTATATTTTTCCCAAGCCCTGTTGGATATTGTTGGTATTTCCAATACATCCTTTGGCTTTGCACCCATTGGGTTTGGTGCCCAATCGTACTTTTTACCATTACCGTATTGAGAAGTAACTGCTTGGGGTCTGTTTGGGTATTTTAGGGTATGTTCATTGTAAGGGATCCTTACGGAGTCAATATTAAAAATAAAATCCCTGGTTTTTCTAAAATGCAGAATGCTCTCGTGCGACCTTCCCCAATCATTTCCCATATTTGCTTTATTACGATAATACCAAACCAACCATTTACAGCCCTGGAACAGATGAGAGGAAGCCCATTTTATATCCGCAAGTATTTCTGAAAAACCACAAATATAAAGAGAACCTTTTGAAGAAAGGATTCTACTTGCCTGAATAATCCATTTAAGGCTCCAGTTAATATATTCTTTTTGTGACTCAAAAGTATCCCACTCTGCTTTATTGATATTATAAGGTGGATCAGCAAAAATCAAATCCACCGAATTATCGGGTATACTGCTTAAAAAAAGAACTGCATCCATATTATACAACGACCCAAGAGTTGTTACACAATACGGGGAATGAGAATCGAGAGATTTAGCATTGAAATTGAAACTTTCCTTGGATTCTAACTCTGCCACAATTAAGGATAATTGATCTTCCGTATAAATTCTATAATTATTCATTGGATGACGTTTGGATTGAAATTTTCCAGTTTTATCCCAACGACGGAGGGTTTGCTTGCTAACTCCTAATATTTTTGCCGCATCACTGATCGAATAAAATTTATCCTTCTCCATAAAAAGATTCTACAACTATATACATCCTTTATCAACTAAGATTTAATTCTATAGGAATAAATTTCCCATACTTGACGTTAGTTCTGGACACTTCTGGTATTTTTTGTTATCTTCTCCTCATATTATGGCGCCGTACCCAAGTGGTAAGGGAGAGGTCTGCAAAACCTTTATGCAGCGGTTCGAATCCGCTCGGCGCCTTTAGCCCTAAAAAGGGCTTTTTTTATGCCTGCAGGGTTATCTTCCGAAAGCACACCGGCAATAAATCATCCAGCAATTCAGAGACTCTCCACCTTTTTATCGGTTTTCCAGCGTTCATAGTACCAGAGAGCGAGAATCATCACTCCATTACCGTAGGGATCTGTCCCCATTTTAGCCCGCACCTCCCGGGCAGGAACAAGCAGGGTATCCACCCTTTCGTACAGATCCAGATTCTGACTGGCGACCAATTTGAGATCTTCCGCAATATAGACATGATTAAAATTATTCATAAAGGCGGGATTAGGGTTAACCTTACCCGCAAGATGGATCCTCCTTGCATTGTACCCCGTCTCTTCCAGAAGCTCCCTCTCTGCCGTATCCGCAGGATCCTCTCCTGGTTCCACAGTTCCTGCCGGGAACTCTAAGGTAACCTTACCACTCCCATGGCGGTACTGGCGAACCATAAGAAAATGGTCTTCGCCGTCCTGTTTAAGAATCGGTACAATGGTTACCCAATTGGGTAGGGCCAAAAGCACGAAATCCCCCTCCTGCCCATCCTCACAGTAGCGCCGGGATTTATAGATATCAAAAATACCGCAGCTGAATATCCTTTTTCTTTCCTTTTCATTCCATATAAGATGCCTGTGGTCTTCCATAATCCGCCTAATATACTAAAAAGTTTTAAGGATTAAAAGGGGCCTCTATTCCGCTGGATATCTGAAGACCTCTCCCCCGGAGGTCCGGAAGATATAACCCTCTCCGTCCCTCTCCGGAATACACTCCTCCCGCAGGACAATCTTCCCCCCCCCGCCGGGAAGATCCAGGGCAAAGACCGGCATGGCAAGTCCGGAGAGCCTCTTTCTTATATCCCTGACTAAAGCATAACTTTTATCCAAGGGTACCCGAAAATGAGCTGTTCCAGCTGCCAGATCTCCTTGTAGAAGGTAGTAGGGTTTAACCTTTCTGTAAAGGAGACCCTCAAACAGAGAAACCAGGGAATCGGGGTCATCATTCACTCCCCTCAATAAAACAGTCTGATTTGCCACAGGGATTCCTGCTTCCAGAAAGAGGCTCAAGGCGCTGCTGCTTTCCGTAGTCAGTTCAAGAGGATGATTGAAATGGGTAATCACCCACATGGAGGGAACAATCTTTAACTGCTCGATCAGTGCCGGAGTGATCCGTGAGGGTAGTACCACAGGCATCCTGGTGCACAACCGGAAGGTTAGATCCCGGCGGTGTAATAGAATCTGTTTCAGCACCTCTCCCAGGTCGCGATCCCCCAAAGAGAGAGGATCCCCGCCGGAAAGCAGAAGCTCCTTAATCTCTCCATGGTTCTGCAGATATTGGGCTGCTTGAGTTATCTCCCTTCTGGATAACCTCGAACCCTTTCCCTGGGCAAAATGACGCCGGAAACAGTGGCGACAGTAAAGGGCACAGAGATTACTGACCAGTAGGAGGGCTCGGTTTGGATAACGGTGGATAAGCCTTGGAACAGGAGAAAACCTGTTATCCTCCAGGGGATCCCCGGTTTCGTAGGGAAGAACGTAAAACTCCCTTTCCGTAGGGATTGCCTGTTTTCTGAGGGGAAATCCGGATTCCCCCGAACAGAGTTTAAGGTAATACTCTGTTACCGCAAAGGGCAGGGCTTGTCTATTTTCAGGATTATCAAAAAAAGCCCTTTCCTCGGAGGAAAGGGTTATTTTTTCGGCCAGTTTTTCCGGTCTTGTTATTCTTTTACTGTATTCCTCTTTCCAGTCCCTCTTTTCCATTCCCTATTGGTACCACGCAAAGGGGAAAATGAAAAGGGTTTTTCCGCCCGGATCAGTTCTGCACCAGTCTGTCTACTTTTACTTCGGAGATATAGCTTCCTTCAAAATTCTGGATCTCCTTGATCCAGGTAAGAAATTTCTCCGCTTCCTGCTTATTCTGATAGGGTCCGATTCTTACCCGGAAGTAAAGTTCCCCTTCCAATTCTCTGGATACAATCCTGCTTACCACGCCTTTCGCAGAAAGGGTATCCTTTACTTGTTCCGCCCTGGTTTTGCTAGTAAAGGAACCAGCCTGGATCCAATACTCGGTGGAGGAAACGGTTTTTACCGAAGGTTTGGGTTGAGTCTGGGGGATCTGAACCTTTACCGGCGTCTCGGGAGGAGCAGTTACCACTGGTTCCCTTTTTAGAGATTCTGCAGGTTTAACAGGCTCTGGTTGGAGCTTTGCCGGCGGGGTTACCGGTGTTTCCACCACAATGGAAGGAGTCTCTTCCGGAACCGATTCCCCTAGGACCACCACAAACTCCTCCGGCTCTGCGGGTTTTTCCTTTGGCTGTAAACCAGGAGGCTCCTGGGAGGTCCTTACCCATTGAATCGGATCAAAGCTGCTGGTGGCTTCACTACCACTCCCAGACACGGAGGAGGCCAGAGCCTCATCCTTGGGAAGAAGCAGGATGATACCCAGAACAACTACCAGGGCAAGAAAAGCCACTGAAAAGATAACCCAGATGATCTTGTTTTTTTCCATATATCCCTTTCCTAAAGAGGACGCTTGTTCCCGGAAAGAATCTTATCTAATTCCTTGACAGGACTGCCCGCCCAGCGTGAGTTTCTTACCTTATAAATATCGACAGAATCCTTGAACAATTGAGATCTTAGACCCCGTTGAGCCCATATTCTTGAAAGGATTTTTCTTATATCCTGGCCATCCCGCTTCAAAGCTCTGAAAAAGCGTTCCAGGAGGGGAGCCTCCACCCAGATAACCAGGTCGCATAAACGGTGAAGCTGCATTTTAAAAAGTATGGCGGCATTTATAACTGCCCCGGAGGAGCGGAACCTCTCCGCCTCTACCCTGGCAGCCTCCACCATTACCGGATGTATTAGTGCCTCCAGATCCCTAAGCGCCTCTGGGTCACTGAAAACAATGGAACCCAGCTTCTTTCGGTCTATCTGGCCCCCTTCTGCCAGGATCTCCCTGCCGAACCGGGAAATCACCCTTTCCCCTTCCTGCTTTAAGGCAGAATGGCCGAGTTTATCTACATCAATAATGTGGTAACCCTTTTTTTCCAGGATTGAAGAGATATGGTTTTTCCCTGAACAGTACTTACCTGTAATACCAAGAATCATATACCACCCTGTTGCCGAAGGCTAGTGCATGGCTCCCCAGCTTTCTCCCCTCTCCAAGCTTACCCGGAGGGGTACAGAAAGGGTAACAGCAGCCTCCATCTCCCCCTTTACAAGGGCGGAAAGCTCCTTCTCCTCCGAAAGGGGTACTTCAAAGACAAGCTCGTCGTGCACCTGAAGGATGAGCCTTGAGGTATAACCTTTCTTCTCTATTTTTTGGGAGATATTTATCATCGCGATTTTTACAATGTCCGCAGCACTTCCCTGAATTCCTGTGTTAACCGCTATCCTCTCTGCACCCATCTTTTCCGTTTTATTACGGCTTCTAATTCCTGGCACATTCCTCTCCCGGCCGAAAAGGGTGGACACCTTTCCGGTTTTTTCCGCTTCCTGAATTACCTGCTGAATGTAGTGATTTATTCCCCTGAATTTTGTGAAGTAGGATTCAATAAACCGATCCGCCTGGGCTCGGGGAATCTTCAGTTCCCTGGAGAGCCGGAAGGCACTCATGCCGTACATGATACCGAAGTTTATAGTTTTTGCGATCCTTCTTTGGTCAGGAGTAATAGAGTCCAGGGGTGTCTCGAAGATTGTGGAAGCTGTCTGTTTGTGGATATCGTGCCCGCTTTTAAAAGCCTCAATGAGACCCGGGTCTCCAGAGAGATGAGCCAGCACCACAAGTTCTATCTGGGAGTAATCGGCGCTTATAAAAACATGGCCAGGAGCGGGGACAAAGGCCGATCGGATTCTGCGCCCCTCCTCCTCCCGGATAGGTATGTTCTGAAGATTAGGGTCTCTGGAGGAGAGCCTTCCCGTGGCCGTACCGGTCTGAATGAACCTGCTGTGGATCCTGCCGGTCTCCTGGTTAATAAGCTGAGGTAGAGAATCAACATAGGTGGACTTCAGTTTTGAAAGGCTCCTGTGTCTAAGTACAAGTTCCGGAACCCTGTCCTCCAGGGCAAGCTCCTCTAAAACCTGAAGATCGGTGGAAAAGCCTGTTTTTGTTTTTTTTGTAGGAGAGAGCTTCCGATCCACAAAGAGGACCTCCTGAAGCTGCTTTGTGGAATTTATGTTGAATTCCTTTCCGCAGAGCTTATAAATCTCCCGGTTTATCTCCTCAAGAGTCTCTGCCAGCTCCTTACCATATTGATAAAGCCTTTCCGGCTTTAGAATTATTCCCTTAAGCTCCATCTCCGCAAGGATAGGAATCAGCGGTATCTCAATTTCCGTAAAAAGCTTGAAAAGATTCCCAGTTTTAAGTTTTTTAAGAAAGAGCTTGTACAGGCGAAAGGTTATATCCGCATCTTCGCCGGAATACCGGGTAGCAAGATCCACAGGAACATCCCGGAAATTGGATCCTTTCGGAACCACTTCATCGTAGTGCAGAGTTTTATAATTCAGATAGATCTCGGCAAGTTTGTCCAAATTGTAGGTTGATCCCTGGGTGTCGAGTAACCAGGCTGCGATCATAGTATCGAAGGTTATATTGGTGATTCTTATGCCCCACCGCCTTACAACCTTATAGTCGTATTTAATATTTTGGCCTACCAGGGACAGCTCTGGGTCACAGAGGAGGAGCCGAAGTTTTTCCCTGACCGCCTCTTCCTCCAAAACCTTTACCCCTTCGGCAACCAGAGGGATATAACACCCCTCGCCCTCCTTAACCGACAGGGAAAAACCCACAGGATTGGCCTTTAGTTCATCCAGGGAATCGGTTTCCACATCAAAGGCAAAGGTTTTGCTTTTCCTTATCCTCTCTATCCAATCCTCCAGCCCTTTAATGCTGGATACGGTTTCATATCTCCCCGGAGCAGAGAGAGAGGTCGACTCCCCCGATTCTGGGAAGAGTTCCCCCTGAAGCTCCGCGGTTTCCCGGGCGACTCTGGGAACAGTTTCACCACTCCTCTTGACCGATGCTTCGGCAGGATACAGGGGTCGAAGCTGTTTTACCAGCTCCGCAAGGCTTTTTGCTCCCTCCCTCAAAAAGAGTGCCGCTGCAGCCTCGCAATTCAAGGTTTCTATCCTTAATTCCCCCAGGGGAGGAAGTTCCGAGAGATTCCCCTTCAGTTCCACCAGCCTGCGGCTTAAAAAGGCACTTTCCCTTCCCTGCTCAAGTTTATTTTTTTCCGAACCGGTAATTTTTTCCAAATTTTCATAAACCCCTTCCAGGGTTTTATACTGATTGAGAAGCTTCTCTGCTGTCTTGGGGCCGATACCTCTTACTCCGGGGATATTGTCCGCCTGGTCACCGGTAAGGGAAAGATAATCCCCTATCTGTTCCGGCCAGACTCCCCAGGATTCCTTTACCTCCTCCCGGCCTATCAAAAGATAGTCCCCCTTGTCAGGCCGGAGGATCTTTACCTCTCCCTCCACCAGCTGGAGAAGATCCTTGTCTCCGGTAATTATGCAGCAGGGGACTCCTTCCTGCAGACACTTTTTACTGTAGGAAGCAATTATATCGTCCGCTTCATAACCATTCTTCCGGATCATGGGAAATCCCAGGATGCTGCAGATCTCCTCTATTACCGGTATCTGGTCATGCAGTTCTTCGGGAGTTTTTTCGCGGGTAGCCTTGTATTCCAGGTATAATTCATGACGAAAGGTGGGAGTAATGGAATCCAGAATTACAGCAAAGGCTTCCGGCTTTTTACTCTGAAAAAAGGAGAAAAGGGTTCGGAAGAAACCAAAAACAGCAGATCGATTTTTCCCTTCGGGATTAAAAAGGGGATTTCTGATAAAGGCAAAATAGGAACGGTAAATAAGACTATACCCATCTAAAAGATAAAGCGGGTTTTTCATGCGGTTATATCAACCAGTGTGGACGGTTCCTTGTTAAAAAGACCGGCAAAGGGCCGGGAGGTGTTTTTAAAAATGTGAAGCTCTTTTTTGATTTCCTGCAGTTTACTGGAAAGCAGGATCCTGTTTTTTTCATTTCTTTCCAGAACCTCCCTTTTTAAAACCTCCAGGGATAGGTTAAGATTATCAATATCTGTTACTGGTTCCAGATCCCGATAAAGAACCATAAAAGGTAATATTACTTTCTGAACTGAAACTATACTTTTTACTACCTCCTGCTCCAGATCCACATACAGTGACAACCTTTCTATTTCACCTTGTTCGATCTCATTTTTCTGATTATCAAGAATACGGAGATAGGTGGAAAGCCTCTCCTGCTGCAAAAGCAGGTAGCGCCGAAGGGTTTGGGCTAAAGGATCCTTTTGTTCTGGCTTCTTTCCCTGTTCCCTGATCATGGTTCTTCCTGTTTATCCGGCAATATCCACCCCGGAAACGGAGGCATTATCCTCTACAGCACCGGCCTTGGAAACTACCGAAGCCCAAGTATCCCTTAAATCGGCAATCATGGGCCGGATCTGTTTAAAGGAGTTAAGGTCCTTTTTCAGGTTGCCCTCCATCAGGGTCTGGTTAAAATACATGTAGAGTTTGAACAGGTTGGAGGCTATCTCTCCTCCCTTATCAAAATCCAAAGATACCAGAAGCTCGGTGATCATCTCCTGAGCCCGGATAGCAGAATTGTTTACCCTGTCTAGTTGTTTTGACCCCTGTTCCAGATATTTTATTGCCAAGTCGATCTGTTTTAGAGCTTCGTCGTACAGCATTAGAATCAGCTGCCCTTGGCTTGCGGTTTTTATTCTGGTTTCTTTGTAGGCATTTAAAGGATGATTTCTGGTCAAAGCTAATTCTCCCTCCCTCCTCAAAATTATCGTCTAGAACCTGTAAAAGCTTTATCCAGCTTTTTAAGGATTCCCGTATTGTAAAACCTTACTGCCTTTCTATCAAGGCAAGGGTTATTAAAAGTAAAACCCAAAAGCATAGCTATCGGGCCTTTTCTATTAATGCAGACACCGGTACTAGGGAGTAACCCTGCTGCATTAAACCGTTTACCAGCAGATCCAGGTTTTTAAAGAGATAATCCTCTCTGGTGCCGGATAATTGCCCAATCTGAATTGAGATTATGGATCCAGGTTTCTTTAACCTTAAAACCCTCTCTATCATATCTGGAGTTCTTAGGTAAAGGCCGGAAGATACAGTTCTGTCTGAAAGTGTTACCCAGTCTAGAGGATCCACGTCTCTTCCAACATAGGTATAATTCATATCTTTGGAGGCATTAATTATTTCTGTGTTAATAGCGTAGTAGGGGGCATGCCACAAAAGGGATAGCTCTTTGCCTGTTACTTCAAAATAATCATCCTCATTCCTTGCTAAACCTTGTTTAACAAAGTCACTGTTAACCCTGAATCGGGAATCAGTCATGTCAAAGTAAACATAGAAAAGGGATCCTGCCTCATGGCCGGACAGGGCTATCTCTTTTACAGCATCCGGGTTTCTGCGGATAAATTCTCCGTTTATAAAAAAGGTGGCACGAAGGTTGTACTCCGCCAAGGTATGAAGAATCTCATTCAACCCCTCCACGGAATCTATGGCATTAAAAACCAGGGAAACCTCCCTTGCTCGGATTCTTGAACCATGAGCAAAATGGACAAAGTCAACTGTTTCCTCTTTCTCTGGAAAGGGATCGTAAGTTTTTTTGGGGTAGGGGAAAAGGGTATTTGTACCAAGGCCTTTTAAATTCCTTACCATTATCATATTCTCGTAGGCATAGGAAAAGATCTTTTCCAAATAAACCCTGTATTCCGAGGAAGCTGCCTGTGGGACCCTTATAGTGAGGGATTCTGCTCTTTTCCATTCCCGGTTTTCCAGCAAAAAGCTTCCTGCTTCTGTTTTAAGTCCCACTGCCCCCTTATCCACAGTAAAGCCTGCAGTTCCGGGTTGGGAAAGGGCAATAAGCCTGTTGTTCCCCGGTTTTAACGGAGCCTCTTCAGTATAAATCATACCGGATATAATAAGGGTTTCTTCATCCTTCCATACACAGCTTAAAGGCTGCGGATGTTTCAAGGAGGAGAGCTCCTTCCAGGTTCCCATCTCCCTGACTGTTACACCCTCGCCGGTTACTAAAACAATCTTATCACCCTGCTGGGAAAGTACTATTCTTGTAACTCCCGTATCCGACATCTTTTCAAAGTAGAGAGGAGCATCCCTTTTATCCAGGTTTAACCGGAAAAGAGTGGTGGAATCTTCCCCCTTTGCCCTTCCGCCTGTAAGGATGATGATGTTGTCCGATTTTGACCAGAGAACCTCCCTTATCCTTGTGTTTCTTGGCAGATAAAGATAAGGAAGGATCGTTTCGGAGGAAAGATTTGAGTAATCCTCCTGGGAAAGATAGTAGAGGAATAGATTTCTCCCCCCCTTGTCCAGAAGAATCTTTTTTCCATCCGGCGAGATCCAGAATCTGTCAAAATTCGGATCAAAATTAAAGGGAATCTTGCCAATTATTCTGCCTATTCTTAATAGTTCCGAATAGAGAGAACGGGTAAAAAACTCTGCGCTTCTTACCTGATACACAAGAGAGCCGGATACATAATAAAGCCATCCATCGGAGGACCATTGCACATTTTCAATTCTACCCTTACCAAGAACCCTGAAATCCTCAGCAAGAACTCTTCCATCCCTGTACTGTCCCAGGGAATAGTAATAGAGGGTCCCATCTTTGGTATACACAAGGAATTGCGAATCCCCGGACCATAGTGCCCCAGGAGAAGTATAGGAAAGAAGAAGTTTCCTGGACAGGACAACCTCTTTTCCCTGCTGAAGATCAAAAAGAACCAGGTCCGCATAGGCCGGAGAGATGGGTTTGAAATAGACCAAATAGTTTCCGTCGGGAGAACTGGTTACATTGACAATCTTTCCTTCCTGAATCTCCATACCATTTACAAAAGAGGGAAAGATTGACACTGGTTCAATATTGGCAAGATTTGCATCGGTTCTGAAAACCCCAAAACGGTTCTGGATCTGTAGCTGACCCGTCTCCCGAAGATAGATCACCGCTTCCGGGAAGAAGGTTAACTGCTGCAGCTTCCTTGTCTTTATGTCTGCCGTAAAAAGAGTTCCAAAGGTCCCAAATCCGGGAGATTCCGCCTCCGCCTTAAAGAGAAGTTCTCCAGGTTCTTTTAAGTCCAGCCCGGAAAAAAGAATGCCTCCGTAAAGAGCAGCGGAACAGCAAAGCCCTATTATAATCGTTATCCAGCGTTTCATACCTTATTTACTTTTCGGCACCGAGGCTTTAGATATACAGAGCTTTTTATAAAGAAACCAGTTAAGTTCATTTTCCAGCTGGTTCAGTCTGAAAGCCATATTATTTAGCCTTTCCAATTGGTAGGTTCCTGCCTGGGTTTCCATTTTTCGGAAAGGTTCCTCCAGTAGATCGCAAAAATCAGAGGAACAGCTTCTCTGCTCCCCACAGTAGGGGCAGAAAAGAAAGGATTCCTCCAAGACTCTTCCGCAGACTGAACAGAAATAGATCTTTTCCATATCTATAAATCCTTACAGAAGCTCTGCTGCCAGTTCCGCCAGTTCGCTTCTCTCCGACCTATACAAGGTTACATGTCCGAAGAGTTTCTGTCCCTTAAAAGCCTCTACAAGATAGGTTAGGCCATTGGAATTGGAATCCAGATAGGGGCTGTCTATCTGATAGGGATCTCCTGTAAGAACCATCTTACTCCCCTCCCCTGCCCGGCTGACAATGGTTTTTATCTCGTGGGGGCTTAGATTCTGGGCTTCGTCAATAATTATGTATTGATTTGGAAGGCTTCTTCCCCGGATATAAGTCAAGGCCTCTATCTCTATAAGTTTGTTAGCCAAAAGGGATTCTGTGTTCTTTATATTGGAACGCTTGTAAACCGAGAGGATGTAATCCAGATTATCAAAAAGGGGCTGCATCCAATGGGATAATTTTTCTGATTTATCCCCGGGTAAAAAGCCTATATCCTTACCCATGGGTATCACTGGTCTTGTAACCATTACCCTGGTATAGGCCTCGTCCTCCAAAACCGACTTTAAGCCTGCTGCAATGGCTAACAGGGTTTTTCCAGTCCCAGCCTTCCCGACCAAAGTTACCAGGGATACGGCAGGATCTAGGAGCAGATCTATGGCCATGGACTGCTGATCATTCAAGGCCCTTATCCCACTAACTGGTTCCCCGGAGGTTTTGGAGAGCACCAGTCTGTTGATACTGCTGTTCCACCGGGTGATAAGGGTCTCCTGCTCCTCTTTCTCTTTTAAAAGCAGGAATTCATTAGC
>ENA-OSEO01004749-OSEO01004749.1-sediment-metagenome-genome-assembly--contig:-NODE-4749-length-13854-cov-3.874791_pt1 | contig 13854 bp, 9 predicted proteins | sample MGYA00237883_ERZ534232 | MGnify/ENA metagenome assembly ERZ534232 | reverse complement strand
CTTTCACCTTCAAAACCGTCAACGGATATCAGGACCCCTGTGCGGATCCCAATGCCTACGGACCGCCCTGGTTCACCGGCTGGGCATGGAGCTATGACCAGTGCGGCGAGCGGTTCGGCAGCGGGGTGCTGGCCGTCAATATCCGCTGGACCATCGGGCGCAGCATCGTCCAGGCCGGCACGGTCTTCAACGCCAACCTCGCCTGGGACGTGCATCACGGACCCGGGTCCCGCTATTTCGATTTCCGGCGCGTGGCCGCCCACGAATTGGGGCATGCCTTGGGATTGGAGCATGAAAACATTCAACCCGCCTTGATGAATCCCTTCTATTCGCAGACCATCGAAACGCCCCAGGCCGATGATATCGACGGGTTGCGCGCACTATACGGGGGCGCGGCCGGTTCGGTTCCGGTCTATCGTTTTTGGAACGCCGGCTCCGGGCATCACTTCTACACCAGCCGGCAGGACGAGAAAAACAGCCTGATCAGTTACGACCCGGGCATGAACTATGAGGGGATCGCCTGGCACGCCTATCCGAATCAGCAGCCCGAAACGGTGCCGGTCCACCGATTTTTCAGCGATACGCTCGGGTATCATTTCTACACGGCCTGGGAGCCCGAAAAAGACCATTTGATTTGCTGTGATCCTGCCTGGCGGTATGAAGGCATCGCCTGGTATGTCTATCCGGCCCCCCGGTCCGATGCGCTGCCGGTCTATCGGTTCCGCGGCGGCATCGCCTACGGGCATTTTTACACCGCCGGGGAAGCCGAAAGAGACCATCTGATCTGTTGCGACCCGAATTGGATTTATGAGGGGATCGCCTATTATGCGCTGCCCGAATGACTGAGTGCTCCGGGTCATAAATTCGGCCTAACCCTCAGGCATAAAATGTCGCCGGATGAAAATCCGGGGCGCCCGTTTCGATCATCCTCCGGATCGATTCATCCGGGGGGATCCAATCCTTCCTATCTTTTTGGCGCGCAGCAGATGGAAGCTGAGCGCAATGGCCACGCAGACGATACCCATCAGATCGGTTTTCAATCCGGGGAAGATGGTCAGGATGGCGGCGATGAAAAACAATGCCCGTTCGGGGAGCGCCATCCGAACGATCAGATACGACTCCCCGGAGGTGGCCAGAAGGAACACCCCGATAAAAGCGGTGGTGATGGTGATGACGATCCCCGGAAACTGAACATTTTGCAGCAGCAGTTGGGGAGAGTAGACAAACATATAGGGGATGATGAAGCCGGTGAGCGTCAGGCGAAGGCCGGTCCAGCCGACCTGTGAGGGCGAACCCCCGGAGATGCCCGCAGCGGTATAGGATGCCAGGGCCACCGGCGGGGTGATGTTGCTGAGGATGCCGAAATAGAAAACGAACATGTGGGCCTGCAACTCGGAAACCCCCATGTTGATGAGCGCCGGGGCCGCAACCACCACGATCACGATGTAACAGGCCGTTGCCGGAAGCCCCATGCTGGTGATGATGGCGGCGATCATGGTAAAGGCCAGAGCGAAGAACAGAATGTTGTGGGACAGGGCCATGATGTTGGCTGCAAACATCTGTCCCAGGCTGGTGGTGGTGGCCACGCCCACCACAAACCCGACGATGGCGCAGGCGATGCCCACCGACAGGGAGCCCCGGGCCCCCTTGTCCATGACGCGGACCAGCATCCGTACGGTTCGATCGAAACGGTCGTGGGACCGGCTGATCCAGTAGCCGGCCGGGGCCGATGCCAGGGCGGGCCAGAGCCAATGGCTGGACCCTTTTCCGCTCAGATACACGAAGTATCCGCCCAGGACAAAGATGATGTTGGATGCGACCCCGTTGAGTACCTTCGGCCAGAGGATTTTTCGAACCCCGGTGTGGCCTCCCTCCAGGCAGGCCTCGAAGAGGCTGATTTCAAAGGCCGCCAGAACCCCCAGGAGGGTTGCGGGCAGCAGCAGATCGACCCACGGATTGGTAACGACCACGACCCCAGCCGCTATGACGGGGATGAATTTGAAGCGGCCGCTGAAAATAATCATGGTGGCGTAAAGAATGCCGATGCCCCCGGAAAAGATCACCGAACGCCCGGAAAAGAACATGGCAAAGACCAGCATGATGACCGGAACGAAAAGGTGCCCCCCTTCCATGAGGGTGGCCTTCAGGTTGGGGATCTCGTCATCGGAAAGCGTCGCCATGCCGGATTTGATGGCGGCGAAGTGAACCGAGACAAACACCGCGAAATAATAGAGAAGAGCGGGGATGATGGCGGCGATCATGATCTTTACATAGCTTAAGCCCAGAAACTCGGCCATCACAAAAGCGGCGGTTCCCATGATGGGGGGCATGATCAACCCCCCGGTCGAGGCTGCCGCTTCCACCGCGCCCGCATAATACGGGGCATAACCGATCCGTTTCATCAAGGGGATGGTAAAGGTGCCGGTGGTGGCCACGTTGGCCACCGCACTGCCGCTGATGGTTCCCATAATCCCGCTTGATATCACCGCGACCTTGGCCGGGCCCCCGACGGAGCGGCCCGAGACCGCCAGGGCGAACTTGTTGAAAAAGTCTGCGGTTCCGGCTTCGCGCAGATAGGCGCCGAGCAGGATAAACACGTAGATAAAGGTGGAGGCCACGCTCAAAACCTGCCCGTAGATTCCCGAATCTTCAAGGTACATGAGCTCGAGAATCCGCTTGAGGTTCATCCCCTGGTGGCTGACGGCATCGGGCAGATAGGGGCCCAAATAGGCATACAAAAGAAAAATGCTCGAAATGATCGGAAGCACCAGCCCGATGGACCGGCGGGTGGCTTCAACGATGGTAACAATGGCCATGGCCGCAAAACCGAAGTCGATCATCGTCGGATCGGTTCCTGCGATGACCCGGGGTTCGTAGAAAAAGAAGGTGTACAACCCGACCCCAAGCCCCAGCGCCGTCCAGATCCGGTCCGCCACCGATACCCGCCGCTTGGCGGTGGGGTATATCATGAATACCAGGGCCAGCGTGAATCCCAGGTAGAGCGTGTTTCGCTTGATGGCCAGCATGACCCCGAAGGTGTTGACCCAGAGGATGAAGAGCGAAAGGGCGATGGCGATCAAGGAGGAAAACGTCGCCGAAAAACCGCCGGTCTGGGAGATGCCTTCCTCTTTTTTGATGATGGCTTCGATTTTATCTTCGGCTGTTGTCGGTTTCAACCCTGTTGAGCCTCATGATGCTCGCTGCATGTTCATCCCGGAATCCCCTTTCGTTGCCTCCCCCTGTCGAAGATCCGCCTTTGGGGAAACGGGGTAGGGCTCGGTTGGGAGTCATTGCTCTTTGGAAACAAGCACATAAACGGCACCGAAAGTCTCCCTCCCCTAACCCCTCCCGCCGGGGGAGGGGAATTTAGGGGGCCTGTGTCGGGGACCGTTTTATTTCAACGCACCGATTTCCCTGTAATATTTCTCCGCACCCGGGTGCAGCGGGACTTTCAGCCCCATCGCACCGGGCAGATCCTCGATGGTCATATGGGTGAAGGTCTTGTTGACCGCACGAAGATCGTTCAGATGGTCATACGTCGTCTTGACGATCTGATAGATGATGTCTTCGGGGATCTCTTCGCGGCACACGATGAAAGCCGAGTGGCCGAGGGTTTTGACCCCTTTTTCCGTAAGCGTGGGGTATTGGGTGCGGTTGAGGGTAAACGGTACGATCCAGGGGTACTTGGTGTTGACCGCCTTGCGCTCTTCTTCGCTCATGTCCAGCAGGTGGAACCTGTCCTTTGCGGTAAAGAGCGCGGCCGAAAGGGGGCCCAAAGGAGCGCCGCCCACCAGATAGGCGCCGTCCACCCTGCCGTCCTGGACCGCCTGGACCGCCTCGGTCTGCCCGGCATAGTCGATTTTATAATCATTGTGCCCGAAGCCGAAGGTGTCGAAGATCGCCGCAGCGGTGCTCATGTTCCCGCTGCCGGGGTTTCCGGGGATAAACCGTTTGCCCTTGATGTCGACAATCCGTTTGATTCCCGAATCCTTGGTTACCAGGAAATGGTACTGGCTGGGAAACATCACCATGACCATGCGGAAATCCGTGTGGGGCCGTCCGTTGAACCGGTCGAGCCCATGATAGGAATCCCTTGCGATGTTGTTCTGCATCCAGGCCATGTTGACGTCCTTGCGCCGGAGCAGGTCGACATTCTGCTCGGAGCCCTTGGACGCCTGGCTGTTGGCCTTGATGCCGGGGATTTTCTCATTCCAGAGCTGAGCGAGATTGCTTCCGGCAGGATAGAAGCCGCCGCCGGTGGATGCGGTGGCCATGGTGATAAAGATCGTTTTTGCAGAGGCATTCCCTCCGATGCCCGCTATGGCCAGCAGGATAGACAGTGCAATCAGGGATATTTTTTTCATTTGGAGCCTCCTTTCCGAATGGTATGTTATTACACGTTGCCTCTCACGGGCAGGGTTCGCGTGCAAGCCATGCGCTCGACGCGATTATAGACCATGGCGATATCTATTATTCACCCCCCTTCCTTAAACGGTTAAGCGAATAATGTGAAGAGAAAGGACTGGAAACGCGTCCGTATGACGGACTGATACGGTGTGAGGTGTTTTCGTATCAGAGGCTTTTAGGTTTGTCAACATGGCCGATGCCGTTTAGGTTTTCCATTTTAATTGGAGTTGTTCTGATTTTTGTGGCAAAAGGGACTCAAAAGAAGGGGAGGGCATATGACCGAAGAGAAAACGGTGGAAACTCAACCGGCCGGCGGCGCCTGCTTTCTGCAGGAAGTCATCGACATGCACGTTCATATCGGACCCGATGCGGTGAGGCCGCGAAGGGTCGATGCCGTGAGCGCCGCCCAACAGGCCCAAGCCGCGGGCATGCGGGCTATTGTCTTGAAAAATAAGCAGTACATCACCGCCCCGCTCGCAGATATCGCCCAAAAGCAGGTTCCCGGTATCCGGGTCTTCGGCGGCATCTGCCTCGACAGGGAAGTGGGGGGGTTGAATCCGGATGCGGCTGCGCTGGCCGGAGCGCTGGGGGCGAAAATCGTGTGGATGCCCACGGAAACGGCCTTTAACGATCTTCAGAAGTCCAAAAAGCCCTTGATGCAGCGACGATTTTCACGGGCGATCACCGGTATCCGGGCCCTGGATGCGGGCGGCAGGCCGGTCCCGGAACTGGACGATGTGCTGGATATCATCAAGGAATATGACATGATCCTGGCGACCGGACATTTTTCCACCGAAGAGGTGCTGGCGCTCATCGCCCGGGCCGTCGAGAAGGGTATTCGAAAGATTCTTGTCAACCATCCGCTGACGGTATCCTTCGGCCCCACGGCACCCATCGAAAAGCAGGTGGAGATGGCGTCCATGGGGGCTTTTATCGAGCATACCTTCGTGGCCTGCATGCCGGCACACGATCGGCTGGACCCCGGAGAAATCCGCGAGGCCGTAAAGGCGGTGGGGGCCGAGCGCACGGTGATCTCGTCGGATTTCGGGCAGTATCACAATCCCCCGCCGGTGGAAGGGATGCGCATGGCGATCCTCACCCTTACCGGGCTGGGCGTCACCCCAGCGGAGATGGACCTGATGACAAAGATAAACCCCGCCGGGCTGCTGGGCCTATAGGGCCGGGGCCCGGCTGCCGTCTAGGGGAATACGATTTTTCCCGGCAGCTGGCACATCTCCAGCGGGTACTGAAAGTCGGGGGTCGGCCACCCGAAGCGTTTGCGCTGCCGGGACCGGTGGATCCCGGCGTGCTCCTTGGATTCCCACCCCATTCCGCTTTTGGGTATAAATTCGGGCGGATGGTCTTCAACGGTGATGATGCCGGCCTTGACCGCACCGGAGAGGATTTTTTCTCCCCGCGGGGTGCGCACCAGAACGGCCGTCAGGTTCGGGTTGGTGCCGACTTTCTGAAAGACATCCCCCATGGACAGGTCGGCGAGCCGGGCCGAGAAATCCGGACACATCAGGCATCGGTCCCGTTTGTAGGGGGCGGCCCCCAAAAAGTGCCAGGTGTATTCGTGCTTTGTGGCCACATGGGTGATCTTTCCATCGCGGGTCAGCACCGTCAGCGAGCCGGGCCACATGCCGCCCTTGTAATCCATGGCCGCAATGCTTTCCACGTTTTCGATTCCGGCGAATTCGGCCAGCAGGTGCCGAATGCCTTCGAAATAATAGGTGGCTGCGCACAGCAGCCCGATGCAGAGCGTGACGGCCCTTGCGATTTCGGGGGGTTCCTGCAGCATTTGAATCTTCCGCAGCGAGTGGATGTGGCACGGAAGACCGACCACCGCGATTTTTTTAAATTTTCGTTTAAAAACGGCCTCTCGAAGCAGTGCATTGACCGGAACGATCTCCGGAGATGTGCGGGTGGCCCGTTGGGTTTCCTCCGAAGTGGAGACCAGCGTCGGTGCACACCGCCACGGCATTTTCGGATCGGCGCACACGATCAGAGCGGCATCGATGATCCTGCTGTCCAGCGCATGGTTGAGCAGTGCGGTGGTGACCCCGCCGCTTGAAGATTTTTCCCGCAACCGATCGTCGGTCGCCCATCCGCGGAGACATTTCCGGTAGATGCCCAGAGGATCCCTCTGGAAGCTGCTGGTTTTGCCGAACAGCCAGGTGTCCAGATCGGCAAGGGGTACAGCGGCACCGGAGCATACCTTCAGGCACAGGCCGCACTGGGTGCACCGGCCTTTGAGTTTGGGTTCCGGCTCTCCCTCCACATAGACCATGTCGATCACCGATTCCGGACACACCCCCGCACAGGTTCCGCACCCGGTGCACAGCCCCCGGTCGATGACCTGCCTTTTGAGATCGGAAAATTTTGTCGTCACGCCGTTGCACCTTCCTTATGTACCCGAGACGTTAAATTTTTCGTTCGATGATCAGATTCCATCGATCATCCACCGATACCTCGGAATCGGCCCCCACGATGGTGGTGGATTCCCGCTCCTCCACGATGGCCGGGCCCGTGAAGCGGAAGCCCGGCTTGAGCAGGTACCGTTCATAGACGGGGCACTCGATGAATTGTTTTTGTTCCGGGAAGTAGGCGTTGCGCTTTCCCTTGAGGGCATCGCGCATTTTCGATTCCTGCTTTCCGGTGTATCTGACCTCCAGTGAGGGCGTGGGGCACTGGGCGCGCAGCCGCCAGGTGAGTGCCCGGATGGGCGCATCGGTCATGTACCGGCCGAACGCTTTTTCATACGACGCATAGTAGGCGGCGGTGATTTCGGAAAGGTTCTCCGTGCCCAGCCGCCCATTGGGAATGGGGGAGGGGATTTCATAGAACTGCCCGACATATTGCATGTCCGCGGATCGCTCAAAGGCGATCTCCCCTCTGGACGCACCCGATGCGACCAGGGAGGCCAGGGCTTCGGATTCCATCTCCTCGAAGATGGTATTGACATGGTCCCAGTGGATGGAATCCAGCCGGGAGATGTAGCTGCGCGCAAAATCCAGCGCCATGGGGGTGACCAAGAGCCCCAGCGCGGAAGCGGTCCCCGCGGCCGGGGGGCAGATGATGGTCCTTATTTTGAGAATCTCCGCGATTCGGAAGGCGTGAATCGGTCCTGCGCCCCCGAAGGCCATCAGTGCATAGCGCCGGGGGTCCTTGCCGCGCTCGGCAATGTGAATCCGTGTGGCGGTGGCCATGTTTTCCGTTACGATCCGGTTGATTCCCAGCGCCGCTTCTTCAACGCCGATTCCCAGCGGGGATGCAATCTGTCGGCCCATCACCGACCGGGCCCGGTCTCCATCCAGCGCCATTTCTCCCCCGAGAAAGTACGTGGGGTTGAGATAGCCGAGGATCAGCGCCGCATCGGTGACCGTGGCATGGTCTCCCCCGAAGCCGTAACAGGCCGGGCCGGGGGACGCCCCCGAACTCTCGGGCCCCACTTTCAACAGCCCCAGGGTGTCGATATGGCCGATGCTCCCGCCCCCGGCACCGATTTCGATCATCTCGATGGAGGGGATCTTAAAGGTAAAGCCGCTCCCCTTTTTGAACCGGCTGATTCGGGCCGCCTCAAATTCCCGGGAATAGGACGGTCTTCCCTCGTTGATCAGACAAATTTTGGCCGTGGTCCCCCCCATGTCGAAGGAGATCAGGTCGTCCAACCCCATCGCCCGCCCGTAGTAGCTCGCCACGAGGGCGCCCGCCGCAGGACCGGATTCACACAGCTTGATGGGCAGCGATTCCGCCATATCGACGTTGGTGATGCCGCCGCTGGAGAGCATGATATAGAAGCCCCCGGTAAAGCCGTTTGCGTTGAGCTCTCCTTCGAGATACCGGAGGTATTTTTTCATCATCGGTTGCACATAGGCATTGGCGGTGGTGGTGGATGTTCTTTCGTACTCCTTGATTTCAGGGGCCACATGGCTGGAGATGGACACGTGAAAATCCGGAAACTCCCGCTGGAAAAGCTCCTGGATCTGCCGCTCGTGCGCCGGATTTCGATAGGCATGCAGAAGGCATACCGCAACCGCGGTGATGCCCTCCTGTTGAAAATACGCGGCGGCGCGGCGGACCTCATCCACATCCAGCGGTTGCACGATTTCCCCCCGGCTGTTGATCCGCTCTGCGATTCCGAGCCGGTGCCGCCGGGGGACCAGCGGTGTGGGCTGTTCGATATTGATGTCGTAAAGATCGTATCGGATTTCGTTTCCGGTCTCCAGAATGTCTCGAAACCCCTTTGTCGTCAGCAGCCCCGTCCGGGCGCCCTTCCGTTCGATCAGGGTGTTGGTCACCAGCGTGGTCCCGTGGATGACGGCTTGAACCGATCCGAAGGGCACGCCGGTTCTTTTAAGGATCTCCCGTGAACCGGCCATGACGGCCTGGGAGGGATCCTGCGGGGTGGTCAAGGTCTTGCCGATTTCCATCTTTCCTTGCGCTTCATCGAGAAGGACAAAATCGGTAAAGGTCCCGCCGACATCGATCCCCAGCTTATGGGTTGCCATCTCAGGATCTCCTTTCCGAACCGTATATGCGTTTCGCAGATGTCTCCGATATCAGTTCATCCAACAGGTCTTGTTCAACCCGCCGGGGATCCCGCTTCTCCGGGGGGCCGAACCCCCCGCCCCCCGCGTAATGAATGGTCAGACGGTCGCCGGGTTGCAGATTGGTCTGGGATTTGGGATGGATGAACCGATCCTCATTGAGCACCAACCGGTTGGGGGTACCGGCCATACCGCCCATATAGCCCTGGGCCGGATGGTTGTGCCGGTCGGTCAACAGCGAGACCCGAATCGGATCCTTTGAGATGACTTCCACGATGATCTCCTGCCCCAGCCCGCCCCGATACCGGCCGGGACCCCCCGAATCGGTGAGCATTTCTTTCTTCCAAAACAGCAGCGGGGCCGTGGTCTCCAGCACCTCGATGGAGCCGCACGAGCTGTTTGTGGGAAACGGCGTGCAGGACAGGCCGTCGCTTTCGTACCGGGCCCCCATCCCTCCGTTGGCAAACAGGATGGAGGAAAATTTCCGTCCCTCCAGGTTGGTTCCGGTAAACAGCGCCCGCAGCGTCGGCTGGCTGCCCGATTCGGCCTTGACCCTCCCGGGTATGGCCTTGAGCAGGGCGCCGAATACGCACGCGCTCAGCATATGACCGATCAGCTGCCTGGCGTTGACCGGAGCGGGAACCCTCGGATTCAGGATGCTTCCCTCGGGCGCCTTGACCGTGATCGGCCGATAGGACCCTTCGTTTTTCGGGGTGTGGGGATCCAGCGCGCATTTGATCGGGTAGGTGGCGTAAGAATAGGTATAGTTCATCACGCAATTCAACGCGCGCCCGATCTGGGCGGAGCTTCCGGCAAAATCGATTTCAAGCGCATCCCCCGAGACGGTGATCCTGCACTGGAGGATGATGGGGGATTCGTATCCGTCCATCTCGACGGTCTTTTCATAAACCCCGTTCGGCACCCGCGCGATGGCATCCCGCATGGCGCGTTCCGCCCGGGATTGGATCTCTTCGGCCAGATCCGACAGGTCCTCCAGACCGGTCTCTTCGAGAAACTCGATCAGCCGGTTCCGGCACATGGTCTGTGCGGTGATCTGGGCATTGATATCGCCGAAGACCATTTCAGGGACCCGGACGTTTTCGCGGATGATTTCCATGAGCGATGCATTGGCTTTGCCGGCGCTGTAGAGCTTCATCACGGGAATGCGGATGCCTTCTTCGTAAAGCTCCCGGGTGTCCGCGGACCAGACCGAACCGCCGATGTCGGGGGAGTGGGCGATGGTCCCGGCAAAGGCCACCAGTCGGTGCTTGTGGAAGATGGGCATGGCCATGGTGATATCCGGCAGGTGCCCGGAAGCCAGCCACGGATCGTTGGTCATGACCACGTCGCCGGGCTGCCACTGATCCTTGGGGAACTTTTTGAGAAACTCCCGAACCGTTCGGGGCACCGTTGCGATAAAGGAGGGAATGCTGGCCGTGTTGTTGGCCAGGCCGTTGCCGTCGGCGTCCAGCAGGACGCACGCGTAATCGTTGGACTCTTTGACGATGGTGGAGAAAGAGGTTCTCACCAGGGTGGCGGCCGCCTCATCGGCTACGCTGGTCAACCGGTTCCACATGATTTCCAGGCTGATGGGATCAAATGTTATGCCCATGGGTGCGCCCTCGTTTTGGGTTTAAAAGGTTTGGGGTATCCTGTCGACGAATGAATACACGGGGCCCGGTCCAACGATCGGTTCGCCACGAGCCCTATCATATGTCGGAAATGAATGCAATCGGCTGCGGATGTTTCCCTCCAGTCTTACCTTTCCAATCAATATGAGTCTATTAAATCATATTATCGTTGTCCGATGCAACCGGTGCGGGTTCTGACCTGCCGCTGACAATGGTTTTCCTCCGAACGACTTTCCAATCCTCAAATAAGTTAAAAGATTGACTATGTCCCTGTCCCGTCCCCTTTCAAAAGAGGGGAATTATTCCTCCCTTTGTCGTTTCACCGAAAACACCCCTCTTAATGATGGAGTATCCGGACATGCCCCTGCAGAAACCGCTGGACATTGTCTGTATAGAGTGCAATGGTTCCTTTAAAAGGAAACGGCTCGGCAATTGCGTTTTTTTTCACATTCCGAAAACGGATGACCGATAAGATGGCACGGCAGGCATCGGTATTTGAACAGACCTACCGGAATTATCTGAGGCGGATTTCCGGCATCGATTTGATCTCCAGGGCCGAACCGCTCGGTGCAGCGACCGACGGAAGCGCTCTGATCATCCCTTTTTTCAAAAAACCCTACCGGGTCTCTTCAGACGGTGTCTTCGATGCGTCGGGAAAACCGGCCAATTTTGCAAAAAGCGTTGTGCTCTGCCGGTATATTGTTCAATGCCCGGAACAGTCCCCGCCACCCGGTGGCTGGGTGACCTATCGGGAATTCAGGGATGCCGGACCCCTGATAGGTTATTTTACCTCGAATACAAACAAGATCATCGAAACCGCTTTTTCCGGAAATATCTTCGGACTGAAGGCGGCGTGTGAACCGTTGGGCGGCATCGCTTTCGACGACGGCTCATCCTATGACATCTCCATTCAGTTCGATTTTCTTCCCAAAATTCCCATGCTTCTCCGTTTCAACGACAAGGACGGGGAATTTCCGGCCCGGTGCACCATACTGTTTAGAGCCTCTGCCGAAAACTACCTCGACATGGAGTGTCTTGCCATCGGCGGCACCTTTCTTTCCGGGATCCTGATCGGGAAAAGCAAAGATCCGGGCGGAGATGTGAAATCGTGGAACGGGGCATGAACGGGTCGAATGGATCGAGAGGTGTCCCATGCGCCTGAAAGACGAATTCAAGCGGATGGTCGTCCAAATAGCGGCAAAACATAAGATCCCACCGATAGAAAAAGTTTTCTTCCCCCCCTTTTATAAAGGCGGCCAACCCAAGGATTGCGAGTTTATGGCCATGCTTCTGCAGGGCGGTGCGGCCGGCATCAGCTATGTCCTGGTACCCGATGAAAAAATGAAGGCGTACGCGGAGTTGCGGCCGAAGGATTTTGCCTTAAAAGACCCTCTAAAGCTGGCACTCGGGTTCGGCAGCGGAGACCCCGTTAAAGAGATGGTTGCGCTGGCGGCGATCAACGCCGTTTGTCAGCACGTGATGCGCGCCGTCGGTTTTGAAACGGATTCAGCCACAGACTCCCTGGGCTTGCTCTCTCCCTCTGAAGACGACAGGATCGGTATGGTCGGACTGTTCCTGCCCCTGATTCGAACCGTCCGGGAAGCCGGCGCCGAGCTGGTTGTCATCGAGAAGAATGCGCAATACATTCAGAAATTTCCCGATTTGCCGATCACCCTGGACACGGCCGAATTACGCACGTGCAATAAGATCGTATGCACCAGCACCACCGTATTGAACAACTCGCTGGATGCGATTCTGGAACACTGCCCGCCGGATGCGTTTATCTCGGTAATCGGCCCGACAGCGGGGTATTTCCCGGACCCGCTTTTCGCCCGTGGCGTCGATGTGGTGGGGGGACGGGTGGTCAAAAACGGCCCGCTGCTGATGCAGCTGCTCGCAGAGCGAAAACGCTGGGGAGAGGCGACGAAAAAGATCTGTTTCCGGAAAACGACTTACACCGGCGCCATTTGACCGCCCCGTCCTGCCCGCCGATGCGTTAATAATGCTCGCCATGCCTATACACGTCGCCGCAAGCGGCAAATGACTGGTCCGAACATGAAAAAACCAAAACCCTTCACACCGAATGAAGAAATTGCCGATTAACATTAATGGTTTCCCTGGGGCATGCCGCTTATCGGATATTTGATCGTACTAACAATTGCAGTCGAAGACAAGGGGATTGTCTGCCTCTTTTCATTGATTCGGCAAAGCCCTACATCGGCCGTCCGGGTATTCTCATTGGCTGACCTGTCAAGTTTGGGGATACTATTCTCGTATCACCGGTTTGAGGAAGGTTCTGCTCTCCAGTCGATATCTCAGCCGTCCAACCGTCAATGTAGATTGATACCAATCTTGATCGTTTTCGGTTCTTCAATCAAGAAAAATAGATCTTTAAAAAGTCATCTCTTGAAATTTTTGCCTGGGTAAGAATCGCTCGCAAAGTTGATTTTTTTATTGCCGGATGATTGGGTATCGTAAGCGGAGTGCGTGTGCCATCTTGATTATGCCTGAGCATCGCAATATGATTCCCTTCCCGGACCAATCGAAACCCGAGTTGTTCTAAAGTATCGATCACTCTCCGGAGAGGTGCATCGGCAGGAAATTTCGTCACTAAACAGCAACCTGGGCTTCGGCAATGAATGCTTCAATGATAGGTGGATCTATTTCTATTTCTTCAAGTCCGAAAGTTTCAATATGAAATTTAATGGCTGACTTCACATCCTTCAAGGCAGATTCATACGAGTCACCCTGCCCAACGACTACTCCTTTTAACCCAAGCGGATAAGCAACGTAGGCATCTGGATGTTTTTCAACAATTATTTTAAATTGTTTCATATTTTCCCTCCAATATCAATTTGAATGAGTATTATATCAGAAATTTCGACTTTGGGGTACAATTTAAATTCACAGAACCATTCGGACAAGCTCGGCGATCGTGATGCCTGCTACAAAGGTTCATGAGCGCTTGCTGCGATAGCACCCAGGAGATCGGTTCACTATCTGCCTAGTTGTTGAACCGATTCGGTGTGTTTAGGGACGTTCGTCAGATTATAAGTTATCTATTTCGTAATTATTTTGGGTGTGTTTAGGGACGTTCGTCAGATTATAAGTTATCTATTTCGTAATTATTTTGGGTAGCTATCTCACGTCCCCGGGCAACCGAAAGGCTGATCGCTGGTTGTGAAAGTTTCAGCCGCTTACTCAACCATGCCTGAGAAATTCCCAATTCACTTGTCGCCCAGTAGCATAAAAGACTTCGCGCATGT
>ENA-OSEO01004747-OSEO01004747.1-sediment-metagenome-genome-assembly--contig:-NODE-4747-length-13856-cov-3.053052_pt1 | contig 13856 bp, 11 predicted proteins | sample MGYA00237883_ERZ534232 | MGnify/ENA metagenome assembly ERZ534232 | reverse complement strand
ATGTATTCGGCCGACAACAGAAGCTCCTTGATGGTGGCCATGAGACCGCGCTTTAAAAGCACGGGCTTGTCCGTATCCCCCACCGCCTCCAAAAGGGCGAAGTTCTGCATGTTGCGGGTGCCGATCTGCAGGATGTCGGCATATTTGGCCACCAGGGGCACCGCTTCGGGGGTCAGCACCTCGGTGACCACCGGCAGCCCGGTGAGGCGGGAGGCCTCGGCCAGGCAGCGCAGGCCCTCTTCGCCCATGCCGCGGAAGGAATAAGGCGAGGTGCGCGGCTTGAAAGCGCCTCCCCGCAGGACGCCGGCACCGGAGGCGGCCAGGTTCCGGGCTATCTCCAAAATGCCTTCCCTCGATTCCACCGCGCAGGGCCCGGCCATGACCAATATCTCGCCGTTGCCGATGGTTCTTTTACCCACCTTGATGGCGGAAGTTTCGGCCCTAAAGTTTCGGGACACCAGTTTCCAGGAACTGTCAAATCCTTCTATCTCCTCCACACCCTCTAGGGACCGCACCTTTTCCATCAACTCCTCGACCAGGCCCCTGCTGATCTCCTCGACCACCCCCAGAATTACCTGGGGGCCGGGCGAGATAATCCTGGGCTTGATCCCTTTTTCCCCCAGGACCGAAATCACGTGGGCCACATCGGATTTGTGGCAGTTGGGCTTCATGGCTATTACCATCGCGCTTATCTCCCTTTTTAAGCGGTTTCCCCCCCCGGCTAATTTTCCTCCAGGTAAAGGTCCAAGAAATTCTGCAAGATCATGGTGCCTTGGGGCGTGGCGATGGATTCGGGATGAAACTGCACGCCCTCCAGTTTCAGATCCAGGCAGCGCAGCCCCATCACCTCGCCGGCCTTGGTGTAAGCCGATACCACCAGGGGCGGTTTGACACTGTCCTCGGGCACGATGAGGGAATGATAGCGGGCGGCCAGAAACGGGTTGCGGACCCCCGTGAACAGGCCGCGCCCGTCATGAAAGACCTCCGAGACCTTGCCGTGCACCGGCTTGGCCGCCCGGACCAAATCCGAGCCGAACACCTGGCCTATGGCCTGGTGACCAAGGCATACGCCCAAAATCGGTATCTTGCCGGCGTAATGCTCTATCACCGGACAGGTGAGTCCGCTCTCGGCGGGCCGGCCGGGACCGGGGGATATGACGATGGCCTGGGGCGCGAGTTCGTCTATCTCCTCCAGGCTCATGGTGTCGTTGCGCGCCACCTTAACCTCCCGGCCCAAGGCGCCGAAGGCTTGGGAAAGGTTGTAAGTGAAAGAGTCATAATTGTCGATGAGAAGAATCATCACATCTCCCCTGCTGCCCGCAGGGCGGCGGTGCCCTGCGCGGCTTTCTGCTGAATTTCCTGGTATTCCATCTCCGGGATGGAGTCCGCCACGATACCGGCCCCCACCTGGACGGTGAAGCTTTCATCCTTGAATTGAATCATGCGTATGGCAATACAGGTGTCCATTTGTTTGTCCGGGCCGAAACGGCCCACGCCTCCGCCGTAGGTCCCCCGCGGCAGCTGCTCCAGCTCGTCAATGATCTCCATGGCCCGCACCTTGGGCGCGCCGGAGACGGTGCCGGCCGGGAAGCCAGCCTGGAAAGCGTCCCAAGCGTCCAACTCCGGGTGCAGCCGGCCCTGCACTTGGGAGACGATGTGCATGACGTGGCTGTAGCGCTCAACCGTCATATAAGGATCCACTTGCACCGAACCGTAGGAGCATACCCGTCCCACATCGTTGCGTGCCAGATCCACCAGCATGATGTGCTCAGCCCGCTCCTTATCCGAACTCATCAGTTCCCGCTCAAGCTCTTTATCCTTTAGGGGATCACTGGAGCGGCCCCTGGTGCCGGCGATGGGCCGGATATAAACGGACTGGCCCTTGATTTTGACCAGGGTCTCGGGCGAGGCCCCCACCAGCTGGCAGTCCCCGAAATTAAGGTAGAACATGTAAGGCGAGGGGTTTTTAACCCGCAGCCAGCGGTAGGCCGAGATGGGGTCCATGTTGGTCTCGCCGGTGAACTGGTCGGAAAGCACCACCTGGAAGATGTCTCCGTCCAGGATGTACTCCTTGGCCTTACGCACCCCTTCCACGAAGCGTTCCTTGGGGGGTTCCCGGCACACGAAAGTGGTGGGCCGGCAGCCAAGACGGAGGGGGTGAGAAAGCATCTGGTCCATTTCCTTGAGCTTGGCTTGGCCAATGGCCTCGTCCGGGGCTATGGCTACCAGGGTCATCATGCGGTAGAGGTGGTCGAAGATGGCGAAGCGGGAGGGGTAGCAAAGGTTGGCGATGGGCAGGCTTTGCCCTTTGGCCGGCGGCAGTTTTTCCATAAGACGCACGGCGTCATAGCCCACGTAGCCCACCAAGGAACCCACGAAGGGCAGGGCGGGCAGGCCATGACAAACCTGCCCGGACATTATCCGTCGCGCCAAGGCAAAGAATTCCATGGCGGGATGCTCGCTGACCTTGCCATCCATGGCGAGTTCGGCACGGTCCCGCCCCAGTCTCAGCCAGTAAAGGGGGTCCCAGGCCACGATGGAATAGCGGCCCAGGCTATTCACCGTCTCGCCGCTTTCGAATAGAAAAGATTCCCGCTGCCCATGGCATAACTTCATATAGGCCGATACCGGCGTGTCCAAATCGGCCAATCTTGTTTTGGTAAACGCTTGCAACCCGCTCATGTTTGATCCTTTTGGCCAAAATAAAAAGCCCACCGCCATTAGACGGTGGGCTGGTTGCTTTGGCTTTCTAAGATTGTTTAGCTAGGAAACCTTTTTCCGGCACCCACCGCCTTCAGGTGAGCGCCACCAAAAATAGGCAAAAAAGCGGGCAGCACCCCGGACGCCCCGACCCGTGCCGGAACAAAGAGTTAGCTGCAAATTATGCCGTGATACGTCCATTTTTGGTTCCCGCTACTGCTTAATGATGTATAAACTCTCTCCATTAGAAAGCCCGTTTGTCAAGTAAAAAAATGAAACCGCCCCCACGGTTAATGCTTTTACGTAGTTATTTAAGATAGATACGGCAATAGAATTTTATCCGCCCTCAAGATTCGATTCGTATTATTTGCAGCCTTGCCATCTTACCTCAGGGCGCGATTCTTGCAGGCTGTCTAACCGGCAGGCGGGCGCGCTTGAATCCCCGGGAGGCCCTATAGGTAAAGAAGTAAAACCTGGCGCCGGCCGGATTGGTGAGCTGATCCCAGCTTAGGTGATACAGCCAGCCGACGCTAAGGCTGGCGGCCCAAAAGGGCCCGAAAAGCGCCCACAGCAAAAGGCCGCCCGGAACGATGAATTCCCAGGAATGCAGGGCCAGGAACAAAATGGGGGTCTGATGCCGCCGGTTGGTTTGAAAGAAATCGGAAAGCGAACTCTGTCGCCGGCGCCACCATACGTAATCAGGCAGGTGATCCAGGTCCACCAATACGCTGACCGCCGCCGCCCCGCAGGCGGCGGGGGCCGAGCCGGTGGCGGCATAAAGAGCTCCGGCCAAGGGTAGCGCAGCCAAAGTATGCTTTAAAAGTTTCATATTGTATAACTTAAATAATCCCTTGCTTGCCTAATATTGTGGCCCAGGCATGGTTGACAAACAGGGTTTTCCTTGGGCCCGGCAAAAAAGTATACTACCTTATACATCGAGGGCGGTAAACTGACTGGAGCCTGTTTTGGGATGTCCGCCGGGCAGAATATCGGCGACTGATTTGGCTTTTGTGGGCTTAGCCCGCCCAAGAGGGCAAGCTGGGATATCCAGCGCTTACAGGTTGTAATGAGAGGTACGACCGTGTCGCCAAAGGAATCCTCCCCGCGCCTGACCTCCTTGCTGGCCAAGCAGCAGGCCCTGGGAACCATCGCCTCGTTGATGAGCCGTCAGGTCCAGATAGACGTCCACCCCATATTGCAGGAGGTGCTGGCGGAGACGGTAAAGGCCCTGGGGGCGCCCATGGGCTGCCTGCATTTGCTGGACGAAGAGAAGGGAATTTTTACCCTGGTGGAGGAATACCTCCTGGATCCGGTCTGGGCTCGGGCCTGGAGCAGACTCAGAGTGAGCGGCACCACCCCGGTCGCCAAGGTGTACTCCCTGAAAAAGACCATGGAGCTTAAAGGAAATGAAACCCCGGGGGATCTGGGGGGGGTGGTGACGGCCCCGGTGATGGGGGCGGAGATTTTCCTGGGCACCTTGAGCCTTATGTGGCCCCGCCCGGCCATAACGCCCGCAGACCCCTACCGGTCGGATTTTTTAGAAACGGTGGGCTGTTTGCTCGGCCTGGCCCTGGAGCAGGCCGGCCTGGTGTCCGAGCTCTTGGACAACCTGGGCTCCCTGGTTCAATTGAAAAAGCAGGAAGAAGAACGCAACACCCAGTTGGCCCAGCTGAACGAACAGCTGAAGGTGGCCAACCAAAGGCTGGAAGAGCTTTCCATAACCGACGGCTTGACTGATCTCTACAACCGCCGCTATATCCATGAACGGCTGGAGGCGGAAATCGTCCGGTCACGGCGGCACCGCTACCCGGTAAGCCTGATCATGGCCGATCTGGACCATTTCAAAAAGGTCAACGACCGGCTGGGCCACTTGGTGGGCGATGAGGCCTTGAAGCTTTTCGCGGAAAGCCTGCGCAAGGGGGTCCGCGGGGTGGACTTGGTGGGCCGCTATGGAGGCGAGGAGTTCGTTTTGGTGCTTTTTGATTGCAACCTGGAGGCCGGCAGAAAGGTGGCGGAAAAGCTGAGAATCGCCGCGCATAAGGCCTCTTTGGTCGAGCTTCTCAAACCTGTGGGCGGCTTTACGGTAAGCATGGGGGTGGCTCAGCTAAAGAGCGGCATGTCGGCCAACGACCTGATAAAGGCGGCGGATGAAGCCATGTACCGGGCCAAGAAGAACGGGCGCAATCGGGTGGAGATCGCCCCGTTGTGAAATTGCAGCGCCGTCTCCGTTTCGGCCCCCGTCCAATTCTTCGGCGATCTTACTCGCCGGGCAGTTCGAACTCAGCCCAGACAAAGGTGTGATCCGAGGGCTTAGGCAAGCCCCGGGGCTCGGCATCCACTGCGCAGGCCCGGCAGGCCCCGGCCAGGGGGCGGGTGGCCAGAAGGTGGTCCAGCCGCCAGCCCAGGTTCCGCTTGAATGAGGCGGGCAGGCGGTAATCCCAAAAGGTGAACTGCTTTTCGCCGGGATGATGCAGCCGGAAGAGGTCAGTTAATCCCCAGGCCACGTTTCGGGCCAGGGCTTGGCGTTCCTTGGGGTGGAAACACACTTCCCCCTCCAAGCGCTGGGGATCGTATACGTCAAGCGGCTCGGGGGCGATGTTGAGATCGCCGGCCCATAAAAGAGGCGCGTCCGGGGAGAATCGCTCGGCAAACCAACGCCCCAGGCGTGCAAGAAAATCCAGCTTGTATCCGAACGCTGGGTCTTGAACCTCGCGGCCCTGGGGCACATAGGTGTTCACCACCCAGACCCCATCCACCAGCACGGTTATTATCCGGGCCTGCTCATCCACTTCGCCCACGGGCAAGCCCTTAAGAACCTGGGAGGGTTCGCGGCGGGTCAACACCGCCACCCCGTTGTAGGCTTTCTGCCCCCAAAAGGCGGCCTGGTATCCTGCCTCCTGGATGGGTTTTAAGGGAAAGTCCTGGTCTTGCACCTTAGTCTCCTGCAGGCAAAGCACGTCCGGCGCGGCTTTTTTCAGCCAGTCCAGCACGATGGGCAAGCGGGCCCTGAGGCTGTTGGCATTGAAGGTGGCGGCTTTCCATATCATGGCGGTCTCCATTTTAAGCCGGTTATGCCAATTTGCCTTTAAACACATGGTTCGGATGCAAATTGGTATGCAAGCCAGGACGGCCCGCCGAGCGCGCAAGCGCTCTTTAGGCCGGTCCAAGCCGCGCTTTTGCCCGGCCGCTAGGCGATCAAGGCCATGGATGGCTTTGATCGCATTATTAGTAAAGCTTGCCGAATGATCGGCTGGGGGATAAAATCCCCACACAAATGTAATTTTTAATTGCCACCCACGGAAGAGGATGCCATGCCCATTTATGAATTCCGCTGCGAGGGCTGTGCCCAGGTTTTCGAGCACCTGGCCCTGGGCCAAGGCGACCGGCTCGGGATCAAGTGCCCCCACTGCGGCGGAGAACGGCTCACCCGGGTCTTGAGCAGTTGCGCTGCCAAGGTGGCCGGGTCGGCCGGAGCGTCTGCTCCCGACGGCCGCGTCCAGTACGAGAGCCGCACCTGTCCGGGCGCCGGCTCTTGCGGCACCATTACCCTGCCCGGTGGCGATTAGTATGGCTTATTAGCCGTCTGCGGCCTAATGAACGCCGCGGACGACTTGTTCCGGCAGGCCTCCCGAAAGCGGTCTGCCGGCTAATTTTAATATAGCAGATATGGGACCTGGACCGCGAGCAGGGAGTGGGCGCCGCCTTACGCATTGACTTTGGGCGCCAAATGACTTATGTCATGTAACGGCCTGGCAAACAGGCTGATCTTACAAATATTTTTTTGGTATTGCGGGAGCGAACTATGGAGAAACCCACCCTGTCTTTGAATGGTAATCAAGTGCCTTTTGCACCGGGGCAGACCATTCTGCAAGTGGCCGGGGAAAACGGTGTGGAGATACCCACCCTTTGTCACCTGAAAGATTGCACGCCCACCGGGGCCTGTCGCATATGCCTGGTGGAGGTGAAAGGGGCCCGGACCCTGGTGGCCTCCTGCGTCATGCCGGCGGCGGCTGGCATGGAGGTCAAGACCGACACGGAAAGGGTGCACCGCGCCCGCCGTTTGAATATCGAGCTGCTTTTGGCCAGCGGTAACCACAACTGCCTGATCTGTGAAAAGAACGGCGATTGTAAATTGCAGTCCTTGGCCTACCAATACAAGGTGGGGGAGGTACGCTTTACGGGCAGGACCCAGAGCTACCTGACGGAAGAGGAAAATCCGCTTATCGTCCGTGATTTTTCCCGCTGCATCCTGTGCGGTCGCTGCGTCCAGGCCTGCAACGAACTGCAAGTGAACCGGGCCATCGGCCATGGCTACCGGGGCGCGCGCAGCAAGATAGTCACGGCCGGCGACCGCCCTTATCACCAAAGCGATTGCGTGTTCTGCGGCCAGTGCGTGGAGGTTTGCCCGGTGGGGGCCCTCACCGAAAAAAAGGCCAAGGGCCTGGGCCGGTCTTGGGAAACTGAAAAAGTAAAGACCACCTGCCCCTATTGCGGGGTGGGCTGCCAGATATATCTGCACGTAAAAGACGGCCGCGTGGTCAAGGTCACGGCGGCGGAGGGCACCCCGCCCAACCAGGGCAGGCTCTGCGTCAAGGGGCGCTTCGGCTATGACTTTATCCATGCCAAAGACCGCCTCACCACGCCCTTAATAAAAGAGGACGGCGTGTTCCGGGAGGCCTCCTGGGAGGAGGCCCTGGGGCTGGTGGCTGATAAGCTCAAAAAGATCAAGGAGGAAAACGGGCCCGATGCGGTGGCCGGCCTTTCCTCGGCCCGGGCCAGCAACGAGGAGAACTACCTCTTCCAAAAACTTCTGCGGGCAGGCGTGGGCACCAACAATGTAGACCACTGCGCCCGTCTCTGACACTCCTCCACGGTGGCCGGTCTGGCCGCCGCCTTCGGTTCGGGCGCCATGACCAACTCCATCGCCGAGATGGAAGATACCGAGGTCATGCTGGTCATCGGCTCCAACACCACGGAAAACCACCCGGTGATCGGCACGGTGCTGCGCAGAGGCGTACTGCTAAAGGGGGCCAAGCTCGTCGTCTGCGACCCCCGGGAGATAGGTCTGGTGCGCGACGCCCATCTTTGGCTCCGCCAAAGGCCCGGCACGGATTTGGCCCTTATAAACGGCCTTATCCACGTCATCTTGCGGGAGGGCCTGCAGAACCAGGCCTTTATCGATGAGCGCACCGAGAACTTTACGGCGCTCAAGGAGTCAGTGGCATCCTACACCCCCCAGCGGGTGGAGAAGATCACCGGCGTGCCGGCCGGCGATCTGGAAAAGGCCGCCCGCCTGTACGCCGGGGCCAAGAGCGCGGCCATCTTCTACGCCATGGGCATCACCCAGCATAAAAAGGGCACGGACAACGTGAAGGCCCTGGCCAATCTGGCCATGGCCTGCGGCCAGGTGGGTCGGCCCGGCACCGGGGTGAACCCCCTGCGCGGGCAGAACAACGTGCAGGGCGCCTGCGATTTGGGCTGCCTGCCCGGCGATCTGACCGGCTATCAGAAGGTGGCCGACATGAAGGTCCGCCAAAAATTCGCCGAGGCCTGGGGCGTCGACACGCTTTCGGACAAACCCGGCCTCACCGTGACCGAAATCATGGACGCCGCCCACGCCGGCTCGCTCAAGGCCCTTTTGATCATGGGCGAGAACCCCATGCTCTCCGACCCCGACTCCGGGCATGTGGAGCAGTCCCTAAGGCACCTGGATTTTTTGGTGGTCCAGGATATCTTCCTGACCGAGACCGCCGAATTCGCCCATGTGATTCTGCCCTCGGCCTGTTGGGCGGAAAAGGAAGGGACTTTCACCAACACCGAACGCCGGGTGCAAAGGGTGCGCAAGGCCGTTGACCCGCCGGGCCAGGCCAGGGCGGACTGGGCCATATTGAACGAGTTGGGCCAGCGGCTGGGCCTAAAGGGCAATTACGCCAGCCCCCAGCAGATCATGAAGGAGATCGCTGAGTTGACCCCATCCTACGGCGGCATCAGCTACGCCCGGCTGGAAAAGCTGGGCGGATTGCAGTGGCCCTGCCCGGACCCCAAACATCCGGGCACACCCATCTTGCACGCCAAGGCTTTCACCCGGGGCAAGGGGCTATTCAACCCGGTGGAGCACCAGGAGCCCGAGGAACTGCCCGACAAGAGATTCCCCTTCACCCTGACCACCGGCCGGGTGCTTTATCATTATCACACCGCCACCATGACCCGCCGCTCCCAGGGACTGAACGATCTGGCGCCACAATGCCTGTTGGAAATAAACCCGGCGGACGCCCAGGAGCTGGGCCTTGCCGACGGTGACATGGTGCGGGTCTGGTCCCGCCGGGGCGAGATTCAGGCGGCCGCCTGGGTCACCCCGCGGGTGGCGCCCAAGGTGGTCTTTATGCCCTTCCACTATGCCGAGGCCGCGGCCAACAAGCTCACCATAAAATCCCTGGACCCGGTGGCCAAGATACCGGAGCTGAAGGTCTGCGCGGTCAAGTTGGAGAAAGCCTGATTAAGTCTGGGAAAAACTTGTTTGCCAACAAAATACCGCCCCAACGGGGCGGTATTTTTAATGGTAGGCGGTGGAGAGCCTTACGGCTCAGTGCCTTTGATAATGCCTGATAAGGCCGGCCACCACGCCCAGGATGCGGACCTGGTGGTGGGCCAGCCGGATGGGCGCCAGGTTGGGATTGGCCGGGACCAGGCGGATGTGGTCGGACTCCACGTAAAATTTTTTCAAGGTGACGTCCGTCTCGTTTATCATGGCCACCACGGTCTGGCCGTTTTCCGCGTGGGGCCTTTCCTCCACCACGATCACGTCGCCCGGGCGGATGTGCTCGTCGATCATGGAATCGCCCCGTACCTTAAGGGCGAAGGTGCGGAAGCGGCCCAGCATGTCCTTGGGGATGGAGACCGTGCGTTCGTCCGGCAGGGCCTCGATGGGCTCTCCGGCGGCCACCTCGCCCAGAAGGGGTATCTCGACCTCTTCAAGGTCTATCTCGGAAAATCCCAACTCCGGCAGGGACATGGGGCGCATATTTCACCTCACACTTGTATTCTAAACAAAAGTTTAGTTATATTTAACCTGTCAGCGGTGAAAATGTCAAGACCTTAGGGGTTTATTCTTGGCGGGAGGGTTGCTATATTGCCCTTATGATAATAGATGCACACACCCATATATTTCCCCCGGAAGTGGTGGCAGACCGCGGGCGTTTCCTGGCCGGCGAGCCGGGCTTTGCCGCCATCTATGCCGACCCCAAGGCGCCTCTGGTCATGGCCGAGGGCCTCTTAGCGGCCATGGACCGGGATAAGGTGGACATCTCCTGGGCGGTGGGGTTTCCCTGGCTGCGCCGGGAAAACGCGGCCAGGCACAACGCCTACCTGGCCCAGGCCGCGGCGGCCAGCCAAGGCCGGCTGCGCGGGCTGGCCTGCGTTTCGCCGGGGGCGGACTGGGCCCTGGCCGTGGCGGAAAAGGCTTTGTCCAGCGGGCTGGCGGGCCTGGGTGAGATAGCCTTTTATTCAGAGGACCTTAACCTCAAGGCCCTGGACCCCTTGTGCCGCCTGTGCGCCGAGGCCATGGTGCCCCTTATGCTGCACACCAACGAGCCGGTGGGGCATAAATACCCCGGCAAGGCGCCCATGACCCTGGCCGCGCTCTACGGCCTAATCAAGGCTCATCCGGCCACTAGGCTGGTGCTGGCCCATATGGCCGGCGGGCTTTTTTTCTATGCATTGCTGAAAAAGGAAGTGAAAGAGGCCCTGGCCAATGTCTGGCTGGACACCGCCGCCGCGCCCTTTTTATACCGGCCCAGGGCCTATGGCTTGGCCGTGGAGCTTCTGGGCGCGGACAAGGTGCTTTTGGGCAGTGATTACCCCCTTTTGCCCGTAAGCCGCTATCTAGATGAGCTGAGGTCGCCCCAGGCGGGCCTAAAGCCCGGGGAGATGGACCTGGTTCTGGGAGAGGCGGCCCGGCGGCTTATCCCCTAACCGTGGCCAAACTGAATATTCTACACGCCGCTGATCTGCACCTGGGCGGCCCGGTAGCTTGCCCCGAGCCGGGGCTGCGCCCCATCGCCGACCAGGCCCGGGCCGAATCCCTCCGGCGCCTGGTCAAATTGGCCCAGGAGCGGGCGGTGAAACTGGTGCTTCTGGCCGGTGACGTTTTCCATTCCCCTCAGCCTCCCATCTCCGCCCGCTGGGCCCTAACCCAGGCCTGCGAGAAATGGACCGCGGGAGGGGCCCGGGTCTTCATCGCCCCAGGCAACCACGATCCTTTTACTGCGGATTCGGTATGGGCTAGCTGGCGGCCGCCGGCGGGAGTGCACGTCTTCACCCCCCGGCCGGAAGGGGTGGAACTGCCCGAGGAGGGGCTTTTCGTGGCTGGCGCGGCGCACGACTCGGATCACGTGGCGGAAGATTTGGCCTCCCGGCTGCCCGCGCCTCCCCCCGGGCTTTTGGGCGCGGCGGTGCTGCACGCCGACTTGCCTTCCGCGCGCGCCAGCGACGCCCACCAGCCCTATGCCCCGGCCAGGCTGGAGAACCTTCGGGCGGCGCCTTTTGCCCTGTGGTGCCTGGGCCACTGGCACAAGGCCCAAAGACTGAGCGAGCATCCCCTGATAACCATGGCCGGCACCCCCCAAGGGGCTCATTGGAACGAAGAAGGCCCCTGCGGGGCGAACATCATAGAAATCGATGACCGAGCAGTGCGGGCGGAATTCGTTCCCCTGGCTCCCTTGGTGTTTTTCGACCTGGCCTTGGATGATCTGGCCGCCGTGGCCACCCCCGAGGCCCTTATCGCCGGCATACAAAAACGCCTGCCCGGCCTCGGCCGGGGGAGCGATTCCGCCTTTTGCCTGCGCCTCAGCCTTGGCGGGCCTTCGCCTCTTTGGGGTTATTTTTCCCAGGGGCCGGAGGCCCCGGAGGCGGCCGAAGAACTGAAAAAGGCCCTCAAGGTGCAGGGCCTGGTGCTGAAAAGCGATGATCTGCGGCCGCCAGTGGACCTCACCGAACTGGCCGGCCGGCCCCACGTGCTGGGGCGGCTTTTGGGCCTTATCGCCCGAGCCGAGGAGGACGAGCGCTTTTTGGCCGATTTGGCCCAAAGCCTGGGGCCCAAGCTGCATCCCCTGGGGCGGGCGGGTGATAGCTCCCAGCGCGCGGCCTGGCTGCGCGGCCTTTTGCGCGAGGCGCGCAACCTGGCGGTGAACCAACTTTGGCTGGCCAACGGCAACGGCCGGGCGGGCGGGGCGGGCCATGCGGATTGAAAGGCTTTCGGTGGGGGGATTCGGCCGGCTGCCGTCCGGCCTGACCCTGGATTTCTCCGAGGGTCTTAATTTGGTGCTGGCGCCCAATGAGGCGGGCAAGACCACCTTGGCCGAACTGCTCACTTGCCTGTTCTACGGCTTCGGCCAGCGCCGGGGCGGGGTTTATTCCTTTGAGCCCTGGCAGGGCGGCGAGGTGGGCGGGGAGGTGATCTATGTCTTGCAAAACGGGCAGCGCTTTCGGCTACGCCGCCATTTGATTAAACGTGGCGAAAAACTGTATTCCGCGGACGAGCATGGCCGGGAGATCAAAATCTCGGAGGTGCAGCCCGGGCAATTGCACATGGGCATCGGCCGGGGCGTGTTTTTGACCGTGAGCCGGCTGGGCCTGGAGGATTTGCAGGGGGCCTTCAGCGGGGAGGTTGCCAAGGACAGGAAAGAGGCCAAGGAGCAGCTCAAGGGCTATTTCTTCCAGGAGGCCGCCACCCGGGGGGAGGTGGCCAATCCGGTGGCGGTGAGGGAGGACTGGCTAAGGCAGGCCCAGGCGCTTTTCAGCAAGGACGGCCGCAGCGGCCGGGCGGACAAGGAGTTGATGCAGAAGCTGGGCGAGGCCAAGGCGGCCCTGGCCCAGGCCGGCGCGCAAGAGGAGGAATCTCGCCGCATGCTCGCCCAACGGGAAGAATTAGGCAGAAAAGCGGCTGAACTGGAAGAGGCGCGCCAGGCCGCCGAGAAGGAACTGGCCAGGCTGCGCAGGCAATATGAACTGGCCCAAGAAGCGGCCCGCCGGCGGGACTTGGAGGCCGAGATGGGAAAGCTCATTGCCCAGGGCCTGGCGGACGAGGGTCTTGAAAACCGGGCGCGGGAGCTTTTACACCAGGCCCAAACCGCGGAGGACAGGGCAGGGGCCAGCCGGAAGGGGGCGGAAAAGGCCCGGGCCGAGGCGCAAAAAATTGGCGCGGGCCGCGATCCGGTTCAGTGGGAAAAGGCCCTGGCCGAGCTGGCCATCCGTCAAAACGGCTTGACCAGCCGTGAGGAGGATTTGTCCGGCCGACGGCAGCGGCTGGCGGAACAAAGCGAAAATATCAAGGCCCAATGGAGGTTGGAGCCCGCCGCCCTGGCCGCCCTGGATGCGGATTTGCCCATTACCCTGGGGGCTCTGCAAAGGGACTTGGCCCAGGCCCGGGAGAAGGTCGCGGACGCCAACCAGAGGCTGGCCCAGATGCCGGCTCCGCCGCAGCCTTTGCCGCGCTGGCTGCCGTTTTTAGGGCTTTGCTGCGCGGCGGCTGGCCTGGCCCTTTTGATCTGGTTGGTTTTCTTTGCGGGCGATATCTGGGCGGCGGGGATGGGTTTGGCCCTGGCCCTGGGCGGGGCCGGGCTGTTCGTTTGGGCCTGGCAAACCCGGCAAAGGGCGGCCGCCCGGAAACTGGAGCAGGATGAGCTGCAAGCTAGGCTGGGGCGCAATCAGGATATTGAGCAGGAGATGGTCCGGCTCTTGGCCTCGGCGAACCTGCCCGCTGAATCCTGCGATCCCGCCCGGCTGGCCGAGGCCAGGGTGCTGGCCATGAGCTTGGAAAAGGAGGACCAAACCCTGACCGAGCTGGAGAGCCGCCTGCAAAAAGAAAGGTGGATTTGGGGCGAGGAGGCCGAGAGGTGGGGAGTGAGCCGGGCAGAAGAACCAGAGGCAGGTTGGCAAAAGGCCCGCGGGCAATGCAGCCGGGCGGCCAATGCTACCCGGGAGACGGCCCGCCTGGATAAGGAGGCCCACGAGGAGGAACAAAGGGCGGCCTCACTGCGGGCCGAACTGGGACGTGTCTTAAGCTCCGCCGGCCTGGCCGACCTGGAGGCCCTGGGCCAGGCCAGGACGCGGGCAAAAAAGGCGGCGGAGCTTACCGCCAAGCTGGAGGAGGTGAAAAA
>ENA-OSEO01004745-OSEO01004745.1-sediment-metagenome-genome-assembly--contig:-NODE-4745-length-13864-cov-5.222456_pt1 | contig 13864 bp, 11 predicted proteins | sample MGYA00237883_ERZ534232 | MGnify/ENA metagenome assembly ERZ534232 | reverse complement strand
GCCATAACGACCAGAATGACGGGGTCAGGGTCTACCCTCTTCTCTCTGTTCGAAGGGACGGAGGGCGAATACAGTTTCGTCACTTCAACAGATGGGTGAGGTATGAAGGGCGCAAGTAGCCGTTGTGGGTAGAGTAGGTAGTGGGTGGTGAGTTGAGGGTTGAGAAGTGGAGTGTGAACTGCTTTACCAGGAACCTGGACGTGCGGCGTCGGAACTGCTCTTCTCATAATATTTTGCTCTGATCGCTCTCCTGAACGAAGAACAAAGTTCCTAGCTCCGCAACGAAGAACGCCATTAATCGCTCTTCCCGCTCCTTCGAAGGACGGGTCCACGCTCTGGGACGAAGGATGGCTCTATAGTTAGAATCAGAAATGAGGTGTTAAATTTATGATATTCGACGGCCTGGTTTTGAAGAGGGTAGTCAACGGGTTGCAAACCATGGTAGGGCAGCAGCTACGTCAGGTTTATCAGACGGGCAAGAGCGAGTTCTTCTTCAAATTCTCCCGCTCTGGACTGAACGTCTCTCTCGATCCTTCGACTCCCTATATCTCTTCCAGCGATAGGGATGAAAACTCTGCCTCGCTGGAGACGCCCTTCAGTATTTATCTTCGCAGGCATTTGAACGGACTCTTTCTCGAGTCGATTACCCAGGAGAAAATGGACAGGATCGTCCGTTTAGTACTGGAGGGCGGAAACGCCTTTGGCGAGAGAGAGAGCTATCAACTGGTCATCGAGTTGATGGGACCGGGTTCGAACATGATCGTTCTCGATGGTGATCGAACCATCACCCACGCCTTTCGAGAGATGATAACCGAAAAGAGGACCCTGGCCCGCGGAGCCGGATACGTACCGCCAGAACCGAGGGGAAAGGATCTGTCGAGCCTGTCGGACGGGGAGATCAGGAGTTCTATGCTCGGATCGAGCGAGAAACTTCCCAAAGCAATTTGGAGCACGCTCTCCGGTATCTCGAAAAGGACCTCGGAAAATATAACCGGTTACCTGGGTCTGGAGGAGGTCGCTCCGGCCGGGCTGGAAGATGAAAGACTCGATGAACTGTGTGCCTTTCTGGGCAAGATAGCGAGCGATTTCGACAGCTCTATCCTTTACACCTGCCTGAATGAGGGAGAGATGGAGATCTCGCCCATACCACTGGATTTCAAGGGAGATTGTAAAGTCATGTCGGCCTCTATGGCGATAAACGAGGCGCTCGTCCATTTCGGGGTCGATAAGGAGATAGATCGCAGACGTAGATCGATTATCGGAAAGCTGCTCAAGGCGATCGCGAGACAGGAAAAGTTGATCGAAAAGCTAGAGAGGGAACTGCGCGAAGTAAGCGATTATGACAGGTACAGGTATCACGGGGAATTGCTGGTAGCCAACCTATACAGATTGAAGGAGAGAACCTCCAGTATCGAACTCGAAGACTGGGAGAGCGGTGAAAGGATCAGGATAGATCTGGACGATCGACTCACACCTTCGGAGAATGCCCAGCTTTTTTTCAAATACTACGACAAATCCCGCAGGAAAGAGATCCAGGTAACCAGGAGACTGAAAGAGCTCAACGACGAAAGGGAGTATCTCGAACAGCTCGAAGAGATGGTACGTCTTTCAGAGAATCTGGTCGAGCTGGATTCCTTCAAGGATGAATTGAGACAGGCCGGGATTATAAGGGAGAATGTCGAAAAGAAGAGAAAGAAGACACCTCCTTCCGGGCCGAGGATTTTTGAGAGGTACGGATTCAAGTATCTGGTCGGAAAGAACAACACGCAGAACGACGAAATAACCAAGGCCGCTTCGAAAGAAGACTTCTGGTTTCATGCCCGCGGGATACCCGGGGCTCATGTTATACTTAAGAAGGCCGGGAAAGACGTTCCGGAGAAGGCGATACGCTTTGGAGCCGCGCTCGCTGGACGTTATTCGAAGGGCAGATTTTCGGGCAAAGTGGAGGTCTCCTACACGCCGGCCGGCAATATTATCAAGCCAAAGGGAGCGAAGCCGGGAATGGTGGTTTACAGGAAGGCAAAAACTATCCTAGTCGATCTTTCGACGGAGCTGGAGGAAGGGCTTTGATAAGACTTCCGTCTTATTTGTTCTTCATCGGAGGCTTTTTTTCTTACGCTTCGATCTTTTTCGCCAGTCCCGCCGTCTCTATGACGATGTCGATCATCGGCATGATTATAAGTCTCTACATATGGTACGTTCTGGCCCGCAACAGAGATATACACCTCAAGATAATGAAGGTCAGAAAACTGATCGCTGAAGAAAACCTGAGGAATCTGAAGATCTATCCGAACGCGAGACGGTGGGTCATACTTTATTCGGCCTCTTTCATAGCGATGAACATCTCGGGATTGTTTGTGATAAAGGAGATAATAGACAACGTCGATATAACCATGGAAGCTCCAAGGATGGAAGAATTGATCGAGATGCTTGGAACCGGTTATGTGCTCTTCAGCTGGGTCTTCTTTCTGTCGGGAATCGCCTCTATCCTTCTTTATACCAAACTGATAGTGCTGCTGTACAACGACGAGATGAAAATTCAGTCTCTAGAGGGGAAGGCGAGGAACATCCCGCTATTAGTCACCAAGCCGCTTTCGGTGATTCTCGTGTTGCTCTTCACTCTCGTCACTTACGGGCTTTTCAGCTGGTTCATGAGGTACAGGCTATCCTCCTTTCAAAAGTTGCACAACTTCTTTGAGAAGAAACTCGACAGCGAGTCTATGAAACTGGCCAGTATACAGGGGAGAGGACTGGATGAAGATGTGAGGATCGAATCGGAGGAATTAGCTGAAAACCTGCTGAAAAAATATTCCGAGAGTCTGGGTCGTGTCAATGAACCGGAAGATCGCAAAGAAGTGATAGCCTTGCTCTTCAAGGATCTGGGAGATCTGAAGACCGATCATGCCAGATCGCTTCTCGATCAGTTGCTTTCGAAGGAGCTGCTTAGCGAGAACGAGTTCAACAGATTGATAAGGCTCTTGGTATAGGGAGGATATTTTGAATCGATACAGAAACTCTACGATAGTCTTGATAGTCATAAACGTCGCCGTGTACCTTTTCGTAGCGATACTTGGCTTTTTCAAAGGTCCCGGCGGTATGAGCCTGCGGGATCTAATAACTCTTTACGGCGGGGTCAGCAGGTACGCGCTCTCCAGCGGATTGATCTATACTCCGGTGACGGCGCTTTTCCTTCACGGGAATTTCATGCACATTCTCTTCAACATGTGGGCGCTCTTTCAGCTCGGCATGGTAGTTGAGGCCGTTTACGGGAAAAAGCTGTATCTGCTCTTCTATTTCGTGACAGGTATCGCCGGAGGGCTCAGCGCCGCGGCCTTTTCGCCTGCCCTCACCATAGGCTCGAGCAGCGCGATCTTCGGGTTGGTCGGAATTCTCTTCACTCTGGGACTGAAGAAGGACACCCCGGTGATGTTGAGGTCGATAACCGGCTATTCGCTTCTCCCCATAATTCTGATAAACCTCTTCCTCGGTTTCAGTATTCCGGGTATAAGCAACGCCGCCCATATAGGCGGATTGATCGCCGGAGCGGCCATCGGCTGGTTCGCAAAGCCGGCCTATGCACGCTTTGGAAGACAGAAGAGAGTTTATACCAGGGTTACGGAAAAAAGTTCCCAGGAGGTCTCGCAGGAGATCCTCATCAAGTATCTGCCGATTCTGAACGCGCTCAAGAACGGCGATTCCGAAGAGAGAACCGTGAGGTTGGCCCAGTTGAGGAGCGAGTTGAGCAACCTCAGAGATGAAGAGGTGGCTTCAAAGGTTCTCTGGGAGCTCTTCAAGAGGGATCTCATATCGAAAGAGGAATTCGAGAAGCTGAGAAAGTTTCTATAGAAAATAAGAGCCCCTTTCGGGGCTCTTATTCTGCAAAGTCGCCTTCTATTGGCATCTGTGCGTCCACGAAGTCTTCAACGAAATAGACTCTCGGGGCTTCGATGCCGTTGAAATTGGTTGCGTATTCTGTGGTGTAAGCACCGGCGTTGATGAAATAAACGATGTCTCCGTAACCTATGTTCTTGGGTAGATCGATTTCGTGGTAAACGGTATCCACGGAATCGCATGTCGGCCCGGCCAGGTGGAAGGAGATTTTGGTATCGTCGACCTTTCCCTCGGTCAGGACCTCGTACCTGAAGCCTTCGATAGTCTCCGTCAGGCCATGGAAAACTCCCGCATCGATGTAAACCCAGTCTTCGTTTCCCTTTCTGCTTCGAAGTATCACCTGGCTTACCAGAATGGCCGAATTACCCACCATCGACCTTCCCGGTTCGATAAAGAGATCCAGATCGGTAACGAAGGACATGTATTTCTTCAGGGCCTTGTTTATAACGTCACCGTAGGCCTTTACGGATTTGATCTCCCGAATGTGCTTGACGGGCATTCCGCCTCCGAGGTTCAGCATCCTGAGGCTTATGCCTTTCGCTCTCAGAGCCTTGAATACCTGTGCGGCATCCTTTATGGCGTCGTCCCAGCTGTTGACGTTGTAGTTCTGGGAACCTACGTGAAAGCTGACGCCGTACGCATCGAGCCCGAGTTGATCGGCGTATTCGAGGATAGAGATAACATGGTTGACATCCGTTCCAAACTTCCTTGAAAGCGGCCAATCGCAGTCACCGCCGCTGGTTGCTATTCTTCCATAAACCTTGCTCCCGGGGGCGTGGGCGGCGATCTTCTCAACTTCCATTTCGGAATCGACCGCATAGTAATCGATACCCACCGAATAAGCGAAGGCGATATCTTCCACTTTTTTTATCGTATTGCCAAAACTCATTCTCTCCGGAGTTACTCCAAGGGAAAGGAGCTTCTCGATCTCTCCACGTGATGCTACATCGAAGTTGCTGCCAAGATCCCGAAGGGTTTCGATGATCCTGGGATGTGAATTCGCCTTAACCGCGTAAAACACCTGGACATTTCTTACATGGTTTACTATGTCGAAGTAATTGTTTCTAACGTAGTCCATATCCATTATCAAGAGCGGTGTCTTTATTTCCATTGCGGCCTTTCTTACTTCAGGCGTTATGTGCACTACGGCATCCCTCCCATAAAATGATCAAGTTATTGTAGCACCATTAGTATGAAAGAATGCCAAAGATAAAATGTCAGTTTTAGTTTAAAAAAGTTACAATACTGAATGGCAATTTGTCAGCCACTTTCAGCTGCCAATCAGGAACTGGCAGGTTTTTTCCAGAAACTCCCTGTCGGAATCGAAGAAACTATTTTGAAAATGACTGTCAATATCCAGTTCACCTATTACTCTCTCTTCCTTTATCAAAGGGAGTACAATTTCCGATTTCGTTTTCGGACTGCACGAGAGGTAGTTGCTCTCCTTCGTAACGTCCGGGACGAGAAAGACGTTTCGGGTTTCTGCCGCCTGGCCGCAAATGCCTCTTCCAAAAGGGATCCTGGTGTGCTCTGTCGGTTCCCCCACGTACGGGCCGAGCACCAGGTAATTTTCACCGTCACTCAGGTAGAAGCCTGTCCAATTGTAATGTTCGATGTATTTATCTAGAAAAGCCACCGTTCTTTTCATTCTATGCTCGAAAGACAGACCGTCGAGTTCTTTAATCAGTCTTTCGTGAAGGATGGTGTACCGTTCCTCTCTCTGCTGGGGGTTCATCGTGTTTCTGACGTGTATCCGCGAGTAGTCGAGAAAGTCTTCCAGAGCCCTATTGACGACGGCGAGAAAGTCGTTTATACTTCCGTTTTTCCAGCAGTGCAACAGGTCGATCATCACGACATTGCCTTTCGAAGTCGGCACAATGAGATGTTCCTGCTTTCCAAGGCCACCGAGTATGTGGATGACGAAGTCCTCTCTTTCAAGGTGGAGATCGGCCGACATGGTTCCGAGTTCTTTGAGGACACGTGATTTTTCACGGGGACCGGCTTCCTGCCAGTACTGTGAAAGCCTGTCTATCTCTCTCCTGTCAAGTCTTTCCAGCTCCCTGCTAAGCGATGAGTCGTCGAGGTTGTTTTTGTGCATATACTCTTCGAGAACCCTTGGATGCTTTTCCCTGTAGATGAGCCAGAAGTCATGCCATTTCTCTTTAGGGTAAGCCAGTATGCTGAAGTAATCGTAGGTGAAATCTCTGAAAATGCTTCTCATAGTCCTCCTTCATCTTCCTCCGACACCCAGCAGCACCAGGGCGTCGTAAGTAACCGGATAGAATCTCTCTTTCGAAAGCGAATCGAGTAGAGCGTAGTACTTTTCTATATTGGCGAAGTTGTATGTAGTAATCACCACGGGGTTGTGGTATAGATGAGCCAAAGAGAAGGCGTCCCTAACTTCTGAGGCTCTTGAGTTTATGAATAAGTATGTTTCACGCTTCTCGATACCTGGTATCTCCGGGACTATGCCGGTGGCTTCGACCTTTATACTGGCCTGTTTCAGCCACTGGCTCTTCACCGTCTCGACGAAATCGCCCAGCCTGGTTTGATAATCGGGTATATTGTTTATCACCAGTATCGTAGGCGAGCTAACGGTAGGCGTGACCGGTGTCTGGACCGTTGTGGCCGCTGGCTCTCTCGGGATTATCTGTCCGTCCCTGTCCAGGTAGTAATCTATCTGGGAGAAGGTGATGGATCTGCTGCCCCTGAGAAAGCTGTAAGCAACTCCCAGAAGCGTCTTCTTGTCTACGTTGATCTCGGTCTTGCTCATGACGTAATCGATCAACTCCAGAATCTTCTTCGGTCCCGCCTGTATGAGCTGGGAGACCAGCTGATTTATGATGTACTTCTGTCTTTCGATCCTCCCCAGATCACCTGTATCGCTGCTTCTGAAGCGGAGGTATTTCAAAAGATCTTCCCCTTCAAGGTAATGAACGCCGGTTTCGAAGTGGATGTGCAGATCCTGCTGGTAGTCGTCGTGGTGCATGGGGGAGAGCACATCTACCCGGATAGGGCCGGTGAAATCCGTCAGATCGTTGACCGTGTTGAAGTCTACTATCACGAAACCGGATATCTTCCTTTTAGTGAGAGTTTCCACCTGTGAGATCAGTGCGTTCATACCGAAAGAGTTGTAGAGAGAGTTTATCTTCCTTGTCGCACCGTTGTGAGTTATGACGGTATCGCGCGGTATGCTCTTGATGTTGAAAGTACCGGCATCGTCGAGATAGAAGAGAGCTATGTAATCGGTCCGGCCACCGATGGAGTTGTTTGCCTTTCCACCGGTGTCTATACCGACTATGAGGAAACTCTCTCCCGGGGTCGTCAGATTTATGATGGAGGAATAGGACCCTCTGAAGAGTAAGACCAGCAGGGAGAAGAAAAGAGCCATTAGAACCACACAGAGCAAGAAGAGAAGGTACTGAACTCTCCTCATCACCTTGCCAGTGCCTTTTTCACACTTTCTATAGAATCGGTCTTTATGTACAGTCTATTCACCGACTCGCCGGTGACACCGACTTTTATCTTCAGCGGATACTGGGTGAGCGTCTCCACCTGGTACGCGATCCTCGAAGAGGTGCTCAGCCTTTTCAGGAGAACGGCCATTCCCTTCGGGGTGATTGTCGTGGAGGGGTTGAATTCTTTTATCACTTTTGAGAAACCTCCAAGCTTCCAGTAATCGAGCAGCTTGAAACCCCTCACGGCCATTCCGTCGATCAACTGAACGGCGTTGGAAGCTTTGATCCCTAGAGATTCGGAAAGGTTGGCCAGGAGCGTGTCAGAGAGGCGCACGAAATATGAATAATCGCCACTCGTGTTTAGCCAGCTCTGGATGAGCTTTATGGCTGAGGCTTCCAGCTGCGGATCGAGGACCTCTTTGGAGTTTTCGATCGTCGAATAGACAGGGAAGGTGACCAGCGAGCTCCTGCCGTCGTTTGAGGTCAGCAGGTAGTAATAAGAACCGCCGCCCGGCTCTTCCAGGTAAAAGAGATAATCCACGTATCTGGCCTTGACTTCGTTGCTGTTATTGACACCGTTCATTGTCAGATATACATAGAGGCCCAGCGCCGCTACGATCAATACGGGCACCAGGATCAACCACAGCATCCTCGGACCACGACGTCTCTTCGGTTTAATCAGAGACATAATCGGCACCTCCAATACAGTAATTCCATGCCAATACGGTTTCGGGAAGTAGATACTTCTCCGAGTTCAACGACCATTGTATCTTCAATCTTATCACGTTGAGAAAAGATTTTTCCAGATCACTTTTCGCCTGCTCTCTGACCCTGGCCGCCTGGGTGAACTGCCTAGTCTCTTCGCCCATATCGGCGATCATCAATATCTTCGCCAGCCGCGGAAGGGAGTGATAGCCGCTTACATGCCAGTATATCGATTCGAAGATATCGCCGTCGATCCCGTACTCGTTCCTGATATGAGAAGCCGCCACTTTTCCGTGGAGTAGTACGGGTTGCTTAATTTCAAGAATACACGGTTCGAGGCCGTAAACGTTGGCCAGTCTCAACAGCTCGCCTCCGGGAAGGTCTCTGAAAATATCGTGTCCCAGAGCGGCCAGCGAGGCCTTTTCTTCATCCTCGCCGTGTAGTCTGCTCAGTTCCACCGCGAGTCTCTCGACGCCCATGATGTGCTCGAACCTGGATACGGTGCAGAGAGCTCTCGCCTTTTTGACGAGATCTTTGGCTACATGGGAATTAGACCCCATTATTCTTACCGCCTTTCTGAAGAAACCCGCATCCATTGAATCCGTCCATAAACTTTGAACTAACCGCCATCACCAGGACTCGCCACTCTCCCCTATGACTTCGAAGCCGTTCCAGAGGATTCTCTCATAGACAGAGTTGAAGAGAGAATCTAGTTCTCCCCTTGTATTGGCGACTATCCCTATCGTCACTTCAAACTCTTCCCTGGAATCGTGACGTCCCGTTTCGACAATGGAGGCGTTGAAGTTTTTCTTGAGGTCGTTGAAAACAGGTCTGATAACACCGCGTTTCTCCTTCAAGGAATTTATACCCTCGAGCTTTACAAGGTAAGTCATATAACCGAAATGCATCACACGGCCTCCCGAAAAGAAAGATATCGCTGCCTTTATGACGGATAAGGCCAAAGCCACGTTCATAAAAAAGGAGCCCCGATTCCAGGGCTCCCCGTAGAATTTTCTGGATTATTTCTGCTCTTCAAGTTCGCGCTGGCGTTCGACCACTATTTTCTGCTGAACGTCGGGCGGGGTTTCCTGATAACCGTTGAATTTCATGGTGAAGTAGCCCCTGCCGCTGGTTATTGAGCTCAGCTTGTTGGCGAAATCGAGCATCTCAGCCAGAGGAGCCTGGGCGACGACTTTGGAAGTACCTTTTCCCTGGGGTTCCATTCCCATGGGGCGACCCCTTCTCGAGGTGATTTCACCCATTATATCGCCGGTTGCTTCGTCGGGAACGAAGACTTCAATATCCATTATGGGCTCGAGAATGACAGGGTTGGCATCGGTCATACCGTTCTTGAAGGCCTGTCTTGCAGCTATCTGGAACGACATATCGGAAGAATCAACGTCGTGGTACGATCCGTAGAAGAGCGTGACTTTCGTGTCCACGACCGGATAGAAGGCTACGATGCCCTTCTTCATGGCTTCGACTACTCCCTTTTCGACGGCCGGTATGTAGTTCTTTGGTACGACGCCTCCGACGATCTTGTCGATGAACTCGAAGCCACCTCCGCGCTCGTTCGGTTCTATCCTTATCTGAACGTGACCGTACTGGCCGTGGCCACCGGTCTGTTTTTTGTGTTTGTACTCCGTTTCGACGGTCTTTCTGACCGTTTCTCTGTAGGCTATCTTCGGCTTGCCCACTTCAACATCGACCGAGAAGAGTTTCTTGAGCCTCTCTATCATAATGTCGAGGTGAACCGAGCCAAGACCGCTGATGACCGTTTCGTTGGTTTCCGGGTCGTTTTCCCACTTGAAAGTCGGATCGGACTCGGCCAGTCTCGCCAGACCTCCGCTTATCTTGTCTATGTCTCCCTTGGATTTCGGCTGGATAGATTTCGATATCATGGGTTCGGGCAGTACGGGGAGATCGAGTTTCATCTGTCTATCTTTATGCGTCGCCGTGTTTCCGACAGCGCTTTTCTTCAATTTGCTGAGCTTTACGACATCGCCGACCGTCGCTTCATCGACCTCGATTTCTTTTAGACCTTCGGGCAGTATCACGTGACCGGCCTTTTCCTGGGAATCCTGATCTACTACGACGAAAGTGTCACCCTGTTTTAGACTTCCCGACAGAAGCTTCATATAGGTGAGCTTTCCAACGAAAGGATCGACGACGGACTTGAAAATATAGGCTACCAGTGGCTCTTCTTCGGTCGGGTTGACCTCGATTTTATCATCCGAAAGAAGCGTAGCGCTCCTTGGAGAACTTTCGGAAGTCTTTTTGCCGACGCTTACAACGAAATCGATCAACTGGTGGACTCCAATGTTCTTGAGGGCCGAGCCGAGAAGGACCGGAACTACTTCGTTTGCCAGGTAGGCCTTTTTCAACGCACCAACTATCTCGTCGCCGGAGAGTTCCTCGCCTTCAAGGTACTTCATCATGAGTTCTTCGTCGTTCTGCACTATATCTTCGATCATCTTCGTCCTGGCCTCTTCGGCCGCCAGGGCCAGGTCGGCCGGGATAGCCGATTCACTGAAGGTCCCGCTGTTGCCTTCGTAGATGTAGGCCTTCATGGCGATGAGATCGACAAGTCCCTTGAAGTTTCCTTCACTGCCAATCTGAAGCTGAACCAGTACCGGTGTTCTCTCGAAGGTGTCGGCGAGGTCGGCCAGAGCGTCCTGATAGGAAGACCTCTCTTTGTCTAGCATGTTGAAGAAGGCGATAATCCCCTTACCCTGTTCCCCGGCTATCGCACCGAACCTCTCGGTCTGTATTTCCATTCCCGCCGTTGAATTTATGACCGCAACCACATTTTCACAGGCATAGATCCCGTTAACGGTTTCGGCCATAAAGTCGGCCATACCAGGGGTATCGAGCACGTATATTCTGTTATCTCCGTGAGCGAAACTCGTTACTCCCATAGAGAAGCTGGCCTTCTTCTCCTTTTCTATCTCTTCAGTATCAGTTGCCAGGATGCCTGTTCTATCGATAAGCTTGGCATTGAACAACATCGCATCCACCAGCTGAGTTTTTCCGGAGCCGTGGTGTCCAATGAGCGCGATATCTCTTTTGGCATCGACCGGAATCTTGTTCATAATCTGACCACCTCCAAATCTGTCTATTTACGTGTACCCATTATAACTACTGGAAGGGAAGGTATTCCAGAAGAAGGAGTGTTAACAACTTTTCCCTCAACCATCATTATAGAGGACTTACCGCCATCCAGACACATCAGGGAATCGAAACCTTTGTCCCTGAAGAATTCTATCATTTCTTTCATGGATAGACCATAGCTGCTCTGCTGGTAACCGTCGATAACTATGAAAACTACCTCGCCGGTCTCTTTGACGCCCACAAGAGTTCTTGGAGCGCGAACGTCTATCAACGACGAGGAGTAATAGTTTCGTTCGTAATCGGTTACCGGCACACCGTCGTGAATTATCATCGGACCGCCCTCGACTGCCGATACCAGGTTTTCTCCGTAGGAGTTGAGAAGTTTGAATTTGACGGTATTGCCGACGGAAATGCTTCCAGACTTCTGAACTGCCGACGGCGATAGGACGAGAACGTTGGTGCCCTGCTTGACGAAGGAGACATAACCTTTTGAGAAGACCCTTCCGGAGTTTTCGATCACCAGGTACTGGAAGTCGTCGAATTCAGGGAGGGTGTTTCTGTACTCGTCCGTGTAGAGAACAGTCTCTCCCCTGTATGGAGAGTTGACACCGGTTATCTGTACGGTTCTCCCGCCGGTTTCGGCCAGGTAGATTATGTCCATCCTTGAGACGTAAACTCTACCCCTGTCGGTTACGTACAGCGCCGGCCTACCCAGCGAAGGCAGTCCCAGTACCTCTCCGTTTCTTATTAGCAAGCCAATGGGAAGGTTCTGGTTCTGGTCGAAGTATCCACCGTTGATCATGATTTCTGACTTCCTTCGGTTTAGGATATCGGAAGCCTTTTCGAGCCCGGCTATACCGTTGGAAGCGAGCTCGACCGAGAAGGCGAGTTTCTCGGGATTCATTTCGAGATAAGACATACTGAACCTTCGGCCATCGACGTACGACTCGTAAAGACCTAAAGAGTAGCTGGACGCGGTTTCTATCTGGACCGTCCTGCCCAGTCCGCTTTTGCTCCGGAAAACCACGGACAATCCATCGATCTCGTACTCGATGTCGCCCCAGGGCTTCTCGAAAACCAGGCGAACGAAGTCTCTTCCGGATGATATCGAAACTTCATCGTAGTCCAGCAGCGGGTCGACCATGGCCGGGCGAAGGGTTATCGCCAGCGAGCCGCTCCCGGTCCACCAGTAGGTTATGAAATCAGGAAGGACCTTCCTGTCCAGAGTGATTCTGATGCTGTCGGCCTGGTTATCGATCTTCTTGATTCTCAAAGGCTGAGAATATAGTACCAGCGAGTCGGTTTCACTGAAAATGGATGCTCTGGTTATAACCGAGAGCAGCTCGGAATTGATGTACGCCACACCATCCCTTATCAGAAGAGCGTTATCAAATTCGTTACCGAACTCGACCGTTGCCCTGGAAGTTTTGTGCGAAAGCGAAACTATCGCTCCGGAGGGCAGAATCATGATCGTCTCCTCCTGGCGGAGAGACTGGGAAATCACTACGCCTTTCAGTATTTTGTCGATGATTTCGATACTCACGAACTCACCGGAAGGACTCGATATGACGACATCGGTGTAGATCATCGTCTGGCCTTTTTCATCGAGATGAACGAGGTTTTTCGAAAGGGCGGTGAGGCAAACGACAGTGAAAAGAAGAATGAATAGACGTCTCATGATCACCTCAGAGAACCTCGTGAACGGTTTTAGGAGGTGATACTTCACCGGAAGAAAAAGAGAAAGTCTCTAAAAGGGCCTTCCTCTCCAATTCTACCAGTTCACGGTCGTTGCCGTGTATGACGGCAAGCGTTTCACCTCTGGCTGCTCTGTCACCGATCTTCTTGATTAATTCTACCCCTACGGCCGGATCGATTACATCCTCTTTGGTTTTTCTACCGGCCCCGAGCCTCATACAGACCAGCCCGACACCTTCGGCGTCGATTCCGGAGACGAAACCATCGCGTTCGGCCTTCACCTCTTCGATAACACCGGCCGCGGAAAGATATTTCCAATAGTTGGCGGAGAAATCGGTCGGACCTCCCTGAGCGGCAACGAACTCGTCGAATTTGGCCAGGGCCTTTCCCGAGTCGATCGCGTCTTTAACTATACCGGGCGCACTGTTTTCGTCGGCGACCCCTCCGATTATCATCATTCTTTCTGAAATCACCCGGCACAGCAGTTCGAGATCGGCCGGGCCGTTACCCTTCAGCGTCTCTATAGCCTCGACGACTTCTAGAGAATTGCCCACCATTCTTCCGAGCGGCTGGTCCATGTCGCTTATTACCGCGCCCACCTTTTTGCCTCCCCTTTCGCCTATGTCTATCATGGCCAGAGCGAGTTCCCTTGCATCTTCGAAGTTCTTCATGAAGGCGCCCCTGCCGGTTTTGACATCGAGGAGTATTCCATCGGAATCGATGGCGAGTTTTTTGCTCATTATGCTGGAGGCTATGAGAGAAATCTCTTCGACCGTTGCCGTGACGTCTCTCAGGGCGTATATCTTCTTGTCGGCAACGGCAACTTCGGCAGTCTGACCGGCCAGGGCTATTCTGACTTTCGAGGCCTGCCTCTTGAATCTATCCACCTCGAGCGAAGTGGTGAAACCCGGTATGGACTCGAGCTTGTCGATCGTACCCCCGGTGTGGCCCAGACCTCTGCCGGAGAGCTTTGCGAAGACCAGCCCGCAGGAGGCCACCACAGG
>ENA-OSEO01004744-OSEO01004744.1-sediment-metagenome-genome-assembly--contig:-NODE-4744-length-13865-cov-3.775022_pt1 | contig 13865 bp, 16 predicted proteins | sample MGYA00237883_ERZ534232 | MGnify/ENA metagenome assembly ERZ534232 | reverse complement strand
GCCCGGGAGCTGGGCAAGCGGGCGACCGGGAAAACCGTCTATATCCTGGATGAACCAACCACAGGGCTGCATGCCGATGACATCCAGAAGCTGCTGGTGGTACTCCTGCGCCTGGTGGATGCGGGAAATACCGTCATCATCATCGAACATCACATGGATGTCATCAAAACAGCCGACCACATCATCGATCTCGGTCCGGAAGGCGGAAACGACGGCGGCTACGTGGTCGCCAGCGGTACGCCGGAAGAGGTTCTCCGGGTTCCCCGTTCCCATACCGGCCGGTATCTGATGAAAGTCCTCTCCCCCCGCCCGGCTGCCCCCTGAGTGCCCTTCGCTTCCATCCAGTGACCCCGGATGGGTTCAACGCACCGCACAGGACCCGGATGCTATATTTTGGTTCGTGCGCCGGGGGGGTATATGCACCGCCAGCCAATCTGCAAATGGGGCAGTACCTCAAGCGGCCGATGGTTCGCTCCGGCAGGGCGGTGCCGCTTTACAGCCGCCCGGCCCTGCCATAGCGATAGATGCCCCGGCTATTTTGCCCCGAACAGGGCCGCGATGGCACCTGCCTGGGGATGGGCATAAATGAGGATCAACGAGATGACCAGGGAATAGATACAGAGGGACTCGATCATTGCGAGGCCGATGAGCATGGTCACCGTCACCTTGCCCGAGGACTCCGGATTACGGGCAATACCTTCCACGGCTTTTCTCAACCCGAGGGTTTGCGCAATTCCGCAGACAGATGCGGTAACCGCCAATCCAAAACCCGCAGCCACGACACACATGATGAAAAAATCCAACGCTTTCGCTTCCATACTCGGCACTTCCTCCTCTTGTGGATTTATAAAAGGTATTTTTTTCTTTAATGGGCATGTTCCATGGCGCCGCTGAAATAAATGATCGACAGCAGGAAGAAAACAAACGCTTGCACCAGCGCCACGAAGATGCCCATGGCCATCATCGGTAACGGGGCCAGAAACGCCCCGGCCAGGAAAAACAGAATCGCCAGGACCAGCTCGTGTCCCATCATGTTGCCGAAAAGTCGAAAGGACAGGGAAAGCACCCGGGCCAGATGGGCGATGATCTCGATGGGGAAAATGATGGGGATCATCCACCAAATGGGACCTAAAAAGTGTTTGATGTATTTTGCCCCGTGGTATTTGATTCCGATGTAATGGGTAAACACAAATACCGTGAGCGCACAGGATGCGGTGGTGTTGAGGCTTGCGGTGGGCGGGAAAAACCCGGGCACCAGCCCGATCAGATTGCAGGTAAGGATATAGATAAACACCGTGGCCACCACCGGAAAGAGCCAGCGCCCCTCTTCACCGGTGATATCCACCATAAAGTCTTCGATGCCCGTTACGACGATCTCAAAGAAGTTCTGTCCCTTGGCGGGAACAAGGCTCAGCCGCTTGGCCGAGACGGATCCGACAACGATCAGCAGGATCATCACCACCCACGAATAGATGACGTGTGGATAGGCATGGGCAAAATGCGCCAGGCCGATCCATTCAAACAGTTTCACGAAAAACAGATAGGGATGCTCCACGTTAGACGGCCTCCTTGAAGATCATTCGTTTCACTTCACACAGCGTCGCGGCGAAAATGCTGGTCACGACAATGGAAAGTCCGATAAACAGCCCCACCGGGTGAACATGGCGCCCGGAAATGAGGATAAAAATGACCACCCCGCTGGCCAGAAACCGAAGATAACTCTTTGCCGCCACCAAGGCGTAGGGAGAAACCCGCGGGGGGGTCAACGATTTTTTCAGTGTGCGGTACATGAAATGGAAATTCAGCGTAACGATCAAGCCGCCGAATACGATTCCGGCGGCAATATCCTTCGAAGCATAGCAAACCCCGGCGAGGCTCATCCCGGCGAAAAGAATCCAGTTGGCGCGCATGATAAATTTTAAGAGTCGATGTTGGATCGTCACGACATCTGCCTTCGGTTCGGATGTTCCCCGATCGGATCTAAAGTTCTCTGCTCTTTTTTATCGCAAGTGCGATATTTCGAAATCCGGCGATTACCCCCAGCACCAAGAAAACAAGGGTCAACCACGGGGTGGTGCCAAACACCTCGCGATCGAGGTAAATCCCGACCCCCAGTCCAATGAAAATGGAAAGCGCAATCGAAAAACCCAGGCTGCTGAAATACGCAAGTTGCCTGAGCTGTCTTCGGGTCTCTCTTTCCATGAAAAAGATCGCTCGATTGGGCAAGAAGCGAACAAAATCAAGCCCGTAAGCCCCCTATCATAGGTTTCTGAGCAAGTCAATGCAAAATCTGAAATTCAGGAGACTCCTTACCACATCCCAAGCCGGCCCCGCAAGAGATGGGGGCATGGCGCAGGCAAAAATTTTTGGGTTCACCGCTCAGAGGGGCCGGGGTAGGCCTGCCGGGCACATGGGGTTGCCCCGGGGTCCGGCCGCTGCGCGTGCCCGATCAGATGATGAGGTTGAGCCCGCCCTCAGCCGGATCGATCATGTGATCCGCCAGGGAGGCGGTGGCCAGCAGCTGGGGGTCCACGGTCCGGCAGCGAATTTCGTATACGGTAAACCCATGGGCAACCAGCAGATGCCGCAGTTCGGGCAGATGGGCTTCCATAAGCTGCCGGGTCGAATCGCTTTGAACCTGAAAGGAAACGGTCAAAGCGTCTTTGAGCATCGACAGATCGGCTTTAAGATGCCCCAGGCGAGACATTTCCAGCAGCAGGGATACCCGGAATACCCGGTCTTCTCTTTTCGGATCCCCATCCCTATCCTTTCCCAAATCAATCAGCACCTGTCCGAACCGGATCGGTTCATCGACGGGTATCGGCAGGGGGATGAGAAATCGTCCAAGATTGTCGGATGCATGCCGGTTGAGCAGCTGGAGCCCTTCGAGGCTGTCCGCAACGCTGTTGAGTTCTCCGGCCATCTGGGGTGCGGCCCGGGCCGAATGTTCAAGCAACCGGAGCAGGAGCCCCTTTAGATCCCCCTTGACCAAATCCCCTGCCTGGGCAGGGGAAAGACGGTCTGCCGCACCCAGGATCCGGGCCAGCTTCTTCTCCCAAAGCAGCCCCCCGTGATCGACATAGGTCTTTATCCGATCCGGCCCCGGCGGCCCGGATCGGCTCCCCGACAAGGCGAACAAATGTTCAAGATCCTTTATCATCTGCGCCTCTAGAGCGCCCCTGTCCGCAAACCCGGCAATTTTCATGGCCCGGACCAGCCGGAAGAACGCCCCGTGTGGGCTTGGACGGCCCGCTGCCCCCAGCAGGGCTTTCGACAGGTCAAAAAGATTTCCACCCCGGGATTCGATGAGCCTGAGCATGGGCCGGTCATCGGTGCCGGCGACCTCTAGGATGAGGCTTTGTCCGGGCTGCAAAGGCACGAGGGTTTTGGCAAGAAGGGGTTTGCCCCGGATGATCAGCGCTACGTGCCCCGGGGATACGGCACGATCCACCCGGGCCTCGATCCGCTGGCCTGGTTTTAGGCCGGCCAAAAGGGATTTCGTTTCGGGCTTTGGGTCGAGCCGGATCTCGGATGTAGCGGCAAAAATCTGAGAAATGGGCACATTCATCTATGGATTGCTCGCGCCGGCGGATCGGTCCGATACCCCAGGAAGCGCCGCCCCCCGCCGGCACCCAACCGCAGGTCGGCCTGTCAGGCCTTGGGAATCGGCACCTCCTGCTCCATCCGGGAAAATTTCCGCTTCAGGTTGTAAACCATCTCCACCTCCCGCCTGGGCAGGGCCAGCTTGCGGGCAACGCTCTGGACATCATGCCCTTTGTTGAACAGATCGACGATGGCTTTCTGCTGGTCGTAGATATCCGGCAGGTCGTTGGGCGGGACCTCCGATGCTTCGCCCCTGAAGGCTTCTGCCCGCTTGAGAAGCAGATTCAGGCTGATGATCCGGCTGTCCAGCCTCTCATTCAATTGGCGGACGATTCCGTGTTTTTCTTTCAGCTGCAGGTCGAAGGTTTTCGCCGTGGCATCGGCTTCCTTCAAGAGGGGCTCCACCAGGTTGACGATCCGATCCACGGCTTCTTTTGTCGCCGCTTTGGGCAAAGCCGACCGAAGGTGCTGCAAAAAGTGGACGATCAAAAGGACCAGAACGATATCGATCCCCACCTGCAGGATAATCCAAAATTTGATGTTCACGACATCCATGATCCGCTATGCCACCGTATCGACGAGCCGGCCGGCCGAATCGGGCGCCTGCTGTTCCAGGGTATCCTCCTTGGGGGGCGTCGGGCTTCTTTTGCGGCGACGCCCTCTTCTATCCGGGAGATCTTTTTCAAACCCGGCCCGTCGGGCATCCTCCGAATGCTGGACCATTGTCCGCTGTTCATCGGCCTTCTCTTTCTGCTGGGCGGCAACGACCTGGGTGCCGTCTTGGGTCGTATGCCGCACGTTGTGAACCTCTTTTGCACCGCCACTCTGCTGGACGACGACGTTCATATGGGAGATGGTGCTCATGGCCGATCCTTCCGCCCATTTGGACGGCTGCGGGTTAAAACATCACAAACGCATCCACGAATACATCTCTGACGGATCTCTCCGGCACCGATCCGCTCAAGGCCTTGAGGATTTCCAGTTTGAGACCGATCTCGTTGATCCTGGATTTGTCCATCGATTCGAGAGCGTTTCTGATCACGTCATATATCATACTTCGGTAATACGGCGCGTGCGCTTGAATCAGGCCGGCCGTCTGAGGGGTGGTCAATTCGATGGATACATCTGCGGTGATGTAGGTCAAATCCTTCCGTTCGACCGGGGCCGGTACCAAAAAACCTTTCAAAAGGATCGATCGCGCAGAGGTCTGAAAGGATTTAACCGGTGCGGTTGCGGTTCGCCGGTCCTCGGCGATGGGAAATGCGCGCACTTCGGGCTTGGGAGCAAACCGCTCTGCATGGCTCTGGTACCAGAAAAAACCGTTGGCGATCATCCCGCAGGCACCAACCCCCGCGGCCAGCAGCCAAAACCCTTTCGTGGGTGCCCATACCCGGCGAACCCTTTTCTCCGCCCTGGGAAGGGGTTCTTCCGGGACATCCTCAAGAATCACCCGGTCCGGCTCCCCTTCCGGGGCCGGCCCCTCGGATACCCCGTCGTTGTTGAGCAACCGGTCGATATCCTTTGAATCCGGCTCATCCGGGGGTTTCGGATCCGGCTGGATACCGGCCCCGTCGGCGGCAGGATCTCCGGGGGGATCTTCAGCGGGCGGCTGTGCGGCATCGGGGGTTTGGGCAGATCCCCCGGCGGGATCCCCTGCGAGCAACCGATCGATGTCCTCCTGGGATATGCCCCCTATGTCCTGCTGCGCGGCTTCCGGCATTCCATTTACCCTTTGTCCGCCCCCGGCGGTGTATTTATCGAAGGTCTTCTCCAATTCAATTGGACAAGACCTCATTTTGTCCCCCGGATCGACTCCCGTTCCGGTTATTCGGCATGATATCCTTTCATTTTTGTCTTCAGTTTGATCAAGGCCAGGGTATGGATCTGACAAATCCTCGACTCGGTGAGATCAAGGATATGGCCGATCTCCTTGAGGGTCAGCTCTTCGTAGTAATACAGGGAAATGACCATCTGCTCTTTTTCCGTCAGTGCCTGAACGGCCTCGGCCAGATGCTGTTTCAGTTCGTTTTTCACGACGTTTTGGGCCGGATCGTCATCGGAAAGAATCCGTTCCTGGAAGGACTTTTTGGTCAGGGAATCATTGTCTTCATCTTTGATGTACTCATCCAGGCTGAACAACCCGATGCCGTGGATGTTGGACAGCAGCTTGTAGTAATCTTCCAGCGATAGCCCGATCTGCTGGGCGACCTCACCATCCTCGGCCGGCCGTCCCTCACGCGCCTCGACGATCACCAAGGCTTTTTCAATTTCCTGAATCTTCTTCCGCATCGATCGCGAGTACCAGTCCATGCTGCGCAGCTCGTCCAGAATCGCCCCTTTGATGCGATAGGCCGCATAGGTTTTCAAATCCACCTCTTTGCTGGGATCGTATCGATCGATGGCATCGATCAGCCCCAGACAGCCGGCGCTGATCAATTCATCAAATGAGATGCTGGATGGAATCCGCATCGCCATCCGGCCCGCGATATGTTTGACCAGCGGGGCATACCCGGTGATCATCGCATCCCGTTGTTTGGGATTAAATCCCCGCAATCGTTTTTTGCCCGCTCGGTGTTCGGTTCGCTGTGTGATCTGCATAGGTGTTTCTTTTTCGTTCAGGGTTTACGGTTTTCACTCCGCGGCCAGCTTTCGATACGCCGTTGCCGGGGCATCCGATCCATCCCCCGATGGCCTGGGGGTCCGGTACTCGATATACTGCCGGAGAAAAAATTTGATGTTTCCGTCCGTATCGGTCCGCCACGGCCAGGTGAGAAGCTGCTCGGCGATCTGCCGGATGTTTTTGCTGAAGGCCGTTTTGGGATAGGCTTCCAGCACGGTTTTCCGCTGCCGGACGGCTTTTTTGACCATATCGTCCCCGGGCAGAAATCCCACGTACTCAAGGGATACCCCCTTTAAAAATCGGTCGGCTGCCTGGGAGAGATTCATATACACCGCCTTTGCCTCCTCAAGATCCTTCACCATGTTGACGAGCAGTTTAAGGTGTTTGGTCCCGTGCTGGGTGGCCATCACTTTTATCATCGCGTACGCATCGGTGATGGAGGTCGGCTCGGGGGTGGCAACGATGACACAGTCGTCGGCAGCCAGGTTGAAATAAACGACATTTTCGGATATGCCCGCGCAGGTGTCGATCAGAAGCACGTCGATGCGTGCCTCCAGGGCCTCGAATTCGGTCAGCAGGCTGAGCTTTTGCCCCTCTGTCAGATGCGTCAGATTGACGAAACCGGATCCCGCCGGTATGAGCCGAACCCCTTTCGGGCCGTCGACGATGATCTCTGCCAGGGTTTTTTCACCGCGAATCACGTGCCCGATGGTGTATTCGGGATGGATACCGAAGATAATATCGATGTTGGCAAGCCCCAGATCGGCATCAAGAATCAGCACATGCTTTCCGAGCTTGGCCAGCGCGACGGCCAGGTTTCCGACAATGTTGGTTTTGCCCACCCCTCCCTTTCCGCTGGTAACAGCAACGACCCGAGGAGGGGCTCCGCTTTCCGCCTTCACACCCGATACCGAAGTTGGTTTGCGCAACACGCGCTTGCCCACGATTTTTCTTAAACTGCTGGCTTGGTCCACTTTTTGTCACTCCTTTATCTGTGCGCGGTTGGACGAGCGGTACCGGAATCGTCCACGCCGCTTTCCTATGCCCGATGCAGTATGAGTTTGAGAATGTTTCGTTTGTCGGCCGGCAAAATATCCTCCGGTACCCGTTGGCCGTTGGTGACAAACGAAATGGGCATCTTCAATTGTCCGACCTGGTCGATGATGGCCCCCCGCCGCCGGGTTTCATCGATCTTGGTGAATACGTAAGTCCGGGGGTGCAGGATGGAAAAATTTTCAGCCGCCTCCCGCATGTCGCTGCGCTCGGTGGTGGCGCTCAAAACCAGGTGGTTGGAGATGTTCTGCTCTGCCTCCATGATTCGGCCCAACGCTTTCATCCGTTCGGTATCCAGATGGCTCTGCCCGGCGGTATCGATCAAAACGACGTCTTTTTCCTGCATCTTTCTGACCGCCATTTGCAGTTCCCGTGCCGAAAATGCCGACAGGCAGGGAAGCCCCATGATCGCGGCATAGGTCCTGAGCTGATCGACCGCCCCGACCCGGAAGCTGTCCACCGAAATGATCCCCACCCGCTTTTTTTGTTGCAGGTTGAGCACCGCGGCCAGCTTGGCGATGGTGGTCGTCTTGCCGACCCCGGTGGGTCCGATAAAGGCGGCCAGATGCTGTTTCCCATTGGCCGTGGCAAACGGATCGCTCACCGACACCATCGACGACATGACCTTCATGACCCGCTGGGTGATCCCGGCCATTGCCATGCGGGGGGATTGGTCCCCCCCGAGTCCCTGCTTCATGATCGCCTGGGCCTGCCGTTCCGATACCCCCGCCTTGACCAGTTTCGCATAGAGGTTCAGGCTTTCCGGATATCGATGCAAGAATTCCGGCAGCCCCCCGGCCTGATTCATGAGAAACAGCATGTCTTTGATGCTGAAAAGCTCGGCGTTCAACTCCCGCCACCGCTCCGCGGCTTGGGGATCGGGCCGGTCCGAACCGGTGCATCGGTTGTCCGCCGGGTCCGCCGGTTCGCCCCCACCCCCCGTCGATGCTTCGTCGATATGCGGTTCCGGATCCGGGAGCGGGCGGTGCAGGGCTGCGGTCACTTCGAACAGGTCCCCCCCGTATCTCAGCTGGGGCAGTCGCCGGGTCGAAAGGATCATGGCATCCGGTCCGATATCCTCCTTGATCCGGTTGATGGCCTCCTGAATGCTCTTGGCCTTGTATCGCTTAATGGGCATGCGCCAGGGTTACCTTTCCACCGGACTGTATCCGTACATGCTGCATGATCTCGGCATGGGAAATCACCATGATCGACGGATCGATCTGCTCGACGATTTTTCGCACATGCCGACGCTGGGCCGGTGTGCAGAGCAGAATCGGCTGAAGGTTCATGACGATCATTTTTTCAGCCTTCTCCTTGATCGAGGCCGATAGGGTTTCGATCACGGCCGGTTCCAGGGCCAGGTAGGCCCCGTGATCGGACCGTTGGATGCTTTTTGAAAGCAGCTCTTCAACCGCGGGTTCCAGGGTGATCACCTGCAAAACGCCGCTGGGCTGTATGTAGGGAGCCAGAAGCGATCGGGCCAGCTTCTGCCGGACATATTCGGTCAACAGATCCGGATCCTTGCTCATGGGCGCGTAATCGGCCAGTGTTTCCACGATGGTCAACAGGTCCCGGATGGAGATCCGCTCCCTGAGCAGGTTTTGCAGCACCTTCTGTATGGCTCCCAGCGACAGCAGCCCCGGCACCAGTTCTTCAACGGCTTTTGGATGGGTCTTTGTCAGGTTGTCCAGCAGATGCTGGGTTTCCTGCCGCCCCAGAAGTTCGAATGCACTGTTTCGAATAATTTCCGTCAGATGGGTGGCGATGACCGTCGGGATATCGACAACGGTATAGCCGGCAAACTTTGCCTCCTCCTCTTTTTCTTTGGGTATCCACACCGCCGGCAGATTGAAGGCCGGCTCCCGGGTGGCCACCCCGTCGATCTTGCGGGGGGCATCCCCCGGGTCCATGGCCAGCAGGTGATTGATCAGCAGATCGCTGCGCGCCATTTCCACCCCCTTGATGACCACCCGATATTCCGAGGGCTTCAGTTTGAGGTTGTCTCGAATATGGATCGGGGGAATCACCAGCCCCATCTCGGTGGCGAATTGTCTGCGGATGGCGCGAATTCTTCCCAGAAGACTGCCGTCCTGCTCTTTATCGACCAGGGGAATCAGTCCGTATCCGACTTCAAGCTCCATGGTGTCCAGCGTCAGAAGATGTTCCACATCCTCAGGCCCGCTATCTTCGGGCTTTTCCGCAACACCGGCCTCCGGATGCATTCGTTCCGGAAGCATGCCGCGTCTGCGCTGGAACAGATAGACGCATCCGCCGATCAGCCCGGCCAGTGTTATAAAGGGGAAGGCGGGCAGTCCGGGCACCAGCCCGAACAGAAAGACCACAAAGGATCCGATGTAGATCGGGCTGGGATTGGAGAAGATATGCTTGCCGAACTCCTTTCCCATGGAGCCGTCGGAGGCGGCCCGGGAAACCAGCAGCCCCGCCGAGGTCGAAATGATCAGTGCAGGGATCTGGGTGACCAGACCGTCCCCCACGGTTAAAATGGTGTAGTTTTCGATCGCGGTTTCAATGGACATCTTGTTTTGGAAAACACCGATGACAAAACCGCCGCAGATATTGACCAGGGTGATGATGATCCCGGCGATGGCGTCCCCCCGGACAAACTTGCTGGCGCCATCCATCGCGCCATGGAACTCGGACTCCATGGCGATCTCTTTTCGACGCTGCCGGGCTTCATTCTCATCGATGATGCCCGCATTCAGGTCCGCGTCGATGGCCATCTGCTTGCCGGGCATACCGTCGAGTTGAAAGCGTGCGGCCACTTCGGCGATTCGACCGGATCCCTTGGTGATCACGATAAAGTTGATCAGGACCAGGATGATGAAGATGATCAAGCCGATGACGGTGTTTCCCCCCACCACGAACTGGCCGAAGGATTGAATGATGGCACCGGCGGCGAGCGCACCCTCGTTTCCATGCAACAGAATCAGCCGGGTCGACGCCACGTTGAGGGAAAGCCGAAACAGGGTGAGCACCAGCAGCAGGGAGGGGTATATGGAAAAATCCATCGGCCTGACCGTATACATGGCGGTGATGAGCACGATGATCGAAACGGTGATGTTCAACGCCAGCGCCAGATCGAGAAGGGCCGAGGGAAGCGGCAAAATCATGGCCACCAGGACACCGATAACGGAAAGGACCATTCCGATGTCCGTCGCGTTCTCCAGGAGGCTCTCGAGCAATCTGCTCCGTTTGGCGTCTGCCATCTGATTCATTGCAAGTGCGTTCGGCATTCTATTGGCGCATTCCGTTGATACCGTGACAGGGGTTGCCCGGAAGGGACTTTCCCCGCCGTTTTCTATCCTGCTGTTTTTCCTTTAAGTTTGTAAACATAGGCCAGCAACTCCGCCACGGCCTGATACAGTTGAACCGGTATTTGTTCCCCGATGCCCACGAGTTTATACAAATTCTGGGCCAACTCTTTGTTTTCCACCACCGCAATCCCGTGGTCCAGGGCCACCGCCTTGATCCGCTCGGCCACCCGGCCGGCCCCCTTGGCCACCACCTGCGGGGCGCCCATGGATTCGGGGGCATAGCCAATGGCCAGCGCGAGATGGGTGGGGTTGGTGACCACCACATCGGCTTCGGGTATCTGCTGCATCATGCGCCGCCGTGCCGTCTGGAACTGTATGCTCTTGATCCGGGCCTTGACCTGGGGATCCCCTTCGGTCTGCTTGTGTTCTTCTTTCACTTCCTGCTTGGTCATTCTCAGATCTTTTTCAAACTGCCACCGCTGGAAAACAAAATCGAAAAATGCCAAAACGACCATCGCCAGGGTCACCCAGATAAAGATTTTAAACGCCCCCTTGAGGATATAGACCATAATTTCAGCGGCATCCAAATGGCAAAGCTCCAAGAAATGCGCGCTCTCCCCTTTGATGACCCGGTAGGAAATGTACCCCACGATAGCCAGTTTGAAGATCGACTTGACCATCTCGACAAAGGACTTGAGCGAAAAAAGCCGTTTTATTCCTTTGAACACATTAAAGCGGGAAAGCTTCGGCATTACCGCTTTTCCGGATATGTGAAACCCGACCTGAAAAAAATTAACGGCAAGCCCTGTCAGCAACAAAATGCCCAATACAGGGGTGACCATGGCCAGAAATCGGCCCGAAACCTGGTTCAGCAGCCCGATGCAAAACGATGGGGAAAATTGCGGTATGGTGCTGAAGGTAAAGATCATCTGCATCAGCGCCAGCAATTGTGCACCGAAAAGGCGCCCGGTCAGGCGCAGAAAAAGGACGGCGGCAAGGAGCACGAAAACGGCCGGAAGCTCCGTGCTTCTGGCTACCTGCCCCTCTTCTCGGGCTTTGAGACGCTTTCGCGGGGTCGCCCGTTCTGTTTTTTCCTGAAAACTCTCTTCCGCCATGGCGTTATCCGGCGCTCATCAAAGACAGCAGGCGGAGCATCAGCGGATAAAAGGACTGCAGGAAAGATTGGGTCAGGCCGAAGACAATCTGCAGGGACATCCCGAAAAACACCAGCCCCACAACGATCTTCACCGGGAATGCCGCGATGAGGATATTCATCTGCGGGGCGAACTTGGCGCTGATCCCAAAAGCGGCGCTGGTAAAAAGAAGAGCCGTGATGGCCGGGGCGCCGATCTTGATTCCGGTCACAAAAAGATCCGAGGACAGCCGGACCAGTTGGACGAACAGGCCCTGCTGCAAGGAAATCACACCGATATCGACCAGCTCAAAGCTCTCTGCAAGCGCAGCGATGACCGCGTGGTGGCCGTTTAGGGACAGAAACACCAGCAATACCACCCAGTAACCGATCTGATCGATGATCGACACCTGGGTTCCGGTCTGGGGGTCCAACACATTGATGATGGCAAAACCCATCTGGAAACCGACCATTTGCCCGGCCAGCTGAACCCCTCCGAAGAACACCTGCACCGTGAACCCCAGGGCAAGACCGATGATCAGCTCGGATACCACCAGGATGAAAAAATCGAAAACGGTCCCGGGAAACAAGCGGGGATCCACGGCGACCACCGGCATGAACATAAGGGAGAGCAGGAGCGCAAGCCCGGACTTGGCCAGCCCGGGCAGCATGTTGCCCCCGAAGATCGGAAACAGATAGAGCACCACGCTGACCCGGATCAGGATGAGAAAAAACACTTTCAACTGGTCGGGGCTGAACGATAGGATCTCCATGGATCGTTTTGATCATCCTCTGCCGCCCTACCGGATATAGGCGGGAATGTTCAAAAAAACCTGCTCGCTGTAGGTGACGATCTTCTCCAGCATCCAGGGGGCAAAGTAGAGAAGGCCGAAAAATACCGCCAGGATTTTCGGCACAAAGGTAAGGGTCATCTCCTGGATGGAAGTGGTTGCCTGAAAAATGCTGACGGCCAGGCCCACGATCATCCCCAAGCCCAGCATCGGCATGGCGACCAGAATGGTCAGCCCGATGGCGTCCTTTGCAAAGCTGACGACAAATTCGGGAGTCATCTAAAGACCTCCGAAACTGTTGACCAAAGATCCGACCACAAGATTCCAGCCATCGACAAGCACAAAAAGCATCAGCTTGAAGGGAAGCGAAATCATCACGGGCGGGAGCATCATCATCCCCATGGACAGCAACACGCTGGCCACCACCATGTCGATGACCAGAAAGGGGACGTAGAGCACAAAACCGATGATGAATGCGGTCTTGAGCTCGCTGATCACAAAGGCGGGCACCAGGACCAGCAGCGGCACCTCCCCCTTGGAAACGGGTCGGTCCGCCTGCGCGGTCTTGATGAACAGCGCGATATCCTTTTCCCGCGTATTTTTGAGCATGAAGTTGCGAACCGGCACCTTTGCACGTTCAAACGCCTCGGTATAGGTGGTCTCGTTGTCGAGAAACGGGCGCAGGGCATCGCCGTATACCCGCTGCCATGTCGGGGACATGACGAAAAAGGTGATGAACAGCGCCAGCCCGACGAGCACCTGATTGGGCGGAGATTGCTGGGTTCCGATGGCCTGCCGCAGAAAGTGAAACACCACGACCAGGCGGGTAAAGGAGGTCATTAGAATGAGGATCGCCGGTGCCAGGGACAAGATGGTCAGCAGCGCGACAATTTGAAGCGCGACAGCGATATCCCCGGGCGCTTCCGATTCGCCGATCCCGATGTTGAGGCTGGGCAAGGGAAACCCCGCGGCCGGACAATGGGCGGCAAAAAGCGGCGACAGGACGAGGGTCGAAAGGATCAGCACCCCCATGAGCCCGCGACGAATCCGTGTGTTCAGAACCGGTTTCATGGTTTAGTCCGGTATGGGGCGCCGTCTTAAGGCGCCTTTTAAAAGATGGGTAAACATACCGCCCGGCACCTCCCGCGCCGGCACGGACACCTCGCTGTCGGCGCTAATTTTCCCCAGGCAGTTGATCGAATGGGGGGTCACCCCCACGAGCATCTTTTCTCCCAGGACCTCGATCAAAAGGATCCGCTCTTTGGGAGCGACATGGCAGGCGGCGAGGGTTCGGATCACCCCCTGTCCGCCCATAGCGGCACCCCCGTAAAAAAACCGCCGCATCAACAGCAACACCCCGATCAGCGCCCCCAGGACGATGCTCAACA
>ENA-OSEO01004743-OSEO01004743.1-sediment-metagenome-genome-assembly--contig:-NODE-4743-length-13868-cov-2.956276_pt1 | contig 13868 bp, 12 predicted proteins | sample MGYA00237883_ERZ534232 | MGnify/ENA metagenome assembly ERZ534232 | reverse complement strand
GGCCCGCGCTGATGGCTGTGCTTGCGTTGATCCTGATCGTGCGCACACGTGGCCGCTACACGCGCTGGCTCGCGGTGAACATCCTCGTGTCGGTGATCGCGCTTGCGTACGTGATCAACCCTCAGATCGCCCAAGAACTCCTTCGACAGGGCGCGCAGGAGGGCTTCGACTCGATGTAGCTCCTCAGGCGTACGCAGCCTGCCGAAGAGACCGCGCACCCGTGGTGCAGCTAGAATAGGCGCATGGACATCATCACCGGACTCGGGCTCGCGATTCCTGCGGGTCTCAACGCCTACATCCCGCTGCTGACGGTCGCTGTGGCGCAGCAGTTCGGCTGGATCCGGCTGGAGAGCCCCTACGCGCTGCTTGGCGAGTGGTGGGCGATCGCGCTGATCGCCGTGCTCCTCGTGGTCGAGGTCGTGGCCGACAAGGTGCCAGCGGTCGACAGCGTGAACGACGCAGTCCAAACGGTCGTGCGTCCGGCAGCCGGCGGCATCCTGTTCGCGGCGGCCGCAGCCGGCAACGACTGGGTGCACCCGATCGTCTACATCGTGGCCGGCGTGTTGCTCGCCGGCGGCGTGCATGCGGCGAAGGCAACCGCGCGCCCGGCGGTCAACGCGACCACGGCCGGTGTCGGCGGTCCGGTCGTGAGCGTGGTGGAAGACGTGGCGTCGTTCGCGATGACGGTGGCGGCGATCGTGGCGCCGGTCCTTGCGGTGGGACTAGCCGTTGTGGTGGTCGTCCTGCTGGTGCGCTGGTATCGCACGCGTGGCCGGCCCGGCAGGGCGAGCGCGTAGCCTAGAGCAGCGCGAGACGCCCCTTACGCCGTCCCGGTACCCATGCGCGCGAACACGTCGCGCCGCAGCGCCCCGGCCTTCGCAAGGATGTCGTCGCACTGCTCCACGATCTCGCGGTTGCGCGAGCCGTTGCGCCCCATGCGCGCGATGTCCTCGGCAAGCTCGGCAAGCTCGGCTAAACGCGGCTCGTTGCCGCACAGCACGTGCTCGCAGGCGCCCTCAAAGTCGCGCTGCGTGAGCTCGAGCGTGTGGTCGAGCATACCCTGCACCGACGCGTAGACCTTGCTCACGAGTGCGTCGGACACATCGCCGAAGAACCCGCCGTTGCTGATCTCGAACTGCATGATGTCGTCGATCTCGTGCAGCAGCGTGTGCACCTGATAGAACAGCGTGGTCTCCTCCACGTTCGCCTTGAACGTGTGCGTGAGTTCGGGGTCGATCTCGCCGGACAGCAGCATGTCCGACGTCACGCGGTACAGCTTGCGGTACTCCTCGAGCTGCTCGACCAGTTTCTCGAGACGCCGGTCGATCAACTCGGAGTAGTACATGCGGCGCAGGATGTAGTCTTGCTTGACCGACGATATCTTCGCCACGAGCAGGCCGAAGAACGACAGCCCCAAGGTGACCTCTGCGCCCACGAACAGCCGCGTCCAGCCGATCGGCCGGATGTCCCCGTAGCCGAGCGACGAGACCGTTACGAGCGAGAAGTACAACGCGTCGGCGAAGCTCACGGAGCGGTCTGTCTCGTACGTGAACTCGAGCAACCCCACGCCGAAGTGGTCCAGCGCCCAGTAGGCCCCGGCAAACCCCACGATCACGCCCGCGATAGCCACGAACATCCACGCGAGCGATATCTCGTTGACCAAGCGCAGCAGGCGTCGCATGCGGTCTCCTCGGCAGGTGAGGGGGAGGCGTGTCGCGTACGGGAAGATGATACCGCCTAAGGCCGAGGAGCCATGCCCGCCTTGTGCGGTGCGTGGTATGCTACCCGCGTCATGCAGCCACTCGAATCGCGCTGGAGAGAGGCTTGTCGCAGGTATGACCGGCGTCACCCGCGGGCGTTACCAGCCCGAACCCCCTGATCGGCCGGAGGAAGCGTGCGGCGTTGTCGCCGTGTACGCTCCCGGCCAAGACGTCGCACGGCTGGCGTATTTCGGGCTACACGCGTTGCAGCACCGCGGGCAGGAATCCGCAGGCATCGCCGTGGGCGACCACGAGACCGTCACTGTGACCAAGAACCTGGGCCTGGTCTCGAGAGTCTTCAAGGAGTCGGACTTAGACTCCCTGACCGGTGATGTGGCCATCGGTCACACCCGCTACTCGACCACTGGTTCTTCCACGAGCTGGGAGAACGCGCAGCCGCACTTGAGCGCGATCGGGGCGCAGGTCATAGCGCTGGCGCACAACGGCAACCTGGTCAACACCGCCGAGTTGCGCGACGAGCTCAAGGGCAATGGCGTGCGTTTCCGCTCCACCACCGACTCCGAGGTCATTGCCACGCTGGTGGGCCACTACACACAGGTGCACAGTTCGATCCGCGCGGGTATGCGCGAGGCGATGAAGCTTATCAAGGGCGCGTACGCCTCGGTACTGCTGACTGACGACGCCGTCTACGCGCTTCGCGACCCGTACGGCATCCGGCCGCTCGTATTGGGCAAGCTCGACGATGTGGGCTGGGTCGTGGCGTCCGAGACTTGTGCGCTCGACATCATGGCCGCTGAGTACGTGCGCGACATCCAGCCGGGCGAGACGATCAAGATCTCAGCCGACGGTGTCGAAGCCGAGCAAGCCGTGCCGGCACAGAAGCCGTCGCTGTGCATGTTCGAGTTCATCTACTTCGCGCGTCCCGACAGCGTGCTGTACGACTGCACCCTATACGAGGCGCGCCGTCGCATGGGCATGTCACTGGCCTCCGAAGCACCGGTCGAAGCCGACCTCGTGATCGGCGTGCCCGACTCGGGGCTGCCGTCGGCAGTCGGCTTTGCGCAGGCCAGCGGTATCCCGTACGGCGAGGGACTCGTGAAGAACCGCTACATCGGCCGCACGTTCATCTCGCCGACCGACTACCTTCGCCAGCAAGGCATCCGCCTCAAGCTCAACCCGCTGCGCCACGCCATCGCAGGCAAGCGCCTTGTGGTCACCGACGACTCGATCGTGCGCGGAAACACCTCGCGCAAGCTCGTGCAGCTGCTGCGCGACGCGGGAGCTGCCGAGGTCCACATGCGCATAACGTCCCCGCCGGTCGCGTGGCCGTGTTTCTTCGGCATCGATACGGACACGCAGGAGCAGCTGATCGCGGCAACGCACACCGTCGACGAGGTGCGCGACCACATAGGCGCCGATTCGCTGGCGTACCTGTCGCAAGACGCGATGGTCGCTGCGACCGGCAGGAGCAGCGACGAGTTCTGCATGGCGTGCTTCGACGGCGCGTATCCCATCGACATCCCGGACTCCGTGCGGCGAGGCAAGCTGTCGCTGGAGTCGTGCGGGTAGGCCGCGCTCCGATGGCCGAAGACCCGGCCGGCGCGCTGGCGACCGGCTTGCAGCTCGCCGCGCAGTTCAATCCCCTTTTCGCGTTCGTGGGCGCCGTTGCGGCGGCGATGCTCGCGGGGCATCGCGACGCCTCGCGCAACCACACGGCGTGGGGCGTGGGGATCGTGCTCGCGACGTGGCTTGTGGGCGACGGCGCGCGCGTGCTCGCACGCACCCGTGACGTTTACGACGGCCTGACGTTCTTCGGCCCGCAGGTAGGGCCGGCGTCGGCGTACGCGGCGCTGGCGACCTGGGCGCTGGGAGGTCTGGCGCTCGGCTACGTGCTACCGGCCTGGGCCGGCGCTTTCACCGGCCGAAGAGTCACGCGCGGCACCGGCTGGCTTGCCGCGGGCGCGGTGGCAGCGGCGGTCTCGGTAGCGGTGGCCGCGATCGCGGGGACTGCGGGCTGAGACGTGCGCGGTTCGCGGGCGTGTTGGGGCGTGTGCGCGGCTCGCGGGCGTGGCACACTAGGGGCGGGCGAGCGGCGGCAAGGAGACATGCGTGCCCGACGGCGTTTCCAGCAATGACGCGGTATTCGACTACGACGCGCGAGCCGAGCAGATAGAGCGGCTCAAGCGGCGTCGTACGCAGCAGCGCTCCGGCGCGATCGAGCCGGACGCCGCCTCTGAGCTGGCGCTGCCCGCCGAGCGCGCGACGTCGCTTCTGGTGTTCGCGGCGTTCTTCGGCGTGTTGCTGGCGAAGCTGCTCGTGGCCCGCTTCGCGATCGTTGGCAGCGCAGGGCCGACCTCGGCGCTGCTTGTGGAGGCGGTATTCGTGCTCGCGCTGATGGCGCCGGTCGAGTTCTTCGTGCCCCGCCGCGTGGTGGGCTACCTGGTGCTCGACGGGGTGCTGTCGCTGCTGCTGGCCGCCAGCGTGGTGTACGCGTCGTTCTTTGACCGGGTGCTCGCACTCGAGGCGATCCGGCTGGCCGGGCAGCTCGGCGACGTGCAGGCGTCCGTACTCACGCTCCTGCGACCCTGGCACCTGCTGTTCTTTGCCGACATCATCGCGATCGGCGGGCTCACGATCGTGCGTCGCTCGGCCGAGGACGCGTGGTGGCGCGCGCGGGGTGGAAGCAACGTCGCGCGTCTCGCCGCCTCGCACGCGCTGGTCGCGGCCGTCGTACTCGTTGCGGTGCTCGCAGGCGACCTGGGCGTGGGGAGCACGACCGGCCTCGCGCGCCAGCACGGCCTTCTGCGCTACCAGATCGCGGGGCTGCTCGGCGGCAGTGGCAGCGCCGCGGCCGATGACTCGCTCGTAGCGGCGGCCGACCCGGAGAACCCCGACGCGGTCCAGCAAGCGGCGTGGGGCATCAAGGGCATCGACGGGACGTCGCAGTTCGACATGACCGGCGTGGCTTCGGGCCACAACCTCATCGTGATCCAGATCGAGTCGATGCAGCAGTTCGCGCGCGAGGCGGTGGTCGACGGGCAAGAGGTCACGCCCGTCATGAACGAGCTCGCGCGCGAGGGCTGGGACTTTTCCTCGGCATACTTCCAGGTGGGCATAGGTAACACGTCGGATGCGGAGTTCATGTTCAACACGTCGCTGTACCCTCGCGACGATGTGGCCTCCGGCGAACGGATCGCTGGAGCCGAGATCCCGTCGCTGCCACGCGTGCTCGCTGAAGAGGGTTACGAGAGCGTGGCGTTCCACGCCAACGAGATCGAGTTTTGGAACCGCGACGTGCTCTATCCCGCGCTCGGGTTCGACTCGTTCTACGACGTGGAGCACTTCGGCTCCGAAGATGTAGTGGGGATCGGGCCCTCCGACGAGGTGCTGTTCGAGGGCGCGATGCCGGTGCTCGAGGGCATGGCGGCTCGCAACACGCCGTTCTACGCGTACATGATCACGCTTACGCCGCACCACCCCTTCGAGCTACCCGCCGACAAGAAGCGCCTCGAGCTGCCTGCGGAGTATGAGGGCACGCTCGCGGGCCGTTACCTGCAATCCATGAACTACGACGACTGGGCGATCGGGGAGTTCGTCGAGCAGCTGAAGGCAGCGGGGCTGTACGAGAACTCGGTGATCGTGATCTTCGGCGACCACTTCGGCATAGACCCGCTCACGATCGAACCTGCCGATGAGACCGTGCTCGAAGACATCCTGGGTCGACCGTACTCGGTCGTGGACAAGATGAATGTCCCGTTCCTGATCCACGTGCCGGGTGTGGAAGGGGAGGCGGTGGAGCGCACGGTGGGCGAGATCGACATGCTGCCGACCATCGCCGACCTCATGGGTCTGGACACCTCCGGGCTGGTCATGTTCGGCAAGAGCGCGTTCGACTCCTCGGCCAACCTGCTGGGGGCGCGCTACTACATGCCGACCGGGTCGTTCATCAACGAGGAGGTCGCGCTCGTGCCGGAGACCGGGTACGAGGACGCGACCGCATACGACCTGGACGCTGGTGCCCCCACCGACGGCACCGGTGCGACGCAAGACGAGTTCGACCGCGTCTTGCGGTTGTTGTCGCTTTCCGACGCGTATGTGGATGCTCTCCTCGCTGGACAGCGGTAGCGCTGCGCTTGGCGGGCACATACTGGGGGAGACCTGGGACGGAGAACGCATGACCGACGACGACACGAAACGCCCCATCACCTACCGCGACGCCGGCGTCGACACCGGCCAGGGGGCCCGCGCGGTCGACGCGATCCGCGAGGCGGTGCGCTCCACGTACCGCTCGGAGGTGATCGGCGACATCGGCGGGTTCGGCGGGCTGTTCAGCGCGTCGGCGCTCAAGGAGATGGACGACCCGGTGCTCGTGAGCGGCACCGACGGCGTGGGCACCAAGCTCAAGGTCGCCCAGCTGCTCGACCGGCACGACACCGTCGGCATCGACCTGGTGGCGATGTGCGCGAACGACATCTTGGCGTCCGGCGCCGAGCCGCTGTTCTTCCTCGACTACATCGCAATCGGCAAGCTGGACTCGGAGCGGGTCGAGGCGATCGTCGGCGGCATCGCCGAAGGTTGCCGGCAGGCCGGTTGCGCGCTCGTGGGCGGCGAGATGGCCGAGCACCCCGGCGTGATGGACGCTGACGACTACGACCTGTCGGGCTTTTGCGTTGGCGTTGTGGACCGGCCGAAGATCGTCGACGGCAGCGAGGTTGTGCCCGGCGACGTAGTGCTCGGCCTGGCGTCGAGTGGGCTGCACTCGAACGGCTACTCGCTCGTACGCCGCGTGCTGGTCGAAGGCCGCGAAGCCGAGCTCGACTTGCCGCGCACCGACCTGGGCGGCGCCACCCTGGGCGACGTGCTGCTCGAGCCCACGCGCATCTACGTGGATGCCGTACGCGGCGTGCTGCGCGCCGGGCTGCCCATCAAGGCGATGGCGCACATCACAGGCGGCGGGATCACCGAGAACCTGGACCGGGTCCTGCCTGTCGATTGCGACGCGCGTGTCGTTCCGGCGGCCTGGAAGCGGCCGAGAGTCTTCGGCCTGCTTGCCGATGCGGCTTCGCTCGACGATGCCGAGATGCTGCGCACGTTCAACATGGGCATCGGGTTCGCGCTCGTGGTCGACGCGAGGCGAGCGCCCGACGTCGCGGCGGCGCTGCGCGAGGCCGGGGAATCCGTGTACGAGGTGGGAGAGATCGTGGAAGGCACAGGTGAGGTCATCTATGGCTGAGACCAGGACCGGTCAGCGCTGGGTCGACGGTGGGCCGATGCGGCTTGGGGTGCTGATCTCGGGCAGTGGCACCAACCTGCAAGCCATCATCGACGCGGCCGAAGAGGGGCAGCTTAACGCGAGAGTCGCGGTCGTCATCAGCAACCACCACGACGCCTACGGGCTCGTGCGGGCCGAGAAGGCCGACGTGCCTGGCGTGTTCGTGGACCGCGCGGAATACACCACCTTCAAAGCGTACAACGACCGGATCCTCGAGATCCTGCTGGAACACGAGGCCGATGCGGTGGCGATGGCCGGCTACATGCGCCTGCTTGGTAGCCAGGTGCTCGACGCCTTCCCCGACCGCGTGCTCAACATCCATCCGGCGCTGCTGCCCAGCTTCCCCGGCCCGGCGGGCATCCGCGACGCGTGGGACTACGGCGTGAAGGTGACCGGCGTGACCGTGCACTTCGCCAACGAGAAGTTCGACGAGGGTCCGATCATCGCGCAAGAGGCGGTGCGTATCGAAGAGGACGACACGATCGAGACGCTCGAGGCCAAGCTGCACGAGGTCGAGCACCGCCTGTACCCCGTGGCGCTGCAGTGGCTGGCCGAAGGCCGCATCACCATCGAGGACGGAAAGGCCCACATCCAGGGCTGGTAAGAAACGGGTAAGACCCTCCCGCCATACTCCAGACCGCACCGACCGTGTGCAGCCGGGTGGGGCGAAGGGGGTACTGCCGATATGGATTGGGATGCTTTGGTGGCCGAGGGGGTCGCCTGCCGCAACGAAGCCGCTCGGGCCGATGCCGCCGCATCGATACGCGCAGCGTGGTCCGCGATCGTGGCCTCCCGCGCCGCATACCTGCGCGAGGACTGGGACCGCGTGCGCGAATGCCTGCGCGAGGTGATGGAGCATGCCACGCGTGCGCTGGCCGAGTCGCAGGGCATATCGCTGTTCGCGGAGTGCGACATCGCGTTCTCGTGCGAGACCGGCCGCAAGGTCTTTGGCAACGTGGCTGAACCTGCGCTCACCAAGGTCGGGCACAGCCGCACGGCAATCCCATCGAACGTGAGTGACCTCGAGCCGTACCTGACGCGCCTGTCGCACAGCATCATGGCGTCGTCCGAGTACGTGGCGCTCGTGGAGAGCTACATGGCGCTGTAGGATTCCTCAGCAGCAGTTCCCGCTCACGACAATCCCGCTGATGCTATATTCGACTCGGCCCCTCGGGCCACGTCGCAGCATCAGAGGGAGAGGGATCCAATGGGTGATGTGAAGGTCGCTCGCGCGCTCGTGTCCGTGACCGACAAGACGGGCATCGTCGAGTTCGCGCGCACACTTGCCGAGGAATTCGGCGTCGAGATCGTGTCCACCGGCGGCACCGCCCGCGTGCTCGCCGAGGCCGGCGTACCTGTGCGCCCCATCGACGACCTGACCGGCTTTCCCGAGATGATGGACGGCCGGGTCAAGACGCTGCACCCCAAGGTCCACGGCGGTCTGCTCGCACGCCGCGACGAGCCCACGCATATGGCGGCTGCCGAAGAGCACGGCATCGGCATGATCGACATGGTCGTGGTCAACCTCTACGCCTTCGAGAAGACCGTGGCCGACCCGGACGTCACCGAAGAAAACGCGATCGAGAACATCGACATCGGCGGCCCGAGTATGCTGCGCTCCGCCGCCAAGAACTTCGCCTCGGTCGCCGTGGTCACCGACCCGGCCAGCTACGACGCGATTGTCGCCGAGATGCGCGAGCACGGTGGCGCCACGCGCTACGACACCCGGCGCGCGCTCGCGGTGGAAACCTTCCGACTCACCTCGGTCTACGACAGTGCGATCTGGATGTACCTGTCCGGATACCGGAGCTTCTCGTTCCCTGAGGAGGTACGCTTCCGCCTCGAGAAGGTCCAGGACCTGCGCTACGGCGAGAACCCGCACCAAGAAGCGGCCTTCTACCGTTTCGTGGACGCCAAGGAGCACACGCTCGCCCGCGCTGTGCAGCTGCAGGGCAAAGAGCTGTCCTACAACAACATCCTCGACACCGACGCCGCGTGGTCGGCGGTACGCGAGTTCTCCGAGCAACCCGCCTGCGTGGCCGTGAAGCACACGAACCCCTGCGGCACGGCCATCGCCGACGACATCGTCACCGCGTACAAGCGCGCCCACGAGGGCGATCCTGTCTCCGCCTACGGCGGCGTGATGGCGTTCAACCGGACCGTCCCTGGCGAGCTCATCCAGGCGATCTGCGACAACGGCCAGTTCGTCGAGGTCATGATCGCTCCCGCGTACACTCCCGAGGCACTCGAGCTGCTTGCCGACAAGCCCAACACGCGCGTGCTCGCCACCGACGGCATGCGTGAGGGCACCGGCCGCTACGAATCTCGCGCCGTGGAAGGTGGCATGCTCATCCAGACCGCCGACTTCGTGGCCGAGGACCCCGCCGCCTTCACGGTCCCGACCAAGCGCCAGCCAACTGCCGAGGAGACCGAACAGCTGCTGTTCGCCTGGCGGGTGGCCAAGTCAGTGAAGTCCAACGCGATCTTGCTCGCCAAGGACTTCATGAGCGTGGGCGTGGGTGCGGGCCAGATGAGTCGCGTGGACTCGGCCAAGATCGCCGTGGAGAAGGCCGGTGAGCGTGCGAGGGGCGCTGTGGCAGCGTCTGACGCGTTCATGCCGTTCCCGGACGCACTCGAGGTGTGCGCGGAGGCGGGCGTGACCGCCGTCATCCAGCCCGGCGGCTCGATTCGCGATGACGAGGTCATCGCGAAGGCCGACGAACTCGGCGTGGCCATGATCTTCACGGGTCACCGGCACTTCCGCCACTAGGCGGCAGCCGGGAGCCGCGCGACGCGGCATGCATACGACTACACCTCGACAGGCGGGACGATGCTCGAACAGTCGCTGCGGGAGACGATTCGTGTCCAGGGCAGACGCGCGCCCCTGCTCGAGCTGCACGTCGAGCGTCTCGCAGCCGGGGGATGCGACGGTGCAACGCTCGAGCGCGCGTCGGCGACAGTAAGCCGGCTGGCGGCTCGCTGGCGGGACCCCTACGGTCGCCTCACACTACAGGTCGAGACCGATGGACGCGTCCATGCCGAGATCTCAGACCTGCCCTCGTCGATCGACGTGGCCGGGGGTCCCCTCGTCGCGCTGGTGGAGACAGACACGCCCCAACTGCCGCCCGGCGCGGCCAAGCCCGCCGACCGCTCGTTCTGGGACGCAGCACTTGCCACGGCGCAGGAGGCGGGGGCGCATGTGGCCGTGCTCGTGGACCACGACGGGTACCTGATCGACGGCTCGCAGGCGACCCTGTGGCTCGTTCGTGACGGCGCGTTGCGCACGCCTCACTCGCCGCCCGCCCTGGCGGGCGTCTCCCGCGCACTCGTGCTCGCGGATATCGCCCCGCAGCTCGGCCTGTCGGCACGGGAGTGGGCGCTCACACGTGACGACTTCGACTCGGCCGACGAGGTCGTTCTCACCACCGCGGTGGCGGGCGCCCGCGCGGTCAAGGGTCGCGGCGGCCACGTCGCCGAGCTCCTCACAGCGCAGTTCGACCGCGTTTTCGGCGTGGGCGGTCGCTGAACGCGGCGGAGCTTCGTTCCGGTCGCCTGCTACAATCTGCGCATAACCGCCGTATGTTAGCCGCTTGGGTCGGCACCCAGCGGCGGCACGTGCCGTGCTGCCGAAGGGACCGCCTCGTGCCGTCACCGCTGGACCTCGATCTGTGCCGCCTGCGCCCCCACGGTCGCGTCGTGGCTCCACGTTCGGTCGAACCCGGCGATCTCCTTCGAGCTGTGGCCGCGACGTGTCGGCCGCCCGCGCTCACCGCGCTCGCCCCCTCCGATACCTCTGGATGGTTCGGCGGCACCTCCCTTGTCGCGTGGTCTGATGCCGAGCCGCGGGAGATGGGCGCTGTCGAAGCTGCGTCGGTCCTGGAGCGGGTCGCGGCCGCGTCACGACCCGAGCTGGCGGCTGCAGTCCTCCCGTACGACGATGGCCCGTGGCGTGTCGCGGAGTTCGGCGGCGGGCTGCTGCGCACGCAGGCAGGTTGGCGGGCATGGGGAGCACATCCCGCACGCGAACTCGCCGAGATCGCTGCGGCGCTCGAGACGACATCCGCGACGGCGTCGGTCCTCGGCCGGCTCGGGAGAGAACCCCTGCTCAGCGAGGTCACGGGCGACATGACCCGCGAGCGGTTCGTCGCCGCGGTGAACCACACGCGCGAGCAGATAGCGGGGGGCAACGTGTACGTGGCGAACATCACGTACCGCCTGGCGGGTACGATTCGCTACGATCCCTGCGCCGTCTTCGCCGCTCTGGTGCAACGCGCAGGCGCTCCGATGGCCGCGGCGCTCCTGACCGCTGAGCACGCTCTCCTCTCGGTCTCGCCCGAGCGTTTCGTGGGCATCTCGTACCTGCCGGACGGCACGCGAACAGCCGAGGTCTGGCCGATCAAGGGCACGCGCCCGCGGGCGAAAGACCCGGGCACCGACAGTGCCCACGCCGCCGCGCTTGCAGCCGACCCCAAGGAACGGGCGGAGCACGTGATGATCGTCGACCTCGAGCGAAACGACCTCGGCCGAGTGTGTGTACCGGGTACGGTGGTGGTCGACCCGTTCGCATGGGTCTTCCCAACGCCGTACTGTCACCAGATGACGTCGCGCGTGAGCGGCGCTCTTCGGCCGGATGTCGCGCTGTTCGACGTTCTGAGCGCTACATTCCCGTGCGGCTCGGTGACCGGCGCCCCGAAGGTGGCGGCGATGCGTCTGATCGAACAACTCGAGTCCTCTGGCCGAGGAGCGTACTGCGGTTCACTCGTCATCGCGGCTCCCGGGGTCGTGGACTCCTCCGTGCTCATTCGCACGCTCGAGTGCGACGGCCAACGCGCGCGATGGGGGACTGGCTGCGGCATCACGTATGACTCTGACGCACAGGCGGAATGGGATGAGTCGGTGCTCAAGACCTGGCCGGTGATGGGATCGCGCGTGCGCTGACGGCGCGCTGTCTGTCCCGCGCCCCGCCCGAAGGCGATGCGGGCTTATGCCTCCTCGGCAGGCTCGGAGGGTTGAGCTATGTGCACCGTGCGCTGCGGGAACGGGATGGTGATGCCCGCCTCGGCGTATGCGGCGTGCAGCCGCTTGATGAACGCGTGGCGGACGGGGAAGTGGTCTGCGGCGGTGTCGGCGAGTATCGAGATGGTCAGCCCGATCGCCGATTCGCCGAAGCGCGTGTAGCGGAACAGGGGCTCGTATCCGGGGACCGCGCCGGGGACCTCGGCCTGCACCTGAGCGACGACCTCGCACGTCACGCGTTCCACCAGCTCGAGGTCGCTGTCGTAGGCCACACCTAGGTCCACCCAGATCACATGCATCGCGTCGTCGGTGGTGAAGTTGGTCACGCGCGACTGGCCGATGATCGAGTTCGGCACGATCACGAGGTCGTTGGAGAACAGCTTGATCGTGGTGTTGCGCCACGAGACGTCCTCGACCCACCCGCGCTCGCCACTCTCGATCTCGATGAAGTCGCCGGGCTGGATCTGACGGCTGACCAGTATCTGGATGCCGGAGAACAAGTTCTCCAGCGTGCTTTGCAGCGCCAGGCCGATCGCCAGGCCTCCTACTCCGAGTGCCGTGAGCAGCGGCGTTATCGAGACCCCGTAGTGGGACAGCAGCACGAGCCCGCCCAGCACCCACACGAGTCCGCGCGCGAGGTTCACGAAGATGGTGCTCGAGGGCAGCCGAGCACCCTCGCGTTCGGTGTACGCGCGGATCAGGCGGCCGGCCACGCGTGCGGAAAACGCGGTGGCAATCACAATCATCGCCGTGTCGATGGTGGTGAGCGCTATGTCGGCGACGGTGGGACCCAAGTCGAGCACGCGTACCGCCAGCCGCGCCCCGATCGCCACAGACAGCGCGGTGGGGAAGCCGTGCAGCGCGTGCGCCAACGCCTCGCCGGTCGCCCAGCGGTTCTTGAGTGCCTTGCCGCGGATGATCCAAAACACGACCGTGTCCACCGCAAGGCCGATCGCCAGAGCCACGGCGAACAGCGCCACAGGCTGGCCGTACCGGTCGATCAGGTTCACGCGCAGCCCTCCTCGGCACGCGGGGTGTGGGCGCTATGGTATCGCACGAACGGCACGCGCTAGTTGAACAGCTCGTCGAACAGCGCCAGGTAGTGGCCGAGCAGCCGCGTGATCAAGAAGTGTTCGCGCACGTGCTCCTTGCCTTTGCGGGCGAACTCCTCGGCAGTTGCTGAGTCGGTCAGCAGCGTCACGATGCGGTCCGCGCACTCCTGCAGGTTCGTGGGGTCGACCAGAAAGCCGGTCTCCCCGTCGATGACCTGCAGCGGAATGCCGCCGACCGCCGAGGCGACGACCGGGGTGCCCTTCCACATCGCCTCCGACACCGTGAGGCCGAAGCCTTCGCGCAGCGACTTCTGCAGCACCACGGAACTCACGCGCTGCAGCGCGTTTATCTCGATATCGCTCGCGCCGATCATGAACACCACGTCGCCGCTTTCCAGCATGTCGCCGGCCTTCTCCTTGACCTTCTCGAAGATGCCGAAGCCCTCGGGGTCGTCGGTGGCCATGTTGCCGGCCAGCACCAGGCGCGCGTCCACCTTCTCGCGCACGAGTTTGAACACGTCGATGACGCCTTCGGGGTCCTTCCACTTGTCGAAGCGAGATACCTGCGTGACCAGTGGCTTGTCGAGCGGAACCTCGTAGCGCTTCATGTACTTGGCGATCGTCTTTTCGGGCAGGGCGATGTTCTTTTGGTTGAGCGGGTCGATTGCCGGGTTGATGATGCGCTGCTCGATGGGCAGTCCGGGCTTCTTGTAGTCCTCGTGACTCACGATCATGAGGTCGTAGCGCAGGATGTAGCCCTGCAGGAAGTCCCACAGCACAGGGTCGGGTTCCGAGAGGTCGATGTGG
>ENA-OSEO01004742-OSEO01004742.1-sediment-metagenome-genome-assembly--contig:-NODE-4742-length-13869-cov-81.436702_pt1 | contig 13869 bp, 11 predicted proteins | sample MGYA00237883_ERZ534232 | MGnify/ENA metagenome assembly ERZ534232 | reverse complement strand
TTGTGGAAATAAAAGGAATTGTGAGTGGTGGCCGTGGCAAACTCCAGGCCCGTGGCATTGGCCAGCCGGTACAGTTCAATCATATCTTTGGCGTTGCGGTCGGAAACCGTGCAACCGAAGCCTATATCGGCAATGCCCATGCCGTGCAGCGTGGTCAATGTCCGCAGGCCGTGGTCAAAACCGTTCTTGATCCCGCGCAGTTCGTCATTTGCCGCCGGCAGACCTTCGATGGAAATGCGGATGCCGACCGTATTGCCGAATCGCTCGAAAAGCCTGATGATCCGCTCGGTGAAATAGCCATTGGAGCTGATGACCAGCCGCTTGGTCTTTGTCAGCGCCTTTGCAACAATCTCTTCCAGATCAGGCCTCAGAAAAGGCTCACCGCCGGTAATATTTATAAAATCAAGACCGGCGGGCAATTTATCTACCAGTTCCGGCGCATATTCTTCTTCTTTCCTGCTGGGATGCTGCCAGGTGTTGCACATGTAGCACTTGGCATTGCAGCGATAGGTAACGATCAGACAGGCTTCCATTGTTTATTTGTTCTTTTTTTTCTTTTCAAGCCATTGTCGGCCGGAATCGGTTAGGCGATATTTTTGCAACTTGCTTCTGGGCTTGTCAGGTATGGTCAATTCAATCAAACCTGCTTTCAAGGCAGGGGCCAAATATGCCGTATGAAAATATTTTCTGTCTTTTATACTAAGGCGATTCTGCAATTCTTCACGTGCAATCGGTTCCTTGCAAAGTACCAGAAGCCTTTCAACATGTGGGGTAACATGGGGGGTATCATGTGGGGCAACATGGGGGGTAACTGAGGGGGCAGCTTGAGCAGCCCGCAGTTCTGCTTTAAAGAAATCTCCGATCTCGGTTACGGAGAAAGCCAGTTCGGGATAATCTTTCAGGTATTCGCGAATCCGAACGAATCCCGTCCCGTACCGCTCGATATCCCCGGTGAGATAAAATGACTCGGCAATCAACCGGTTGCGAATCGAGGAAACGTAATCGTCCCGTTCAAGGTCGGCCAGCTTGAGATTACCGTAGAGTTTCCCGGGGTTGGCAAAGAGTATCCGGTCGTCGAATATCTTTATGACGATATCCGAAAAATTTTTATAATCCCGGTGGACCACACAGTTCAGCAGAAGTTCGCGCAGCGCCTCCAGCGGATATTGCCAGCGCTCCTTTCTTTGAATGGAGCCGTCAAAGTGATAGGAAAGGTTGATATGCTTTTTGATGAAGGTCATTGCCTCGTCAATCACGATCAGCAGCGGACCCCTAACGACATTGTCGTCGATGATGGTCGCCTCCGACTTGAAACGACCTATGCGGACGGCAAAATCCGGATCGCCGAAAAGGAGGCCGGCGGCAATGGTCAGCTTCCCGTCCCGGACCAGCTTTAGCTTGACAAGATTGGTCAACAGATCGTCACGCAGAATAACCCTGCCTCGACTGTTGACACGGTCAAAAAATTTTGAAATCAAACCCCTATCGAGATCATTTAGGGCAACAGGGGCGGGATAGGCATCGTAAGAAACCGATAAAGATTGCTGTTGAAGATCAACTATTTCATCCAGGGTCAACAGGTGGTTGCTGTTGTGAACCCGCTTGTAGTAGCGGTTCTTATATGCGACAGGCTTGACGGGATATTCAATGACTTCGATGATCAGGAGACTCGTGCCGTCTTTTTTCTCGATCCGCATCCTGGGCAAAAGCTGCGGATAGGTCGCCACCTTGATTTCGTTCAGGTAGCGCTGCATGGTTTCCGGGCCCGCATCAACACCGCAGGTATTCCCCTTGTCGTCAACACCGACAATAACTTTCCCGCCTTCGGTATTGGCGAAAGCGGCAAGCGAGATAATGACCTCCTTGCCGAACGATTTTTTATATTCAACCCGCTGCGATTCCATCTGAGATTTTATTCATGCTTTGATGCGTCTTTTCACTAACCTCGAATATCGTACCGCGAACCGTCCTACGCTTTCGCCTTCTTTGCCGCGTATGCATACAATTCCATCAATTTCCGGTAATGAACTTCGGAATTCAACTCCCTCGCCACATAGTCCCGGGCGTTTCTGCCCATTTCCGGTATCCTGTCTTTGTGCTCCAGCAGCAATGCGATTTTCTGCCGCAAATCCCCCGCATCGCCGGAAACATACGTCAACCCGGTTTCCCAGTCACGGACGAGTTCCGGGATGCCGCCGATCCTGGCGCCAACAGCAGGCTTGCCCAGGGCAAAAGCCTCGATCACTGTGCGCGGGTTGTTTTCGTAACATTCGGAAGGGATGACCAGGAACATGGCTTTTTTGATCTCGTCATGAAGGTCGTCGCCGGTCCTGTAGCCGAGAAATTGCACGTTGCCGATGTGTTCGGTACGGATTTTTTCCTCCAGTTCCCTCTTCAGCGATCCGTCACCGATGATTTTCAATCGCACGTCCGGGATGGTTTTAACGCCATTGATTAATGTTTCCACGCCTTTTTCGTGGGACAGTCTGCCCACGTAAACAATGCTGTTTTCCTCCCATTCAAAAGCAGGCGTAAACCCACTGATATCCACACAGTTCGACAGATATGCCACTTCGCCACGAAGCCCCATTTCCTGAACCTTGGCCTGCAAAAACCTGCTGGGAGAAATGTACAGATCGATCTTGTCATAAATATGCAAAACCTTGTGGTGCAGATACATTTCGGCAACATTGACCAGGCTTTTGAAAAGACTCCCTTTGGTGCACCTGTTCAGCCCACAATGATAAAAACACCCCCCCATGCATTTCTCGCAAATCTTACCTTGACAGAGCATGCTGTAGGTAGGGCAGACCATTTTATAATCACGCATGGTCATGAGTACCGGGATATCGTGCTTCTTTATTTCATCCAGAATGGAAGGACTGATCTGGTGAGCAAAGTTGTTGAGGTGCACAACATCAGGCTGAAATTTTTTCAGCAGGGAGGCTATTTTTTTCTTGGCCTCGAAAGAATACAGAATATTTGCCGAGGCTTTGAGTTTGGCTGTGAGTCCGTTTGACGCTTCATAATCAACCTGGGAAACAAAATCCGCATGAAATGGGTAGGCGGGATTCTTTGGATGACCCATCCCCCAGAATGCGACTTCGTGACCCTTTTCGGCAAGAATCTTCCCTGTTGTAAGGGTGCTAATGGCATCGCCGCCTTTGGGATAGAGGAATTTATTGATGAGGAGGATTTTCAATTTGTAGCCCTACAATTTTACTCACCAAACTCAAAGCCAAAGAAATCGATTTCTTCTCTATATTTTTGCCATATGATATCTTTTGTACGGCTGTTATAAGCTTTTACGTATGAAGCGCTTTTTCCGGTATATCTTTTCTTTGGCAACTCAGAATTTAAAAGACCTATCGACTGCGCGACTTTTATGAAGTCCGATTCCAAGTTTTCAAACCTTCCGATAAAATCTAAGGGAATATTCCCTTTTGAGTCTCGCAACCAATAAAACTGAGTTCTCAAACCTGGCTGATACTCAAGGTGGTATTTAATAAAATCAAAAAATTGGCAACTTGCTGGCACCCTGTATTTTATTTGTTCTCGAGAATCTTTCATTGTGGCCCTATACCATGAATAAGCTCTAGACCACGGATTCCGTACAAACGAAAATTTGAAATAATCTCGATATCTCATTCTACTAGTTGGCTTATAAAATGAACCTATTTGGCGTTTTTGAATAAAATATTTGACCCGTCTGGCCATTGAATAAAATTGAACCTTATCGTACAGGATTCTTATTTTTTGAGCAGATAAAGGCTCAACATCTAAAATAGTCCTATGGTCAGGCGAAAGATTCACTAAACCCTCCTCAGCACATAATTTAGACTCAATACTTGTACCTGCATTCTTAGGAATATGAATAAATATACATTTGTATTTGTCAGAAATCATAAACAATCTGTGTTATACTTCATAAGTAATTTTGTATGAGCTTTGCCTTATTATAATTGCCCTGGTAAATATACCGAACAATAAAAACCAAGAACCAAAAGTCGAAACACCATGAATGATATTTGAAGTTAATAACACTGGTATCAACAGTACAAATAAAAGTAAATTTCCAACTAAAAAATTATTATCTCTAAAAGAGTATTTATTTTTATAAAAAATAAATAAATTACTAGACAAAAAAATAAAAAAAGATAAAAAACCAAAAATACCATTTTCTACAAGTATTCGAAGATAATCGTTATGTGGCGGGATTTTTTTATAAAATGCATATCTCTCAATTAAACCATCTGCAGAACCCGGACCATGGCCCAGTAATGGTTTTTCAGGAAAAGCATATTTCAAAAGATTTATATTTATATTAGTTCTAAAATCAATACTATTTCTTTGAGCATTCTCTTTATAAAGAATATCAGCGAGTCCATTAACAATTTGCGAAGAAAATATTAATGGAACAAGAATACCTAAAAGTAAAAAGAAATAACGTATATTTTTGTAAAAAAGACAATAAACAAAACTTATAAAAATAATTACAATCCATGTTGACTTTGAAAAAGTCAGCAAAATAGATATTATAACCACTGGAAGTAATATTAAATAAAACTTATTTTTATCTTTTCTCTCTTGAATTAAGATTAACAATATTATAAAAAATACAGAAAGAAAAAAACCATAATTATTTTTATGTGCAAACGTAGAATATATATAATGAAAGCTTTGACCCCAATAATTCGTATAATGACTACCAGTTGAAGTTACAAATTGATATATACCAACAGATAAAGGCACAAGAGAAATATACGCAAAATAATTTAAAGATTTTACAACATCTTCATATGATTTTATTATATTAAAAGGTATAATAAAAATAATTAACATTGTTATATATTTAAAAATTATACCCAAACCATTTAAGTCAAATCCATGCTGAACAAATGACAAAAGATTAACAAAAATAAATATATACAAAAAATTTATTTGAAAAATATTGCACTCAAACTTTCCTCTTTGAAGAAAAAATATAATAGTAAAATATATTATAAATAATGAAAATAATCCTAATAAAATTGTAGAATATTGAGGATAGATTTTAATAAGAAAATTTTCAGAAGTTATTCTGAGCAGAAAAATTATAAATACAGCTTCTAAAGGTTTTACAAGGTAGAAAATAGCCATAAAACAAAAGAGAAAAGCTAATATTATATATATAAACAGGTCAATCATTAAATTTTAAAAAATATTTTTTATTTTATAGAGTAACTAGACATCACTGCTGTCTCATAAAGTTTGTATGATAAAACGAATAAATAAAGGCTCGGAGAGATTCTTGTGGTATATTTAACTTGCCCAAAACATTAACCAAAACAAGGAGATTTAAGCCATGGCACATCATACCACAATCCTGCGGCAAATTATTGATATTTTTCCTAGACATGAATTTGATACTCTTGCCAAAGATTATCACCGGGGTCAGAAATTCCGGTCATTCAATCGCTGGACACAGTTCATGGTCATGTTCATCGGCCAAATATCCGGTCGCAAAAGCCTGCGAGATCTGGCCATGAACGTCTCCTCCCTAGCAAACATTGTACCACCTGGCCATCAATCCATGCTCCAGTGCCACGCTGGCTAGGGTGAACGAACGGCAACCGGCCGAACTCTACGAGTCTGTATTTCATAAATTGCTGCGGCAAATCAAGCAATTTGCTCCCAAGCATCGGTTCAAATTCAGCGGCAAGATCTATCTGCTCGACGCCATGTTTGTTGAGCTTTGCCTTTCCGTATTTCCCTGGGCCAAGTTCCGCCAAGCCAAAGGTGCCATAAAGGTCCACATGGGCCTTGATGCTGACGGCTACCTGCCTGAGTTTATGGACCTGACTGATGGCAAGTCCCATGAAATCAACTGGGCAAAGGCCCTGAAACTGCCGCAAGGTTCCATGGCGGTGTTCGACATGGGCTTTACCGACTATGGCTGGTATCAGCCCCTAATGGATAACGGCGTCTATTTTGTCACCCGGCTGAAGAGTAACGCCAAAATCAAATATCTGCACAAGCGCTGGGCCGCAAAGCAGTGGGAGTAACCAATAATCGAGCCATCCTGCTCGAAAACATCCCGGATCCGCTTCGCTTGGTCTGCTATCAAAATCCGGAGACCGGCAAGGAATATCATTTTGTCACCAATGCCGATCACCTGGATGCCAAGACTTTGCCGATCTCTACAAGGAACGGTGGAAGATCGAGCTCTTCTTCGAATGGATCAAGCAGAACCTGAAAGTGAAAACTTTCCTAGGTACGTCCCTGAATGCAGTTCTTACTCAGGTCTGGATTGCTCTGATCGTGTATCTCCCCCCTCTCGTTCCTGAAATTCAAAACCAAGCTCAGGGTTTCCATGCAGCAGATGTTGTGCTTATTACAGCTGAATCTCTTTGAAAAACGCAATTTTAACGATCTGATCAAGTCTCCTTACGTTCAAACTATTGTTTCTCCGCAGATTTTACTGTGGAATAATTTATGAGACAGCAGTGACTAGAAATTAATTACTGTATTTAATTATTTTATCAAGGATATCAGAAAGTTTTTTATTTACAATGTCTGCCCGATATTCATTAATGAAATCATCAAAATTTATTTGAAAATTATCTTGATTCGATAGCATTATAATAAATTTTTTAAAATTTATTGAAATTTCCTTCACATCATTTGGGCTTGATACACAGCCACCATACTTTGAAAGAACATCAGCTGTTATTCCTTTTTTAGGCGTGAGCGCAAAAATTGGCTTGCGAAATGCCATATACTCTACTAATTTTGATGGCAAAAATGGACTTGGCAATTCAAGAGGAGCATCTATTATAAGTAATGCATCTGCTTCTGCTAAATAACTGAGGCTTTCAAAATAAGGAACTATACCTGTAAATTTTACAGTATCTCTTAGGTTTAACGAAGATATTAATTTTTTCACGTTAGCATCAATATCTCCTACAAAAGTTATCTCAACTTCATTCTTCAATGAAGGTGCTGAAGCAAGTAGACTCGACCATGCTTTCAAAAAATAAGTTGGTTGCCTTGCGCCATAAAAATTCCCTGCATGGATAATTTTAACTTTATTGTTTGTCTTATTTTTCAAATTTTTTTTCTGGCAAATAATTAATTCCGGATCGAACGAATTAGGGATAACAAAACTTTTGTTGAGTAAAGATTTTCCATTATCTTCTATATGTTGCTCCAGCACCATATCCATCACGTTTTTCGTTGTAAAAACCAAAAATGTAGCTTGTTTTACAACCAATTTTTCGAGTTCAATTTGGGCGTTCCGGAATTTAGGCCCCATATCCTTCGCAAGTGGAAAATTACTCCATGGGTCGCTAAAACAAGCGACCCATGGTATTCCGCTGTGTTTCGCTAATTCTAATGCGACAATGTGACTTCTTGGTGGAGATGACCGGGAGCATATAACATTAAAAGAATTTTTTTTCAGGAGTTTTTTACCAAGTCTTATTGAAGTCATAGACCATACATGTTTATCGTCAGGCACTGCCGTTAAAGCGAAAGGTTGTAAGCGTTTTGAATAAAATTTGTATATTTTTGACTCAATAGATAGCGAACGATTTATTTTTATACTTTTTGGAATTATATCAACTAAAGAGTCGTCTTTTTTACCAATTGTCAAATACTTTGATGCAGTCAATACACTTACATTCCATCCCTGTTTATCTAAATATTTTGCACATCTCCCAGTCTGGATTGATTCAGCAGTAAGCATTGGTGGAAAACGGTATGATACAATTAAAATACTTTTCATATACAACTCAAATATTTTTGGCTTCGAATTTAAAATTCAAATTACTTCTTTAAGAATTCACCTAATTTCTTTAAACTTAAATATATATTTCTATAAAATGACGCTAGCATTCTCTATAAATATGAAAGCTATAAACTTATCAATTCATTCATTCTAATTAGCGGACTCAAGGCATCAGTCTGAATTTCAGGTATTCGCCTCGTCAATAAACATTTAAGGTGCGAGTTCTGTTTTTTTACAAACAGGATCTTTTCTGCAAGTATACCTTCTTTGGCGAACATTTTGAGCGGGATAACCAAGTCGGTGTTTCCATAGACATAATTACACATCCCACTTGCCTTACTGCTGTAAGCTGCAAGAATTGTCGGTACCTGTGCGGAAAGGGCATTGATTGCACAGTGCATACGAGCTGCAATGACTAAATTACATTTTACAAGTACTTTCTTAATTCCTACGAACCCAGGGTCATTTTCAATCAATGTCACCGAATCCTGATACTCCGGAGCTATTGTTTGACTTATTTTGTAAAGATAACGAAAATCATCGTCCTTTTCGTTGAAATTGGAAACTACATGAGGAATCAATATAATGTGCGCATCGAAGGTCTTGACAAGTCCCTCGATAGTCTTGGCCTGGGCTGGGATGGCTTCTTCTTCGACATCTCCTGTGTGACGGATTGAGAGGGGGCTCAGGTTTACACCAATGGTATATTTATCTTTTCGGATAGTACCATTTGCCGTAATCTCACTTCCTACAACGTAAGCTGGGTCGGCGCAGGGTACGACATTTTCACGGACTCCTATTGAGCGCAAATATTCTATAGTTGCATTTTCCCGAGCAGTGATCAGGCTCAATCCCTTCAGGTGTTTTGAAAAAGCTTTTTCAGCCTTGGGGTTCTGAGTAAACGGTCCAACGGAAGCCCCCCAGAGAACATACGGAATGCCCCGCCGGCGAACAGCGTCCCCGAACTTGGCAAACGAAAGCGAGTATCCACCCGAAGCATTAAGCGTGTATATATCTCCACCGATTGAAATGACTGCGTCCACATTCTTTAAAAGAGCCAAAGAATCCGAAGCAATGTCCCAGCGAATCCCGCCTAAGGAGAGCATTTTTCGACAGATGTTCTTAACCGAATAGCGGTTATTTCTTTTGCGCTCAATGATGCGGACCTCTGAGCCGGCGAGGCGCCGTTGGTCGTCGCTAGGCCGTCGCGAGGCGTAAACTATCTGTGCATTAGGATACTCTCGGTGGAGGATCTTTTCCGTTCCGCGTACGATCGCTTCGCAACCGTAATTGTAGACGCCTCCTATGCCGATTAAAAGAATTCTTGGAGATCGCATCTTCAGCTTCTGTTCACGTTAGGCAGGAGCAACACTCTTCTAAATTTTCCAGCCAGTCTTTTCGGTAAATTACTCAGTTTTTGAACATATTTTATAACATTCAGCATAAGCAAAAGATCGGTAAGGGCCAGCCAGAAAGCAAACCTGCCGTACTTGCGACCGTATTTAGCCCAGGCAGTCTTACTTCTCCTCTGTATGCGTCTTTGCAGCCACCAATTCATTTTCTCCGCCATCGTTGGTTTCGTTATAGAAACGTTCATTAGCTCCTGGACCTTTTGGCGCATATAAATCAGTTCTCTCTTACGCCTTTTGTGCCCCTTTTGGCTTAATACTATATCTTCAGGAGATATTTGTTTGATCTGCACCCCTCCCACGGATTGCCCTTGAAGCAGCATATCATTTAATTCGGCATTTCGTATAACTACAAACGAAGTGCCTCGAGGATCATGTCGATAAGCCGGCAACCAGGCATCCATAAAGACAGCATCAGCCGCCTCAGCAAAGACATCCTTGCAGAAATTACAGGCATTGAAGCGGAAAAAGGCATGACGGCCGAGGAAGCAAGGCAATCCACGATAATGCAGTTCTGCACCAAGGGAGCCCTTCTTGTCTTTTGCCTGGAAAGCATAATCGTTCGGCGGACGATTTGCGTTCTTGATGCGATAGCGAATCTCACCGAGTTGTTTATGCGGGATACCGCTTTGCTCCGCGAGAAGCTCGGTGTAAAAGGTATTCTGATACATGCCGCAGGCCGTACCCAATACGACCGGGATGCGGGAACGGAGATGTTTCAGCCCTCTTATTGCAGCACACAAGCACGGGACACCCACTATAGCCCATCTGGTGGGGGATTTTTTTTTAATCTCCCGCAGAAGTTGACCGATGGAAACAGGATGATAAATACTGCCGGCGGATGCGTGCAACTCTTCAATTGTTGCTGCACCGTAAAATTCAAAAAGCTGTTCGCTGTCAAACGGGGAGCGGCGCACAACAGCTATACGATCAACAATTTTCTCCTCCAATAAAATCTCAAGGCACGCAGTGAGCAGGCCGCCTGAAGCACTTTTCCCGCGCAATGATTCATCGGAACGGTACCCGGCATATGAAGCAAGATGCCAACCAATATTATCATCGAAAACCGCGCCGCTTGTTGAACTGAAAAGCTCTTCATTAAGGGGGCGCGGGTCATGCACACCGTTTGAGAAAGGGCAGAAAGATATGCAGAGTTTACAGTCAGGGCGACACAGAGATTCATCCCAGCGAGGCGCCAGATCGCCGTTCGTGGAAACATGCATCGTCAGGGCTTGTGATGGACATAGACCTGAGCAGACCCCGCAGCCGATGCACAGATCTTTATTTACAACAGTTGAAATGACATTCATCAGCACCCCTTGCTACTGTGCACGCTGCATAATCCTTTTGAAGGAAAAGAAAACAATTATAAGGCTTGGAACAAGAAAGATTCCCCTTAATACTGACGAGGCATCAGCTATATTAAGAAATACCAAAACAATAACGACGGCCCAGATTAAACCTGATTCAAGAGAAAAAAGCGTTCCTTTAGGGACAAGATTTCGCGAATAATACAAAGGAAGAAGGATAAGGGTATTCAACAGATAGGCGATGGTAATGGAAGCTGCTAAACCGACTGCTCCCCATTTCACCAGCAAGTAAGTTGATGAAATAAGAGTGACGGCCCAAAATGTGTTGCTGAAGAAACCCCACCAGAGAAGACTTCTCGCGGCAAGCACCCGCGTGAGTCCCGCCTTGTACATTATGACTGTTGTGCAGAACACAACAAGAGAGAAAGTAATTTGGAAACTTCGAGTCGTATAATCGCGACCAAAGAGTACCATTGCTCCTTCCGAGAAACAGAGCAATGGTATTGCGACGACCACACCAAGAATCCATGTCGAGAGTATATTTACTGTTCCCAGTTTTTGGGAAACATTCATCCCTGCACTTGACACCATGGATAACAGGGGGGCACTTAGCATATTACCGGCAAAAGCCAACAGATTCTGAAATAATAGAGCCGCGGTCAAAATCCCCATTTCATCGTAGCCGTTGGGCTGGTTGGTCAACATGGCGCGACAGATCCAATTTGCGGGAGTCACCATAATGCCGGAAAGGGTGGCGGGCAGGGCAAAATTCCACAGAATGGGAAGTTCCTTTGCGCTTCCATTGAAAGTGAGTGGCACCTGATATTTGTTTGCTTCTTTGCGCAAAGCAAGATGGTTCCATAACCAGTTAAAGCAGAGATTAATTGCCAGTGCCCACACTGCGCCTGTGAGACCCCAGTAATATGCTCCCAATACCATGACCGGGAATGAGAGCAGACCTACCAATAAGTTTACATGGGCGATGGTTTTAAAGGCCTCAAAACCTGACAGTGCGCCTGTTTGAGCACCATTGAGTGCATTGATAAACAAGATGAGAGCGCTGATCCGCAAAACATTAGTCAAGTGTGGCGCATTGATGGTATTCTCTGCCAGCCAGGGAGCAAAAATAAGCAAAGCCAACGCCATCAAACCCCCCGTGACCGAGGCAACCAGCCAGGAAAGTCCAATGATGCGGCCGGCACGCCGCGGATCAGACTCTCGAAATTCAGCAACATGTTTGGTAGCAGTCAGGCTCAACCCAAATCCGGCAAAAATGCCGAACATGCCGACAGTTGACTGGATCATGCCCAGTTCACCATAAACTGTTTTGCCCAGCATGCGTGCAACCAGAACAGTTGCGCAAAACATCAGGCCGCGAGAAATAACTGATCCCGCCATGGACCAAAAAACCCCCTTGGCCAAACGTGAACCTATCGCAGATGCTTCTATCCTTTTGAAGAAAGGGTGCAGCGCCGCAGGGCAACAGGTATAGGCAAGAGTTTTCAACGAAATTGGCGGCATCAGTTCATCAAGGCTCCGACTATTCTTCCCCCGGCCAGTCCGTCACCATAAGGATTGATGGATTGCGCCATTGATTCATACGCTGCATTGTTGTTCAGCAGATTGGTCACATTGCCGACAATGACATCAAAATCAGTGCCGACCAGCTTGACTGTTCCCGCATCGACCGCTTCCGGTCTTTCGGTGGTGTCCCGCATGACAAGGACCGGCTTGCCGAGGCTCGGGGCCTCCTCCTGCACGCCGCCTGAGTCGGTAATGATCAAATAGGAACGGTCCATCAGATAGACAAACGGCAGATAATCCTGCGGTTCGATGAGATGCACATTCGAAACATTGCCAAGAATGCGATGGACCGGTTCCTGCACGTTGGGGTTGAGATGGACCGGATAGCAGATCTCCACATCAGCATGGGATTGGGCAATAAACTTGAGCGCATTGCAAATCTGCACAAAGCCGTCGCCGAAACTCTCCCGGCGATGCCCGGTCACGAGTATCAGGCGTTTATTTTCGTTCAGCAAAGAAAATTTGCGCGCCATATCCGCTTTAATACCTGGATTTTGACTAATTTTCCCCACAACAGTCAACAGAGCGTCGATTACTGTATTTCCTGTAACAAAGACATGTTCGGCAGGTACACCTTCCCGCAGAAGATTTTCGCGGGAGCGATCGGTAGGGGCAAAATGATAACGTGTGATGACATCTGTCAGTCGGCGGTTTATCTCTTCAGGCCATGGAGAGTAGATATTTTCTGTCCTCAATCCTGCTTCAATATGAGCGACGGAGATTTTTTGATAATATGCTGCTAGGCTTGCGGCCATGGACGTTGTGGTGTCGCCATGGACCAGAACTACATCCGGCCGGAAATCTTCTAGAACTGAAACAAGACCTTTAAGCACATTGCATGTTATATCTGTGAGGCTTTGTCTTTTCTTCATTACGTCGAGATCATAATTAGGGCAAATCTGAAACAGATCAAGCACTTGATCAAGCATTTCTCGATGCTGTGCTGTCACGCAAACGCGAGTTTCAAAATAACTCTGATTCATTTCAAGTTCTTTAATCACAGACGCCATTTTTATTGCTTCAGGCCGAGTACCGAATACAGATAAAATTTTCTTCATATGATTAAAGCTTCATCTCAAATTAAATTTTCAAGGTACCATTTGACAGCTTTATCCAAACCAGCACGTACAGAAAATTTCGGCTGATAACCAAGAAACTCTTGAGCTTTATGAATATCAGCCAATGAATGTCTGACATCGCCTGCCCGGAAATCACGGTAACTCAAGCTGGCTGTTGGCATTTGGCAGTTGGTAGAAAGAATTTCTTTAATCATATAATAAAGTTGGTTAAGAGTCGTTCTTTCACCAAAGGCTACATTATAAATCTGATTTAAGGCTTCATCTTTTATTACAGTTGCGGCCAGAATGTTTGCCTGGACTGCATTATCGATAAAACAGAAGTCCCTACTGGTTTCACCATCGCCATTTATAAAAATCTCCTCCCCCTTGATCAAGCCGGCAAACCATTTGGGAATCACTGCGGCATAGGCACCATTCGGGTCCTGCCGCTTACCGAAGATATTGAAATACCTGAGGCCGATGGTTTTAAAACCATATGTTCTGGCAAAGACATCCGCGTACAGTTCGTTGACAAGTTTGGTCACGGCATAAGGAGAGAGGGGCTTGCCAATTTTTTCCTCCACTTTCGGGAGATCGGTGTGGTCGCCGTAAGTAGAACTGGAAGCGGCATAGACCATACGTTTTACGCCAGCATCCCGGGCAGCAACCAGCATGTTCAGAAAGCCGCTGATGTTGTTCTCGTTGGTATTTACCGGATCCTCGATGGAACGGGGGACTGA
>ENA-OSEO01004741-OSEO01004741.1-sediment-metagenome-genome-assembly--contig:-NODE-4741-length-13872-cov-3.541646_pt1 | contig 13872 bp, 11 predicted proteins | sample MGYA00237883_ERZ534232 | MGnify/ENA metagenome assembly ERZ534232 | reverse complement strand
GTTTCGTGAGACGGATGGATATGAGTCCCTGCTGGGCAGCGTAGAGGGAGCGTTGCGCATCCAGGACAGTCAGGTAGGCGTCGATCCCCTTCAGGTATCGGGCATTGGAGAGCCGATAGGTTGACGCCGTGGCCTTCACCAGCGATTGCTGCGCATCCATCTGATCCATCAAGGTTCCTCTTTGCGCGAGCGCGTTGGCCACTTCCTTGAAGGCCACTTGAATGGTCTTTTCATATTGGGTTACGATAATTTTTTGATTAACCTTGGTCGCATCGAGGGCCGCAGGTAATCTGGCGTCAAAGATCGGCAGGGTTAGGGTCGGGGCAAAGCTCCAGATATCTGAGCCAGATCTGAAAAGCCTGGTCAGGTCGTCGCTGGCGGTTCCCAGAAAGGTGGTGAGTGAGATGCGGGGGAAAAAGGCCGCGCGCGCGGCGCCGATGTTCGCGTTGGCGGCCTTGAGAAGATGCTCCGCCTGAAGGATGTCGGGGCGGCGCAGCAGTACTTCGGAGGATGTCCCAGGCGAAATATCACGCGGCGGTTTGACCGCGCTCAAGGCTTCAGGCAACAAATCGTTGGGCACCGGCGAGCCCGCCAGCAAATTCAGAGCGTTTCGATCGCTAGCGATCAATTCGGTGAATCGTGCCACGTCCACGCGCGCCGCCTCCACCCTTGTTTGCGCCTGGCGTAGATCAAGTTCGGTCACGAGTCCGACCTCATAGCGCCGTTGAATCAAATTAAAGGCCTCCTGCTGGCTCTTCAGGGTGGAGCGAGCCAATGAGAGGTTTTCCTGGTCAGCGGCAATGGTCAGGTATGCGTTGGCAACCTCGGAGATCAGTAATATCTGTGCGCCGCGACGGGCCTCCTCCGTGGCGAAGTATTCCTCCAGGGCCGCTTGTTCCAGACTTCGTATACGGCCGAAGAAGTCAATCTCCCAAGAACTGATGCCCAGATTGACCTGGTATTGGTCCGAGGTGACCGGTCGGCCCTTACCGCTGATATCGGCGGGCAAATGCTGGTTGGTGACGTTGGCGGTTGCACCGACGGTCGGGAAAAGCTCGGTGCGCTGGATGCGGTATGCGGCGCGGGCCTTCTCGACGTTCAAGGCGGCCAACCGCAGATCCCGGTTATTCGCCAGGGTTATCGCGATGACTTGTTGAAGTTTTTTGTCAGTGAAAAATTCCCGCCACTTCAGTTGTGAAACCTCCGGGGCGTTTGTCGCCGCCTGGGTCTTCTGGTAGGCCTCACCGGTCGGCCACTGGGCAGGTACGGGAGCTGCCGGACGGTTATATTCCGGGATGAGCGTGCAACCACCCAGGCAAACAACAGCGCCTATGATCAGAACGATTTTTCTTGTCATATTAATGCATCCCCTGCGAACCAGTGGAATTAGAATCGCCGGTCGTGATTCGCTGCTGCCGCTTTCGCCCAAAGAAACCGAATACAATGACAAAGAACAATGGGATGAAGATCAGGTCGATAAAAGTGGCCGAGAGCATCCCGCCGGTGACAGCGGTGCCGATGGCGTTCATGGCGCCGGCGCCGGCACCGGTGGTGATGGCCAGCGGCAACGTGCCGAAGAAAAACGCCAGTGAGGTCATGATGACGGGGCGGAACCGGATCCGCACCGCCGCCAGGGTTGCCTCGACCATCCCCATGCCATGCCTCATCTGTTCTTTGATGAACTGAATGATCAAAATAGCGTTCTTGGTCGAAAGCCCCAATGTTGTGAGGAATCCAATCTGGAAGTATACGTCGTTGTGCAGTTCGCGCAGGGAGGTCGCCAGCAAGGCGCCGAACACCCCCAGCGGCAGCATCAACAGGTTGACGAAGGGGATGGTCCAGCTTTCATACAGCGCGGCCACACAAAGGAAGATCACCAGGAGGGAAAAGGCGTAGAGAATTGGCCCCTGGGTCGTCGCCATCCGTTCCTGATAGGAAAGGCCGGTCCAGTCATAACCGATCCCCTTCCCCAGTTTGGCAACGATATCTTCCATGGCCTGCATGGCCTCGCCGGAACTGCGCCCCGCCGGCGGCTCGCCCCAGATGTTCATGGACGGGAACCCGTTGAAGCGCTCCAGCCGGGGTGAACCGGTCTTCCAGCGCGACGAGGCAAACGAGCTAAACGGCACCATCTTGCCGGCCGAGTTGCGGACGTAGAGCTTTTCCAGGTCCTTGGGCAGCATGCGGTAGGGGGCGTCCGCCTGTATGAACACCCGCTTGACGCGCCCGGCCTGAATGAAGTCATTGACATAGGAACTGCCGAAGGAGGCCGAAATGGTATTGTGGATCGAGGTGATGGACACGCCCATGGCGCCGGCCCTTTCCCAGTCCACATCAACCCGGTATTCGGGCACATCCTCCATTCCATTGGGACGGACGTTCTCCAATCGCGGATCCTTGGCCGCCTCGAATAGAAGCCTGTTTCGGGCCTCCATCAGGGCGGCGTGGCCAACGCCGCCCTGATCCACCAACTGAAAATCCACCCCCCGGGAAGTGCCCAGTTCGACCACGGATGGAGGCGGGAAGGCGAAGACCCTGGCGTTGCGGATTTTGGAGAAGGCCCTCATGGCGCGCCTGGCAATGGCTTTGACCCGCAAATCCGGCCGATCGCGAAGCTTCCAATCCTTCAGTTTGACGAACACCATGCCGTTGTTCTGTCCTCGGCCGGAAAAGCCTACGCCGACAATTGACATGCAGGATTCAACCGACTCTTTTTCGTTCTCGCGAAAATATTGCTGGATTTGATTGGAGACCTCCTGGGTCTGCTCCAAGGTGGAGCCGGTGGGCATCAGAATCTGTGACAGAAGGATTCCCTGGTCCTCATCGGGGAGATAGGACGTGGGCAAGCGCATGAACAAAAAGCCGACCACGCAGACGATCAGAACGTAAAGGACCAGATAACGCAGTTTTTTGGCCAGGGAGTGGCCGACCAGCCCGACGTAGGCATCTCTGACCCGGGAAAAGACGCGGTCAAACCACCGGAAAAACGGGCTCAGGGAAAACAACGACTTTTTTGCTGACTTGTGCGCATTCGACGCCGGTTTGAGAAAAGTGGCGCACAACACCGGCGTGAGGATCAAGGCGACCACCACCGACAGCAGCATGGAGGCGATGATGGTGATGGAAAACTGGCGGTAAATGACTCCGGTCGAGCCGGGGAAAAACGCCATGGGGCCGAACACGGCCGAGAGCACCAGACCGATGCCGATCAGGGCGCTGGTGATCTGGTCCATTGACTTGGCGGTGGCTTCCCGCGGCGAGAGCTTTTCCTCGGTCATGATGCGCTCGACGTTCTCCACCACCACGATGGCATCATCCACCAATAGACCGATGGCCAGCACCATGGCGAACATGGTCAGCATGTTGATGGAAAACCCGAATGCTCCCAGCGCCGCAAAGGTTCCCAACAGCACCACCGGCACGGCGATGGTCGGGATCAGGGTGGCGCGGATGTTGCCCATGAACAGCCACATGACTAAAAACACCAGGACGATCGCTTCGAAGAGGGTTTTCACCACCTCATCGATGGCCACGCGGACAAACGGCGTGGTGTCGTAAGGATAAACGACCTTCATCCCGTGCGGGAAGTAGTGGCTCATCTCCGCCAGTTTCGCCTTGATGCGATCGGCGGTATCCAGCGCGTTGGCGCCGGGGGCCTGCCGGATGGCCATGGCCGCGGACGGTTTGCCGTTGTAAAAGGCCTCCACATCGTAGGATTCGGTCCCCAGTTCCGTTCGTCCCACATCCTTGATCCGCACTACGGAACCGTCTGGATTGGTGCGGATGGGGATGGCGGCAAACTCGTCCGGGGTTTGCAGGAGGTTTTGGACGATGATGGAGGCGTTCAAGCGCTGGTCCTTCATGGCCGGCGCCCCGCCGAACTGCCCGGCGGAAACCTCGACGTTGTAGGCATTGAGCACCTGGGTCACATCATCCACGGTCATGTTGTATTCGGTGAGCTTGTCGGGGTTAAGCCAGACGCGCATGGCATATTGCGAGCCGAAATTTTCCACCTCCCCGACCCCGGGCACGCGCGCCAACACCTTTTCCAGGTTGGACTGGGCGTAATCCCGCAAGTCGTTGCCGTCCATGCTGCCGTCTTCGGAGACCAGGCCCACCAAGATCAGGTAATTGTGCGTGGATTTGCTGACCTTGACGCCGGAGCGCTGGACCACTTGCGGAAGGCTGGGCATGGCGAGTTGCAGCTTGTTCTGCACCTTGGCCCAGGCCAGGTCCGGATCGGTGCCCGGCTTGAAGGTCAATTCAAGCCGGGAGGCTCCGGCCGAATCGCTCGTGGCGGACATATACAGCAAGTCATCAAAGCCCGTCATCTTCTGCTCGATGATCTGGGTGATGGTGTTTTCCACCGTCTCCGCCGAGGCGCCCGGGTAAGAGGCGGTAATCGCGATGGACGGCGGCGCAATCGGCGGATACTGGGAGATGGGTAGGGTATAGATGGCCAGGCCACCCAGGACCATCAGAATGATGGCGATGACCCACGCGAAAACCGGCCTGTCCAAGAAAAATCTCGAGAGCATTGCGCAACTCCGTTATTTGGTGTGAGAGACCGGACGGGCCGTGTTTGCCGGTTTTGCATCCTTTTTGGGTCCGCCGTCAAAGGGGACCGTCTTGACCGTCGCCCCAGGCCGCACTCGCTGCATACCTTCCACAATAACCTGGTCGCCTTGCGCCAGGCCGGACGAAACAAGCCATTGGTTGCCAATGGCCCGGTCGATCGTCAGCATCCGTATCTGGACTTTCCCTGCGGTGTCCACGATCAGCGCCGTAGGATTCCCTTTGGGGTCGCGTGTCACTGCCTGCTGGGGAATAAGGATGGCCTGTTCATTGACGCCTTCCTTCACCACCGCCTGGACGAACATGCCCGGCAGGAGAACGCCTTCCGGATTTGGTAAAACCGCCCGCAGGATAACGGACCCGGTGGTTGGATCCACCGTAACATCGCGAAACTGCAAGGACCCTTCCTGCGCATATGCCGTGCCGTCTTCCATGATGAGCTTGATCTTGTTCTGGGTCGCTCCGTCGTGCCTGAGGCGGCCGTCAGCCATGCGGTTCCTCAGGCGCAGGAGTTCCACGGTGGATTGGGTCAAATCCACGTAAATGGGATCCAGTTGCTGGATCGTGGACAGGGGAACGGCTTGGTAAGCCGTCACAATGGCGCCCTCTGTCACATTGGACCTGCCGATGCGGCCGGAGATGGGCGAAGTAATCCGGGTGTAGCGTAGATTAATCCTAGCCGTCTCAACCGTGGCTTTATAATACTTGATATCAGCCTCGAGTTGCTTCAAAGCCGACTCTGCATCATCGTAATCCTGCTGGCTGACCGCCTTATCGCTGAGCAACTCCTTGAAACGCCGGGCTTTCGCCCGAATCGCAGGCAGGTTGGCCTCGGACCGGCCGAGAGCGGCCAGGGCATTGTCTAAAGCCGCCTGAAACGGGGCCGGCTCAATTTGATAGAGCAGTTGGCCGGCCTTGACATCGGAGCCCTCCTTAAACAAACGTTTTAGGATGAGGCCGCTGACTTGCGGGCGGATTTCCGCGATGAGGTAAGGCGATGTGCGCCCTGGAAGCTCTGTCGTCAACAAGACCTGCTGCAACCGGACGGTTATGACAGCCACTTCCGGGACAGAGGACTTGGGGGCCGCCGCTTGCGGGCGTTCACAACCAGCCAGTATAAGGCAGACCAAAATGACCATCAAGGCGATGGCCGGGCTAATCAGGCCATCTATTTTTTGAACGAGTCGCATCGGGAATCTCCGTATTAATGGCGGGCCGTTAGGGGTTAACCAAGCCTTGGAACATAATATTTAAAATGACGTCAGGGTCTTCCGGATAGGGATAACGTTCAGGGTCTTCAAGCCAAGTAAAAAGAAAGACGTTGGTGAGGCTCTCAATGGCGAGGGCTAGATGAATGGGTTCGGCGATCTTTTTGAACCGTTTCTTGGCGATCCCGCTGGCAAAGATCGAGGCAAGACGTTCCATGAATTGGTTATACCGTTCTCGAATCTCTTTATCCATGCGGGCCATGATATTAAAGCTAGCGCCTACGGTTTCGGTAAAATAAAGGCGGATGAAGGAAGCGTTGGCGCGGAAGACCGACCACTTAGCTTTGACATAATTTTGTAGTTTTTCAACCTCATCATCCGTTTCTTCAATGGCCTTGGTTATTGCATCATGGAAGTTGTCAGCCTGCCTCATGATGAGCGCCCTGTAAAGGTCTTCCTTGCTCTTGAAATGCTTGTAAAGCGTTCCGACTGCAAATTCAGCCTTTTCGGCGATTTCGTGCATGGAGACGTTGTGGTACCCTTTTTCCGAGAAAAGCGTTAGTGCGGCGGCGAGCATGTCTTGGCGCTGGCGTAATTTTTCCCTCTCTCGTCGTGGTAAAATTTTTTGTTTCATTGTTATCCTCCGCGTGAAGGCCGCCGCCGAAAAATGAACACAGCGTCACATTATAGAACTAAACGTCACTTTGTCAAGGAGTGGGCTATGATTTTTTTCGAGGCCATAAAAACAAGTATCGGCCCAACTGACATTGACGGAGAATAGAACTCTAAGGAGTGATAGCTATATCACCCATGTATTTGTAATTTAAATATAATTTTTAGATGTCGTGCTGCCGGCGCTTAATAGAGAAATCGCCAACGAGGGGACATTCATCTCCAGAATATTGTCCGGCGCCCTGGCCGGGCGGGGCAGGCTAGTAGCGCCTTCGGGATGTCCGTAGGTAGAATGATCATCATGCTGATAATATTAAATAAATACCGGGTAATATTAACGAACCGGGCCAAAGTTCAAGGCCGGGGAAGTGGCGGGGCCTGGTTTGGAAAGCAAATTAGAGGGTTACCTTGCGGGTTTAGTCCCTGGAACCTTAATCTTAGGCGGGGGTGGTGGTCATGTGGGCAAACAGCATACTTAGAAATATTAGGATGTTAACTCCCAAAAAAATTTATCTTAAGGGAAAAGATTCGGATAATAATTGAGTAATTTTGGGTAGAAAACCGATTTAAAAGGTTCGGACCGAAGCCATTTTTTTCTATACACAAGTTGATTAATCCTTGGCTCATAGGCTATCGGTATCCTTCGATAACCTAATTTGTCATTTCGCAAACAAGACACATTATGACAGTGACATCAGATACGATCTGAGGTTGGCCTTTTTATTATTTAAATTTAGCTTCTTCCTAATATTATTTCGGTGAAAATCAATTGCGGCGGTTGAGACACCTAAAAAATTTGCTATTTCTTTAGTGGTCTTTCCTTCTTTAACAAGGTTGGCCACCTCTAATTCTTTACTGGTGAGGTTAAAGTGACCTGATGTGATACTACGTAAGAAAGGCGAAACCAGGTTCATTAAATTAGTTTCTATGGTTTCGACACATATAATTTGATTGGCAGTTAAGCGACTTTTCTTTAACTTTTTGACGTATGGAATGATAATTTTATCCACGTTAGACAAAACATTCCTTTCAAGCTCTATCTTGTCATTTTCCATCTGTTCCAGCAAAACTTTCAGGGCCATATTGGACTCTGTGAGGGATCGAGATTTAATGATCAACTCTCGGTCTTTTTTTTCCAAGGTTTCTTCGGTTAATTTGCGCTTGGTGATATCGCGTGTGAGACACCTGAATCCGATGGGCATATTTTGTGAATCCAATATCAAGGATGCCGATGACTCGCGATACCTCCTGGTGCCATCTTTTCTAATAACTTGATTCTCAAATATTTCAGCGGGTTTTCCTGTTATGTAAATTTTATTGAAAATTTTGAACAACCTTTTGGCTGTTTTTTGATCAACATATGTACGGTAATTCAACCCCATCAGTTCTTTGGGCGTATAACCCAGCATATTCGACATTGCTTTATTAAAAAAAGTTATGTTCCCGTGAAGGTCCAGTTCAACGTATGCCTCTTCAATGTTTTCAAGAATACTCTGATACCTATTTTCATTTGATATCAATTTGTTTTGTATCCGGGCAAATTCAAAATGCAAGGTTGATTTAAGCTCTTCAACCTGCTGTCGCAGCATTACTATCTCTTTTTCTAATTGTTCCTTGCTTTTTTTTTTGGTAATCAGGCATTTTTAGGCACTAATTTATATGGGCGATTAGCCGTGATATGAAAGCCGCATTGTCTCTTAAATCTATGTTTAAGCTCCATTTCTATTTTACAGAGAGGTAAAGTATGGAAAAGCCATGGGGACTCTAACCTTAACCATCTCCGCCAATAATTTCCCCTTATGCATCGGGATGCAAATATTAGGCGATGGATCGACGTATCCCATAAGGTTCCTGATATTTTACCTGGCAAATGGTTTGAATTTGTAAGTTAAAATCTCATTTCCGTCTTCATCTTGATGTAATTTTTCAATTACTAATTCTACATCCATCCCGATCTTGAGCTTTTCTGTGTCATCAACCGAAAACAATGTCTCAATCCGCACCCCTTCCGGCAGTTCCACGTAGCCGATGGCATAGGGGACCTCTCCGTGATAGTAAACGGGCGGTCTCTGCATGACCACGGTGAAACTATAAATCTTTCCGCGGGGGCTTAGTGTAATCTCCTCAAAATTAGACTGCTGGCAATAGCTGCAAAGATTTTGGCTTCGCTGGGGAAAGAAAATTTCTCCACAAGATAGACACCGACTCCCCAGAAGCCGGGGAGCCCCTTCGGGGGATGCAGTTGTGGTCCATAATCCTTCGCGCAGGGGGATTTTTTTCGGGGTAGTATCCATGGAATCACCTCTTGAGAATGACAATGCCGCTGTTGGAGCCGGCACCCATGACATGAGCCAGACCGGTCCTCGCTCCGGATACCTGTCTGGGGCCGGCCTCGCCACGAATCTGCTTGTAGATTTCAATGATCTGGGCCAGGGCCGTGGCGCCGAGTGGGTGACCGCGGGACATGAGTCCCCCATCGGTATTGACCGGGAGTTTGCCGGTTATATCGAAGACACCCTCCCGTAACAAACGCGGAGCTTCTCCTCTTTGGCAAAATCCCATTTTCTCAAGATCCCACAACTCACCGGAAGCCATCGTGTCATAGGCCTGAACCACATCCATATCCTCCGGCCCGTACCCGGACTCGTCCCAAGCTTGTCGGACCGAGATTTCCACGTTGCTTGGCGTGTGGATGCGCACGCTCCCGCCCCCTTTGGCATGGCCGTGGGTGCCGCTAGTAAGCACCGAAGCGGCCACCGTCACCATCCGGCTCTTTGTTTTCAACCGATCTTTACTGCATAGAATTACTGCCGCACCTCCGTCGGCAAGGGGACAGGCATGAAGGAGACGTAAGGGGCTGGCTACCAAACGTGAAGAAAGGACCTCTTCCATGGTCACGGGAGATTGAAATTTAGCTAAGGGATTGAGAGCGCCGTTTTTCCGGTTCTTTACCGTCACGCTGGCGAAGTCTTCGACCGTGGCTCCGTATTCCTCCATGTAACGAACGGTTTCCATCGCGTAATCCGCCGGCTGGACATTAAAACCCATCATCCTTTGCCATTCCGGCCAGGCCGTGCTCTTGATGAAACCTTTGGGCATGGTCTCAAATCCAACGGCTATGGCCACGTCATATAACTCCAACCCCACCGATTGATAGGCAAGGCGGAACACCGAAGAACCACTCGAGCAGGCGTTTTCCACGTTAATGATGGGGATTCCGGTCATGCCTACTCTCTCGATGGTTTGCTGACCTGATGCGGTTCCGCAGTACACGCTGCCGCAAAAGGCAGTCTGGATCTCCGACCAAGACATTTCCGCATTCTTTAAGGCCTCCCGGATGGCCTCACTGCCTAGGTCATAGAATTCCTTCAGGGGACGTCCCTTTTTCCCGTCATAGCTGTCAAATCGCGTCAGGCCAACCCCAGCGATTGCTACTTCGCGAAATTTCCTCATTTCAATCCTCGGTGCAAATTTTGCGTATTGAATGGTCAAGCTGTCTCTAATCAGCATGAGATGTCTGGTTAACCTAACGGTCTGTCCCAAAAAGGATTTTCACCCAACTTGGTTATCATGGATTAGTCATTTTGGTTTTTGAGTATCGCCTCTTTAAGATAGGCCGCCACGTCTTCTACCCGGGTTCCGGGGAGAAAAATCTTGGCTACTCCATTATTTGTCAACTCGATGATGTCATCCTTGGCAATGATTCCTCCGCCAAAAACCAGGATATTTTTGATTTCCTTTTCCTGAAGAAGTTTAATTATCTTAGGAAAGATGGTCATGTGGGCGCCAGAGAGAGAGCTGATGCCGATGGCGTCCACATCCTCCTGAATGGCGATAGAAACCACCGCTTCCGCCGTCTGCCTAATCCCGGTATAAATTACTTCCATGCCCGCATCCCGCAGCCCTGTGGCGATAACCTTGGCTCCCCGGTCATGGCCGTCCAATCCTACCTTGGCAACTAAGACACGAATTTTTTTCATTTTTTCCCAGCCTTATTGACTTGGCGACAGTTCATTTTTCACGGTCCCAGGTATCCGGAGTAACTCCTTGCACTTTTAATTTATACTTTTCCGTGCGCAGGCTCGGGGTTTTGGGAAGAGAGTCCATGAATCTGACGTAACGGGGCACCATAAAGCGGGCCATTTTCTCCTGGCAGTAGCGGATCAGATCGGAGGGGTCAAGGGTCTCTCCCGGCTTAAGGACAACAGCGACCATGATGTCTTCTTCCGACAGTTCGGAAGGAACGCCATAGGCCGAGCACTCCAGCACGGATGGATGTTCGTTTATCACCCCCTCCACTTCCTGGGCCGATACGTTTTCGCCGCGCCGGCGGATGGCATCCTTTTTACGTCCTTTGAAGAAGATATAGCCATCCTCATCCATAACGACCAAGTCCCCGGTGCGGAACCATCCATCTTTCATCTTTTCCGCGGTCGCATCTGGATCTTTGTAATACTCAACCCATTTTTCCCCTGGATCCGTGGGACGGAGGATCATTTCGCCGACTTTCCCTGGGGGAAGCTCTTGGTTCTCGTCATCCACGATCCTTACCTCATTGTAATAAGGCGGCCAGCCCATGGAGCCAATTTTCCTTTTTCCCGGCCGGTTCTGAACAGAGCCGCCTTCGGTCGTTCCGTATGATTCCACCAATTCCAGATTAAACCGTTTTTCGAAATCCAAGATGATTTCGGCCGGTGCTCCTGCCCCCCGGGCGAAGCGAACATTATGGTTGGCATCTTGGTCTGTCGGAGGCTGCTTATAAAGAATCGAGATCATGGCTCCGATGTAGTTGAAAGTGGTAGCCCGGTGCCTGCGGATTTCTTGCCAGAAACGGCTGGCGGAAAAGCGTTTGCCCAGGGCCAGTTTGGTGTTGGCCAGCATGGCGGGCAGAGTAGAAAGGTTCTGGGCATTGCCATGATAAAGAGGTAAGGGAGTGTAAAAAATATCTTCCGAGTTGTAGCCGAACACGCGGATTGCCCGCAGAGCTCGTAAAATTACATAGTCATGCCAGCGGACGACTCCTTTGGAGCGACCGGTGGTCCCAGAGGTGTACATAATTTGGAAGGGGTCACCGGAAGAGATGGGTGGTGAGTTAAAATGACCCGTACCGGTAAAAAAGTCCCTCAGGTCGATTGCGTTTGGCGGTAAGGGATTATCCCCGTCGGATTTTACGACAAGGAAGTCCAATGGCGACCGGCCGGAAATGACCTCCTGCAGCTGTGGCCAGAATCCCTGCTGTACAATCATCCCCTGCGTATCGGAGTGTTCCAAGATATAAGCGAGGATATCTCCTTTCCATTCCGTATTGTAGGGTACCAGCACCCCGCCCGCTTTGGCGATTCCGAACCACACGAAAAGGAACTCAGGACAATTTGACATCAGAACGCCGACCTTGTCCCCCTTTTTGACGCCTTGGGAAACGAGAGCACCGGCTACCTGATTCGCCTTCTCTTCGAACTGATCGTAAGTGAAGGATTGGTCCTCATATAAAAGGAAAACCTTTCCCTTGTTCCTCTCGGCCTTTTCGGTCAAAAGGTTTCCTAGCGTCCACTGGGATCTAGGCAGGCTGATGAGTTCATCTCCCCAATCCCGCTCTTCTTCCAGCATCGCAGAGTCTCCTTTCTAACGTTGAATACATATGGGGATAGCTATTTATTGAAATTTCACTAGCTTTGGCGCGCTCATTTTTTTGTGACTGCCTCGAAAAAGGGGGTTAAAGTCTTCTGATTCTCCAGATCCCGCAAAAATTCGTAGACAAAGGAAATGCGGCTTTTTCCCAAGATGCCCTCTAAATTTTTCATGAACTTCTCCCTCACCATCTCGGAAGGCAGGGGGTTTTCCGGTTCCCCCAGCGGAAAATCGACCTGCCGGCTCACAGTTCGCCCGCCTTTGGTTTTCAATATGATTTTGGCGCCCCTGCGGGCAGGATAATTCTTGTCCAACTCCGGATCGACCTCGACCTTTATTTTGCTGGAGAGAGCCTTAACCCTTTCGTCGCCAAGCATCTCTTCGGTAATTTGATTTTCAGATGCGGCTCCTTCAATAAGGGCGACGGCGATCAAGAAAGGAGTGTTGAAGCGGGCCTCGTATGCGGTCCGAGCGTGTTCTTTCTCCATGGTGTGAGCGACCGAGGTTGTTTTAACGGCGATCTCTTGTATGTCTTTCGCCTGAATCCCTTCTTGATTTCTTAGGTAGAGGGCGGCATCGATGCATGGATGAAATGAAAGGATCATGGTTTGACTTTGTCCTGACAGGTGACTATAATCCTTATACATAATTTAAAGGAGCGAGACAATGCCCATTTTTGAATTCAGGTGCGCCGCTTGCGGCGAGGTCTTTGAGAAGCTTTTCATGGGCTCGGACGAAGAGGTGGATATGACCTGCCCCAAATGCAAGGCCGAGACCATTGAGCGGGTGGTCAGCCGGACCAACTATTCCATCGGCGTGGGTCCCGGGGGCAACCAGCCCAAGATAACAGCCAAATCATGTGGTGATGCCAACCAGTGCATGACACTGGATCTGCCCGGCCCTGCCAGATGAATGATCGATCCCCTTCCCAGCCCTTTCCTGATCCTGAATTGAATGATGATGACCGGATTCGAATCAGCGAAGTCTTTCAGCGGGATATCGTGCAGAAACTCATGATGATGCACGCGCGAAACGGCACGATCTGTTGTGAATTCGCCGGAGAGAAATACAAACACTGGCTCATCGAATTCAGATCCAGCAGGGCCGGGCTGGATATCGTCGGGTTTGAGTATGACCCGGAATCGAGGAGTTTTGAATTGCCGCACCCGATCTTGGAAGAGACATAACCGACCATGTTTGAAAGCAAATTCATCGGAAAGACCACGATCCTTCCCCCGAGCTGTCCCTTCTGCGGACTTCTGGTTGAACGACCCAGGGAGTTGACTGCACACAGGCCCGGAGAGTTCCCGGTAGGATCCTGTTCCTGCGGGGCGGTGTATGCCTGCGACGAAACCGGACATAATCAGGGGGCCGCCATGATCGAGGCCCTGGTGTTCGGGTGCAACATGGACTGGGACCTTGCCTGGAGCCTCCTGCCTGAAGAGGATTACAGACAGGAGATTGTCGAGCATTATGACCCTGTCAGGCATCTGATTATTCCGGGAGGATTCATGGACAGCCGGCGGATATCCGGGGTCCTTTTTTTTGTCAGGTTGCATGAAGATGTTCGGGAAGTCACCTCGGAGGGTGTTCGACAGAGGCTGAAAAAGGCCTCATCTGCTCCTGTTGCGCGCAGGAAACCGGCTCCAGGAACCGGAAAACCGCCTCTGTCCAAGAGCCAGGTTGAAGCGTTGGTAAGAGAATTTAGGGTTGAAGCGATACTCGATGTGGCAGGAGAAGATAAGAAACTCATCAGAAATCTTCAGAGGCTGATCTATTCGGGCGACGA